>Ga0265342_10000441_pt1 | contig 45373 bp, 34 predicted proteins | sample 4CB327metaG_FD_203125 | JGI IMG/M metagenome (GOLD analysis project Ga0265342, IMG submission 203125) | Rhizosphere microbial communities from Carex aquatilis grown in University of Washington, Seatle, WA, United States - 4-CB3-27 metaG | ecosystem: Host-associated > Plants > Roots >... | reverse complement strand
CCCACCCTGCCACCCCGCCTTCGGCGGCCTCATCCCCTTCGGGGATTTCGGCACGGACAGCCCACCCTGCCACCCCCGCCTTCGGCGGCCTCATCGCGGAAGGTTCGGAACCCTTTGAGGGTTCTGAGCCTCGATCAAATAGAGGGCGCGCAATGCTTCGGCGACGCTCCACGCCTGCGCCACGCAGCCGCGCGGTGCAAACGGCGGCTCGGCGTCGCAGATCTCGCTGATGGTGCCGATACATGATTTGCTCAACTGCTCCTCGAGCCCGCCCACCAAGCGCGACGCGCCCGCGGGATCGCCGGGATGAACCTTGAACCAGGCGTCGATGAACGGTCCGACCAGCCAGCCCCAGACGGTGCCCTGATGATAGGCCGCGTCGCGCGCGCGCAGATCGCCGTCGTAGCGCGGCTTGTAGTCGGGATGACCTGGCCCCAGCGACCGCAGCCCGAACGGCGTCGCCAGCTGCCGCGCCACCACGTCGAGCACCGCGCTCCAGTGCTCGGGATCGAGAACCGGGTGCGGCAATGAGATCGCGAACAATTGATTGGGCCGCACGCTCGTGTCATCGCGCGGGCCGCTACCGTCGTTTCCCTCGCCGTCGACGACGTCGTAGAGGTATCCGCCGTCGGCGTACCAGAACCGGCGATTGAACGACGCGCGCAACGCCGCGGCGCGCGCGCCCACGTCGGCGGCGCGCAACCCGACGCCGTGCTCGGCGGCCCAACCGTCCTTTTCGGCCTCGGCCAGCCACCCCTGCATCAGGCAGAGCGCGTTGTAGAAGAGCGCGTTGATCTCGACCGCCTTCCCCCGGCGTGGCGTCACCACCCAATCGCCGACCTTCGCGTCCATCCAGGTCAGCTGGTAGCCGGGCGCGCCCTGGCGCAAGAGACCGTCGAGGGGGTCGACGCCGATGCCGAAACGCGTACCGGCGACGTGCTTCTCGATGATCTCGGCGAGACGCGGCAGGAGAAATCGGCGCGTCTCCTGATCGCCGCTGGCGGCTTCGTAGCGATCCAGCGCGTGGAAGAACCACAGCGTCGCATCGGCTGTATGGTAAAGGCCCTCGCTTTGCCCCTCGGGAAACAGGTTGGGGATCAAGCCGTCGCGCACGTGATGGGCGAAGGTGTGCAAGATGTCGCGCGCCTCGGCGAACCGGCCGGTCATCAGCGTCAGCCCTTCGAGGCTGATCATCGTGTCGCGGCCCCAATCGGTGAACCAGGGGTAGCCGGCGATCACTGTGCAGGCGGTATCGCCCTGCGCGTTCAGGATCGCCTCGTCGCGCGGCCGCGTATGCGGCTTGATGATGAACTGGTCGGCGGCCAGGATCAGCTCCGAGGCCAGCTCCGCGCCCAGCCCGCTGCGCAGCTCGGGCCGCGCCTGAGCGAGCAGCCGCAGGCGGCGCTCCTCCTCGAGCGCGTGCACCTCGAGCGCGGGCAACGCCTTCACCTGCTCCCAGGCCTCGGTCGAGGCCACGAGGCGGATCTCGCTCCCGGGCGGCAAAGTCACCGCCAGCGTCCCCGCCGAATGCAACATGCCTCGCCAGTCGTAGCCGCGCGCCTGCTCCAACCGATAGCGAGCCTCCACGTCGCCGCCACCCCGCCCGATCTCGGCGGCGCCACCCTCGACGCGCAGGCGCAACGACGGCAGCGATGGGTTCGGCGGCGCGATCTCGAACCCGTCGGCAACCGCAGCGATCCAATACCTCGCCGGTTCGCTGGCGGCGACCGGATTGTCGTGCGGCCGCATGTCGAGCAACGGCTCCAGCACGAGCCGCACCGGCGCGCGCGCCGAGATCAGACGATAGCGAATGAGCACCGTGTTCTGCCCGTGCGGCATGAGCAGACTCTTCTCCAGCACCACATCGCCGGACTCGTACCGCCAGCACGGCCGGCCGTTCTCCAGCTGGAACAGCACCAGGGACGGCGGCAGCTCCGGCCCCGGTGATTCCACCGACGGCACCGGATCGATTGCCGACAGGGACATGAGCGTGCCATCCGCGAGCTGCAGCGTCTCGACCAGGTGGTTCAGCATCAGCGTGCGCCCATGCGGCGCCGACAGGGACGCGACCAGCGGGCCGTGGTACCGCCGCGTCGGCATCCCCGCGAGCGTGCCGCTGGCGTACCCGCCGAGACCGTTGGTGATCAGCCACTCTTTGGCGATCAATCCCGCGTCGGGATGGCCGCGCCGCCAACCGACGCGCACCGGCCCCGCCAGCGGCGCGGGGAGCTGGCTCTCCGTAAGCGACGGCGCGCTCACAGATCCCCCGGGGCCATCACGACGGCGCAATGACCAGGCAGGCGCCACCCCTCGTCCTCGGTCTCCACGGGTGGCGTGCCGCGGCCGCCATAGCGCACGTCCTCGCTGGACCAGATCGGGCGCCATCGGCGCCCGGTCGGTGGCGCGAGCAATGGCTCGGGCGCGGGCACCAGAGGTTGATCAGCGCCGTAATTCACCAGCAGCAAGCGGTCGTCGGTCGCCCCGAAGATGCGCAGCAACAGCGACTGCGGTCCCAGGGCCACGCCATGCATCCGGTCGGCTTCTTGCTGCGCCAGCACTGGATCGTCGCGCCGCAACGCCAGCAGATCGCGGTGCAGGTGCCACATCTCGGCGCCATGTTCGCGCGCGCTCTCGCTCCAGTCTAGCTTGCACATGTGGAAGGTCTCCTCGGCGGCGGGATCGGGCATACGCTGCTGGTTCTCCGGCGTGGCCAGCGACGGAAACTGGGTCAGGAACTTGCGCCGGCCAGCAGCGACCTCGGCGGCCAGCTCCGGGCGATGATCCGCGAAGTAGTGAAAAGGACGCGTCGAGCCGATCTCCTGGCCCTGGAACAGCATCGGCGTTCCCGGAGCCAGCAGCATCAGCGCGGTCATCGCACGCAGGTCGCCCGGCGCCACCAGCGATGCCAGCCGCGCGCCGCCCGCGTTCGCGACCTGATCGTGGTTCTCGATGTAGAGCACGAAGTTCTGCGCGCGCAGGTCCAGCGCCACCGTGCCGCGGCGTTGCTTCTGCCAGGCGTAGCGCTGGCCCTGAAACAGGAATCCCCAGCGAATCGCCGACACCAGCTCCTGCGCGTGGCCCAGATAGTCGGACAGATACGCCTCGTTGTGGCCAGTGAGAGCGACCACGGCGCTGTGGTGGAAATCGTCGTTCCAGAGCGCGTCGAGCCCGTAGCCACCCCGACTCGTCTGGCGTACGAGCTTCGTCTCTTGCGGCTCGTTCTCGGCGACGAGAAAGGTCGCGCGCGCGCCGGCCGCCTCGCGCACGCGCCGCGCGATGGCCGCGACCAGATGCTCGGGCGAGGCGTCGTAGATCTGCTGGGTCGCGTCCAGGCGCAGGCCGTCGAAGTGAAACTCGTCGATCCAGTAGGCAGCGTTTTCCACGAACAGCTCGCGCGCCGGGCCGGCATTGTCGCCGTCGAAGTTCAGCGCCGCGCCCCACTCGTTCGCGTAGCGATCGGTGAAGTAGTCGGCGGAGAAGCGCGCCAGGTAGTTCCCGTCGGGGCCAACGTGGTTGTACACCACGTCGAGGATCACACCCATGCCCAGGCGGTGTGCGGTATCGATGAACCGGCGCAGGTCGTCGGGGCGACCGTAGAGCCGCGTCGGCGCCCACAGGTCGACGCCGTCGTAACCCCAGCCGAAGCGGCCGGGGAATTCGTTGAGCGGCATCAACTCGATCACGGTCACGCCGAGGTCGCGCAGGTTCGACAGCCGCTCCGCCGCCGCCGCGTAGGTACCCGCCTCGGTGAATGTCCCGACGTGCAGCTCGTAGATCACCTGGCCGCGCACGCCGCTGCCCCGCCAGTCGAGATCTCTCCAGGTGAAGGCGCGCGCATCGACGACCTCCGAAGGCCCATGAGGTCCCTCGGGCTGAAAGCGCGACGCGGGATCGGGATAGATCGTGCCGTCGTCGTCGAGCTGAAACCCGTATCGATCGCCCGCGCCCAGGCCGCGCACCAGACCCGAGAAGTAGCCGCCCGCCTCGGACGCGAGCGGCGCCGACAACGACAGATCTGCGCCGTGGCGCGCGAGCACGTGCCGGCAGCGCGGCGCCCAGACGCGCAGGTGCGTGCCGCCGGCCGGCGCGACGAGCTCGGCGCCGATCGGATAGCGTCTCGCGGCCACCATGGGCTGCACCGCCTTGGCCGCGCTCGCCGGATCCGCGCGCGTCATGTCTTCACCCGCGCGGGCTCACGGCCGGTCTCCGACGCCAGGCGCGACAGCCGCTCGCTGTTGCCGCCGTCGGCGGAGAGGTCGTCGATGTCACGCGCCATGCGATAGCTCCAGTTGCCGGCGCCGGTCTCACCGGGGACGTTGATGCGCTCGCGCGTGCCCATCGCGTCCTGGAACGGGATCAGCGACAGCGTCGACGGGGCCGCGTAGATCGCGCGCAGCAAGAGATCGCGCACGTGGTCGTCGAACGGCTTCGCGGGATCGAGCTCACCGAGGCCGGGGACCGCGCGCAGCTTGGCGCGCTCGTCGGGCGTGAGCCCGTCGTACCAGGCGGCGGTGCTGTCGGTGTCGTGCGTGGCGTTGGTCGCCACTGACGCCGACGGCCACGACGCCGGATCGCGATACGAACCGTCCTCGTTCTTCTCCCAGCGCAACACCCGATAGCCGGGGATCGCCAGGCGCTCCAGCGACGGCCGCAAGAACGCCGGCTGCGGGCCGAGATCCTCGGCTACCACCTCGCCGAAGCGGCTCATCATCCGCATCAGCGTCTCGCCGAGCCGCAACTGCGCCGGCTCGTCGGGCGGTGAGAAACCGTGTGACTCGCCGTCGGTGCCACGGTAATAGGTCCGGTAGAAGCCGACCGCGTGGTCCACGCGATAGAGGCTGAAAAGCGCGCCGGCGCGCACGGCGCGATCGTGCAACCAGCCGAAATCGCTGCGCTCCAGCGCCGGCCAGTCGTAGATCGGCAGGCCCCAATCCTGTCCTTCGCCTTCGGGCGCGCCTTCCTGCGGCGGCGTCCCCAGGTGGCGGTCGAGGCGAAAGACACCGCGGTTGGCCCAAACATCCGCCGAATCGACCGAGACGACGAAGGGCAAGTCCCCCATCAGGTTCACGCCGGCGGAGGCGACGTCGCGGCGCGCGCGCCGCCACTGCTCATCGAGCTGCCACTGCGTCCACTTCACGCGCAGGATGTCGTCGCGCCGCTGTTCGCGCCAGGCGGCGACCGCACCGGGGCTGCGATCGCGCGCGCCGCGTGGCCAGTCGACCCAGCTCTTCTTGTATTCGTCGTGCCAGGTGCGGAAGAGCGCATAGTCGTCGAGCCAGGTGCGGTTTTCTTTCATGAACGCGATCAGCCGCCGCGCCCGCACGCTGTTGCCATTCCATTCGTCACGCAGGAAGCGCGCGAACGCCAGTCCGAGCGCCTCTTGCTTCACCGCGCGCACCGTTTCCCAATCGACGCTGGCCGCGCCGATCGCCGCGGCCAGGTTGTCGCGAGCTCCCTGGGACAGAGCCTCGCGCCCGCCGGCCGCCGTGAAATCCTCGCACGCGTCGAGCGACAGGTAGACCGGGTCGAGCGCGTACGCCGATGCCGGTGAATAGGGGCTCGCGTCGCCGCCCGCGAGGGCCTGCACCGGCAGCAACTGCACGACCGAGAATCCGGCGCCGCCGGCCCAGCCCGCGAACTTCGCCAGGTCGCCGATCTCGCCGACGCCCCACCCTGATTTCGACCGCATCGAGAACAGCGGGATCACCACGCCGGCGCGCCGGCGCCGCCGCTCGGCCTGCTTCTTCGCCACGCGGACCGGCGCGGTGGCCGCCTCGCGCAGCGTCTTCTCGTCGAGCGGACGGTGCAACATCACCAGCGAGCGCGCTTCGACCTTGTATTCGCGCCCGGCCGGCGTATCGGCCGCCTTGTCCGGCTCCGCGGTGTCGAGCTGAACCAGCCAATCGCGGGCCCCGTCTTCGACCGGAAGCTTGAAGGTGATCGCCTCGTGATACGCGTTGAGGAGCACCAGCAGGCCGTCATCGACCAGCCGTGCCCCACGCTCGTCGAGCGCCGGCAACGCGTCGCCGCCGACCATGAACGCCAGCGATGAGATCCAGGGCATCTGCCAGTCGGTGGGCGTCATCTCCTCGCCGTCGGGCCGCAACCACGCCAGGTCTTTGGAGTCGGACTCCCAGATGAAGTCGCCTTCGAAGAAGCGCTGGCGCTGCAGCGCCGGGTGCTGCTGGCGCAGCTTGATCAGGCGCCGCGTGAAGTCGAGCAGGCGGCGGCGCCGGTCGTCGAGGGTCCAGTCGAACCAGGAGATCTCGTTGTCCTGGCAGTAGGCATTGTTGTTGCCTCGCTGAGTGCGCCCCATCTCGTCGCCGCCCAGCAACATCGGCACGCCCTGCGACAGGAACAACGTCGCGAGCAGATTGCGCTTCTGCCGCTCGCGTAACGCGATGACGTTTGGGTCGTCGGTCTCTCCCTCGACGCCGTGGTTCCACGACTGATTGTCATCGGGGCCGTCCTGTCCGCGCTCGCCGTTGGCCTCGTTGTGCTTGTGGCCGTAGGTCACGAGGTCGTGCAGCGTGAACCCGTCGTGCGCGGTCAGGAAGTTGATGCTGGCCTGGGGCTCGCGCCGATCGCCGGCATAGACGTCCGCCGATCCGGTCAGGCGGTAGCCGATCTCCGATGCCAGGTTGTCGTCCCCCTTCCAGTAGCGGCGCAAGGCATCGCGGTACTTGCCGTTCCATTCGGCGAACGGCGCGGGAAAGGCGCCAACCTGGTAGCCGCCGATGCCCGTGTCCCACGGCTCGGCGATCACCTTGACCCGTGACAGCACCGGGTCCTGGTTGATGATCTGGAAGATCGGCGCATAGCGATCGAACGACGCGTGCGACCCGCGCCCGATGGTGGTCGCCAGGTCGAAGCGAAATCCATCGACGTGCATCTCCGCGACCCAGTAGCGCAGCGAATCGACGATGAGGCGCGCGGTCTCCGGATTCGACGCGTTCAGGCTATTGCCCGTGCCGGTGAAATCCAGGTAATAGCGCGCCTCCGGCATCAGCCAGTAGTAGGTGGCGTTGTCGATGCCGCGCAGGCTGAGCGTTGGGCCCAGCTGGTTGCCCTCGCAGGTGTGGTTGTAGACGACGTCGAGGATCACTTCGAGCCCGGCGGCGTGGAGCGCCTTGACCATCATCTTGAACTCGGAGACCTGCGCGCCCGGGGTGCGCGTGCTCATGTAGCGTTGCTCGGGCGCGAAGTAGCCGAGCGTGCTGTAGCCCCAGTAGTTGCGCAGCGACTTGTCCTCGAGGAAGCCCTCGTCGGCGAACTCGTGCACCGGCAAGAGCTCGACCGCGGTCACGCCGAGGTTCTTGAGATGTGCAATCGCCGCCGGGTGGCCGAGGCCGGCGTAGCTGCCGCGCAGCGCCTCCGGCACCTCGGGGTGCTTCATCGTGAAGCCGCGCACGTGCATCTCGTAGATCACCGTGGACCGCCAGGGCGTGCACGGCGCTCGATCCTTGCCCCAGTCGAAGGCGTCGTCGACGACGACCCCTTTGGGCACGCCGGCGGCGCTGTCGCGCTGATCCATCGACAGGTCCGCGCGCTCGTTGCCAATCTGATAGCCGAACACCGGCTGCTTCCAGTCGACCTCGCCCCACAGCGCGCGCGCGTAGGGATCGACCAGGAGCTTGCTCGGGTTGCAGCGGAGTCCCTGCTCGGGCGCGTAGGGTCCATGCACGCGCAGGCCGTAGAGCACACCCGGCTTCAGATCCGGCACGTAAGCGTGCCACACGTGCGCGCTCCCCTGCATGAGATCGAAGCGCGCCGTCTCGCGCGTCGGATCCTTGGCGTCGAACAGGCAGACCTCGACGCGCGTGGCGACGCGCGAGTAGAGGGAGAAGTTCACACCGCCGCCGTCGTAGGTCGCCCCGCGCGGGGTCGGGTTGCCGGGCCAGATGCGCATCGCCCTACAACGTAAGGCAGAGGTTGGATTTGGGAACGGGGCCGCGGTCGATCTAGCGCGCGCGTAGGTACTGCGGCGGCCACTGGATGTCGGCGCCCAGCTCGGCGGCGGCGTGCAGGGCGAAGTAGGGATCACGGAGCATCGCCCGTGCGAGCAGAACCATGTCGGCTTGACCGCTGCGCAGGATGTGCTCGGCCTGCGCCGCCGAGGTGATCACCCCGACCGCGGCGGTCGCGATCGGCGCCTCGGCGCGAATGCGCGCGGCGGCGGCGGTCTGGTAGCCCGGACCGGCGTCGATCGGCACGCGCGGCGCGATGCCGCCCGATGAGCAGTCGATGAGATCGACGCCCTCTCGTCCAAGCCGACGCGCGAGCGCGATCGAATCCTCGACCTCCCACCCCTCGCCGCCGAGCCAGTCGGTGGTCGACAGGCGCACGGCCAGCGGCAGGCGATCGGGCCACACCGTGCGGATCGCGCGCACGATCTCGAGCAGGAACCGCGTGCGGTTGTCGAAGCTGCCGCCCCACTGGTCGTCGCGGCGGTTGGCGATCGGCGAGAGAAACTCGTGGATCAAGTATCCGTGCGCGGCGTGAATCTCGATGAGATCGAACCCGGCGGCCAGCGCGCGGCGCGCGCCGATCGCGAACGCGGCCACAATCGCGACGATCTCCGCGGCGTCGAGCGCCGCCGGCGTCTGGTACCCGGCGTCGAAGGCGATGGCGCTCGGCGCGACGATCGGGCGCCACCCCTCGGGCGGATCGACCGGCTTGCCGCCCTCCCACGGACGAGCCGTCGATGCCTTGCGCCCGGCGTGCGCGAGCTGGATCCCGGCGGCAGCGCCCTGCGTGTGCAGGAAGCGCACGATGCGCGCCAGCGGCGGCACGTGCTCGTCGCGGTAGATCCCGAGATCGGCGGCGCTGATACGCCCGCGCTCTTCGACCGCCGTCGCCTCCGTGTGCACCAGCCCGGCGCCGCCGACCGCGCGGCTGCCGAGGTGTACCAGATGCCAGTCATCGGCGAACCCGTCGGTGCTGGAGTACTGGCACATGGGAGAGACACCGATGCGGTTGCGCAGGGTGAGGGAGCGGAGCACGAGAGGGGCGAAGAGCATCCGGGGGAGATAGCGCCCGCGGAGCCGCTCGTCCAGCCATCGCCCGCACGGGACTATGGGTGCAGCACGACGGCCGACAAAGACTCTGGCGTGAACGGCGGCTTTCCCGAGAGGTCGACTCCGTTCGCCGACAGGTCGAACGCGATGATCGCCAGGTACTGCTCTTGGGACAACGTCCCCGGTGCCTTGGCCGGCATGTTCGCTTTCACGAAATCGTAGACGTCGCGCGCCGTATGAAACGTCGCATTGCGATACTTGGCGCTCGCCGGCGGATCCAGCGGCAACGCGTCCTTGCCGGCGACCGGCGGCGCGCCACCCGGAGTGCCCTGCCCGCTGTCACCGTGGCAGCTGCCGCAGTGGTCCGCATAGAGCGTGGCGCCGTGGACCGCCTGGGACTTCGCGTCTGTCGCAGCAACCGAGCCAACACCGCTCCCGCTTCCGGAGCCGTGGGCGCAGCCAATCGCAAACAGGAATGAAGCCGCGATTCCGAATCCGATCGTGTGATTGCGCGCGGTCTTCGCCTTGGCGTCGTTCGTCGTCGTCATGAGGGGTGATTTCGATCCTTTCGTCACCGAAAGTGATCGCGGAGCGCCGAAAAGGTTACATGGTCGCTCGTTCCGCCGCGCTCACCGGCCGCCAGCACGCAACAAGCGCGGACGGCCGCCGATACCGAGACATGCGCGATCGCTCACCACCGGCCGCTGATTCGAGGGGATCCACCCTGGGAACAAAAGCCCCGCTCGACCGTTCACCTCCGTGGGCATCCCGGAGGGGCCCCCAGCGGCGCCCCAGGCTCCATGATACCCTGCTGCAGCCCACTGATCTCAGCCCCTGCCGAGGAAAGCCATGCCCGTGACCGGTTATCGCACCGTCGACATTTTCCCCCCCGCGGAAATGGGCCCTGTCACTTTTGAGCGAATGAGCGGCGGCGAGGCACTCGGGGCGCCGTTCGAGTTCGACGTCGACGTCCTCAGCCCGACCGGTGACATTCCGACTGCAAAGGTCCTCGGTAAATCGTTCACGATCGCGATGTCGCAGGGCTCGCCGCCACCGCGTTACTTCAATGGGATCGTGACGCGCCTGGCGCAGGTCGCGTGGACCGGCGCGGCCTTCCGTTACCGCGCCAAGCTGCGGCCGACACTGTGGATGATGACCAAGGTGTCGAACTGCAAGATCTACCAGAACACGACGATCCCCGACCTCATCATGGAGCGGCTCGGGGCCCACAGCGTGACCGTCAAGAAGCACCTCGGCTACGACAAGTATCCCAAGTGGGAATACCTGGTTCAGTACAACGAGACCGACTTCAACCTGGTCAGCCGCCTCATGGAGCAGGAAGGCATCTTCTATTACTTCGTCCATGAGAAGGGAAAGCACACCATGTGGCTGGTCGACGCGCTCACCGTGCCGGATGCGGTCGCCGGCTATTCAAAGGTCCAGTTCTCGTCCACCGGTGATCGGGCGGCGAGTCTGTCGACCCAGCACGAGACCATCGACAGCTGGGGCGAGTCGTTGCAGGTCGAGCCGGGCGCCTACGCGGCGAAGGAGTTCGATTTCGAGGAACCGGGCAAGCCGTTGCTATCGACGAAGCCGGGACCACATCCGCCGTCGACAGCCGACATGGAGATCTTCGAATACCCCGGTCACTACATCAAGACGCCGGACCGCGATGATTACATTCAGCGCCGGCTCGACGAACAGCAACTCGACTACCAGCAGGTCCAGGGGACCGGCAACGCGCGCGGCATCGCGGCCGGATTCCTGGTCACGTTGACCGACCACCCGGCGGCGGCGTTCAATCGCGAGTACCTGATCACGTCGGCGACCTACGCGATCACGGCGACCCAGCACACCTCCGGCGGTGCCGACGCCGGGCCCGATTTCCGCTGCAGCTTCATCGGCATCGACAGCAAGCGCCACTTCAGGCCGCCGTTGACAACGCACAAGCCGCTCGTGCAGGGGCCGCAGACCGCGATGGTGGTCGGTCCCAAGGGCGAGGAAATCTGGACCGACAAGTACGGGCGCGTAAAAGTTCAGTTTCACTGGGATCGCTACGGAAAGCGCGACGAGAAGAGCTCGTGCTTCGTCCGCGTGTCGCAGGTCTGGGCCGGGAGCGGCTGGGGCGCGATGCACATTCCGCGCATCGGGCAAGAGGTGGTGGTCGACTTTCTCGAGGGCGATCCCGATCGGCCGATCATCACCGGACGCGTCTACGACGGCGCGAACATGCCGCCCTATGCGCTGGCCGCGAACGCGACCCGGAGCGTGCTCCGCAGCCACAGCACCAAGGGCGGAGGTCCCAACAACTTCAACGAGCTCTCGTTCGAGGACAAGATCGGCGCGGAGCAGGTGTACCTGCAGGCGGAAAAGGACATGCAGATCCTCGTCAAGAACGACGAGTCGCGCGAGGTCAAACACGACCGGACGAAGAAGATTGGCCACGACGAGACGGTCGACGTAGGCAACAACCGCACGGAGAACGTCAAGAAGAACGAGACCATCGACATCGGCGAAAGCCGCACGGAAACGGTCGGCAAAGAAGAGAGCATCACCATCAAAGGCGGGCGCACCGAGAAGGTCGCCAAGGACGAGAGCATCACCATCACCGGTGGGCGGACCGAGAGCGTCGGCAAGGACGAAAGCATCACCATCAAAGGCGCGCGTACCGAAACGGTCGCCAAGGACGAGCAGGTCACGATCTCGGGGGCGCGGACCCTGAACGTGACCAAGGACGACACGGTCGAAATCAAGGGCAACAGCTCGGTCGTCGTCCACAAGAACCAGGTCGTCGACGTCGGCCCAAAGCTGACGTTGCAGGCGAAGGAAGAGATCACGCTCAAGACCGGCAGCGCCAGCATCGTTCTGAAGTCGAACGGCGACATCACGATCAAGGGCGCGAACCTGACCCTCAACGGTTCCGGCGACATCACCGTGAAAGCCGGCGGCAATGTGACGATCAAGGGAAGCAAGGTCGCGCAGAACTAGGCGGGTCGAACAACCGATCCGCCCAATTCCGAGAAGCGCCCCGTCCTCGTCGCCGTCCTCGACAGCCTCCCCCGCACGCCGATCCGCCCGATCAGGAACTCTTCTTGCGGTAAAGCTCCCACATGCTTAGCTTGGCTCCACTCAGATCTTGGAGCCTGGCCCCATGGAACAACCCTCGACCGGCAACACTAAGATTGCACACGTTCTTCAGCAGGCAGAAGACGCGATCGTCGCTGACTGGATGAAGGAGCTCGCCTCTTTCGGCGGGCGTACCGATTCACTCATCAAGGGTGCGGATCTCAAGGGGGATTGCGTTCAGTTCCTCGAGGTCTTCAAGCCAGCCATGAGCAGCGGCGATCGGGACCCGGCCAGCCCGACCTGGGCCCAGGTGCGCGACTTTCTCGCCGGCTTCTCGCGCTCGCGTAGCACCCGCGGTTTCACGCCCACCCAGACGGCGTCGTTCGTCTTTGCCCTCAAGCCCGCGCTGCTTTCGCGGTTGCAAGCACTGCATGGCCAGGATGTCGTGGGCCTCCACCAGGACGTGTCGATCCTGAACCGCGTGCTCGACGCGCTCGGCCTCTACACCACCGAGATCCATCAGAAGGCTCGAGAAGAGATGATCAGCCGGCAACAACAGGAGCTGCTGGAGCTGTCGACGCCGGTGGTGAAGCTCTGGGACGGCATCCTGGCGCTGCCGCTCATCGGCACGCTCGACTCGGCACGGACGCAGGTGGTGATGGAGTCGCTGCTGCAGAAGATCGTCGAGACCGGTGCGCCGGTGGCGATCATCGACATCACCGGCGTTCCCACGGTCGACACGCTCGTGGCGCAACATCTGTTGAAGACGATCACCGCCGCGCGGCTCATGGGCGCCGACTGCATCATCAGCGGCATGCGGCCGCAGATCGCGCAGACGGTCGTGCACCTGGGCGTCGATCTGGGCAACGTGGTCACCAAGGCCTCGCTGGCGGACGCGTTCGGGCTGGCGCTGCGACGGTTGGGCATGGGGGTCAGGCGAGAGGGCAAGGCCCGACCGAGTGCCGGCAACCACGCTCTCGACGGCCACGCCGAGCCCGCGTACGGCAACGACGAGTAGTCGATGGAACGCATTCCGATCCTGCGGATGGGCAACATCCTGCTGGTCACCATTCAGGTCGACATGCACGACCGCCTGGCCATGCAGCTGCAAGATGATCTGTCCAACAAGATCGTGTCGGCGGGCGCGCGCGGCGTGCTCATCGACATCTCGGCGCTCGACATCGTCGATTCGTTCATCGGACGCATGCTGGCCAACATCGCCGCCATTTCGCGGATCCTCGACGCGGCGACGGTCCTGGTCGGGATGCAGCCCGCGGTGGCGATCACGCTGGTCGAGCTCGGGATGTCGCTGCAAGGGATTCGCACCGCCTTGGATGTGGAAAGGGGGATGACTCTGCTCAATCAGCTTGCCGCCGATGACGCGAACCGCGGCCGAAAGGCGAGCGCCCGCTCGTGATCGCCAAGACTGAGGTTCTGCCCGTGCGCTCAAACGACGACGTCGTTCTGGTCCGACAGGCGGCCCGCAACTGGTCAGTCGAACTTGGATTCTCGCTGGTGGATGTCACGAAGATGGTCACCGCGGCGAGCGAGCTGGCACGTAACACGGTCATCTATGGCGGAGGCGGCACTGTGCGTTTCGATCGAATCGAGGAAGCCGGACGGCGAGCGTTGCGCCTCACCTTCGAGGATCAGGGGCCCGGGATCCCCAACATCGATCAAGCGCTCAAGGATGGGTTCACGACCGGCAACGGTCTGGGGCTTGGACTGTCGGGCGCCAAACGCCTGGTCAACGACTTCGAGATCTGGTCCGAGGTTGGGCGCGGCACGCGCGTCTCGATTGGGCGCTGGAAATGATGATCGCCGGCGGACGCTCCCAGAGCCTGCACATCCCGATGCTCGAATCGAGCCGGGTTGCCGAAGCCCGGCGTGCGATCGGGGCGCTCGCGGCCGAGAACCACCTCGGCGAAGCCGACGTCGGACGCGCGCAGATCGTCGCCAGCGAGCTCGCCAACAACCTGCTGCGCCACGCCCGCGACGGATTCTTGATCGCGCGCGCGCTCCAGGAATCGGAAGGGCAGGGGTTGGAGATCGCGGCCATCGATCGCGGCCCGGGGATGGACCTGCAACGCTGCCTGGCCGACGGCTTCTCGACCGGAGGCACGCCGGGCACCGGGCTCGGCGCCGTGCGCCGTCTCTCGGATTCCTTCGACGCGTATTCGCTGCCCGGCGGATCGATCGCGGTGGCGCGCGTGCTGGCCACGGGCGAGGCGCGCCGGCCGACGGGGCCGGCGGTCCTGCAGATCGGAGCGGTCTGCCTGCCCAAGACCGGAGAAGAAATATCCGGCGATGCCTGGGCTGCCACCACCATGGCGGGCGGCCGGACGTTGATCATCGTCGCCGACGGACTCGGCCACGGCCCGCTGGCGGCCGACGCCAGCAACGCTGCGCTGGCCGCCTTCCACGACGAAGCGCCGTCAGGGCGCGGACCGGCCGACATCCTCACCGAGATCCACCGGCGCCTGCGCAGCACGCGCGGCGCCGCGGTGGCAATCGCCGAGATCTCTCCAGCCAGCGGGGAGCTCCGATACGCAGGCCTCGGCAACGTGGCGGCGACGGTGATCTCGAGTGGGTCGCGACGCGGCCTGGTCTCGCACAATGGCATTGCCGGAGGGACGCCGTCGCCGCCGCGCGAGCTTTCCTATCCGTTTGCGCCTCAATCGCTGCTGGTGATGGCATCGGACGGCCTGGGGACACACTGGGACCTCGCGCGCTACGCCGGCGCCGCCACCCACCACCCCGCTGTGGTCTCGTCGCTGCTGTGCCGCGACTTCTCTCGCGGGCGCGACGACCTGACCGTGGTGGCCGTGCGGGAGGCGGCTTGAGATGATGACCGGCGACGCTTCCCGACGGTCGTTGGTGTTCGTGCGCGAGATCCGCACGCTGGACGAGGGCATCGCCGCACAACAGGGGCTGCGCCAGGCAACGAACCTGCTCGGGCTCGAGGGCTACGAGCAGGCGCGGCTCAACACCGCCGCCGCCGAGCTGATCCGCGAGGTGGGGCTCCCACCCGGCAGCGCGCTGGCGCTCGACCTGCGCATCGTCGTCGACGAGAGCGGGCGCGCGACGGCGTTGGAAGTGTCGCTCGGTCTGTCGCGCGCGATCGCGGCCCGCCTGCGCGAGAGCCTGACCCAGGGCCGTTTGGACAGCCCGTCGGGGATCGTCGCGGCGCGCCGGCTGGTCGACACGCTCTCGTTCCACGACGACGACGATCCGCCCGGCGTGGTGCTGGGGCTCCGGCTCGACCGCGGCACGGCGTCCGCGCTGAGCCCGGTACGGCTGGCCGAGGTGGCGCGCGAGCTGGCGATGCAAAAGCCAGCCGATCCGCGCGCCGAGATCGAGCACCTGACGCGCGAGCTCGCGCGCCGCGACGAGATGCTGCGCGCGCTGCGCGGCGAGCTCGAGGACACCAACCGCGGCGTGATGTCGCTCTACGCCGAGCTCGACGAGCGCGCGGAGTACCAGCGCCGCGCCGCCGATCTCAAATCGCGCATCCTGTCCGACATGGGCCACGAGATGCGCACGCCCATCCACTCCATCCTCTCGATCTCGCAGTTCCTGCTGCAGCGGCTCGACGGCGAGCTGACCGACGAACAGGACAAGCAGGTGCGGATCATCCGCAACACCGCGCGCGATCTCGCCCAGTTCATCGACGACCTGCTGGATCTGGCGAAAGCGCAGGCCGGCAAGGTCCCGGTGCGCGTCGAGCAGTTCGGCGTCGCGCAGCTGTTCAACACCCTGCGCGGCATCTTCCGCCCGCGCGCGCAGGAGGCGACGGTGCCGCTCTATTTCGAAGATCCGCCCGAGATGGCGCCGCTCGTGACCGACGAATCGAAGCTGTCGCAGATCTTGCGCAACTTCATCTCCAACGCGCTCAAGTTCACCGAGCAGGGTGACGTGCGCGTGTCGGTGACGGCCGGCGCCGGCGACACGGTGACGTTCTCGGTGACCGACACCGGCATCGGCCTCGCGCCCGAGCACCTGGCGTACGTCTTCGAAGAGTTCACCCAGATCGACTCGCCGCTGCAACGGCGCACCAAGGGGACCGGGCTCGGGCTGCCGCTCGCGAAGCGGCTCGCGTCGCTCCTGGGTGGCGAGGTCGCGGCGCAGAGCACAACCGGCAGCGGCTCGACGTTCACCGCGACGATCCCGCGCGTCTTCGCACCGCCTAGTGACGCCGCACCCGACACGCCTGCGCCCGCCATCACGGCGCTGGCCCCGATCCAGCAACGCTATCGCGCGGTGATCATCGACGACGACGAGGCGGCGCGCTACGTACTGCGCCGGCGCCTTGGCTCCGCGTTCAGCGTTGTCGAGGCCTCTAGCGGGCGCGCCGGCATCGAGGCGACGCGCGCGTTGATGCCCGACGTGGTCTTCCTCGACCTGCGCATGCCGGGGCTGTCGGGGTTCGAGGTACTGGTGCTGCTCGCCGCCGAGCCAGCCCTGGCACGCATCCCCGTGATTATCTTCACGTCGCAATCGGTGACCGACGGCGAGCGCCAGCGCCTGCAGGGCGCGCGCGCGATCCTGGACAAGGCCAAGCTGTCGGAGGAGGGCGAGCCGACGCTGCTGGAGGCGCTGGCGCTGGCGGGAATCACCAACCACGTCGAGCCGAGCCAATGACGGCGAACAACGTCAGCGCCACAGCGGGAACCCAGCGGGCCGGGACGATCCTGGTCGTCGACGACGACGCCGCCAAGAGATACATCGTGTCGCGCATCCTGCGCGCCGCCGGCTTCGAGATCGTCGAGGGCGAGGATGCGACCTCGGCGCTCGCGCTCGCGCGCAGCAACCCGGATCTGCTGATCCTCGACGTCAGGCTGCCCGACGGCAGCGGCCACGACGTGTGCCGCGAGCTGAAGTCGCGGCCGGAGACCGCCTCGATCCTGGTGCTACAAGTCTCTTCGTCGTTCTCGACCGGCCTGGATCGCGTCGCGGGGCTCGAGAGCGGCGCTGATGCCTATCTCACGCACCCGATCGAGCCGCAGGAGTTGCTCGCCACCGTCCGTGCGCTGCTGCGCATCCGGCGCGCGGAGCAGGAACGCTCGGAGCTATTCGCGCGCGAACAGGCGGCGCGGCATGAGGCCGACCGCGCCAACCGGCTCAAGGACGAGTTCCTGGCCACCATCTCGCACGAGCTGCGCACGCCGTTGAACGCGATCCTGGGCTGGGTGCAGCTGCTGCGCACCGGGCGGCTCGACACGGACGCGCGCGAGCGGGCGCTGGAGACGATCGAGCGCAACGCGCGCGCGCAGTCCGAGCTGATCGAGGATCTGCTCGACATGTCGCGCATCATCTCCGGCAAGCTGATCCTGACCGTGAAGGACGTGAACCTGGCCAGCGTCATCGGCGAGGCGATCGAGGCGGTGCGGCTGGCCGCCGACGGCAAGGCGATCCAGCTGACCACGGAGGCCGATCCGACGCTGGGGAAGGTGAAAGGCGATCCGACCCGTCTGCAGCAGGTGGTGTGGAACCTGCTCGCCAACGCGATCAAATTCACGCCGCGCGGTGGGCGCGTCACCGTGAAGGCGACGCGCACCAACGGGCACGCCGAGATCCGGGTCAGCGACAACGGCCGCGGCATACCGCCCGAGTTCCTGCCCCACGTCTTCGAGCGATTCCGGCAGGCGGAGAGCAGCACGCGACGCGCGCAAGGCGGCATCGGACTGGGGCTGGCGATCGTCCGCCAGTTGGTCGAGTCGCACGGCGGCACGGTGCGGGCCGAGAGCGAGGGCGTCGACCGCGGCGCGACGTTCATCGTGAGCCTGCCGCGCGACGCGGTGATCTCGTCGAGCGTGCAAGCGGACAGCGAAGGGACGCCGCGCGCGACGCCGCCGCGCCCTGTGTCCCTGGCGCACCAGTCGCTGCACGGGATCAAGGTACTGGTGGTCGACGACGAGCGCGACGCGCGCGAATTCACCGCGACGGTGCTGCGCCACGCGAATGCCGACGTCGTCGAGGCCGACTCGGCGGACGCCGCGCTGCGCGCACTCGAGCGCATGACGCCCGACGCAATCCTGTGCGACATCGCGATGCCGGATCGCGACGGCTTCGACCTCATCGCCGCGATTCGTCGCCTGCCGCCACCCCATCGCGACATTCCGATGGCGGCGCTGACGGCCTACGCCAAGTCGGAGGACCGACACCGCGTGCTCGACGCGGGGTTTCGCGCCCACCTGGCCAAGCCCCTCGACCCCGCCGACATCGCGGCGGTGGTCGCGGAGCTGGCGCGCGCGGCCGTCAAGTCACCCGACGGCCGCGGATGAGGTGGACCACCAAGCTGATGATCGCGAGCACGACCAGCACGTGAATCGCCGCGCTGGCGACGTGGAACACCCCAAAGCCCAGAATCCAGGCCAGGCCAAGCAGAATGGCGAGCGCAAGTAGCATGGGAATCACCTCCAGTTGAGTACAAAGAAAACCTAATGGCGGCCGAGCTGGAGGGTAGATGACAGATCCGATCCGGCGCGGTTACGCTTCCTTCGACGGTTCTCCCCCGCCGGTGATCGGGAGCTCGGCCGCCTTTTCCGCGGCGGCCGCGCCCGTGCCGAGCTCGGCCGCGTCGGCCTTGCGCACCTTGTCGGCGATCTCGATCGCGATCTCGGCCGACGTCGCCGGGCCGGTCTCCGCGGCCAGCTTCGCATACAGGTTCTCGACCCGCTGATCGCGCGCGCGCAGCTCGGGATCGACCGTGCCGTCACCGGGCAGTTCGAAGCGCAGCTCCTCGAGGATCATGCGCGCGCCCGCGGCGACCGGGAGCGAAAGCAGCGCGCCCACGATGCCCATGAGCTTGGCGCCGATCAACAGCGCGACGGTGATCGCCCATGCCGGCAGGCGCAGCACATGGCCGTAGACGCGCGGGATGATGATCCGGTTCTCGAGTTCCTGGTAGGCAATGAACGCGACCACCACGACCACTACGATCACCGTGCCGCGCGGAAGCGCCGCGGCCACCAGCGGCACGGCGCCGAGCACGCCGCCAATCAGCGGCAGCACGTCGGTGATCCCGGCAAAGACCGCCAGCGGCAACGGGTTCTTCACGCTGCAGGCGCGCAGCAGCACATAGGCAAACAGCGACATCAACACCGACGTGATGATCTGGCCGCGCATGTAGCCGCCGACGATCGTCTCGAGGTTCAGCATGATGCGCGCCAGGCGGATGTGGAACCGGCGCGGGACGATCGCGTACAGCGCTGCCTGCGTCGAGGAGGGGTCGGCCAGGATGTAGAAGGCAAGCGCCAGGGTGGTCAGCCCCCAGCCCACGACCTCGATTGCGCGCGATGAATATTCCAGCGCCTGTTTGCTCGAGGGCAGCAGGATCTCCTGCAGCTGCGCGCGCCGGACGGCGTTGGCGATCGGCTGGGTCAGGCGCGAGCGCTCGAGCTGCTCGACCAGATGTTTCTGCATGTTGGGCGCGGCATCGACAAGCTGGCGCAGCTGTTCGACGAGCGCCGGGATGGTCACGAAGCCGATCAGCAGCAGCCCGGCCACCATCGCGATGAAGATCACCGCCAGACCACCGGTGCGACCGAGACCGAGGCGCTGCAGCGCCCGCACCGCGGGGATCAGCGTGCCGACGAGAATCAACGCCACGACCACCGCAACGATGACCGGCCAGACCTGCGCCGCTAGCCAGCCGCCGCAGACCAGCGCGAGCGCCAGCAAGATGCCGTTGTCGGCGACGGCAAAGCGCCGCGGCTTCTTCCGTTCGGCCCGCGCCCGATTCGTGGCCATCGCCCGCTACGAGGCCTCCGGCGCCTGCTCGATCACCTGGTGCACGAAGCGCAGCTTCTCGACCGCCGGCTCGGAGAGCACGAACGGATAGGCGTCATGAACGCCCATGCTTCTGTTCAGAGCATTGAGCGCGATGCTGAGCGGTACCCAGGCGCCGACCAGGTCGTCGAAGTCGTCGAAGTCGAGGGCGCGCATATGCGCTTCGAGCGCGCGCTCCCGGCGCGGGCCGCCCGCGCGCCCGCCAACCGACTGCGGGCGCAGATCCAGGCCGAAGCTGCGCGCGGTCTCGATGGTGTCGACCATGTGCAGGTAGTGGGCCCAGCTCTCGGCCCAGTCCTCCCACGGGTGCATCGACGCGTAGGAGCTGACGAAGCGGTTGCGCCAGTCGGCGGGCGCGCCGTCGCGATAGTGCTTCTGCGCGGCCTCGTCGTACGACACACGCTCGTCGCCGAACAGGCCGCGAAAAGACTCCAGCGCGGGTGAGCCGTCGATCAGACGATCCCAGTAGTAGTGGCCGATCTCGTGACGGAAATGCCCGAGCACGGTGCGGTAGCTCTCGCCCAGTGCCAGTCGGGCGCGTTCCCGTTCCGGCGCAATGGCCTCGGCGACGTTGATGGTGATGAGCCCGTGATCGTGCGCGATGAAGACCTTGCTCTCGCCCGGCAGGTCCTGTTTGAACGCGAACGCCAGTCCCTGCGCTCTGCCCTCGGCGCGCGCTTCGATCGGCAGTCGCAGTTGCAGCAGCGTGTAGATCAGGCGCCGCTTGCTCTCCTCGAGCGTGAGCCAGGCTTGCTTGGCGGTGGCGTCGGACAGGTTCGGAATGATCTCATTGAGGCGGCACGCGAGGCAGAATCGCTGGTCCTGGGCGTCGGGCACCGCCCAGTTGCACGCCCCGTGATCGATCTGATTGCCGCAGAGGCGATAGCGGCCGCCCTTGGCCGCAGCCCCGAGCGCGGCGAAGACGCCGGCGGCACCGGGCACCGGCTCGAGCGCGGTCAAGACCTGGCGGTCGGGAAGATATGCCAGCGCGTGACCACAACCAACGCACTGGAAGCTTTCGAAATGCAGTGTCTGCTGGCACGAGGGGCAGGTAAATAGCTTCATGGAGGCTCCAAGCTCGGCCGATGGTAAGTTGCCTTTTGAAGTCGGCAAGACGGGTGCCGGCACAAAGGCGCGGCGGTACCGAACGGGATCCTTCGATCACCGTTGGGTGACCACCAACTCCGTGCGGCGGTTCAGCCGCCGCCCCACGTCGGTCGCGTTGCTCGCGAGCGGACGCTGCTGGCCGAGCCCGCTCACGTCGATGCGTGAAGCGTCGGCGCCGTCCTGGACCAGCAACGCCTTCACCGCCTCCGATCGGCGGCGCGAGAGCTCGAGATTGTCCTCGGGCCGACCAACGTCGTCGGTGAAGGTCTCCACGCGAACCATCGCGCTCGGATGGGCCTGCAGCAACGCCGAGATCTGGTTGATGGTCTCGGCGCCGGCCGACGAAGGCTCAGCATCGCCCGACTCGAACCCCAGCGACGGCAACGTGAACCGCTGAGGCGTTCTCACCTCGGTGGCCGGTGCTGCCAGGAACACTGCTAGGCTGGTCACCATCTCTTCGCGCGCAATCGGCGTCTCCTCACGTACCGGGGCGGGCGGCGCCGCCACGATATTCGGTCGACTCGCGGGCGCCACGGCCGGGGCGGCACCATGCGCGACCACGTCGCGCGTGTGCTCGGCGCCCCGGCGCGCCCCGCGCACGAGCGGAATGAAGAGCAGCGCGGCCAGCGCCAGCAGAATCGGCAGCACCCAGACGCGGTTGCGCGGCGGGGGCTCGAACACCGGAGCCTCGTGCGCGCCGCGCGGCAATGGGGCGGCGGCCAGCGACCCCGGCGGTGTCTCGAACGCCGACGCAACTGACTGCGGTAGCCGGCTCACCCAATCGCGCCGCTGCGAATTCAGCAGCGTGCGCAGCCCCCCCACGCTGAGGTTGCCGGCGCTGTCGGCGACCGCGAGCACGGCGACCGAAGCGACGCCACCGAGCAGCCGATGCGCCGAATCGCGCCGGATGCCGCTCGACTGCGCCACCGCGTCGGAAATCGTCCAGGACCGCTGCCCGAGCTCGTCGTCGAGCAGCGACGCCTCGTGCGCACTTCCGTCGCCCCCCGCTGCGTCGAGCAGAACCGCGGCTCCGTCGTCCGGCTTCGTTCGATGATCGCGCTTCTCGTCGACGATCTCCTTCAGGTAGTCGGCGCCGGTCTCCGATCGCGCCACGTCCGAGAGCGCGGTCAGCACCGACGGGATGCCGGTCGATACTGCCGCCGCCGTCCGCTCGCGGTCCTCGCCGAGCCGAGAGGCAACCTCACGCACCGCCTCGGGCGTGATCTGCCGGTGAATGGCGCTCATCAGATCGGGAACCACTGTGGCTGAGGACATCGCGCACCTCGCTTTCCCGCCGCGGCGATGAGATTCACCGGCGGCATCCAGCAACGAGGTGCATCGGCCGTGCCCCTGACAGCGCGAGCATCGAGCGTGATTGGGCCTCGGTTTGCAGCGTTGTCCGTAGAGAGAACCGCCAGCGGAGGTGAGCCATGAGGTGGGACAGGAACAGCGTGCGCGAGGGAATGTTCGTCACCAGCACAAAGGGGGAACGAATCGGAAAGGTCATCCGCCGGGACGACGACACGTTCGTCGTCGAGAAGGGAACACTGTTCCCCAAGGACTACGAGCTGCGCTACGACCACATCACCGGCATCGATGGCGGAGAGATCACCTATTCGCTCGCCGACCTCTTCCAGCGCGAGAGGCGCGCGGAGCGACATCCGGTCATCGAGACCTCGGCGACGACTGCATCGCTCGCGGCCGACGCACCGACGGCGCCCGCCGCGAGGGGGCGCGCGGCGACGGCGACCACCGAAGCAGAATCGGGCGACAACGAGGTGCGCATCCCGCTGATGCAAGAGGAGCTGGAAATCGAAAAGGTGCCGCGCGAGTCGGGCCACGTGCGGGTCCACAAGGGCGTCAAGACCGAGGAGCGGCACTTCACCGTGCCGGTCCGGCGCGAGGAGATCGTCATCGAGCACGTGACCGCGTTCGCAGGCGGCGCGCGCACGGGCGAGTCGGTGACGTTCGAGGAGCAGACGGTCGACATTCCGCTACACGAGGAGGAGATCCGCGTGACCAAGCGGCCGGTGTTGCGCGAGGAGATCGTGATACGAACGGTCACTCATTCAATCGAGAAGGAGGCGACGGCGACGCTGCGGCATGAGGAGGCCGACGTCGAGGACAGCCGCAAGACCGCGGTCAACGACGAGGACGGACGAGCTGGTCGCGAAGCGCGATCCGGCGAAGGGCGAGCGAGCGACGGCTACGTCGCGCCTGGGGGGCGCTGAGGCGGCGGAGCGATCAGCCGGGCGGCTTCACGGTCGACGGCGACGGCACGGGCGGCGCGGCGCGCAGATCGCGCAACGCGACCGCCGGCCCGTGCAGTGCGCCGCCCTTGCCGCGAAGCAGCCGCTGCGCCGGGTAGATGCTCCGGTTGCCCGTCAACAGGTAGGCCACCACGCAAACCACGACCACGTGAGGTAGCGCCGAAGCGCCCAGGAGCTCGACGGCCATGATTGACAGCGCCAGCGGGGTATTGGCCGAGGCCGCGAAGACCGCGGCCAGCCCGACGCCGGCGCCGAGCTCGAGCGGGATCCCCAGTGCACGCGCCAGCACGTTGCCCAGGGCTGCTCCGACGAAGAAGAGGGGCGTCACCTCGCCGCCGAGAAAGCCGGCTGCGAGTGTGATCGCCGTGAAGATCAGCTTGAGCGCGAACGTGTAAGACGCGAGGTTGCCGTCGGAGAACGCACGCACGATGGTCGGCACGCCCAGCCCGAGGTAGTCACTGGTCCCGACGAGCTTCCAGAGTCCCACCACGACCAGGCCCCCGAGGAACATCCGAACGGGAAGTCGCGAGATCCGTGCTTCGCCGTGCCTCTTCAGGAACGCGGTCAGGTCGATGAACACCGTGGTCACGGCCGCGACGGCAGCGGCGAAGACCAACCACTTGAGAAAGAGCAGCGGCGCGAGCGGTACGTGCGCGACCATCGGGTAGCGCGTGTGGACGATGCCCAGCGCGCGCGTCGTCAGGTCGCCGACCAGCGACGCGACCAGGGCCGGCACCAGGGCGTCGTACTCGACACGCCCCAGGACGACAAATTCGAGCCCGAACACCGCGCCCGCGATCGGCGTACCGAAGACCGATCCGAAACCACCGGCCGCGCCGGCGGCGAGGAGCTGCCGCCGAACATGACGGCTCACGCGCAGTCGGTGCGAGACCCAGTCGGTGAGGCTCGCGCCCATCTGCACCGCGGTCCCTTCGCGACCGGCGCTCCCACCGAACAGGTGGGTCAGCACCGTCCCGACCAGAACCATCGGGGCCATGCGCAGCGGCAGCTCGGGACCCTCGTCGTGGATCGTGTCGATGACGAAGTTGCTGCCGCCTTTGATCGACGCGCCGAAGCGCTGATAGATCGCGCCGATCAACAGACCCGCGATCGGTAGCGTGTAAACGATCGCTTCGTGCGCGTTGCGAAAGTCGGTCACGCGCTCGAGCAGCCACAGGAACAGCGCCGAGGCGCCGCCGCACAGCACCCCGACGAGCGAGCCGAGCGAGATCCACTGTCCGAGGGCGGTGAAGCGATCACGCACGGTCATTGGTCGTCTCGGTTCACGTGATCTCCTGGCTGGGCGCCGGAGGGCTCACGGTCCCTCGTCAGGTACCCGCCAGCACCGAGCTGCGACGCTCCAGGCTGTCCGACGGCCAGAGCTTCATCGCGTCGTAATAGCCCTCGAACGCGGGCACGTCGTCGGGCAGCTGGACCCAGGGAACCTTCGACCGAACGTAAATATGAACGTCGGGCTCGAGCAAGTGGGGATCGTCGAGCGTCCCGACGCGCACGAAGCGCAGGGTCGACAGGCCGCCGTACTCGCTCCACACCGCGGTACCGCACGATTGGCAGCTGTAGATGCCGTGCGGGCGCCCGCTGTCGGTCGGCATCTCGAACCGCTCTGGCTCGGCGCCCTGGAGCTCGAGGCGCACGGTCTCGATGAGCGCGTTGATCACGAACGCGCTGCCGGTCTGGCGCTGGCAATCGAGGCAGTGGCAACAATGGACGAACATCGGCCCGGTGGTCATCCGGTACCGGATGGCGCCGCAGGCACACCCTCCCGTGAGCTCTTCACCGTTCGTCGCTTCGCCGTTCGCCGACTCGTCGTCCACGACGATAAAGTTACCCCAAGACCGGGGTCGATTCACCCGCGCTGGGCTTCGTTGGCCGGCTCACTGAGTCGGGTCGAGCACACGGCCAAACCCTCTCCCGCAGACAAGGGGACCCGACCCAAAATAGTCCGGATCTTGACACCCGCGTCCGCCGCGCTACGGCGCGAGCTCGGCGCGGCGTCGCTGGGCCTCGCGACGCCGGGTGGTGTCGGGGCGCGCGAGGTAGCCGTCGAACGCGGCGCGCGCCTCGTCGCGACGACCGAGCTTGGCCAGGCAGACCGCGCGCCAGAATTCGCCCTCGCCCTCGGGCAATGGGCGCGCCTCGACGAGCGCGTCGTTCGGGCGACCGAGGCGCAGCAGAAGCTCGACGCGCGCGATGCCGGCTTCGACCGACAGCGTGCCGCGCGGAAACCGCCGCCGATACTCGTCGAGCGCACGCTCGGCGCCGCCGAGATCACCGCTGACGTCGCGGCGCAGGCGCGCGATCTCCAGCAACGCGACCTCGGCGGACAGCCCCGACGCCGCGGCCTGTGCTTGAAAGCATGCGATCGCGCGATCGGTCGCACCGGTGCGCGCGTGGACCAGGCAATCGACCTCGGGCGCGGGCGCGGCGGGCGCCGGCACGCGCTCGGCTGAGGCGCCCGGCTCCAGCGCGGGCGCGTGCGCCAGCGCGCCCGCGCGCGGGGTAAAGGTCCAGTGTTGCCCGGCGACGACCCGCGCCAGCAACCGCCGCGACGAGTAGATCCGCACGGCGCCGCTCTGCACGGTGACGCCGACGCGCGTGCCGTCGGTGTCGACGTGAAAGCGCCCGCCGTCACCGAGGATGCGCACCGATGACGCGCGCACGGAGATCGCTTCCGCATGGGGCTCGGCCGGCGGCATCGTGGTGGTGGGCGCACTCGTCATATCGACATCCAGCTGCCCGCGCGCGAGCACGATCGCGGCCTGACCCGACGTATCCGGCAACAGCGTCGCGACACCTTGCCGCGACAGCCGCGCGCGCACGCCGTTGGCAGCGACGACCTCCCCGAGGATTGGCGCCGGCAGCGGCGCCAGAGCGCCCTCGCTCGCGCGCGCGGGTGCGGGCGCCCCGGTGACGTCGCCACCACCACCGGCCGCCGGCGGCTCGCGCGCGATCGCGGCCGGCGGTCCCGAGAGTGCCGCGGGCTTCGCGCGCGCCGGACCGACCGCGATCTCGGGCGAGCGCACCGGCCGCCGCACCGCCACGACGACCAGCAGCGCGATCGCCACCGCCGCCAGCGCGATCGCGCCTGGGCGCCACCCGCGCCGCGCGCGATCCGGCGAGCGGCGACGCTGCAGCGCATGCCAGACGCGCGCTTCCTCCGCCGCGTCCGCCCGCCAGAGACGATTGGCCGCGACCAGCACCGCGGCAACGGGATCACCGGCGACCGGAGCCGCAGCAACGGCACCCGCATCACCGAGCTCGATGAGACGTGGCGGCGACGCGATCGGCGCCCGCGGGTCGGCCGCGGCGCCCGAGCCTGGCTCGATCGGACGGCTCATGGATCAGGCCTCGCTTGTTCGCGCGCAGGCGGGGTGACGCCGCTGGTGTCGGCATCGAGCGCGGCGCGAAACAGACTGCGGGCGTCGTGCAGCCGGCGCCAGACGGTCGCCTCGGGGCAGCGGGCGATCTCGGCAATCTGCTTGCCCGACAAACCCTCCATCTCGTAGAGCACGAAGACCAGGCGCAGCCCCTCACCCATCCGATCGAGCGCGGCACTGCACAGGCGCGCCAGCGTGGCGTCGGTGCGCCCGGCGGCCGGGACCTGGTCGCTTGCCTCGGCACGACGCTGGCTCAGCAAGACCTCGAGCACCTGGCTGATGCGGCGCCGGCGGCGGGCGCTCCGCGCCTCGGTGATGCACAGCCGATAGAGCCAGGTCTTGAGCTCGGCTTCGCCGCGGAACGACGGCAGGTACCGGAAGAACCGTAGGAAGACCTCCTGGCACGCGTCCTCTATCTCGCCGTGGCGGGTGCCGAGCTTGCGCAGGAACGCGGACGCGATCCCGTAGTACCGCTCGTGCAGGGCACGCGCCGCCTCGCGGTCGCCGCCGACGCAGGCGGCGATCAGGTCGCGGTCGGTCACGCGCAGCACCGCCCGAGCGGTGGGGGGCGCGGTGCGGGCTGCGGCGATCGGGGCCATCCGATCTTCCTTGGAGTCCGCGTCGTCCAGGACCTTCACCAAAAAGGCGAGCTCGCGATGATAACATCGCCCGGTGCTGGCGACGCGGCTCGCCACCCTCGCCCGCCGGCGCGCAATCGCTGTCGCTGCCGGCGGCTTGTTCGCGGCCGGCGGCTTGGTCGCTGCCGGCGTGGCCGTGGCGGGCGCGATGCCGGCCCGCGTCGCCGGTGCGAACGACGCGCCGGTGATCGGTGACGTCGCGCCGCCGATCGCCGCCGAGACCCTCGACGGCGCGGCCCTGCCTGCCGGCGCGATCGCCGGAGGGGTCACCGTCGTCGATTTCTTCGCGACCTGGTGCCGTCCCTGCCACCGCGCGCTGGCCGACTTGACGGCCATCCGCGGCAGCCTGGGACCGCGCGTGCGCATCCTGCTGATCGACGTCGAGGAGGATTCCGCACGGGTGCGGCGCTTTCTTGCCACGACCCCGCTCCCCGACGGCGCGCAGGTCGTCCTGGATCGCAGCGGCGCTGTGGCGCGGCGCTGGGGGCAGGATCGGTTTCCCACGACGTTCCTGGTCGACGACAAAAGCGTGATCCGGCACATCAACCGGGGCTGGGGGGCGGGCTATCGCGACCGCCTGAGCCGGTGGCTGCGCCCCATGCTGGGCCAATAAGCGGAATTCGCGGTCGATGCGACCGGGAAACGCATTTTTCTGAGGCAAAAACTCCTTTCTGAGTTGCACCTCCTGGGGCAGTTTCTCCCCTTAGGTATGTGGCAGATCGACTGCCACGGCCCGACAACAGGAGATTTGAAATGACACGTCCCTCGTTCGCGTCAGCAGCTGGCTTCGGAGTGGTGATCGCCCTCGGGTTCATTGGTTTCGGGTGCAGCAGCTCGAATTCGTCCTCAGGTACCGGCGGCGCGACCGGCAGCGGCGGCGTGACCGGCAAGGGCGGCAGCACCGCCTCGGGCGGAGCGACCGGCAGCGGCGGAGCGACCGGCGCGGGCGGTAGCAGCCCCGACGCTGCGACGCTCCAGATGTGCGCGAGCCCGGCGCCCGGCGACAAGACCCCGTGTGACAGCAACCCGAGCTGCGAGAAGGCTTGCGGCCTCAACATCAGCACCCTCACCACCAACCGCGCGCTCAAGGCCTGTACCTGCAGCGGCCCGATGGCCAGCGGCGGCATGTGGTCCTGCCCCAGCACCAACGGCGCGTGCGTCTACCCGAGCGACCTCAACCTCGACTGCTTCCGCCTTCCCAACCCGGTCCCTGCGTGCCCGAGTACCGCGGCTGACGGCGGCGCCGATGCCGGTAGCGGCCTCATCAAGTCGGGCACCACGGCGTGCACGCCGCCCAACAGCGAGGTGTGCGGCAATCCGTGCGGTTCGGCGACCGCCAACGTGTACCTCGACGGCAGCAACGCCCAGAAGATGGGCTACTGCGTCTGCATCAACGGCGTTTACCAGTGCGCCAGCGTCGCCGAGTACCCGGTGACGAACTGATCGACTGAACCGACCCCGCCCCGACCGCCGTCCCCAAAAGTGTAACGAAAAGGAGCGCCCCCATGATCGTGCATGTGTCGATGGGACCGAAGCCACCGCGTAGCCGTTCGTGGATGCGTGCGGCGGTGCTGAGCATGACGACCTTGGCGGTGGCGGTCGGCTGTAGCTCGACGCCGGCGACGTCGTCGGGCGGCGGCGGTTCCACCGGCAGCGGGGGCGGCGCCGTGACGGGCGCCGGCGGCGGTTCCGTCACCGGCGCTGGTGGCGGCTCCGTCACCGGCGTCGGCGGCGGAAGTGGAGGCGGCGACAGCGGCACCGGCGGTTTCACCGGCACGGCTGGAACCACCGGGACCGCCGGAACCACCGGCACGGCCGGCACCACCGGAACTGCGGGCACGACGGGCGGAGGCGGGGCCGGCGGCACAGGCCCCGTCACAACGGCGGTGCGTAACGTGACGTCGTTCGACAGCGGCTGGCTCTTCTTCCTCGGCGACCCTGCCAACGCCGGCACGACCGCCTTTGCCGACGGCAGCTGGCGATCACTCAACGTCCCGCACGACTGGAGCATCGAGGGACAGTTCGATACGAACGCGACGACGACGGGCGCCGGCGGCTACCTGCCGACGGGCGTCGGTTGGTACCGCAAGCACTTCACGCTGCCGTCGACCATGCAGGGCCAGCGCATCTTCGTCGAGTTCGATGGCGTGATGGCGAACAGCTCCGTATACATCAACGGAACGCTCCTCGGCACGCGGCCTTATGGCTACGTCAGCTTCCGCTACGAGATCACGGCCCAGGCGACATTCGGCGCCACGCAGAACGTGATCGCGGTGCGCGCCGACGATTCGGCGCAGCCGGCGTCGCGCTGGTACGCGGGCGCGGGCATCTACCGGCACGTGCGTTTGATCGCCACCAGCCCGGTGCACATTGCGCAGTGGGCGACGTTCGTGACCACGCCGACGGCGACCGCGACCGCGGCGACGGTGCACGTCGCCACCACCGTCACCAACCAGGGCACGACAGCGCAGACCGTCAACCTGCAAGCGAACGTGGCCGACCCGAGTGGGGTTCGGCTGGCGCCGATCGCTACGCTTTCGGTGAGCATCGCCGCCGGCGCGTCGGGCAACTTCGCGTTCGACGTCCCGGTCAGCAACCCCAAGCTCTGGAGCACGACGACGCCGAACCTGTATCAGCTGCTGCTCAGCGTGATCGCCGGCGGCGCGACGGTCGACGACGAAGTGACGACCTTCGGCATCCGCACTATCAAGTTCGATCCCACCGCGGGCTTCACCCTCAACGGCACCGGACTGAAGTTCAAGGGCGTCGGCATGCACCACGAGATCAGCGGGCTCGGTTCGGCGGTGCCGATGCGCGCCTGGCAGCGGCGGCTGGCGCAGCTCAAGGCCGTCGGCGTCAACGCGCTCCGTACGTCGCACAACCCGTACGCGCCCGAGGTGCTCGACCTGTGCGATCGTATGGGCATCGTGGTGCTCGAGGAGTTCTTCGACGCCTGGACGCAGCACAAGGTCGTCGGTGACTACGGTGGCGCGTCGTTCAACATGTGGGGAACCCAGGACCTGACCGACACCATCAAACGCGACCGCAATCACCCCAGCGTGGTGCTCTACAGCATTGGCAACGAGATTCGCGACGGTTTGACCAGCAAGATGGCGACCGCGACCAGTCTGACCAACATCTGCCACACGACCGATCCAACGCGGCCGGTGACGCAGGCTTTGTTCCGCCCGATGGACAGCGGCGACTTCCCTGGCGCGACCGGCGCGCCGGCGAGCGGCCCGACGATGCTGAGCATCCTCGACGTCTTCGGCGCCAACTACCGCATCGCCGAGGTGATCACCGCCATCGCGCTCACGCCCAAGCACGCGGGCGTGGTCACCGAGGACGGATCGACGACCACGTCGAACTGGGGCATGGTCACCGGCACGCCCGCGCTGACCGGCGACTTCTACTGGACCAGCCACGACTATCTCGGCGAGGCGGCCGGACTGTACCCGCAGGTCGGATCGACGACCGGTATCATGGACCGCATGGGGACGATGAAACCGATCGCCTACAGCTTCCAGACGCTGTGGGGCACGACGACGACCCCGCCGGCCGCCGGCACCACCGCGACCAAGATCGTTCTCACCGCCGACCACACGTCGTTGCTGACTGACCCCAACGACATCGTCTACGTCAAGGCGGCGGTTACCGACGCCAATGGCCGCGTGGTGACGTCAGCGGCGAACCCGGTGACGTTCAGTGTGACCGGCCCGGGTACGATCGTTGCCGTCGACAGCGGCAGCGTCATGGCCGAGTCCTTCCGCGGCACTCAGCGCATGGCCTACCAGGGCCTCGCCTTCGCGCTGATCCAGGCGACCGGCCCGGGTGCGATCACCGTGACCGCGTCGACGGCCGGTTTGACGGGCGCCACGGCCACGATCAGTGCGTCGGCTGGGACGTTCGTCCCGTGCTCGGGGACCTGCGACTAGGAGGAGCCCGCACCGGGACGGGTAACCAGGAACGGCGACGGCGGCGGACGTGAGGACGGCTTCGATCTCTCCGTTGTGGGCGCGAGAGGAGTGGGGTGTTCCTCTTGCGGGGGACGCGGCCCCCGTGCCGCCGGTAAATCGGCGCTGCTCGAATCAGCGCCTGCGGGTTCAACGTCATGCGCCAGACGCTCGAGCATCGCGATCGGCACAGCTATCTGCCGCTGCCCCGGCGCTTCGACGATCAATTCGCACGAGCGGCGCGCCGGCGCGCCACGTTTATCCGAGGGACTGGTCCTACGGAATGATCAGGTTCTTGCAACCGCTCGGACACGGGTTGCCGTCATTGACGCCGTCGTCGCAATCTTCGAATTGCGGCTGAACGACGCCGTCACCGCAGAACTGGTCGTACTTGCAGTTTGGGCCGCACTGGCCGTAACCGCCGGTGTTGTTGGCGGCGCCGTCGTCGCACTCCTCACCGATGCCCACGATGCCATCGCCGCAGATCGGCAGGCAGTCGCTGGGCGCGGCGCTGAATCCGCTGAGCGTCAGGCGATACGTCGAGCCGTCGGTCTGGCGCTCGGCCTGGAATACCGCGACCTCGTAAACCTGCTTGTCGCCGAGGCCGAACATGGTCATGCCTGCCCCGGGCGGGATCGTCACCGAGCCCTGAACCGGCGAGTGGATGCCACCCAGGTCGACCGCGAGCTTCCGGTTGATGAACAACCAGACGTCGTCGTCGCCGGTGAAATCCAGCACGTAGGTCTTGGTGGCGTCGTACTGGAACCAGTAACGCACCTCGCTGGTGAAGCTGAAGTTGTGCATCGGCGCTGGCGTCCCGGCCTCTGGAATGAATTGCGCCGAATAGGGCGGGCCAACCGTCGCAGTGGTGCGCTCGGTCAGCGGCGTGAACGTGTCGGCGTCGACCGGGAAGAAGAACGGATTCCCGTCGAGCAGAGCGGTCTGGAAGATCGCCGAGTACCCGCCGCTCGCAGAGGTCATGCACTGGAGCATCTTGTAACCCGCCGCGATGTCCGTATCGCAACCGGTCGGATTGGTGACCGGATCGCTGAACTTGAACGTGCACGGGATCGGCGCACCCGTGGCGTCGAGCTTCGCATCCATCATGTCGCCGCAGAAATACGCGGTGGTGGTCAGCGGCCACTGCTCACCGTTCGGTCCCCAGCGGTTCACGTACGTGCCGTTGCCGGTGTTCCACAACGTCAGCTTGCCGGTCGTGGTGTGGTTCACACCGGGCGTGTCGCGATACCACTCCGCGAACGACGCCATGCTGGTGATGAACTCGCCCGTCTTGCCCGTATAGACCGGTTTACCCTGGGCATCGAGGGTGGTTTGCACCATGCCCGTGTCCGCCGTCGCCCGCCCCGGGGCAGTCGGCTCGAACTCCGCTGGGTTGTGGTACCTGAAGTCGCGAAAAACTGCCGGCACCTGCATGCTGGCGCCCAGCGGCGGCTGGGCGCACATGAAACCGGCCTCGATCTGGCAGGTCGATGAGCAACCGTCGCCGTCGACCTTGTTGCCGTCGTCGCAGGCCTCGGGCGGCACGAGCACCCCATCACCGCAACTCGAGACGCAGGCGCCATTGGCAGCGGTGCAGTTGGGCTCGGTCGTGCAATCCGCGGAGCAGCCGTCAAAGGGCACGGTGTTGCCGTCGTCGCAGCTCTCGGCGCCCTCGACAATCTTGTCGCCGCACTTGGTGGGGGTGCAGACGCTGGGGCTGGCGTTACTGCACTTGAACCCGAGCTCTACTTTGCAGGTGGCGGAGCAGCCGTCGCCCGCCTTGGTATTGCCGTCGTCGCACAGCTCGGGAAGAACGAGCACGCCGTCACCACACCGCGCGACGCGGTGGCAGGGCTTGCCGGGGGGATTGCACGAATAGCCCGGAGCAACGGTCTTGCAGTCCGCCGAGCAACCGTCGTCCGGATTGGTGTTGCCGTCGTCGCAGGCTTCGTCCGAGGTGCGGATGCCGTCACCACACACCGTAGGGATGTTCGAGGGTCCTCGGTCGCTGCGCGAGCCGCCGTCGATCCCCGGCCGCACGCCGGTGCCGCCGCTGCCGGTCATCGTGTCCGCGAGCGGGGCGACGCGGGCACAGGCGCCGACGGTGAACGAAAGAGAACCCAAGCCAAGCAGAAGCCAAACGGGGGAACGCATCGAAAAGCCTCCCAGTGCTACCGAACCAAGAAAACACGATGCAAGAACACGATGCAAAACAGGACGCGAACCAGGCTGGAAACCAGGCGGGGGCTGGTCTCGGGAATTCTGCACCAATGTGTGCGTCGGGCAAAGGGCGAAAGGCGTCGAGTGCCGTTATTCACTTGCGGCAGTGCGGCCATAAACAAGCGTCGTCGGTCACGCACAATGGCAATCATGAATTGACAAGAATTGGCGTCGGCGCAGTATGGTCGCCGTGCGACGTATCGACGCACGCCTTGGGGGGGGCGTCACAGGAGGGGATCTTGCTTCCAGTGGGCTCGTGGCCGCTCTACTGGCGTTGCTCGCGGCAGCCCTCCTGGCTGCGCCGGCGCGCGCGAATCAGGCGCCGCCGGAGCCGGGTCTGCCGCCAGCTAACGGTGCGGCGGCCCCCTCCCCGGTTCCCCCGAGCCCCGCGCCGGCCATGGACCCGAACGCCGTCGTCCCGGGGGCCGCGCCCCAACCGCCCATCGAGCAACCGCCGGCACCACCCCCGCCCTTCACGGACCTCACCCCCTTACCCATAGCTGCAGAACCCGCGCCGGCGCCCGCCGCCCCCGAGGAGCCGCCGCCCGCCATCATCCCTTGGCTCAGCTTGCCGCCCCGGCTGCCACCGACCCAGATCCACGCGTTCGTCAGCCAGGGCTATTTCCGCAGCACCCAAAACAACTACCTCATCGACAACTCCACGCACGGCAGCTTCGAGTTCACCGAGGTCGGGATCAACTTCACCCAGCTGCTGACCGACGACCTGCGAACCGGCATCCAGCTCTTCAGCCGGCAACTCGGCAAGGACGGAGATTTTCGTGCGCGGATGGACTGGTTTTACCTCGACTATCACTTCGCCGATTGGCTCGGTCTGCGCGCCGGTCGCACCAAGATCCCCTTCGGCCTCTACAACGAGGTCAACGACATCGACTCGGCCCGCGTCCCGATCCTGTTGCCGCAGTCGCTCTATCCAATCGTCAACCGCAACCTCCTGCTGGCGCAGACTGGTGTCGAGCTCTACGGCTATCTCGGTCTGGATATCGCCGGTGGCCTGGAGTACCGGTTCTACGGCGGCACGCTGTACGCCGACCCGCCGGTCCTGGCCGCGGGAGCGGTCCTGAACACATACAGAGTCCCCTACCTGGCCGGCGTCCGCGTCATGTGGGAAACGCCGATCGGGTTGCGCCTGGGCGGCAGCCTGCAGGCGTTGCGCTTCAATATCAACGCATCGGTGCCCGGACCGCCTGGCATGTCGCCGCTGACGCTCGAAGAGGATCTTCCCTTCAGGCTCTGGCTCGTCTCGGCCGAATACTCGTTGCACGACTTGCTGCTCGCCGGCGAATTCGGCCACTGGCACGCCGACGTCGACCTCACCGGGGCGCCGCAGACCAGCATCACCAATCAACGCTTCTATGGGCTGGCGTCCTACCGGGCCGCCACCTGGTTCTGGCCCGGCGTGTACTACTCGTCGTTGCTCAGCGACATTCACAAACCGCTGACGCGCGACAATTACCAGCACGACTTTGCCGCGACGTTGCGGTTCGACATCAACTCCTACTGGTTGGTCAAGCTCGAGGGGCACTACATCGACGGCACGACCGACGTCTTGCCGGCGCTCAACGGCGGCGACACGGTGACGATGGAGTCCCTGGCGCGGCAATGGTTTGTCTTTCTGGTCAAGACGACCGCCTATTTTTGAGCGCCGACGACCATGCGCCTCCAGCGATCACGTTCCGCACGACCCGGCGCCCTGCGAAGGCTGCGCGCCGCGCTGGTGGCCAGCGGGGCCGCCCTCGCGCTGGTGGTGCTTGCGGCTCTCCCGGCACCGCGCGCGCGCGCCGAGGCGTCGGGGATCTATCTTCTGGTCGTGCACCCCGCCAACCCCGCGCGCGAGGTCGATCGCAGCTTCGTCACTCAGGCCTTTCTCAAGAAGGCCACTCACTGGCCGAGCGGCGTACCTATCCAGCCGGTGGATCTGGATCAAAAGTCGCCCGTGCGCCGGCGCTGGAGCAACGAAGTCCTCAACAGATCGGTCGATGCGGTCAAGAGCTACTGGCAACAGATGATCTTCTCGGGCCGCAGCTTGCCCCCGCCCGAGGTCGTCAATGACGAGCAGGTGATCGACTTCGTGATCCACCGCGTGGGCAGCATCGGCTACGTGTCAGCCGCTGCCAACCTACACGGCGCGCACGTTCTCGGCTTGCGCCAGTAGCCCGCCCGTCAGCCTTTGCGGAAGATCCGCTCGGCCGCGGCGTGCTCGCGAAACACGACCCCATCGATCGCGCCCGGCGGCTGCTCGCTGTTTCCGAAACAGAGGAACCCGCCTCGACAGAGTCCGCTGGCCAGCTTGGCGACGACCCGCCCGCGCAGCTCGCCACCGAAATAGATGAGCACGTTGCGGCAGAAGATCACCTGCATCTCGCCCGGCGGCTGGTCCGAAACCAGGTTGTGCTGAAAGAAGACGATGTTCCGGCGCAACGATTCGTGGATCGCGATCCGGTCATACGCCGACGACACGTAGTCGCCGAACGAGGCCGTGCCGCCGGCGGCGCGGTAGTTCTCGGCGAAGCGGCCCGCGAGGTCGGCGGAGTAAACCCCCTCTTGCGCGCGCTCGAGCGCGGGCGGGGAGAGGTCGGTGGCATAGATCTGCGTGCGATCGGAGAGCCCCTCCTCGGCGAGCAAGATGGCGGTCGTGTACACCTCTTCCCCCGAGGCGCAGCCGGCGTGCCAGATCTTGATCAGCGGATAGGTGCGCAGAAGCGGGACGATCTCGCGGCGGAAGACGAGGAAGAAGCGTGGATCGCGGAACATCTCGCTCACCTGAACCATCAACTGATCGAGTACGACGCCGAACAGGCCGGGGTCGGCCAGCAGGCGATGTTGCAGGTCGCCCAGGTTCGCCGCGTCGCTGCGCGCGAGCGCCGAGAGCACGCGCCGCCGCATCGACGGCGGGGCGTAGTCACGCAGATCGTAGCCGTAGCGGGCGTGAATCGCCTCCAGGACGAGACGGACCTCGATCTCTTCAACCTCAGGGTCCGCCGACATTCGGTTGGCTGCTCTCCGTCAGCCACGCCTGCAGCATGGTCAGCAATTGATCGGCGTCGATCGGTTTGGTCAGATAGTCGCTCGCGCCGGCCTCGATGCACTTCTCGCGCTCGCCCTTCATCGCTTTCGCGGTGAGCGCAATCACCGGCAGGCGCTCGAAGCGCGGGTCCTGGCGGATCCGCCGCATCGCCTCGTAGCCGTCCATCTCGGGCATCATCACGTCCATGAGCACGCCTTCGGTATCGGGGTGTTCGCCCAGCATCTCCAGCGCCGCGCGCCCGGTGTCGGCGGTGAAGACCTCGGCGCCCTTCGCGCGCAGCAGGGCCGACAACGCATAGACCGTACGCATGTCGTCGTCGACCAGCAGGATGCGCCGCTTGGCGAGGTGAACGTCGGCCAGCGGAACGCGCGGCGGCGCGAACGTGCGGCTCGCCGGCAGGCGGGCCTTCACGTGCTGGATGAACATACGGATCTCCTCGAGCAGGCGCTCGGTCGATCGCCCCTCCTTCAGCACCACCGCCTCGGCGTACTCCTCGAGACGTCGCGTCTCGTCCTTGGTGAGCGCGCGACCGGTGTGCACGACCACTGGCGGCGTCTCGATGTCGGTGCGCGCGCGCAGCCGTTCGAGAAAGCCGAGGCCGTCGACGTCGGGCAGTCCCAGATCGAGCACCATGCAGCTGAACTTGTCGTGCTCCAGCGCCTGCAGCGCCGCGCCCGCGTTCTGCACGTAGCGGACTTGAAGGCCCTCGCCTTCGAGCCGCTCGACCAGTCTCTCGCCGCGCGAGGTATCGTCCTCGACGACCAGGATGCGCCGCGAGCGCTCGATGGTCTGCGGCGCCAGCGTCTCGACCACGGCGACCAGCTCCTCGCGCGTCGCCGGCTTCGCCAGGTAGCCGACCGCGCCCATCGCCAGCCCGCGCTCCGGCGCGTCGAGCGACGACACGAAGTGGACCGGGATACGGCGCGTCTCGGGCTCGAACCCCAGGCGCTCCATCACCGCCCACCCGTCGATGTCGGGCAACCGTACGTCGAGGATGATTCCCTGCGGGCGGTGCGTCTTGGCCAGGCGCAAGCCCTCGCGCCCCTCGGGCGCGATCAACACCTTGAATCGGCGCGCGTGGATGATCTCCGCCAGCTGCGCCGCGAAGATCGGATCGTCCTCGATAATCAGCAGGTGTGGCTCGTCGGGCTTCAGCGTCTCGCGATCGTCGGTGACGCGCGCCAGCGGGGGGACTCCGCCCGCTAGCGTCGCCGACAGCGCGGCGTCCCCGGCCAGCTCTCCCGACGGCGACGCTTCCGCCGTCGCACCGGGGCCCTGGTCGGGGAGAAGCAGCGTGAACGTGCTCCCTCTGCCGGGCGCGCTCGTGAGCTGCAGCTCGCCACCCAGCAGCAGCGCCAGCTCGCGCGCGATCGACAGGCCCAGCCCCGAACCTCCATAGCGGCGATCGGTGCGCGCGTCGATCTGCTGGAATGGGGCGAAGACGCGCTCCTGTTCCTGGAGCGCGATGCCGATACCCGTGTCGGTCACGACCAGCGCCACGGTTCTCTCGACGGCCAGGTCCGGCCGGCCCAAGGACGTTCCCGGCGCCGGTCGGCCGATGCGCAACGTGACGCTGCCGTGCTCGGTGAACTTGATCGCGTTGCCGAGCAGGTTGGTCAGGATCTGATCGACGCGCTGCCGATCGGTCAGGATGTTCGCGGGCAGCGACGGCGCGACTTCGATGACCAGCTCCAGCCCTTTGTCGTGCGCCAGCGGTGCGAACACGCGCTGCGCGCGCTCCGGGAACTGCGCCAGCGGGACCGGCTCGATGAAGATCTCCTGCTTGCCGGCCTCGATCTTCGCGAGATCCAGGACCTGGTTGATGAGCGCCAGCAGATCCTTGCCGGCGGAGTGGATCGTCTTCGCGAAGTCGACCTGCTTGTCGGTCAGGTTGCGTTCGCCGTTCTCCGCCAGGAGATTCGACAGCAGCAACATGCTGTTGAGCGGCGTGCGCAGCTCGTGCGACATGTTGGATAGGAACCGGGACTTGTACGCGCTCGCGTCGGCCAGCGCCTGTGACTTCTTCTCCTCGCGCTGGCGCGACTCCTCGAGCGCGACGTTGTTCTCCTCGAGCGCCCGGCGCTGCTCCTCGAGCTCCTCGTTCGCGCGCGTCAGGTTCTCCTGCTGCGCTCGCAACTCCTCGTTGTTGGCGGTCAGCTCGTGTTCCTGGTTGGCCAACCGCTGCGCCTGGCGCCGGGTCTCGGCCAGGAGGTCGCGCATGGCGCCGCGCGAGCGCGCAACTTCGAGCGCGATGGCCAGCGTCTCGCCGATCGACACCAGCAGCTCGCGGGCCTGATCGCTGAACGGCCGGAACAACGCGAGCTCGAGCACGCCGGTCACCCGTCCGAGGTGGACCAGCGGCACGAGCACGATCGCCTTCGGCGATCCCTCGCCCAGGCCCGACCGCACGCGCAGGTAGCCGGGCGGCGGATTCTCGATCACGGTCAGCGTCGCCGCGAGCGCCGCCTGGCCGACCAACCCCTCGCCGAACCGAAACGCCGGCGCGGCCACCACCGTCTCATTGCCGCCGCCCGCGGGCGCCAGCGCGAACTGCGAGATCAGCTGCAGCGTGTCCTGGTCGGCGACGAAGTAGAACGCGCCCGCGGGCGCCTCGATGTAGGTGGCCAGCAGGCGCAGCGACCGCTGCGCGATCTCGCGCAGGTCCAGCTCGCCGCGCAATTCGTTGACCACCTGCGAGTGGCCGGTCTTTAGCCAATCATTGCGATCGCGCTCGGCGGCCAGGCGGCCCAGGTTCTGCGCCATCTGGTTGGCGTCGCGCGCGAGCGCGCCAAGCTCGTCGCGGGTGGTCACCGGCATCAGGCGCGTGAAGTCGCCGCTGCCAAAGCGCGCCAGCCCCGCCGAGACATCCGCCAGGCTGCCCAGCAATCCGCGACTGAGTCGCACCGAGAGCGCCAGCACCAGCAGCAGGCAGATGAGGATGATCACCAGCCGCAGCTCCGCCGCGGTCCGGCTTTCGGCGCGGGCCGAGGCGAACGCCGCGTTCAGCTCGTTGCGATCCAGGCGGGTGGTCTCCTTCAACAACGTGGAGACGTGGCTGAGCTGCTCCTGCATCATGCCCATCGCGCGCACCGCCCCCTCGCCGCGATCGCCCTGCACCAGGCGCTTCGCGACGTCGTAGGCGGTATCGAAGTAGTCCTCGATGGCGGTGCGCACGCGCGCCAGGTCGTTGCCAGACAGCACGTCCGACGCGGAGGCCAGCGACGCCAGCAGCCGGTCGCGGAGCGCGCGCGTCTCGACCAGCATCTCCGGATCCTGCGCGCCCGCGGCGTCCTGCAATCCGCGCGTGAGCAAGCCCAGCTCCGCCTCCAGGCGCGGGCCCAGCGCCAGCTTGGGGACCAGCCGGCGCTCGATCTCCGCCAGCTTCCGCTCCTCGCGCAGACCGATGAGCCAGCTGACGAGGATCACCAGCAGGAACGCCATCCCGGTGGCGGCCACAATCGTCATCAGCCTGGCGCGAAAGGAGAGATCCACGCTCACCGCCCGGGTGCCATTGTCGGGTGTGGCGCCGAGGCTGTCAAACTGCGTTTTCCGGTCCCCTCCCCCGTCCGCCGGGGGAGGGTTAGGGAGAGGGCAAGCCTTGCGAGAAGCAGATCGCGAGCGCCGCGGCTGGCAAGGTCTGCCCTCTCCCTAACCCTCTCCCGCGGACGGGAGAGGGGACCGAAGATCGCGCGCGACGGCGGTCTTCGGCCTACGTCATCAGTTTCAGTTTCCCGCTCGCGGGGATGCTGGGCGCTGACTGGTTGTTCACGATCGCCAGCTCGTACTTGTGCTTGGTCCCCTTGTTCCACTGACCGAGCACCAGCGGAGTGCGGCACACGTTCTTGAACGGGCCCGCGCCGCCCCACTTCACCTCGCCGACGACCGTCTTGATGTTCGTGGCGGCGATGGCGTCACGGATGGACGTCGCGGCGCCGAGATCCTTCGTGCGCTTGAGCGCGTCGACCGCGACCTCGAACAGCGCGTGAACGAAGCCGATGCACTGGGTCCACTGCTTCTTGGTCGTCGACTCGTAGGAATCGCCGAGCTGGCGGGCCGACTGCTTTGTCAGCGACGACGTGAACGGATGGTCCGGCGTCCACCAAACCTCGGTCGACAGGCCGTCGCCGCCCAGCGCCTCGATTGCGGTCGGGAACAGCAGCGCCTTGCCTAGCGTGACCACCTTGGGATGAAAGCCCTGCTGCTTGGCCTGGGTCAGGAACGTCTTCGCGTCGGGCGGAATGACCACGCCAGTGACGATCTCGACGCCCTCTTTTTTGAACGCGGCGATCTGCGCCGAGAAGTCGTTGTTCATGTTCTGGAACCGCCCGGGATCGATCAACGTGAACCCGGCGTCGGCCAGCGGCTTGGGGAAGCCGAGCTTCTTGTCGCCCCACGCGTTGCCGTCGCCGTCGTTGGGGAACAAGCCGCCGATCTTCTTGTTGGTCGGCACCGACTTCCAACCCGCCATGAAGTTGGCGATGACGTCCTCGAGGCCCCAGAAGAAGTGATACGTCCAGGCGAAGCCCTTGGCTGGATCGCCCTTGCGCCCGAAGAACCAGGGCTGCCACGGCACCATCGTCGAGATGCAGGGGATCTCGTTGAGCTCGCAGGCGTCGGACACCGGGTTCGCGGTCTCGGGCGTCGATGACACCAGCATCAGATCGACCTTCTCTTTCAGGATCAGATCGTTCGCGACCTCGCCCGCGCGGTTCGGGCTCGATTGGCTGTCCTTCTGAACGATCTTCACCGGCACCTTCTTGCCGTGCAGCTCGATCCCGCCGGCCAAGAACTTGTTCATCTGCTCGACGGTGAACTTGTCGGCCTCGCCGAACAGCGCCAGTGGGCCGGTCTGCGGCGAGACGAACCCGATCTTCAAGGTCTTCGCATCGGCGAACGCGCGACGCAACGGAAGTCCCAGCGCCGCCGCGCCGGCCAAGGTGCTGCCGGCCTGGATCAGGGTACGACGACGAAAACGGATGCTTCCCATGGGGCCCTCCTGCGGTGCTGCGGGTTGTCGGGGTTGACTGGCGAGCTGCCTGCTGCGGGCTCGGGCGAAAAGCTGACGCCGAATCTACTACCAACCCCGCGATTGGAGAATCGCCGTCAGGATCCCGCGCGCGCGCGCGATCTGGTCGTCATTGATCTCGTGCAAAGCCGACGGATAAATCGTCGCGTCGACGCGCGCGCCGAGTTGTTGGAAAACCTCTGCGGTCTCGCGCATGCGCGCCGCCGGCACCCAGGGATCCTCGCTGGCGCCACCCAGCAACACCGGCATCTCGTCGAAGGGCGCGCCGTCTGTCTCCCACCGCGAGCCCGCGGGACCGATCAACCCGCCAGTGAACGCGCACAGGGCGGCCACCCGCTGGCGGCGGCGATAAACGTATTCCGACGCGAGGCAGGCGCCCTGCGAAAAACCGAAAATCACCTGCTCTGCAAGCGCCATACCTTGCGCGCCGAGCTCGTCGGCCAGCGCCGCGATCCGCGCGAGCGCAAAGTCGAGGCCGGGCTGGTTCTCTTCGACCGGCTTCATGAAACCGAGCGGATACCAGGTACGATCCGCCGCCTGCGGCGCGACGTAAGCGACCTCGGGCAAGCCGATGCGTGCGACGATCATGTCGTCCAGATCGCGCGGGTCCTGTCCGCGGCCGTGGATCAGGATCACCACGGCGCGCGCCTCGGCGAGCGCGGCGCCGAAGTGCAGCGGCGCCGCGCCGTGTGGGTTGGGCGCGCTCAGTATCTGAGCGGCTCCAGGTAGTCCATGATCTCCTTCGCCCGGTTGGCGAAGACCGGCGGAACCTGGAAGCTCTTGCCCAGCTCCTCGAAGCGCTCGTCGATCAGGAAACCCTGCGGCTTCGAGACCGTGGCCTCGAACATCGCGCCCGAGGGCGTGCGCACGTACATCGAGTCGAAGTAGCCGCGGTCCTTGCGCTCCGAGGTGTCGGTGAACCCGAGGCCCTCGAGCTGCGCCTTGACCGCGTCCTGCACGGCGAAGTCGGCGACCTGGAAAGCGCAGTGGTGGATGATCCCTTCACCGAAGGTCCAGGTCGCGGGCGCCATGTTCGGGTCGAGCGCGAAGTCGACGATCTTGCCGGGGCCGCCGTCGCCGAAGACGTAGCGGACGAACTTGCCGTCGCTGGCCAGGCGCCGGCCGCCCCAGGCCTGGTTCATGAACTCTTCCGACGACTCGAGATCGCGCGCGCTCACGGTGATGCCGTGCGTGCCGCGAATCGCGAGATCGGCGGGCACCTCACCGTTCGAGTACGGCTTGCGCGGATCGTCCTTGATGCCGACGAGCTCGTAGTCGATGCCGCATGGGTGCTGAAACTGCAGGATCTTCTCCCCGAAGCGCTCGGCCTCGCGCACAGGACGTCCGTGTGATTCGAGCCGCTTTTTCCAGAAGGCGAGCGACGACACCGGCACCGAGAGGCTGAGGATCGTCGCCTGCCCGGTCCCCTTGCGGCCCTTGCGGCCCGACTGCCGCATCGGGAAGCAGGTGACGAGCGTGCTCTCCTGACCGAGATCGTTGCCGTAGTAGAGGTGATAGATCGGCGCCACGCCGTCGTAGAGCGCGGTCTTCTTCACGCTCTTCAGCGACAGCACCTTCGTGTGGAAGTCGTAGTCCTCCTGGGCACTGCCGGTGCACAACGTGACGTGATGATGCCGTTGGATCGTGGGGGCCAAATCGGGCGACCTTTGGGTCATGGGCGTCCTCCGGGAAGATGGAGCAGCTCCAGCGCCGCGCGCCCTGATTCTGGCGCGCGCCTTCGTTGGCGCCAAGCCCGTTTTCCGGGACCACCCTCCGGGCGGGCGTAGCCACGGCAGCCCCCGATCGGTCACCAATCGTGAACCAGACGCCCGAGCCCCCTGCACAGGGCTGGTTTTGGTCTACGATGCGGGCCGCATGCGCCCGCGGGAAGCACTGTGTCGGGCGTGGCGCGTTCTCATTTTGACCGTCGCAGTTGGCGCATCGGCGCCGAGCTCGGCGGCGGTGTCGGGGAGCCCCGCGCCGGCTTTGGGCGACCCCACGACCGAATGGCTCGACTGGACGCGCGGCACCGGCGCCGCCTCCTGCGCCGACAGCTCCGGATTCGCGGTCGCGGTCGCGACGCAACTGGGCGGACCCCCCGCCGCGGCCGCCCGGCGTTCGAATCACCGCCTCTCGATCGCAATCCAGGGGCCGAGCAGCGGTACGTCGACACGTTGGTCGGCCGAGCTGCGTCTGATCGCCGCCGACGGAAGCATCGCCGGCACCCGCCATCTCGAGCGCCAGGGTGAATCGTGCGCGGCGTTGATCGACGCGCTCGCTCTGATGGCGTCGTTGATCCTCGCGGAGGTCTCGGGCCAGCAAGAGGGACATCCGGCAGCGGCGCGCGCACGACCGGCGGACACTCCACCACCGCCCGGAACCGTCCCGTCGGCCACGGGCGGCGCCGAGCCGGCGCCGGAGACGCCCCCACCCGAGCCACCCGCCGCGCCGCTCGAGCCCCCGCCGCCGGAGCCCGAGCCGCCCGCCGCGTCACCGCCACTGCCAGCGCCGTCACCGCCGCCGCCGCTCCCGGCGCCCGCGGCGCCCGACAGCTCCGAAGCCACCGCGACGCCGGCGCGGCCCGCGACTCCCAGCCTGCGGCCGTCGCGCGTCACCGCCGGCGCGGGCATCGCCAGCAGCGCCGGTTTACTGCCCAGGCTGGCCGCGGCGGCCCAGGTCCGGCTCATGCTGGCGCTCGGGCCGATGCCGACGGTCTTCGCATCGGGCGTGATCTGGCGCTCCCAGAGCACGCTGATCAGCGGCAGCGAGAGCGGCAGCACGCTCGGCCTGTGGCTCGCTGGCGCGGGTATCTGTCCGATCGACCACCGCTGGCGCACCCGCGCCCTCAGCGCCTGTGCTGGCGGCGAAGGCGGGCGCCTTCACGCGACGGGCATCGGGTTCGCGCAACCGTTCGACCAGAACCGCTGGGCCGCCGATCTCACCGTCGGAGGCCGCCTGCGCCAGACCATCGACGGCAGTGACTTCTACGTTGCGCTCGACCTTCGGGCAGCGGTTCCACTGCTCCGCAACCGAATCGTCTTCGGTGATGCCACCGGTACGCCCGTCGAGCTCTTTCGCATGTGGCCGGTCGCGGCCATCGGGGCATTGGAGCTCGGGTACGCCTTCGACTGACCGGCGATTTCGAGAAGCGATCATAAAAATGACCGTCCCCTTCCATTCAGAACGTGTGGGCACGACCTCGATGCCGGCGGCGAGCTCTGAGAGTGGAGGGGGGGCGGGGCCCACGCCTACTTCCCCGCCCGGCGGGGTCGGAGCCGATGCCGCAACGGGCGTGGCCTTCCGTCAGGTCTTCGATGCCCACGCCCGCTACGTTTGGCGATCGCTGCTGGGCTTCGGCGTCGCCGAGAGCGACGTGGCAGACGCGAGCCAGCAGGTGTTCGTCGTGCTGCACCGCAAGCTCGACCGGCTCGAGCCCGGCTGCTCGATGCGCACCTTCATCTACGGCATCTGCCTGCGCGTCGCTGCCGACTTTCGCGGTCGCGCTCACCTGCGGCGCGAGCGCCTCTATGCCGAGCCGCCCGACACCCAGCTCCCGCCGACACAGGAGCGGCAGCTCTCGGATCGTCAGGCGCTACAGCTGCTGGAGCAGGTGCTGGCGGGGCTGGATCCGGCGCAGCGCACGGTGTTCGTTCTGTACGAGATCGAGGAGCAGACGATGCCGGAGATCGCCCGCACCGTCGGCTGTCCGCTCCAGACCGCCTATTCCCGCTTGCACGCTGCCCGTCGCAGTGTCGCCGCGGCCCTAGGCGGCGCCACGGCGGGGGAGGGTTGAGGATGCGCGCCACGAGGAGGTCGACATGAAGTCGCGTCGGACGGAGCC
>Ga0265342_10000440_pt1 | contig 45403 bp, 38 predicted proteins | sample 4CB327metaG_FD_203125 | JGI IMG/M metagenome (GOLD analysis project Ga0265342, IMG submission 203125) | Rhizosphere microbial communities from Carex aquatilis grown in University of Washington, Seatle, WA, United States - 4-CB3-27 metaG | ecosystem: Host-associated > Plants > Roots >... | reverse complement strand
GCGAACAGCAGCGCGCCCGCTACGAGAAAACGGCATCCTGCCGCCAACAAGGGCGTCATTGTTTCCAGCCCTATCTTGATAACGAGCCATGTCGATCCCCAGATACTGCAGACCAATATGTATGACAAGTAAACGCGGAATCGTTCGCTCATTCAGTCCGCCATTTTATTGAGCACTAGGCCGGAAAGAAGTTTCGGGTAAAAGAATGTGGACTTCTGCGGCATCGTATGGCCGGCCTTCGCAACGGCACGCACCTGGTCAATCTTCGTCGGGTTGACGATGAACGCGACCTGCGCTACTCCCTTCACAATTTCATTTTCGCAGTCATCGACGCTCTGGATGTAATGGATATTCAACTTCTTCTCCTGCGCTTCAACGGAAATGCTTAGCACGGTGCCGAGGAAATACGAATGAAGAAGCACGACGTCAAGGTCTTTCACTTCATCTGGCAGCGATGAAGGAATGAGCGCATCGAGCGATGCGCGGTCCCGCAAGGATGCGATCCAATACTTTGAAGCCGCTTTGACAATGATCCCGAATGCGTACTGCTTTAGCGACCCGAGCGCTTTTACCATCGCCTCCGGTGAAGGAAACTCAGTGAGTGTAAAATATTTTTGCACTGTCGTTGAGAATTCCTTCCAGTCAAATTTCGGCAGGCTGTGAATAACCCGGTGCGTCGGGAAGATGACGAGACCCTCGTCATCGAGATTCGTGAAAAACATCATCACATAATTATACAATTCCGTTCCGTTATGTTTTGGGTTTTGAGATTTCATCAAATCCCTGTATGCAAGCGCCGTTTCATAGCGGTGATGGCCGTCCGCAATCAACACTTGTTTCGGTTGCATTTCCTGGGCAATTTTTTCGGTCTCCCGGCCGTCGTTGATCACCCAAAGCTGGTTTCGGACATCTTCAAACGTCACGTCTACCGCGGCCGGTCGTGAGCATAACGGAGTGATCAGGCCGTCAACTTTTTTTGCAGCATCGGAATACAGGCCGAAGATTTGGCTGAAATTTGAATTGGTCGCCTTGAAGAGTTTAAACCGATCTTCCTTCGCTTTCGAAAGAGTCTTTTCGTGAGGGAGAACGATCCCCTTCTCAAATTCTTCGAGATGGCAAAGAGCGATGAACCCTTTTCGCTGAATGACGGCTCCCGTCGTCGTTCTGAATGTCTGAACGAGCGGATATACCGCAGGTTGGGCCTCGCGCATGAGGACGCCGCCGGCCTGCCATTCGTTAAATGATTTTGCTGAAGCTGAATACCGGTCTTCTTCGCGGCCAAGAATCAACCGCACGATATTATGTGCATCCTTGGCGTACAACTGATTCTGCTGCTCCGGCGAAATGACGTCGTACGGCGGAGCCACAACGGTGTTGATATCAACGGCAGTTTGATTATACCGGATTCCGCGAAACGGTCTTATGATAGGCATAAGGTATTGTCGTTATATTTTCGATTTACGAATGGCAATTTTCAATGATACTTCCCTCGGACATAGACTTTGAACAGCTTTCTCTAAACTTCTTGCTTTTCACTACTTACTTTTCACTTCTTACTTATTCTCATATCCCAGCCGTCTCAGCCAGGCATCTTCTCCCCGCCAGTTCTCCCTCACTTTCACATGGAGTTCGAGAAAGACCGAATGTCCGAGAAATTTTTCGATGTCCTTTCGCGCCTTCTCGCCGACCGATTTTAGCGCCGAGCCTCCCTTGCCGATAAGAATCCCTTTCTGTGACTGCCGTTCGACAAAAATCTCGGCGCTGATGAAGTGTTTTTTCTTTTCCCGCTCATTGAACGCAATAACGTCAACCGTTGTCGAATACGGAATCTCCTGCGAAAACTGGTCGAAAATCTTTTCCCTGATGATTTCGCCGACGAAGAATTTTTCGGACGCTGCGCTCACCATGTCCGCCGGATAGTACGGAGGATGTTCCGGCAAATAACGGAGAATCGTTGCCAGCAGGCCTTCGGTCCCTTCGTCCTTAAGCGCAGAGATCGGGAGAATCTCCTCAAACGGGAACGCTTTGCTGAACCTGTCGATCATCGGAAGAAGTTCCGCCTTCTCCACACGGTCGATTTTGTTGATCGCAAGGAACGTCTTCTTCTTCGCTCCGCGTATTTTTTCGAACGATATTTCGTCCCTTTGGTAGGCGTTGTTCTTGATCTTTTCCGCATCGACAAGCAGCAGGACCACATCGGCATCATCGAGCGCCGATGACGCGTACTGCATCATCACTTCTTGCAGCAAGTATTTCGGTGTGATAATTCCGGGCGTATCGAGGAACACGATCTGGTAATTCTCGCCGGTTAAAATTCCGAGGATTTTATGCCGCGTCGTTTGAGGTTTGTCGGTAACGATGGAAATCTTCTGTTTCAGCAGTGTGTTCATCAGCGTCGACTTGCCGACATTGGGCTCGCCGACCAAGGCAACGTATCCGGCTTTGTGGGTTTTCGTTTCCATTTCTTCCGTCAATATACCTATAAATGGAAAGAGTTTCAATGACGGGCGGGTTAACATTTTGTGTCCTTGGCGACCTCAGCGGTTTTTCTTTTGACCGCCAAGGACGCTAAGAACGCCAAATCAGAAAAAATGTATCGGGAGTTGATCCTATCGCATGTGGAAGAGATTCGGAGTGAGTGTCATATTCAAAATCGAACAATGACACCGCCAACGAAGAATGTTCTCTTGATCGGATGAAGCAGATGCCCCAAGTTCACAAAACTATTTTGCAACCAGCTTTTTGTACGCTTCAACGTCCAGCAACAAATCGAGCTCGGCCGGTTTTTCAATCTTCACCTTGATCATCCAGCCCTGTTCATACGGATCTTTGTTCACGAGTTCGGGCGAGTCGTGTATTTTCTTGTTTACTTCCAATACTTCGCCCGTGACGGGAGAATAGAGGTCGGAGACGGCTTTCACCGCTTCAACCGTCCCAAACGCCTGGCTGTGCTCCACTCTTTTTCCGGCTGCCGGCAATTCCACGAACACGATATCTCCCAGCTCTCCCTGCGCGTAGTCGGTAATGCCGATGAACCCGGCACTACCTTCAACGCGGATCCATTCATGATCTTTTGTGTATTTTAGTTTTTCAGGAAAATTCATATTCACCTTTCTCTCTCGATGTCAACAGACCAAAGAGCCTTAGTCGCCTATGTTGAATGTGTCGATGAATTTTGTATCAAAAATCCCGCTGCGGAATTTCTCGTTCTGCATGACCTTTTGTTGAAAAGGAATGGTCGTGTGGATCCCCTCGATAATGCATTCTTCGAGAGCATATTCCATTTTCGTAATCGCCTCATCGCGTGTGTTGGCATGAACGATGAGCTTGGCGACGAGAGAATCGTAATACGGCGGAATCTGGTAGCCGGCATAAATGTGGGAGTCGATACGGATGCCGGGGCCGCCGCCAAAATGTAAACTCGTGATCTTTCCCGGCGACGGCCGGAAATCGTGGTCGGGATCCTCAGCGTTGATGCGGCACTCAATCGCATGCCCATGGAATTTGATTTTCTTGCTGCTCAGTCTTTTCCCCGCGGCAATCTCAATCTGCGCTTTGATCAGGTCGATACCTGTGACAAATTCAGTTACGGGATGTTCGACCTGGATTCTGGTGTTCATTTCCATAAAATAGAAATTCCCTGTTTTGTCGAGGAGGAATTCTATTGTTCCGGCACCGAGGTACTTTACGCTCTTCGCGCCTTTGACAGCAGCGGCTCCCATCCTCTCACGCAGCTCTGCGTTGACGGCCGGGGAAGGAGACTCTTCGATCAGTTTTTGATGACGGCGCTGTATGGAACAATCCCGTTCGCCGAGGTGAATGACGTTACCGTACGAATCTCCGAGCACTTGAATTTCGATGTGGCGCGGTTCTTCAAGATATTTTTCCATGTAGACATCGGCATTGCCGAATGCCGACTCGGCTTCGTGGCGCGCAGTCTGAAATGCATTCTCGACCTCATTCTCGGAACGAACGATGCGCATGCCTCTTCCGCCGCCGCCCGCCGATGCTTTAATGATGACCGGCATCCCGATCTCATTCGCAAGACGTTTTGCATCTTCGACGTCTTTCACGACTCCGTCGCTCCCGGGGACAATGGGCACTCCCGCTTTTTTCATCGTTTCCTTTGCAAGCGATTTGTCCCCCATCGCTGTGATCATCTCCGGCTTCGGTCCGATGAATTGCAGACCGGAGGTCAAACAGATTTCGGAGAATTGAGCGTTCTCCGCCAAAAACCCGTACCCCGGATGAATAGCGTCAGCGCTGGTGACCTCGGCTGCGGCAAGAATGCGCGGAATGTTGAGATAGCTTTCTTTGCTCGCCGCGGGGCCGATACAAATTGCTTCATCGGCAAATCGTACATGCAGCGATTCCCGGTCCGCCTCCGAGAAAACGGCAACGGTCGAGATGCCGAGTTCACGGCAGGCGCGAATGATGCGGAGGGCAATCTCGCCTCTGTTTGCAATAAGAATTTTTTTAAACAAACGCATTTCCGGAATTCACCGATGGCTTGTTTTGAGAATGAAAATCCATATCACGAAAGAGCAGAGCGGGAAGAACATCAGGCGGCTTCGACGAGGAAGAGCACCTGGTTATATTCGACTGGCTTACCGTTCTCGACACAAATCTTCACAATTTTCCCCGAGCTGTCGGACTCGATCTCGTTCATCAGTTTCATCGCTTCAACAATGCACAAGACTGTCCCCTCTTCGACATTCTGTCCTACTTCAACGTAATTGTTTGCGTCGGGAGCCGGAGCGCGGTAAAAGGTGCCGACGATCGGGGACTTTACTTCATGGTATTTCTTTTCCGCTATCGGAGGGGCGGCTTCAGCCGTCGGCTGGACGGACGGTGCAACGGCTGGAACGGGCTGCGTCAGTACCGGCGAAGCCATTTGATGAAGAACGCCGACATTGTTTGCATTCTTTGTTATCCGGATCCGGACGCCCTTTTCTTCCAGCTCGATTTCATTTACGTTGCTCTCCTCAACCAGCTTCAAAACCTTCTTAACGAATGCCAAATCCATTATCGCTCCATCGTGATATTGATGAATTGGTGGACAGCAAATTATTGCTTCACACGGTCGAGATATTGGCCAGTGCGGGTGTCGACGCGAATCACTTCGCCTTCGCTGATAAAAAGAGGAACATTGACCATGGCGCCGGTTTCAACTTTGGCCGGCTTGGTGCCGGGGTTCGCCGTGTCTCCGCGGACTCCGGGAACGGTTTCGACAATTTTCAATTCCACATTAAACGGAAGCTCGGCACCAACCGGATCACTCCCGTCGAACATTACTTCAACCGTAAGACCCTCTTTCAAGAATTTCGCGCCTGTGCCGAGAATTCTTTCGTCAATAGGAATCTGCTCGTATGTCTCCTGGTCCATGAAATGATAACTTTGCCCGTCATTAAAGAGATATTGGTACTGTTTCCTTTCAACCCGAACAATTTCAACCTCTTCACCGGAGCGAAATCGGTTTTCCATCGTCCTTCCGCTCCTGATATTGCGCATTTTCGCCTGATAAAACGCCCGTAAGTTGCCCGGGGTCCGGTGCTGGTACTCTTCGAGGACATGAAGTTCACCGTTAAACCGCAAAAATGTTCCTATTTTCAAATCGGACGTGGTCGCCATAGATATCCTAGCTCTTCAATCATTTAAAAAAATGCTCAAAAACTTGTGAAATGGATGGGGTTTCCGTATTTTAGCGGCAAAAATATAGTCAGATTGGCATCGAAAGTCAAGAAGGAAACCCCGTCATGGTTAAACAGATTTGCTTTCTCATCCAACTTGTTTTTTGCATACTCTTGGTTTTTGATGGATGCGGCACACCAGCACCCAAAAAGTTCTCAAGCGATGCAGTGCATGTGTATGCAGAGTTACTCGTGATGCATGAGAAGGAAAAAATTTCCGGTTTCATACCCGATTCCGTGTACCGGCGGCATGTAAATGATTTTTTTGTCGCTCGAAAGATAAACGCAAAGGATTTTGAGAAGCAAATATCCGAGATTTCGCGTGACGACGGTGCGTGGCGGGAATTCCTCAACGAGACTACAACGGTGGTCGACAGTATCAAAGCAGGCAGGCTGGTGCAACATTGAACAGAACGAACCGCCCCAGCGGTTAATTCCCTTTTTTGAGCGTGAACATGAACGAACTTCCGACGCCGACTTCGCTCTCCACCCAGATTTTTCCGCCATGCGCCTTGATGATCTCACGGCTGATCCACAATCCGAGCCCCGAGCCTTTTATATTGCTGACCTCGGCAGAATCAACGCGGGAAAATTTTTTGAATAATCTCGCCAATTGATTTTCCGGGATGCCGATACCATTGTCTTTCACGGAAAGCAATATCTCTTCCGAACCGTGGTTGATAACCGAAATTTCGATCATCCCTCCGCGCGGTGAATATTTTACGGCGTTGGAGACGAGGTTCAACAAGACCTGGCGCAGTTTGCTCTGGTCTCCTTTGACGAACGATGCATCGAGCTCGATATTGTACTGGAGCTGGTGCCGGTTAGAGAATTTCACCATCGACACGGCTTCTTTGACAAGCGTTTCAATGTTCACCAGTTTGAAATAGTAGCTGAGCTGGCCCGACTCCATTTTGGTGATCGTCAATGTGTCTTCGGCAAGCTGGCTGAGCTTCGTCGCCTGGTCGATGATAATGCCAAGGTATTCTTTAAAATGCTGGTTTGTGGCAACGTATTCTTTTTTGATGAGAGATTTTGCGGCAAGCATGATGCTCGACAGCGGCGTCCGAAAATCGTGGGAGACAATGCCAACGAAGTCGGATTTCAGTTTGTCCAATTCGAGCAGCTTTTTGTTCGAGTCTATGACTTCATTGTAGAGGGTAGCGTTGTGAATGGCGCTCCCCAATTGGTCGCACAATGTGCTTAAGACAATGACGTCTGTCTCATCAAACGCATGTAATTTGGTATCTTCGACGTTGAGAACCCCCACCACTTCCATTCCGACTTTTATCGGGATGGCCAGCTCCGAACTCGTGTTATGATATTCAAATGACAAATACCTGTTCTCGATGGAAACGTCGTTCGCGAGTATTCTTTCACCGTACTTTCCAACCCACCCGACTATACCATGCCCTGCTTTTTGACGATACCCATGAGGAAGAAAATCAACATAATTCCCCGAATGGGCAACGAGCACCAAATCCTTTGTCTCACTATCCGTCATAAAAATCGTGACGTCGAAATACGTAAAGTCATTTTGGATCGCTTCGGCCGCAAATTCCAGCATCTTGTCGAGATCCAGCGTTGATGTCAGCCGGCCAGCAATACGGTTCACCAGTTCGATTTGAGCCAACCGTTTTTGCGCATTGTCAAACATTTCTGTGTGCCGCAGTGCCGTTGCAATATGGAAGCTGAGCAGCTGTGCAAGCCACATGTCCGGTTGGCTGTACGCGCTGAGCTTCGCCGATCCAAAACCGATCGAACCTATTACATCAGTGCTCGTCCGCAGGGGAACGATCAACAACGATTTAATTCCAACGTCAACAAACTTCTCTTCAAGCATAGGGCTGAAAGCCGGAGCAGACTCGATATCCACAAAAATCCCCGCTTTGTTCTGAATAGTCCACCCCGGCATGCCGGCCTCGATGGAAAACAATTCGTGATTGATATCGAGGGAATCGGCAACGCGGCTGAGCGTGTTAATGCTATAATGCGATTTATTCCTGTTGAGCAGACAAATGAAAACGCATTCTCCTTCGATAAGCCATGAGAGTTCGGCTCGAAGAACCTCTAAGATTTGATCGCGGGAAGTTGTCTCATCAATCTTGAGGGAAATTTCATTCAGAGTACTAATTTTTTTTGAAAAACCCTGAGCCTCAAGAAGCCGGCTTCGCAGTTCTTCTTTTGGCAACTCTAAATTATTAGGAGACTGCCAATCAGATGCCATTTCTTTTACCATTTAGCCTTTCAGGTCCGAAAGAATAGTACTTGTCCTACTATTTTCATCACAGTGCACTCCTAAAAACAACATATTGATCTCGGATGTAATCTATTCGTGTAATTTAGTCCTTAACCACATCACCTATTACGAGCGGCCTTTCGTTTAGTTGCCTCAAAACGTGTAATGCCCAATCTGCCTTTTGTCGTGAAACGATGAAAATAAGTCCGATACCCAAATTGAAAGTCTTACGCATATCGTGTTCGGGCACTTTTCCTCTGTTTTGTATCAGGGAAAAAATCGACGGCCGCTCCCATGAATCCCATTCGACCGAAACCCGCAAGCCTTTCGGTATAACTCGCTTCGTGTTGCCCACTATCCCGCCGCCGGTGATGTGGGACATTCCCCTCACAATATCTTTGGACAGCAGCGATCGGATCGGCGAGAGATACGAACGATGTACCGCAAGAAGTGCGTCGCCGAGAGGTCCATCCAGTTCCGCGAAGAATTTGTGGAGGCCAAAGCGGGGAAGAAGAACCTTTCGCGCAAGAGAATAACCGTTCGTATGCAGACCCGCCGATGGAAGTCCGATAAGAACGTCTCCTGCTTTGATTCGCCCTCCGTCAATAATTTTCTCTTTTTCTACAACTCCGACAATCATTCCAGCTATGTCAAACTCTCCGTCCCGGTACATCCCCGGCATTTCGGCAGTCTCCCCCCCAATAATCGAGCAAGAGTTTTGTTTACACGCCTTTACAAAACCCGAAATGACTTCCTCAGCCACTTTCGGCGAAAGCCTTCCCGCGGCGAAATAATCCATGAAATAAAGAGGCTTCGCTCCGCAGACGGCGATGTCGTTGACGCAATGATTGACCAGGTCTTGTCCGATGGTATCAAACCGCTTCAATGCAAACGCAATTTTGAGCTTTGTGCCGACCCCGTCAACGCTGGAAACGAGCACCGGGTCTTTGATGCCCGCAAACGATGCCCTGTAAAACGCTCCGAATGAACCGATATCCGCCAAAACGTTCTTAGTAAATGTAGAACGAACGCTGCGCTTAATCCTCTCAACAACCGCTTCACCTGCAGCAATATTTACACCGGCTTTTTTATACGTTTGCGACAAATTCTTCCTTTCGTATTTATCGTGCACCAATGTAGAAATATTTCCCTAGAATTGAAACAGTTTTTTTCGAAGCTGAACGCATTCTTCCTTATGCTCTAAAAGGTTTTACTTCAACGCTCTCTTGATAAAGTCTCGCCTCTTGACTATATTTTCATGTGCTTACCGTTACGATTCATTACCGATGAAATCTGTCACACTTCTTCCCACACACAAGAAATATGCTGTGGGAAAAATTCTTTGCCTCGGCCAAAACTATGCAAAGCATGCTAAAGAGATGGGTGCGGCCGCACCTTCGTCACCGATTATTTTTCTAAAACCCTCTACAGCTATTATCGAGAACGGCGACGACATCGTCTTGCCAAAAATTTCCAATGACGTTCAGCACGAAGTGGAATTGACCGTTTTGATTGGCAAACAAGGCAGGAATATTTCGCAATCAGAAGCGTTCAGTTATGTCGCGGGGTTTGGAATCGGATTGGATATGACCATGCGCGACCTCCAGAAGGAAGCGAAAGCCGCCGGAAATCCCTGGTCAATCGCAAAAGGGTTCGATACCTCAGCGCCTCTTTCGCCGTTTATATCCAGAGCTCAGGCCGGCGATCCAAATACTCTCGAGCTGGTACTGCGTGTAAATGGCAAAGAACGGCAGCACTCCAACACCTCGAATATGATCTATAAGATCGATTACATTATTGCGTTCCTTTCTTCAATTTTCACGCTTGAAGAAGGGGACGTTATCTATACAGGGACACCCGAAGGTGTGGGCAAAGTTGTAGCAGGGGATGTAATTGAAGCAGAAATTCCCAGAATTGGAAAACTGCGTCATTCAGTTGTGTCCGCCGAGTCGAAGTCCTAAAGGTGATGAAGTGATTTTTTTTCGTGGAAATTTTCTTTTCTCGATCATCTTGGGCGCAGCCCTTGTCGCTATGTCGCCGCTACTGCCGAGTTTTGCGTATTGGCCGCCGGCGAACACCGCAGCTCCGCACGCATCGTCGGTAGAATCGCTTTACGCTCCGTTTGACTCGATCCGAACGGATCGTGATGACTACGTCTGGCCTATAAATGCCAGCCCGAAAATTACGTCTTCCTTTGCAGAATTCCGTTCGTCTCATTTCCACGCGGGCATCGATATAGGGACGAGCAATAAAATCGGCGTGGACGTCTACGCTTCACGGGACGGCTACGTGGCACGTCTCGAGGTTTCCCCTTACGGCTACGGCAGATACCTGGTGCTTCGGCATGCAGACGGCTTTTATACAACGTATGCCCACCTCAGCGCTTTCAAGGATGACCTTGAACGTGCCGTTCGCGCGGAACAACTGAAGCACGGCAAATTTTCTATCGAAATGAAATTTCAGCCGGGAGAATATCCCGTGCAAAAAGGCGACGTTGTCGCGTACAGCGGAGAAAGCGGCAGCGGCGATGCTCACTTACATTTTGAGATACGGGATGAGAACTTCAACCCGGTCAACCCGCTTCTCTTTCCCAATATTCACCGGTTCACCGATACGGAGCCCCCGATTATCCGGCGCCTCGCAATTACGCCGATGGACGAATATTCATTCGTTGACTACGCATTTTCCCCAAAGGTGTACCGAGCGCATGCTCAAAGTTCGTCGTCGTTTACTATTCCCGAAGTCATTCGTGCTACCGGCTCCCTCGGCTTCTCTATTGATGCGGCGGACAGAGTCAACAACACGCGGTACCGCTCGAGCGTGTACGCGTTCGAGTTTCAGGTGGACGGAACAACAATATTCACGTCGCAGCGCAATCGATTCCCGGAAGATGAGACGCGACAAATCGGAGTAGATTTCGATTGGGCTCTTTGGAAAGAGAGAAAAGGAAGATTCCAAAAGCTCTATGTGGATGAAGGAAACACACTGCCGTTTTACAACCGGCGGAACCAGTTCGACGGTGTCGTGGCACTGAAGAATTTTTCGGAGGGACTGCACACGTTTAAAGTCATTGCGTCGGATTATTCCGGAAATTCTTCCGAACTTTCGGGAACCTTTGTGCTCAACCATCCACCGGCGGTCGAGATCTCGAATGTCACCGCCGACTCACTGACGGCGTATCTGCCAAAGATCCAGAACGTAGCGTCTTTGGAAATCGGCACGAAAACGTTTGCATCAAAAAGATGGAACGTGCAGGAATACGATACTCGCCTCCTGACAATGAAGGACGATACTTTTTCCATCCCCGGTAATTTCAATGGACGCGATGTCGTACGTGTGGTGGCAAAAAATGCTTGGGGGACTCGGTCGTTTCCTGTCTATTATTTTCTCAACCGTTCTTCCATATCGGGAAATGCAGAATTGACAAGCGATGTTGACGGCTCGTTTTTGAAGGTGTGGGTCGAATCCTCTGCCCCGTTTTCCAAACCGCCTTCCCTGCAAGTTCAGCAGGGAGCGACAACCGCATCAATTCCGCTGCAAGCCGTGGACATAGACACTTACACCGGAGTATACAGATTATCGCCGACCTTACGCGGTATGGTGCATCTCAAAGCGTTTTGTGAAATTGGGGGAAAGCGGTCGGAAGTCTTCGATTCATTCATGTTAACTACCGTCTTTCCCGACCGGGAGGGAACGATCCAGTCTGACGATGGAAATTTTACGGTGACATTTGAGCGCGGTGCAGTTTTTGCTCCACTTCATCCCGTCATAGAAAAGATAACCGAGTCACGGTATGACATCCAGCCCCGCGACGTCTTGTTGCGAGGCGCGATCAAGGCGACATTAAAATATACGGAGAAATTTGAATCCGGCGATAAGCTGGGGTTGTATGTAAACAGCGGCGGGGGGTGGAGATTTCTGACGGCGGACCGCAGCCGCCAAACGCATACCTTCGACCTGCGCCAGGCGCACACGCTCGGCACGTTTGGCGTGCTGCGCGACGATCAACAGCCTAAAATCAGCCGATGGCGAACGTCGTCATCCAATAGAAAGGGCCGGCCGCTGTTTTCCTTCTCTGTTCGGGACAATCTCTCGGGAGTTGATGACAACGAGATCAATGTTTTTTTGAACGGCGAACGAATTATTCCGGAATACGACCCGGAAAGAAGAACGGTGTTTTACATCCCTCTCGATCCGCTGCCGCGCGGGCGGTACACGGTACAGGTCGAAGTCAAAGACCGCGTTGGTAACGCGGCACATCTGGCAAAAACGCTGACCGTCTACTGATGAAAAAGAATTTCTCGCTCGCTGCGGCACAGGCCGCAAAGTTTCTGCGGAAGAGCCAGCTTGCGCAATTGATTGTCGTCATTGTTGTGGCTGTTACTGCAACGGCATTGTTCGTGCTGCTGTCCGAGCACGTTGCAAACGCCCGTCAATTCCAGACTTTCGGCGACGCGATATGGTGGTCCATTGTGACGATGTCAACGGTCGGATACGGCGACAAAGTTCCCGTAACGACCGCAGGCAGGATTGTCGGATCAATAACAATCATCAGCGGGTTAATTCTCATTTCACTTTTCACCGCGACGATATCGTCGATTTTCGTTGCAAGAAAAATTAAGGAGAGCCAAGGATTGCAGGACATCAATTTTACAGATCACATCCTCATCTGCGGATGGAATACGCACGTCGAAGAGATCCTGCGTATTTTGAACCGCTACAGCACGGCGGCCACGACGATGAAAATTGTGCTGGCGAACGAAGCGCAGCCAGAGCTGATGGAAGTCGTCAGCGAAGCATACGCGAACCTCGATATCAAATTTGTGCGCGGCGATTACTCGCGCGAGCCTGTGCTGAACAGGGCAAACATCAAAGCGGCCCGGTCAGCAATCATTGTACCGGACACAACGTCGCAGTCGGGACATTTGTCCGACGACAAGACGCTGCTTGCACTGCTGACGATGAAATCGATGAACCCGAAGATAAAAGTCTTTGTTCATGTTGCCAACCGCGAAAATTATCAACACGTCAAACGGGCAAACGCCGACGACGTTATCGTGAGCGACCAGCACATCGGGTTCTTCCTTGCAAACCAAATCTTGTCCCCCGGAGCGTCACAGGTCGCCATGGAGCTTCTTGATTACGAACACGGCAACGATATCCACCGGGTTCCGATCCCCGAAGAATTTATCAACAAAACGTTCGAGGAAGCATCCCTTCACTTCAAGAGGACAAAAAACTGGACGCTCATCGGCCTTGTAACGGAGGAAGAGACGGTGAGCCTCGGCGATATTCTGTCGCACGATATGTCGGCGGTCGATACATTCATCGAGCGGAAATTTAAAGAGGCAGGGATCAACGTGGCGGAACGAGTGGGCATGCGGATCGAAGTCAACCCGCCGTTCGACTATCAAATTCAAAAAAAAGATTTGGCCGTCATCATCGGAACGATTGATGTCGACAAATCATAGAACGCGGCAATGGTATGAAGAAAATTGAAGCAAGTTTCCTGAAAAAGATACCGATCTTCATCGGACTGTCGGATGACAAGCTCGATATGATCAAGCACATCATCAAAGAAAAAACCGTGGAAGCCGGTTCTGTGATCATCAAGGAAGGGACGCGGGGAACCGAAATGTTCATCCTTCTCGACGGCGAAGTGGAAGTGTCGAAATCGCTGCTCCTGAAAATTGCGGGGCGCGGAATGGACCAGCGGGACAAATCACTCATCAGGTTAACGGGAGACGATTACGCATTCTTTGGCGAGATGGCGCTCTTCGATTCGAACGCCGAACGCTCGGCAAGCGTCATCGCGAAATCAAAGTGTATGATCGCGGAAATTGCGCAGGAGGATTTTTTCAGGCTCACGGAATCCGACCATGAAATCGGATACCATGTGCTCAAAAATATCGTAACGATCATCAGCAACAGGCTCGATAAAACCACACAAGATGTGCTTAAGCTTACGACGGCATTGAGTCTGGCGCTGGAGAGGTGACCTCCTCCCGGCGCTCATCTTCCGTCCCAAGCATACATTGTTCACTCATCATTTTTCATTACAGTCAAAATGCAGGAACTCGCGAAATCCTACGCACCTCAAGAAGTTGAGGATAAATGGTACCAATTCTGGGAGTCGAACGGCTTTTTCCACGCTTCACCCGACAAAAGTAAGAAGCCGTACACCATCGTTATTCCGCCTCCCAATATCACCGGCATCCTTACGATGGGACATGTTCTTAATAATACGCTGCAGGATGTTTTCATCCGATGGCGCCGCATGCAGGGATACGAAGCATGCTGGGTTCCCGGGACGGACCACGCAGGCATTGCAACACAGCATGTCGTTGAGAAATCTCTTCTCAAGGAAGGAATCGCCAGGCGCGAATTAGGGCGAGAGCAATTCGTTCAACGGGTGTGGCAGTGGAAAGAGTTGTACGGCGGAACGATCATCAAACAGCTTCGAAAACTCGGAACATCGTGCGATTGGGAACGAGAACGTTTCACTATGGATGAAGGGTTGTCGAACGCAGTGCAAGAAGTGTTCGTACGTTTGTACGAAAAAGGATTGATCTACAAAGGGAAATATATTGTCAATTGGTGCCCGAAAGACCACACAGCCCTGAGCGACGACGAAGTGAACCATTCGGATAGCAATGGTCATCTTTGGTACATCAAATATCCGATCGAAGGTGTCGACGAATTCGTCACGGTGGCAACAACGCGTCCTGAAACGATGCTCGGCGATACTGCCGTTGCCGTCAACCCGAAAGACGACCGCTACAAACATCTTGTCGGAAAAAGCGTCCTCCTTCCGGTTGCGAACCGATTGATCCCCATCATCGCCGACGATTTTGTCGATGCAGCGTTTGGTACAGGAGCCGTCAAAGTAACGCCAGCACACGACCCGAACGATTATCAAATCGGCGAACGGCACGGCTTGGAAAAATTGATCGTGATGGACACGTCAGGAAAAATGAATGAACATGTCCCGAACAAGTATCGCGGCCTTGACCGGTACGAATGCAGGAAAGAAATAATCCGCGATCTGGAAAAAAAGGGATTGCTGGCAAAAATAGAGGACCATGTCCACAGCGTCGGACACTGCTACCGCTGTGATACGGTAATCGAGCCGTACCTTTCCGACCAATGGTTTGTACGTATGAAACCGCTTGCCGAGAAGGCCTTGCAGGTTGTGATGAACGGGGAAATAAAATTTTATCCCGACCGTTGGACGAAAGTTTACGAACACTGGATGACAAACATCCGAGATTGGTGCATCTCCCGCCAGCTCTGGTGGGGACACCGGATCCCCGTGTACTATCTTCCTGACGGAAGTCTGATCGTTGCGCGAAGCGTTGAAGAGGCCTCCGAAAAACTAAAAGCGCAAAATTCAGAGTTTACCGCTGAGAATCTGCGGCAAGATGATGATGTGCTCGATACATGGTTCTCGTCATGGCTCTGGCCTTTTTCGGTGTTCGATTGGCCGAAAGAAAATGAGGACGTAAATTATTTTTATCCAACCGACACGCTTATCACCGCACCGGACATCATATTCTTCTGGGTTGCACGGATGATCATGGCGGGGCTGGAATTCAGGGGTAATGTCCCGTTCAAACATGTCTATTTTACCAGCATCATAAGGGATATGCAAGGGCGAAAGATGAGTAAATCGCTCGGCAATTCTCCGGACCCGCTTGATGTGATCGCCACATACGGTGCCGACGCCCTACGGTTCACGATTTTGTATCTTGCGCCGATCGGCCAGGATGTTTTGTATTCGAACGAGAAATGCGAGATGGGAAGGAATTTTGCAAATAAGATTTGGAATGCCGGACGCTTCCTGCTGATGAACCGCGATGCAATTGCAGCAGAATCACCGTCCGATCTCGCGATCGTCAGTACCGCTCCTTCGGATGATTTGTCGGACGCATGGATTCTCTCGCGGTTCAATGCAACGGTGCGGGAAACGACGGCCGCACTTGAGAACCTGAGGGTCAACGAAGCTGCGAAAATGTTGTACGATTTCATGTGGCATGATTTCTGCGACTGGTATGTGGAATTTGCAAAAAACAGAATCGCCGAAACGAGCGACAGCAATTTGAAGCGTGCGGTCGTCAACCGCGCGATCCGGGTATACGAAGAGACGCTGAAACTCCTCCACCCTCTTATGCCCTTCGTAACGGAAGAAATATGGCAGCATCTCGGCGAGCGAAAGACGGGCGAGAGCATCATGAAGTCGCAGTGGCCGGCTTCCGACGAATCGCTGATCAATGCAAAGGCCGACCTTGAGATGGAGTTTCTCCAAAGCGTGATCAGCGCGGTACGGACGGTCCGCAGCGAAATGAACCTGCCTCCTACAAAGGAAGTCGACCTTGTCGTTAATTGCAGCGATGAGGCAAAGATGGGCGTGCTTGAATCAAATCGCCCGTCGCTTGAACGGATGGCAAAAATCAATTCGCTTACCATCGGCACCAATCTTCCAAAGCCCGGTTTCTCGGCAAGTTCTGTTGTCCAAGGGCAGGAAGTCTTTGTTCCGTTAAAAGGATTAATCGATATCGACATTGAACGGGGCCGGCTTGAGAAAGAAGTTCTCCGTCTGGAAGGACAATTAAAAGCTGTTCTATCAAAACTGGACAACCCTAATTTTGCGGGTAAAGCGCCGGCAGATGTCATCCAAAAAGAAAAAGACAAACAGGAAAGCTTCCAACAGACGATAGTTAAACTGAAAACTAGTTTAGAGCAGTTGAAGAATTAGTCCGGATGGTACCGTTTGTTTTATGAAGAAAACGCCGCTGATCATTTCGTTCCTCTTCATCATCATCCGCGTTGCAGCTTCCCAAACGAATGAATCGTTCAGCAGCCTTCTTCACCGCATCGCGGCAGAAGACCGGTCGAAGCGCTCCGCTATCGTCGACAGCTTCATCATTGCCCAAAAGCCCAAAGGATTTCCTCTGACGAATGACTCAACCGCGTACTTCGTTTACCGCGGCAAGGTTGATTCCGTCATCGTTGTCACTGGCGACCAAACGCAATGGTCACAAAACGGCGATTTGATGACGAACGTCTCGGCAACGGATCTCTATTACTTTGGGAGAAAATTTGAACCCGACGCCCGCATCGATTACAAATTCGTCAAAGACGGGAATTGGATTCTCGACCCGTTAAACGCGCACACAATCAACGGAGGGTTCGGTCCGAATTCCGAACTTGCAATGTCCTCCTACGTCCAGCCAGCAGCGATCCAGTATAACCCTGCAATACCGCATGGAAGCGTCTCCACTTTTACTTTCACAAGCTCTTACACAGGGGACAGCCGAACTATCACAGTCTATCTTCCGCCGAAGTACAATTCATCGTCACTTCGCTATCCTACACTCTATGTTCATGACGGGGCTGACTATCTTTCACTCGCTTCGATGACAAACGTGATGGACAATCTGATCGAGGCAAAACATATCCGGCCGATTATCGGCGTCTTTGTCCCGCCCGGCCCAGATCGCGCGGGCGAATACCGTCTGGGAAAAATAACGCAATTCACAAACTTGATGGACAAGGAACTGGTGCCGTACATCGACTCAGTGTACCGCACCGACGCCCGCGCCTCCCAGCGAGGGACAATGGGCTGCTCGGACGGCGGATTTATTGCATTGTACCTTGCGGTGAATTATCCAAACATATTCGGACTCGTCGGCGGACAGTCAAGCACCATCACCGATCTTCTTGCTGGACCGATTCAAAACGGGCCAAAGATCCCGGTGAAGTTTTATCTTGACGTCGGCACCTACGATATCTCCGATGGCAGTTATATGTTTCTGGACTTGAACCGGAAGCTGCGCGATCTGCTCGTGTCTAAGGGATACGACGTAACATACGCGGAATACCATGAAGGGCACAGCTGGGGAAATTGGCGTGCACACACCGGCAATATTTTGAAAACACTTTTCCCGTATCCTCCGGCAAGTGTAAAGGCTCATAAAGGCTCTGAGAAAAACATCTTGTTGAAATAATCCGGAAATCATCATTCGCTCATTCAGCACGTTCACTCCCCTTCCATCAGCATACTACGCTCTCGTTGAGAATCAGAAGGATTTCGTTTTGCTCGAGACCTCTCGGTTCGACAGCGGGAATAAACTCAGTTTCTTCTTCCTCCATCCTGCAAAAATCATTTCGATCAACCGGCTTGAAGATGTACCGCGGCTTTTTTCCGAGATTGAAAAGAGCATCGGTGAAGGCTTCTTCGTAGCCGGATTTTTCTCTTATGAATTCGGCTACTATTTCGAGAATATTGATCCCCAGGTTACCCCTCATCCTTCCATGCCGTTGGCATGGTTCGGTGTTTATCGCAATCCTTTGGTTTTCAATCATGAAACGGGGACGTTTGAGGGTGATCAACCGGTCATTCCCCCCGTTCGAAATGCCCAATACTCGCTGAAGAATTGTTCGCTGCAAATCTCCGAACATGATTACAACAAGGCGATAGAAATCATTAAAAACTACATTGCCGCCGGCGATACATATCAGGTCAACTTCACGGATAAATATAAATTTGAATTCTCGGGTTCACCGACCGCCTGCTTTGCGGCGTTGAGGGAAAAACAAAAAGTCAGCTACGGCGCAATCATAAACGCCGGCGGGAAGTATATTCTCTCATTCTCGCCCGAGCTTTTTTTAAAACTCGATGGCGGCAGAATAGTGACAAAACCGATGAAAGGAACCGCACGACGCGGAAAATACTTATCCGAAGACGAAGCAATCAAGAAATGGCTGCAGCACGATGAAAAAAATCGGAGCGAAAATCTGATGATCGTGGACTTGCTCCGGAACGACGTCGGCCGGGTCACCAAGACCGGTTCGGTCATTGTGGAGGAGATGTTTGCCGCCGAAAAATACGAAACTCTTTTCCAAATGACCTCGACGATACAAGGGACACTTCAAAGCGGACTTTCGTTGTTTGAACTTTTCAAAGGCATCTTTCCAAGCGGCTCGGTCACAGGAGCTCCGAAAATCCGCACAATGCAGATCATTCACCAGCTCGAGCACGAGCCACGCGGCGTCTATTCAGGAGCTATCGGATATTTTTCTCCTTCGAAAAAAGCGATGTTCAATGTCGCGATCCGCACGCTCGTCATCGACGGCGCAAAGGGCGAAATGGGGATAGGCAGCGGCATCGTATTTGATTCTGACACGCGCCAGGAATATGAAGAATGCGCATTGAAGGCCGAGTTCCTCACGCAACCGCCGGAAAAATTCCAGATCATTGAAAGCATTTTGTGGAACGGCAGTTACCGCCTGCTCCCATACCACATGGAGCGGCTTCGTGATTCAGCGGCATACTTCGGGTTCGCGGCTGATAGCGAACAGATTCTTCATGAACTCACCATGAATCAAATCCAACTATCGAAAAGCTTTGAGTACAAAGTTCGGCTCCAGTTGGAATCGACCGGAACCATCACGATTGAAAATCAACAGTTGTCGAACTTCCCTTCAACGGGAAAAATCATCATATCGCTCCACACAACGTCGTCGCGCGACAAATTTCTTTTTCACAAAACGACGCAGCGGCAGGTCTATGACGCTGAGTTTGAGAAAGCCCAGCAACAGGGGTACGATGATGTCTTATTCTGCAACGAAAAAAATGAAATAACAGAAGGAGCGATCAGCAGCGTGTTTGCTCAACACAATGGAGCGCTCTATACCCCTCCGATAACATGCGGCCTTCTGCCCGGCATTTACCGCCGGCATATTCTTGAAAATACGCCCGGTGCCTCCGAAAGAATATTGTCTCTTCAGGATTTGCACACCGCAGAGGCCATTTTCATTTGCAACTCCATTCGGGGAATGCGAAAAGTCGAACTAGTGGCATAGTACGGTTAGGGCAATCTGTAAAACAACCCTTTGTCGGTCAGTGTTGTAATTTTAAGAATTTCTAGTATATTGAAGGAAGTTCTCTAGCCTATAGGAGAATTTACGGATAAAAGAGAGCGTATTGCCTTCGCTGACTCATCGTTGAAAAGTATTCACTTCGTCGGACTTATGGCGGGTATGATAGTTTCTTCAAAAACGATGCCTCGCTCCTCAAATGAATAGACAGCAACTCATCTCCCAAATAGTTGAAGACGTATTAAAGGAAAAGAATATCGCACATCTGTGCTGCAAGGACGGCGTGTGTACGGACGGAATGTGCGTCATTCACAACAAAGACGGAGTCAAGAATATCGTCATTAGCGGCGCCTCGCGAATTACCGCCGGCGTCGGCGTGGATGCGGCGGGGGGCGTCGAACCCGACCTCGCCAGGATGATCGACCATACGTTGCTCAAACCTGAAGCAACAGTCGAACAGATCGAAAAACTTACCGCTGAAGCGAAGAAATTCCACTTTGCAAGCGTCTGCATCAATCCTTCGTACGTTCCGCTCTGCTCAAGACTACTGAAGGATACGGATGTGAAAGTCTGCACCGTGATTGGCTTCCCGCTCGGTGCGACTTCCTCCGAGGCCAAAGCATTTGAGGCAGAACGCGCCATCAGAGACGGGGCAAACGAAGTTGATATGGTGATGAATGTGGGAAGGCTTAAATCCGGCGATTACGATTATGTCGAAAGCGATATTTTTGCGGTTGTGAGCACTGCAAAACGGTACCAAGTCCTTTCAAAAGTGATCATTGAAACGGGGTTGTTGACAGACGAGGAAAAGATTAAGTCGTGCATGCTGGCGAAACGTGCGGGCGCTGATTTTGTGAAAACTTCTACCGGCTTTTCAAAGGGGGGCGCAACGACGGGAGACATTGCATTGATGCGTTTCGTCGTCGGTAGCGCAATGGGTGTTAAGGCATCCGGCGGGGTAAGGAGCCGCGAAGATGCCCTGAAGCTCGTTGCCAGCGGCGCAGACAGAATCGGAGCCAGCGCAAGCGTTGCAATTGCCAGCGGAACCACAACTGCCGGAGGCGGCTATTGAATACACTTAATCACACTCAGCCCTTGTCATACCAAAGTGCGCACCTATCCGTCCGGCGGTCGCTCTTCGCCGGAATAATATTGAGCATCTTTGCCGCGGGTTGTTCGTCATCCGATTCGACGCAAAACAATACATCAACCGGTCCATCCGATACTGCATATTCTCAAAGCCAGCAATCCGCTTTCCAAAGTACAACCCGCGGTGGAAGATTATCTTCTTCGGGAAAACAACAAGGATTCGTTACCCAAGAAGATACGATTGAAGCAGAGGTCGTTACACGAAACCAGGGCGCGAATCACGTGAAACTGCCGTCGCAGCATTCCCAGAAGAAAAAATACTACAGTGTCCAGCTCGGTGCCTTCCGTGTTTTAAGCAATGCAGATCGAGCAAAAAAAATTGCGCAACAGCGGTACAAAAAAACGGTCTATCATTTCTATGATAAACCGATAAAAATGTACCGCGTGACGGTCGGAAATTTTCCCAAAATAGACGAAGCGTTGAAATTTCTAAAAATGATCCGGCAACAGCATCCGAAAGAATACAAAGATGCCTGGGTTGCGGAGATGAGGCGATGAGTCGCAGGCTCATCCTTTTCCTGCTCGCCGCCGGGTTTGTGCTCACCGGCAATGCCCTTGCCTTCGTTCAAACAGCGGCAGATTCAGTTCCACCGGCCCGTAAAGAAAAGCTCAGCACGTTTGAAAAATCGTTCAAGCCCTCTGAGTACGATTCCGAGATTGAACTTCTGCATAAGAAAGAAAACCAGCCGAGGCCGATTGTTGACGTCCCCGTTGAATCGTTCACTATCGCCGAACCGGAAACTGTTCAAGGGTTCCGCATTCAGGTCTTTGCCTCGAACAACTATGACGAAGCTATTTCGGTCCGCAACTCGATCAATCTCGAACTTCCCGTTCAATGGGTGTACATGGTTTACGACGCGCCGACGTACAAAGTCCGCGTAGGAGACTACACCAACCGTGCCGATGCGAACCTCGCTGTTGACGGGTTCATCGAAAAAGGATACAAGGGTGCATGGGTAGTCCCGGACCGAGTGCTGGCGAACCCTCGTTCAAAGCCCGTCTTCCCTGCCGATAGTACCGGAGCCGACAGGAATTAATGATTATTCATTAGGATACCGACCGAAGAAGGCGTATATTAAAGCGTTGCCCCGCCTCCGAGCTTGATACGTTTGGAAGCGGAAATTTGAGACTCGCTCTCCGATGATTAGAAGCTGAGGTTTGCAGCAAGTTGCCGTATGGCCTTGTTGCGGTTCGGGAAACATGTATCACTCCCTCGATTTGCCTTCCGCAATTTTCCATCTTTACGCAGCGCGTCTCCCCATCAATCCTAAAGGATTTTTATGTCTTTTTCAAAACTCGGTCTCAATGACCGATTAGTACAAGGAATTCTTGCGACCGGTTATACCGCGCCGACAATGATTCAATCACGAGCGATTCCAGCCGCACTTGCCGGCAAAGATGTCATTGGCTGCGCTCAAACCGGAACCGGAAAAACCGCTGCTTTCGTGCTTCCGATCCTGAACCGCCTGTCAGCTGACGTCCATGCGAAGCATCGCGGAGTGCGTGCATTAATACTGACACCAACGCGGGAACTTGCCCAGCAAATTGAGGATTCGGTAGCCGCGTACGGACGATTCATGAGCCTCCAGAGCTTGGCAGTCTTCGGCGGAGTAAATATCCAGAATCAAATGAAGCGACTGCGCCGGGGCATCGATATTGTCATTGCAACCCCGGGGCGGCTGCTCGACCATCTTGAACGCCAAACGATCGACTTATCGAACGTGGAAGTTCTCGTCCTCGACGAAGCTGACAGGATGTTTGATATGGGATTCATCCAGGATGTGCGGAAGATTATCGCTAAAGTGCCGGCTCATCGGCAGACGATGCTTTTTTCTGCAACCATGTCAAAGGAAGTCCGTGCACTGACTGCTAATATTCAGAAACATCCGGAATTCATTGAAGTCGGCGAACAGCGCAAGCCTGTCGACACCGTGACGCAGCATTTTTACTCCATCCACCAGGAACTAAAGGTTGATCTCCTGATCCATATTCTCGAATCAACTCAGATGGAAAGCGTGCTTGTGTTTTCCAGGACCAAGCACGGTGCGGATAAAATCTCTCACCGCCTTGAGCGAAAGGGAATCAAATCTATTGCGATCCACTCCAACAGAACTCAAGCTCAGCGGCAACGGGCGCTTGCCGGGTTCAAACACGGCGACTTTAAGGTTCTTGTCGCGACCGATATTGCCGCGCGCGGCATCGACGTTGAGGGTATTACGCACGTCGTCAATTTTGATACACCGACATTTGCCGAAGATTATATTCACCGGATCGGACGGACCGGACGTGCTACATCGAAAGGGGACGCCCTCACCTTTGTTGCGCGAAGCGAACAGGAATACCTGCGGAAGATTGAGTACTTCGTCGGAAGGAAGTTCGAGTTGAAAAAATATCCAGGGTTCGACGATACGAAGAGGCCTGCCGCAACCACGCATTCAGACGAATCTGCGAGGAGCACACAGCACAAAGAAAGCCGTGGACATTTTGAAAAACCTCGAGGGAGATGGGAAGAAAAGCGCCGGCACCACGAACGGGGAAGTCACTCTACCGGAGAAAAAAGCATTTTTCAAAAGCCGTTCCGGAAAAGACGCCCCGACAACCGCGGGTCTCACCGTCCGGCATAGCGGTCACCGGAATTTTAGCCGCACGCCTTCTACAGGCCACCGTGCCCTCACTTTGATCGAATCTGGATAGACGGCAAATCGTTCCGAGGGAATGAACGGAAATGGTTTGCCGGAATAGTACGAGCCGGTGCTGTAGTCGTCCTGGAACGCCTTCAACCGGTACTCACCCGCGTCAAGCAGCGGAAACAAAAATTTCTTTCCGCGCTGGGTTGTCACGTGTACCGGCTTATTCTTCTTTTTCGCGGTGTTCTCAGCCACAACGATATACCGGTCTGCATGCGATGTGTCCGAATCGACAAGCACTCCTTCGATACTCCCCAGAAGTTCAGGGTTCATTGTTCGGATTGGAAATTTTCGCGTGCTGTCTTTCCAATGATTTCCAGTTCCGTCCCGCAGCGAGTCAAAGCGGATAAAAAAAGTATATGAGTAATCCTGTCGCAATGCCTGGCGAGGCAAAACGCTGAAGCTCGCGGAAGAATTCCAGACGAAGAGCAAGGGAACTTCCACGGAATCTTTGCCTCTGAGGGACACTGAATGTTCCGCGGATGGATGTTGAAGCGCATCGTCGAAATCAAATTGAAACTGCTGGTCCATCGGCAAAAACGTCGCCGAGTCCATTGCGGTCGCAAAGACCAGGCCGGGCGGTATGGTATCGGGGGCTGATGCTCTGCTGAATTGTTTGGACGACGCCAAGGGGTTGACGACATGACCGGTCAGATCTTTCACACCTGTAACAAAAACTCTGTAAAGAGTATCTTCAAGCTGCGGCTCGGTGATCAGCGTGACAACCGCTGGATTATTTATGCGTTGGAACAAATCATTGATATGCAGGCTTCGGGTTCGACCCGTATCGTAAATTGAAAACGCGCCGGAGACAAGTGAACCAATATCAATTTGTTCGCTGAATTCGAGCTCGACGTGGCGGTTATCTTTCGCAATTGCTGAGACGAGCCGCGGCGCTGTGGTGTCCTCCAGTGAAAGATGAAAATTCAAATCGGTGCGTAATGAATCGCCTTCATTCAAACGGATATCGCTCGGTGCAGTACTCATTGCGTCCGTCTCGGGGTCGTACACTAAATTGCGAGACTCATCCCGTATGGCCAACACCCTGTAGCTGCCGAATGCGAGGTGGGTCAGAGAGTAATCGCCTGTATTGCCCGTTTGCGTAATATAGTCGGGTTTTTGAGTCATGGGATTGAGCGTGTCCGGTCTGAGATTGTCCAACAGGTACGCAAAGACCATAATGCCGACCGGCTTCTCGTCAAATATGCGTCCACGGATCTCACCCCGGTCAATCCGGGCACCCGTTGCAAACGCAAACGAATAGGAATGTGCCATGCGATTCCGGTTATTGATGTCAATAACATCAGTCCCCACCGTCACAACGTACGTTGTGTTCTTTTTCAACGAATCCCGGAAATTTAGTTCAACCTCTCTTCCGCTCCAATCAAATTCGATCTCCCTCACGTAAGGCGAGATAAAAATCGACTCTTCAACCGAACGCCGGTCGACGTACTTGCTGAACTCCATTGAAATACGGGAAGAAGCATACTCCGTTGTATTTGGAGGCGGATAGACGGAAATGATTTCGGGCGGGGTGGTGTCGACGGGCCCTCCTTCCGGAGCGCGTTGTCCGGCGCAGCCAAACATGGAAAAAAGAATAATGATGACGCCGGCTCCGAAGACTTTCGTGCGTGCGGATATGTCGAGTTCAGCTGCCATGATGGACATTGTCATCGTCATTTTATTGCTTCACCATAATAAAAATATTTTATCTTAGAAGAAAGGCGACATTTGGCTTTTATTCGCTGGTGTCGGACGCTGTTTTAGAAAAATCGCGATATGCTAAAATAGTTCGCGAGTAGATCAAGAATGTGCCCGACAATTGCCTAAACTGCCAGTTGCCTCCCACTTGCCTTTGGAAAACGGTTTTCTTACATTTCTCAGTATAAACTCCTGCCACATTCAACAACGTGAGAACTGATATCGTACGTTTGCTTACTGCTGTATGACTGTAACTCTTCGCCAAACCGTTCACGATATTTGTGAGACCTGTATGAACAATCCGAGCCTTTTCCGACGAAACAGCGGCAGACTGTTTCTAGCGTTGAATGTCCTCCTCCTTGGAAACTGTGCAGTCCATGCTCAAAATTCTACATACACTTTTTTACTGAGCGATGTCGGTGCGCGCTCCACGGCAATGGCCGGCAGTTTTGTTTCGATGAGAAATGACGTCAACACAATTTTCTACAATCCTGCGGGGCTTGCTACCGTTACCCGGCCGCAGGCGTCGTTCGGATTTCTCAAGAACCTGCTCGACATTAATTCCGGATATGTTTCGTATGCTCAAGACCTCTCCGATATCGGAAAAATCGGCATAGGCATTAATTACGTCAACTACGGAACTTTCGACGAGACCGACGAACTTGCCAACAAGATAGGAACGTTCAGCGCCGGCGACCTTGATGTGTCGGTTGGATTCGCAGCTGAGTTCGAAGAGAATTTGTACTATGGTGTTGCGGGCAAGTTTATTTATTCATCCATTGCCGACGCATCGTCATCGGCAATTGCCGCGGATTTTGGGATACTGTATGTTATCCCGGGTTCAAATCCGGTGTCGATTGGAGCGAGCATTCGGAATGTCGGAACACAGCTTAATCCGTACTTAACAACCCGCGAAAGCCTCCCGCTCGATGTGAACGTCGGGGCATCAATCAAACCCCAGCATCTTCCGCTTTTACTTAATTTTGACTTTCACAGACTGAACGAATCGCAGGACGACATCGTTTCTCACTTTAAGATGTATTCCATCGGCGGAGAATTTATTTTGAGCAGAGAACTCCGTTTTCGCTTTGGCTTCGACAACGAACGGCGAAAGGATTTGGCGTTAGGAACTTCTTCCGGGCTCGCGGGATTTTCGTTTGGCGGCGGAATTGTGCTCGCGACGCTTCGCTTTGATTATGCCTTCACATCGTACGGGAAGATCGGCAGTCTAAACACCATTACCGTTGAAATGAACCTTTGAGGAGCAAAAACAAGGAACACATTTCATTCCATTCGACGGAATCTCGCGGCCGGTAATCTGCAATCTGCGTCTAAATCTGTACAATCTGCGAAATCACTATCCAACGACTCTTGCCACAATCACCGAACTGACGTAAAAAAGAATCATTCCAACAAACACTACTATCGGCGCTATCCGATTCTTGGAGCGATTGATTTCAGGGATAAGGTCGCTCGCCCCAACGTACATTCCGGCTCCGGCTGAAAATGCGAAAGCATAGCCGACTACCTGGCTGCCGATATCTTTCAGGAAAAACATTGCGATGATTCCGAGCATCGTTCCGGCCCCCGCGCCGGCGGACGCCCAAAACGCATTTCGCCTCGGGTGGTCAGCCGCGAGCATAACGGAAGCAATCGTTAATCCTTCCGGAAACTTATGCAGCAATATTGCAAAAAAGATCATCAGGCCTGCCGGAAAATTGTACTGCATGCCGGCGGAAATCGAGACCCCGTCGAAGAACGCATGGATAAACAATCCCCAAAAAGCCGAGTAGCTCGCAACTTTCGAGACCATAACCTCGGAGTGCACTTCTTCGCCGAAATGCAAATGACCGACGACCGTATGTTCCGCAAAATGCATGACGCTGAATCCCGTCAAGATAAGAAGAGGAGCGATCGCCCCGATACCTGCAATGCTTTCGGGAATAAGATCCAGCAAAACGAGGGCCAGTATAAAGCCCGCTCCAAGGGCTAAAAAATATTCCTGAATCTTTTGCGGCCATTCCTTTTGCATCAAGACAACGCTGCCGCCGAGAATCTCTGCGCTCGCTGCAATTAAGCCAAACAGAATAATCGTGGAAGGAATGCTCATTTTGCCGTGTACCTGACCTTAAGACACTGTTCCGCCTGTTCGTACGAGTTCTCGAATTTTTTCATCCCCAATACTTTATTGTACTGCTGAATTGCAAGGTCGCGTTTCATCTGCATATCGTAGATGAAGCCGATTCGCAGGTTCGTCATAACCATAAAGCCGGACTCCCCGTTTTTGTCGAGCATCTTGCTCAGTTCATCGCACCGGAAAAAGTTTTGCAGCGATTCCTCATACTTTCCAGTGTTCATTGCGTACTCACCAAGATAGTACAATGCCTCGCGCTTCGACGAATCGGTGTATCCCGCCATAACCCCGCCCGAGGCGTCGCAACGGGCAAGAATTTCACGGAACACTGCGTGCGCATTTTCCCACCTGCCCAGGCTGATGTAACACCTTCCGACATACCGATGGAAGACAACATTTTTTGGATACCGGTTAAAGAGCTTCAACGCGATATCGAGGGCCTTTTCATACTGCCGCTCGTGGGTGTAATTCAACTGAAGAAGGAAATAATCGGCCTCGACGGCGGCATACTTCGCCTTAGCTGCGGCTACCGTAAGCTGTTCAATTCCTTTTTTCTTGTCGCCGCTCGGAAAAAAAAGCATAAGCGGCTTGACAATCGGATACTGCTCCGGAATCGCTTCGGCGTAATAATTGTAGATCCCCATGCCAAGAAGGATATCATCATTATCCGGTGCGAGGCTGAACGCACGGCGCACAATCGGAAGCGCAAGCCGGCCGTCGTTTGCTGCCTTAATCCAGCTCCCGCGGTTAGCATGCAGCCTTCCGCGAAAGCCGAGCGAGCCGCCTTTGAAGAACAACGCTGTAATATCGTCCGGGTTAATGTCGAGGAGGCTGTCGCATTTGTCGATCACGACATCGAGTTTCGTTAAAAATCTATCGTCGAGAGATTCGTTATCAAAGTCCAGTGAAATTTTCCACCAATCGACCATGGCAAGAAAAAAATATCCTGCGGGATGTTCCGGGTGAGTCCTTATGATGTACTGAAATTCTTCATCCGCTTGATTGAACTCGAGATTATAGACATGGTCGATTCCCTGTTTCGTGTGAAGGTCGAAATCCGGATCCGAAAGCCATTGCGAGGAGCTGACCGACGGCAAGATAAAGGCAAGCGAAAACGGTAAAGCGACATATTTCAACAGCATGGAAATACCAAGCCCCTTCGGAGGACGAAGCAAGGAACGTTTAGTCAATGCGAGACTGTCATGAAGGTTCGGCATTCTGTATCGTACTTTGTTCATCGACGGCCTGTTCGGCTTTCGCTGAATTCCATTTTTCAATCGTCCATGCATTTTCAGAAAGCGTAATCCAATCCGAGAAATAAATGAAAAGTCCTGCCACAACCAGCATGAGCGTCGCAAGCGCGCCTCCTTCGGGACCGAACGTTCCTCCCGTCAACCACACGGGCCCGGACTGCGTCAGCACTCCGAGCTGATATTTTTCGAGCTGGATCCCGCTTACGGGGAACGAGAAAATATGATTCTGGAAAAAATTCCATGAGAAATGGAGCGCTATTGGAAACCAAAGCGTTCTGGTCTTGAAGTAGGCAAGCGAAAGCCACACGCCGGCCAGCGCGACATTAACGAGTGAAAAAAAAGTAACATTCGGGTTGCTGGCGTGCGCGAACCCGAAAAAGGATGCAAACACAACAACAGCGATGATTCTCCCCGTCCCTTCGACCATAGTCTGGAAAAGATATCCGCGGAAAAGCAATTCTTCACCGAACGCGCCGATGATGAAGATGAGAACGCTCGCACCAAACAGATGTGAAACACCAATGAGGGACAAGGACTTAAACGACAAGGTTACCAAACCGAAACTGTATTCAGTTACAAAGATGATTGTCATCATTCCGCCGCCGATGAGCGTCCCCTGCCACAGTTCACGCAAAACATTGCCGTGTAGTGGAAAACCGACTGACGACAGCGGAGGTCGGCCTTCGAGAAACTTGACGACAAGCCATGTCGTCAATAACAATGCCGCGTAGAGTACCGCTTCTCCGGCCATAAATGGAGGGAGAAAATGAACGTGCGGCAGTATCAGTTTTGCAGGAAGATTGAATATATAACCGATGCCGGTAAAACCGGCGATGAAAATCCCCATTCGCCATCCGGCACGAATGGTCCTCTCCGTTTCGTTGTAGAAGACAGATTTCATAAGGTTCCCAGTTTATCGAGCAGGAATGTTTTGGCAGCACCGAGGGCGATCCGCTCCTGGTTCATCGAATCTCGTTCCCGTACGGTCACGGTCTGATCTTGCAGCGTTTGTGAATCCACGGTGAAACAAAACGGCGTGCCAATCTCATCCTGCCGGCGGTAGCGCCTTCCAACAGCGCCGCTGTCGTCGTAAAAGACCCGGAAATATTTCTGCAGGTCGAGCGTCATCGCGTGCGCAATGCCGTCCATCCCGTCGCGGTTGACGAGGGGAAGAACTGCCGCCTTCACCGGTGCAAGCCGTGGATGGAAATGGAGCACCGTCCGCATTTCTTCCTTGCCTTCGGCAGTCGGCGCTGATTCTTCATCGTACGCAGCGACAAGAAACGCCATAAACGAACGGCTAGCCCCGGCAGATGTTTCGATCACAAACGGAATGAATTTCTCTTTTGCCTGGTCGTCAAAATATTTCATGCTCTTGCCGGAATACTCTTCATGCCGGGAAAGGTCGAAATTAGTTCTGCTGTGAATCCCTTCGATCTCCCCCCAGCCGAACGGAAATTGGAATTCAATATCGTAGGCCGCTTTCGCGTAGTGCGCAAGCTTCTCGTGTTTGTGCCACTGGAGTTGTTCCCGCTTCATTCCCAAATCGAGGAACCACTTCAGCCGTTGTTCGCGCCAGTACTCAAACCATTTGTCTTCTTCCCCCGGCTTGACAAAATACTGCATCTCCATCTGCTCGAATTCGCGCGTCCGGAAAAGGAAATTCTTCGTGTTGATTTCATTGCGGAACGCTTTTCCAATCTGCGCAATGCCAAACGGCAGCTTTTGCCGGGATGCAGACTGAATATTAAGAAAATTGACGAAGATGCCCTGCGCCGTTTCGGGGCGAAGATAGACAACGCTGTTCGTGTCTTCGACGGGCCCGACGAACGTCTTGAACATGAGATTGAATTGGCGGGCGTCTGTAAACGTTCCTTTATTGCCGCAATTGGGACATGAGACCAGCGTCCGTATAACATTGGCAATTACTTCATCGGACGAAACACGCAGCGCGAATTCTTCGACGACTGTCCGGTCATCAAGCTGGCCCGCAAATGCCGCGGGGTCGAGCGCTCGCAGGATTTCCTTTTTCTTTTTGACCGAGAGTTCTTCGAACAGGACGTCAACCCTGTACCGTGCCTTGCATTGTTTACAATCCACCATAGGGTCGGTGAAGTTTGCTACGTGTCCGGAAGCTTCCCATACGCGCGGGTGCATCAAGATTGACGCGTCGACTCCTTCGACATCGTCGCGAAGCGTCATTGACCGCCACCATGCCTGTTTCAAATTGTTTAGCAGCTCGACGCCCATCGGTCCGTAATCCCAGCAGCCGTTCAGTCCGCCGTAAATCTCGCTCGACTGAAAAACGAACCCGCGGCGCTTTGCAAGCGAGACAATTTTTTCCATTACCGCCGGGCTTTGTGCGGCGTTCCCTTTTGTTTCTTCCTTACCGATGGTCCAACTCCCTTCTGTGGTCGTTCTTTCGAAATGACGATACTTTCAAATACGCGTTTATCAAACGAAAGATGAATTGTGGATGTTTTTTCTTTAAGGTTTTCCGTCGAGACTATTGTAACGTTGAAACGCCGAAGCGAATCTGTCAATGCCGTGAGTGCGCGAAGCACCTCAAATTCCGGGGGCGCCTGCACTTTGATCTCTTCCCTCACCCCTCTGGTATCGCCGACCGAGATGTTCGACCGCCGGATTTTCTCCATAGGAACCGCCATGCGTTTCAGCGTTGAATCGACAATCGAAAAAATCTCTTTAATGGGAAGTTGTTCCTTCACGTCTGCTTCTCCGGCAGCATTCCGCGGCGCACCGGAGCGCTCCCGAACGAACGTCAGGGCAACCGCCAATGCCGTCAGCACAATAAGAAGCAATGTTATGAAGTCGATTTTTTTTCGCATGCTAAAAAGAAATTACGCCACTTCCACCCTGCTCTGGTCCCCAATCATAAACCGGTGAACCCGCGGTTTGCCGCTCGCGTCCATTATTTCGACATCGTTGCCGAGAATGCTCCCTTCAATGCGGATGCCGACGTTTTGAATTTTGCAGTCCCGAAGAATGATGCTGTACTCCACTTCGCTTTTTCTGATCACCGTATCGTTCCCGACGGCGGTGAAGGGGCCGATGTAGCTTTCTTCGATAACACAATTTTTCCCGATGATCACCGGGCCGCGCACAACGCTGTCGATGATCTTCGCCCCTTCTTCAATAATCACTTTCCCGGCTACTGCCGATTTTGCGTCAATGGTTCCCCGATTCGAAGACACAATATTGTCGAGAATCAGGCGGTTCGCTTCAAGCAGGTCGAGCGGCTTGCCCGTATCCTTCCACCATCCGGTGATCTCGCTGAACCCGATAGTGAATTTTTTATCGAGGAGATACTGGTGCGCGTCTGAAATCTCCAACTCCCCCCTCTTACTGGGTTTAATCGCTTTGCACGCCTCAAAAATATGTTTATCGTAGATATAAATTCCTGCCACGGCATACTGGCTTTTCGGTTTCTTTGGTTTTTCCACCACGCCGACAATCCGGTTGTTTTTTATCTCGGGAACGCCGAAACGCTCGGGGTCTTTCACTTTTGAAAGTGTAAGCCAGCAATTGCATTTGGCTTTTTGAAATTCGTCGATGTAGCGCTTAATCCCCCCTACCACCATGTTATCGCCAAGGTAAAAAACAAAATTGTCTCCATGAACGAATTTTTCAGCGAGCATAACAACCTGCGCCAGTCCTCCGGGTTTTTCCTGGGGGATATACGTAATTTTAACGCCCCAGCGGCTGCCGTCGCCGACATAGCGGGGAACTTCCATGCTGTCGGCATTATGAACAATGCCGATTTCCTTAATGCCGGCGTCCACCGCAGCCTCGATCGCATAATAAAGAATCGGTTTATTGGCGATCGGGATGAGATGTTTGTTTTGCGTGTGAGTGATCGGACGAAGCCGAGTGCCGCGTCCGCCCGATGCGATAAGTGCCTTCATAAGAACAATTATGAATTAAGAATTATGAATTAAGAATGACATCAACGATTATATTCGTAATTCGCTTCGTTGTCTCTTTGTAAAAACGGAAATTTTGCCGTCGCCGTATTTTTCGATGAGCTGCTTCGCAGTCTCAAAATCCCTGCCGACATCGGCGGGCGAGTGAGCATCGGAGCCTAATGCGAGCGGGATCTTGTACTCATGAATAATTCTCAGGATCTGTTCGCTCGGATAGACTTCCTTCACGGGCTTCCGCAGACCGGAAGTGTTGATCTCGACCGCCATATCCGCCGATTTCACAACTTTGAAGACTTCCCGGAGTACCTCTTCCATGTTTCGCGAAGGGCGGTGTCCGAACTTCTTGACAAGGTCGCAATGCCCTATAATATCGAACAGCTTTGCTGCTGCCGACCGTTTGATGTGGTCGTAATATTGGTCATACACTTCGTCGACATTTCGTTCTTCATATTTGTGGACAAACGTCGGATTATCAAACCCCCATTCTCCGAGATAGTGCACCGACCCGATAATATAATCAAACTCATGCTGAGAATTAAACTCCCTCACCCAGTTCTCCGTCCCGGGGAAAAAATCGCCTTCCACGGCAAATTTTACGGCGATTCTGTCCCGGTATTTTTCCCTCAACGCAAGCACTTCCGGCTTATACGTTTGTAGAAACTGCTCCATCGTCATTCTGTGCTGAATGTCAAAATCGTTTGGCATCGGTGAGTGATCGGAGCATCCAATCTCTTTCAACTCCATTTTTACCGCGTGGACAATGTATTGTTCGAGAGAACCGTCGGCGTGTTTGCAGAGCGAGGTATGGGTATGATAGTCAACAAGCATTAAGGTACCTTTTTTGATGCAAGCCGTGATGTTTCCTTTGCTAGCGCGGTATAAACGCGAGAAATATGTCGCAGGCCCGCCTTTTCCAACGCGATGCGGTGCCTTTTTAGAGTTTGGATGTCGCCGCGGGCAATTGGTCCCGTCAGTGCCGAAGTTGCCGAATATTTTTTGGCATTCTCGAGACTCTGAAGAATAAGAGGCTCAACTATGGTTAGTGTTTTGCGGCGGGACAAGTGAATTTGCTTTCCAAGGTCCTCTACCATTGAGAGGAGCGTTACAAAATAGTTCGAACTAAATACTGCCGCGATATGATAGAGCGCCTTGTGTTCGGACGATAAAACGAAAGGCGTGGAACCGCAATCATATGCGATACGTTTTCCTGCGGCAACTGCTTTTTTATCCCCTTCAACCCCAATCCAGATATTTCGCAGCCGTTCGGGATTATTGCCGGATTGCGGAAATGTCTGCAACGGATGAAAGGAACCGACCGCCGCGCCTTTCTGCTTTAACGAGAGAAGCAGCGCGGATGAGAATGTGCCCGAAGTATGATAGATGATCGATCGGGAAAAATCTTCACTCCGGCGAGAGACGATTCGAACGACATTCTTGATCTCATCGTCGGAGACAGCGATGAAAATCATCTCTTCAATTCCGAAATGTTTCGCCGACCGCAGCCTTCCGAATGAAGCGTGAACACTCTCTCCGAGGATTTTTGCCGACTTGCCCGTCTTGCTCAAAATGGCATGAATAGGATATTTTTTCTTCCAGAGAGCGAACGCAAGAGCGGTACCAACGGCACCTGCGCCTATAATGGTAACGGGTAATTTCTGGCTTCTTCTCAATGAATTTTCCAAAGAGCCGCCGATACATAACCGACAACGCGCTCGGTGTCGCCCGATACGTCCCCGGAATTGCACGAATCCAGCACCTCGCAATAGTCCGCGCCGGCTTTTGTCGCAGCATGCAAGACTGTAACGATAGGCCCTCCGCCGCACGCTTCCGTTCGATCAGCTTCCAGTTCCGACATCAGTGCTTCGTAATTCAAATCCTGAATCGATGCGATTGCAATCGCGTCGAGTTTTCGCGCAACATCCGAAGGGTAATAGTGGGATAAATCTGAGCTGGCGACAAGAAACATCTGACGATCTTTTGCCGCCTCAGCGAGAGCTGCGCCCAATCCCTCACAATACTTCCGTTTTTGATCTCCCATCACGATCGGAAGAATTTTCAAATCGTGTACGGCAAGCTGTAAAAAAGGAAGCTGGACCTCGAGCGAATGTTCAGCTTTGTGTCCCACGAGAGAACTTTGGAGGGCAGGATACCTTTTCAACAAGTCGCTCCGCAATTCTGTATCAACCTCGACAGTCCCGAGCGGCGTCTTGAAACTCGCGCCAGAAAAAACTGAAATGCCGTCGAAATATTCTCTATGGCTCGGTCCGACAAGGACCACGGTGCCTATCGGCCGGTTCACCAACAGGCCAAATGCTTGCGCGGCGGTACGGCCGGAATACGGATAGCCCGCGTGCGGCACAACAATACCGACAAGCGTTCCGTCCTTCCGTGCGGGCGTTGCTCCGGCGATAAGTGATTCAACAACATGCCGGAGTTCCTGCTCATGTTCGGGGTAAAACATTCCTGCGACAACCGGCGGGCGGGCATACGATTCTTCGTTCATGACGGTTCTTGTTCTATGATTTCAGCGGAAAAAATATAAATATTCGTTTCGGCATGTTTCCATTGATCGCGCGGCAGCCCGGCTTTTATGCATGTTTCTTCAAGAAATTGATGCACGTTCCAGCGCTGTTTCACCGCAACCTGCGGAAGTAATAGTCCACGATGCATACCGGCACTGATGAAAATTCCATGCTTGCCGACCTGAATTTCTTCTATCGTTGAGATCTCTCTGAGAGGCGACAGAATGGAAATCTCTATTTGAATATCATCTAGTTCGTCTTCAGTAACCGGATTGAAGCGCGGGTCTTCCGCAGCCGAACGCCCCGCCAGTTGCGACACTGTCTCGGCAAGCGGCGCCTCCGACACAAGAACGCCTAAGCACCCGCGCAGCTCCCCCTTGTTGTATATCGTAACAAACGCACCGGCCGGTTGCGACAGGATGCTCTCTCCGCGGAATTTCCGGGTCTGCTGCTGCGATTGTTCGGAAACATCCCCACGGACCGTCCGCTGAATTGACTTCCATGCGATGTCGATCAATGCTTTCTGTTCGTCCGGGCTGACCATGGAAACTCGCTGTCAAAAATGTCTACCGGAAAATAGTGATTTAATAAGTCAGTTTCAACAAATCAACGGCCCCGAAAAAAAAGGTTTGCACTTTGATAAATAAAAATCCCCGAAACATCATCTGCTTCGGGGATCAGTTTAACGACAACAGTTCAACTACTTTGTAACCAACATTTTCCGCGTTTGATTGACACCGGGTGCTACCAGACGATAAAAATAAATTCCGCTCGAAAGACGTGAGGCATCAAAGTGTTGCGTATAGGTTCCTAATCCTTGTTCACCATTCACCAGCACCGCGACTTCTCTGCCTAGAACATCGTAGACTTTCAAACTGACTTTTCCCGCGTGTGTGATACGATATATGATCGATGTTGTGGGATTAAACGGATTTGGAAAATTCTGATTTAACCCTTCATCGACTGCTACGAGTGAATCGGTTAAATTACTATTTTGCTCCGCATTAAAGTTAACATTTGGCATTTGTCCGGTTCCCGGATCTACATAATACTTAAGTGCGGCTTCCGCTGTCGATAGTTCATTCGGGCTTGATAAGCTGGCCTGAGCTTCGACCTGGTTTAGAATTGCTGAAGCAGCACTAACGTCGTGTTCGAAATGTAACGCGATGAATAAGTTGTTGAGTTTTGCTCTCACTGCAAGTCGTGTGTTTGGATTTGCAGATATAATAGTGTTGTTAATCTGTTTAGCAGAATTAACGTCGCCTTGCATGAGATATAGATGGGCCAGGAGGAGCTTCTGCTCGATGGCGGCTTGCTTTGGCAGATTGTTAAAATATCGGATGATGGCAGGCGTCGTTATACTATCTGCACAACTGTAGAGATACACGTAGGCCGCCTGATTGTCCGGATGCGTGTTTAAGTATGACAAGAAGAAATCTTTTGCATCTTTGTGCCTTCCCTGATCCCGCAGTACTACCCCGATCAAAAGAGAGGGTGAAGTCCCTATCTTTGTGTAAAAAGTAGAAGGTGCCGCTCCGGTTGGTTAGATTGTAGTTATCAGAAAACAACAAACCAACATAAGGAGGCAGCACCCATGGAGAAGATACGAGCATCACAGACAAAGAGCAATACGATGAGGGAGATTTTGAAGCGAGAGACGGGGGAAGTGTTGGAGGATTTCTTACGAGCATCACAGGAGAAGGCCATGCAGGAGGCGTTAGAGGCAGAAGTGGATGAGTTTTTGGGGCGTAAGTGGTATCAACGTGGTGCAGAGGAAGGGCAAGGGCACCGGAATGGATATTACAAGCGCTCAGTGGCAACACTCGGAGATCGGTTGCAGGTATCGATCCCGAGGGTTCGGCACACACGGGAGAAGTTCAGCAGCCGATTACTGAAGAGCGTTGCTTCTGTCGCCGAGAGAGTTCGACGGCTGGCCATCGAAGCCTACGTTCGAGGGCTCTCGACGCGAGATGTCGAAGAGACATTCAAAGATGCTGACGGCAAGCCGCTGTTGAGCCGGAGCCAGGTCAGCCGTGTCTCAGCCCGATTATACGAAGAATACGACGCGTTCAGCCGCCGTGATCTTTCAGAGTTGGACGTGGTGTTTCTCTTCTTGGACGGAGTCTACGAGGCCGTCAGGCGTTATACCAACGGTCAGGCACTGTTATGTGCGTGGGGGATTTGTGCCGATGGAACGAAGGTCTTTCTTCACCTTGCCCCGGTGCAGAGCGAGAGCGCTGATGCCTGGGAGGTGTTCTCTCAGGACTTGATCCGTCGCGGGCTGCGGCAACCGCTGTTGGTCATCACCGATGGCGGAAGCTCGGTCATTGCAGCGGTGATGAGACATTTTCCGAAAGCCGATCGTCAGCGCTGTATCGCCCACAAACTGCGGAACATCGCTCAAAAACTGCCGAAGGATCACCTCAAGACAGTCATGACCGAGCTTCAGGCGGTTTACTACGCCCCGGACCGGATGACGGCCGATCTTCTCTCCGAACGGTTCATTGAAAAGTATGCGCCCGTTTATCCGGGAGCCGTGAAGTGCTTCATGGATGATCGTGACGCCTGCTTGATCCATCTGAAGTATCCGGAAGCACACCGGCGGTTTATCAGAACGACAAATCTCCTGGAGAGATGTTTTGAGGAGGAGAAGCGGAGAACGAAAATTCTGCCACAACATCAACACGAACGTGGAGCAGTAGGATTGGTCTTTGGTGTGTTGTGGCGGGTTTCACTAAAGTGGCAGAGGGTTACGATGACAGAGCACGAGCTCACTCAACTCAGGCATATCCGATCCCTCATGTGCCCGGAAGTGAACGATTCACATTTCATCTCATACCGGAGTGCGGCGTGACCTCCTACAATTTTACACACAAAAAAAGACTTGACCGATCCGAATGCAATAGTTCGTTCATCTTCAAGCCCTTTATATATTGGAAGAAATACTTCCCCAGTTTATTATATTAACGGAAAACTCGATGATGTCCGAATTTACAATCGGGCACTGTCTTCAAATGAGATACAATCACTCTATCACGAAGGCGGTTGGGATAAGGTCCCGGCAAACGGGCTTGTTGCATGGTATCCTTTTAATGGCAACGCAAATGATTCCAGCGGCAACGGTAACAATGGGACGAACTACGGTGCCACGTTGACCTCTGATAGGTTCGGTAATGCAAACTCCGCCTACCTTTTCGATGGAAGTTCAAGTTATATTCTCGTTAATAACTCGGCAAAGTTTCCAGACACTGCTATCACTACAGCTTTCTGGTTTAACAGGAATGGAAATCCTCCGGTTTCACCTGATGAAAATTATATTTGTAAAGATTTGGCTTTTTCTACTTACTTGTCAGATTCCATACTCTATTCCGAGGTATGGAAAGGAACTCCCGGTGTGTGGGCTTATTGGTCGAGTGGAAATTATAAGGTCAGTGATGATACGGATTGGATCTTCTATGCATCAACTTTTGACAATTCTACAAAGCTTGTCAATATTTATATCAATGGGGTTCTTGTCAATAGTGTGACCGAGACTGATCCGAATGCAATAGTTCGTTCATCTTCAAGCCCTTTGTATATTGGAAGAAATACTTCCCCAGTTTATTATATTAACGGAAAACTCGACGATGTCCGAATTTACAATCGGGCATTGTCTTCAAACGAGATTCAATCACTCTATCACGAAGGCGGTACAACTGCAGTTAAAGATAATATGAAGATAAAGATTCCCAAGGAATTCACACTATTACAGAATTATCCAAATCCCTTCAACCCGTCGACAGTCATTCAGTTCACGGTTCCCTCCAGCGGGCGTGCAGTGCTAAAAGTCTACAACATCCTTGGGCAGGAAGTGGCAACGCTCTTTGATGGAGTTGCAGCCGCCGGAGAATATCATCAGGCAACGTTCGATGCATCGCGGCTGGCGAGCGGAATTTATTTTTCGCGATTGGAATTTGGCGGAAAGATGCAGGTGAAGAAGATGATGTTGTTGAAGTAGAATGAGTCAAGTCTCAATTTCTGAAAATCGATCTAAGAAGTTCTCATAGGTTCTTGGTCCATTTTGCTAACTTGTATTCGTAACACACACGAAAGCCCCTGCAACTACAGGGGCTTTTTGTTGTTAGGCGGGTGGCAGAAGACTAATCGACCATAAAATCTCAACAGAAGCCCGTTCCATTGGATCCCATATGTAATCTCTTAGTGATAATCAGATCTGGAATCTCAGGCCCCACTGAAACGCTGCAGACTCTTAATGCTCAATCAAGGTGCGATGCTGGTGATGTATTGAACTTTTTACTTTTCACACTCATTGCTGGACACTTTTGCGAGTCGGTCAATCCTGTCTCGGCTAGGCACAGGCCTTTTAAAACAATGACCATGTAACTTTGCTTTTCGCATTCCTTCCATTTGTTTGTTTCTCCTTGCAGTTTCAGCACCAATGAATTAACTTCCAAACTAAGAATTGGAGCCAGAATTGGCGTCCAAACATTGAGGAATCCATTCGATTGGACATTATAGAGCTTATTGGTATGCTCTCAACATTAATCAATGAAAGTCGATGACGGGGGACCAACTTAAATCAATCTTATTGTCTGTTCAAAAGAACCTGATCTCCCGCAAGGAGCTTGTCCTTCTCATACAATTCTCTCGTTTACTCGCCCAGAAATATTTGCTTCACCATAGACCCTCCGTCCTGCGTCTATGTGAAAGCGCCGGTGTCTCAGAATCCGATCTCGGCGTTGACATAACAGCAGACATCTTCGCTAAAGATGAGAATGGTAGATTGTTCGAGCTGGAGAATTTTATGCTGGCGTTCGACACGCCTTTTGAAAATGCCGATGACACTCATGTCTATTTTGGTTTTAAGAAATTTGTCCTGCAAAAAGCCTCTTCTCGCTTGGCAAAAACGTATGCGCAGGCAGATCCTTCCGGAGCGAGAATTCTACGAAACGTTAAAGATCAAGTAAAAAAAATACCTACACTAGAGATTATTGAAGATTTTCGCGGAAAAGTCCTCCAGATGAAAGGCGATACTTCAGGTTCGAGTCAACCGGAATTTCCTTTGGATGTTCTTGAACAGGAATTGCTTTCCAGGATCGACCACATGCATAGGGTCCCGGATATCCTTGGGCTTCTCCCTTCTATATTTGCCAAACGATCGCAATACAGACGGTCGGTTCCGCTTTTCGATTTCGTTCAAATAATACGCAGATTTTATGTTCACAATGACGAGGAAGAAGTCATCGCTCTTGACAAAGAACTGGCTGTCGAGGAAATTGAAATAATGGAAACTGAAGTAATGTCATTTCTCAGCAAGATCATCTTCACAAAGTATTATCCGAGAAAGATCAGCACCAAAGAGGATGCGGAAAAACTTATTGCAGCCTTAAAAGATGTTATATCTGGATTTTGGCAATCTACTGGGGACAAGAACTCAGTTGAAAAGAGTATTCGGAAGCATTTTATGTTGACGCATGAAGAATATATGCAGCAATGGAAAAATCAGACGGAATATCTGGTAAAGCTTGCAAAGGAGCAATTCGCAGCATTATTGGATGGCGCCATTTGAAAAATCAGAAAGCGATAGCGGACGTAGAAATACTATAAGTGATGAACGAAAAAAAATATACCGAAGAAGAGCTTGATCTATTCGCTCGTTTTCCGGAACGATTGACAGACGAGCAGAAGAGGGCGATTGAAGCATATATTCAAGAGAATATGCTCGCCGCAGAATATGTCGCTCTCCAAAGGAAGATGTACGCCGAATTGGAAAGAGATTTAGAGCAGCCGCCAACAAAATCAGATGTCGAGCTTGCCGATGCGCTTTTACGAAAAAAGCAATTTCTTCTCCCATCATTGAGGTTAACGCGTCCGGAAAAGAAAGATATTCTTGTTTCTCCATTCGAAATCATTGCAGAGCGCCGGGCGCCGCTTCCAGCCCGGTTTGTTCGATATGCGCGCATTCACCCTGTGAAGACAGGTTCGTTTGCTATCGCTGCCATAGCAGTTCTCGCCCTTGCAATCAATATGTTTTCACCGCGTTTAGATTCGAATCCTGTGTACGCAAAAGTTACAAATAATGTCCTTAGTGTATATAATAAAGAAGGAGAAGAACTTTGGACGAAATCAGCAGTCGGAACGCCGGATCACGTCATGAACGATGATTTTACAAGCGGACAGATGAGGCCTTTTCTCATTGCAGATGTTGACGGAGACGGTACAAACGAGATATTAACAAACCTTTACAACGAGAAATATTTAGGTCAAGCAACTACAAATACGTTGACATGCTACTCAAACGCCGGCACGGAGCGATGGCATTATGCCCTTGCTGCCGATCTTTCCGGAATTGAAAAAGGGAGAATGCATGCTCAGCAAACAGAAATTTATGATTTTGCCGTGGTTCCGGGTGATAATTTAAAGAAGCCAAGGATTTTTGTCGCGTTCGGCGACCCTAACCCTTATCCCTCGTGTATCGCTGAAATAGACCCGGTGCAGAAAAAAGAGGTTCAGCATTATTGGCATGTCGGTGAAATTCAAAAGCTTTTTGCAAGTGACGTTGACGGTGATGGGAAAAAAGAGCTTTTATTCACGGGGATAAACAATTTCGAAAATGCTGTATTTGTTGCTGCGTTAAACCCTGATTCGATTTCCGGCCCAACCTCTGTGTCATTTAATGGATTTATGGACGGACGGCGGGCCCAGGAAATGTTTTATTGTTTATTCCCTCCCACATCTCTGTGTCTAGATATAAGGGGTGTCAAATATAACGGGATGGGGGATGTAGAGCCATTGGAAGGGGAGGAAATTGTTAAGTTTGCAACCACAGAAGATGATGGCTGGAATGCAATGAATGGCATTTTTTACACCCTTAATAAGCGTCTAGAAGTGGTGAGCGTCGTCCCCGGAAGTGGTTTTCAAAAAAAATATGCCGAAGCATTGCAGTCCGGAAAATACCATTTGGAGCCTCTCACGGCAGAGTATTACAACAAACTTAAGCGAAATGTTCGATATTGGGATGGGGAGAAGTTCGTGAATTATCCGACGTTCAACAAGAGGTATTCAAAGAATGCAAATTTACCGTAAATATACGTGGTAGGTCAGACATTCGTGTCTGACCTAGCCTTATCGGCTTTTGATTATACCTGTCTTTTTTGACGGGTTTTTTATTTTATGGGCCTTTTTGTGGCAAATATAACGGATGAAAGGGGATAACGGCCCAGCGAGTAATCCGGCCGACTCGGGATAATCGATTGTCGATTTTTTTTCCGAAAGCTATCACTGACGTTGGAATGTACTAAACAATATGAGGTACACTTTTGTTCACTGTCTTATTCTATAGATCGAAGGGAAAGAATGTATGAAGAAATTGTTAATAGTTTTACTTCTCACTTTTCTCGCAGGCACATTACTTGCTCAGACGGCAATCCCGCCTTCAACAGGGGATGGTACTTCCGGGAATCCGTATCAAATTGCAACACTTAATAACCTCTATTGGATTACACAAAATAGCAGTTCATGGAGCAAATATTTTATACAAACGTCCGATATTGATGCCACATCATGTTCTTTTTGGGACGATGGAGCAGGCTTTTCTCCCATCGGAAATAGCACGACACCATTCACGGGCTTTTACGACGGGCAATCGTACATGATCATGGGTTTATCTATCGGTCGAAGCACGAACTACATCGGGTTTTTTGGAACTATCCGTAGCGCAGTAATCAAAAATGCAAGACTTGACAGCGTAAGAATAACTGGATACGAATATGTGGGTGGATTGATTGGGTATCTAAACGATTCCTCAACGGTTACAAACTGCTACAGCAGTGGGAGTGTAACCGGAGGTAGCAATTACATTGGAGGCTTAATTGGTACTATAGATAGCAATTCCACAGTTGCAAGCTCGTTCAGCAGGGGTGTCATATCGGGAGTTGATTATGTTGGAGGATTAATTGGGTATGAACATCTTTCTAAAATTACAAACTGTTATAGCTTTGGCTTTGTAACTGGAACCGAATATGCAGGCGGCTTGATTGGGGTGCAGGCGGGTTCTACTGCTACGAATTGTTACTGCGCCGATTCTGTATCAGGCACTTATTCCTACGGTAGCTTGATCGGGGCCAATTATAGTGGAACATCATTAGATGTCAACTGCTTTTGGGACAAAACATTATGTGGTGCTGGTGGATATGGAATCGGTGAAAGCACCACAGCCATGAAAAACTATTTAACTTACACTGGATGGTCATTTAAAGGGCTAACTGGAGGTGGCATTTGGAATATTGGGAATGGCAGAAACAATGGCTATCCCTACTTGAATTGGCAATATGTTGCAACAGTACAGCTCAGCAACAATAACATAAACTTTGATACAGTTCGCATCGGTCAGTTTAAAGAAACAACGGTAACCATTTCAAACACCGGTAATGACACACTTAAAATTAGTAATATCGCCTCGTTAAATGCAATGATTTCAATTCGACCAACTATATTATACCTGCCTCCGGGTATAACATTTACCGATACGCTTCGTCTTACTCCAACGGTCTATGGAACGACTTCAGCAGCAGTCCTTATTGCAAGTAATAGTCCTTCTTCACCTGATACGATCAAAATGTCGGGATTTGGCTTCGGTTCAGCGATGCAATTTAACACAAAAGCAATTTCTTTCGGCAATGTGAGTGCTGGAATTTTCAAAGATACGACTCTAACTATTACAAATACGGGTAACGATACTCTAAAGATAATAAACATTACTTCATCTCGTTCCACATTTACGGCAAGACCGACTTCAACGAGTATTGCCCCTGGACATTTATTTGTAGACACATTGAGATTTTTAACTTTTACTGTTGGCTCTGATTCAGCCCTCCTGGTCATCCAAAGCAACTCAGGAGGTTCACCTGATACAGTTAAAGTGACAGGTGCCTCTTCTCCCACGACAAGTGTTAAAGCAAAGGCGGAATTACCTACGATCTATTCGCTAAATCAAAATTACCCCAATCCTTTCAACCCATCCACAACTATTTCTTTTAATCTTCCATCGATATCTTTTGTTTCATTGAAGGTGTTTGATATCAATGGAAGAGAAGTGGCGACCATTGCTTCCGAAGAAATGTCGGCGGGAAGTTACTCTCGGCAATGGAACGCATCGAGTCTCGCGAGCGGGGTTTACTTCTATCGATTACAAACTGGTGCATTCACCGAGACGAAGAAATTGTTGTTCTTGAAATAGAATCAGTCATTCGACAGCAACATTCACCTTCGGTTCTTATTGTATCTGGACAGCAGTAGTTTTGTACGGAGATACCGCGGAGGTCGCGCAATCACCTCTTCGACTGCTGGGAAAATTGTTCTTGAAAGAATTTCCGAGATTCCCACGTTGGACGACAAAGATAAACAATTGTGGCTTCTCTTAAGAACTGTTGTCTCACTGTGAACAACTTATAGATTGAGAAAACCTACGCCACAGCTTTGATTCGGTTCGTTAGAGTGTAATTGCTGACTAATATTATATTAAAGGGATCAAATTATGAAAGCACAAAAAATGTTGGTAGCGATAATTATGGTATTGAATGTTGGCATTTATAACGAGCTTAATGCCCAAACAAATGTCAGTGGAAATATTACTACAAACACTACGTGGTCAGCTATTAATTCACCGTATACATTAATCGGTTATGTTTATATAAATAGCGGAGCAACGTTAACGATAGAGAGTGGAGTAACCATAGTGATGCAGAATAATTCCTTAGAGGTGGGAAATAATTCTTCCAGCATTCTACAGGCAAACGGCGTGACATTCAGTAATGGCACAATCTATTTCGGCAATAGCTCAGGGGGTACGATAACAAACTCCACTTTTGTAAATACAAATGTTAATTTTAGCGGTACCTCATCACCGACAGTAACGAACAACAATTTTGATCAGAATTCATCGGTGTATCTTCATTCACAAGGAGTGATACCGAAAATGAGTGGCAACAGTTTTGGAAGTCAGAAGATCTATTTATCAACAACCTTTACAACCAATACGACATTAACGAATTATGCAGGCTGCTCTTATTATCTAGATAATTATGTTTATATAAATAGCGGAGCAACGTTAACGATAGAGAGTGGAGTAACCATAGTGATGCAGAATAATTCCTTAGAGGTGGGAAATAATTCTTCCAGCATTCTACAGGCAAACGGCGTGACATTC
>Ga0265342_10000439_pt1 | contig 45473 bp, 43 predicted proteins | sample 4CB327metaG_FD_203125 | JGI IMG/M metagenome (GOLD analysis project Ga0265342, IMG submission 203125) | Rhizosphere microbial communities from Carex aquatilis grown in University of Washington, Seatle, WA, United States - 4-CB3-27 metaG | ecosystem: Host-associated > Plants > Roots >... | reverse complement strand
CGGATCGACCTCGGCGCGGCCGCCGTGATAGCGCTCGAAGAAAAGGCCGTTCGCAGTAATGATGCCGGGCTGCTCGTGCAGCGGCGTAAAGCTGACGGAGGATTCGGTGCCGGCGGTGAGCCACGGCACGTTGCGGCGGATCACGTCTTTGACGAATTCGGAGGGCTTGCCGTACGGGCGATCGACGACGCCAGGCCCGAGCATCTTCGACCAGTCGGGGTCTGCCGGCGGCGCCGCTTCGTCGGCGCGCGCGATGCGCCCGCCGATCAATGCGCCGCCCGCGGCCGCCGCGCTCAACAGAAACCGACGGCGCCCGGACCCCGAAACGGATTCGCGCGGGTCCTCCCGCCATCCAGCCGGCAACGTCATCCTTGGACTCCACCCTGTTTTTTTAGATAGCACTAACTGAATATGTTTCGCGCCGTCCAGAAGAAATTTCCAGAATCTTGCACGAACTCAAAATAACCGTTCTGTGTTTTGAGCGGATTGTGCAAAAAATTCAATCCCGCTCGCTATTTGATGCTGCACCCCATACCGGGGCTGGCCGGGGAAGTAATGCCGTGCGTTGTCATGTGCCGGCGACGAGGGCAAATACAAAGGCTTACGCAATGCCGCACATGACGACAGCCTTGCGGGCGCTCGCCGCCCTCCTCGCGATCCTGGCAGCGCCGCTCGCCGCGGCGCAGGACTACGCGCCGCTCGACACGCCGCTTGCGATCCGTCAGGTGCCGGGCTCGGCGGTCTATTACAGCATCGGCAGCCCGGGCGTGCCCGGCAAGGAGAACCAGGGAAACACCTCGAACGCCGGCTTCGTCGTCACCGGCGACGGCGTCGTGGTGTTCGACGCGCTCGGCACGCCGAGCCTCGGCTGGGCGCTGCTCGCTGCGATCCGCAAGGTCACCGACAAGCCTGTGCGTTATGTCGTGCTCAGCCACTATCACGCCGACCACATTTACGGCCTGCAGGCATTCAGGGATCACACCCAGGCGGTCATCGTCGCGCAGGACCGCGCGCGCGAATACAAGGAACAGGACGAAGAGATCGCCGACGAGCGCGCCGGCGCGCGCCTTGCGCAGCGGCGCGACGCGCTGGCGCCCTGGGTGAACGACAAGACGCGCGTCGTGCCGCCCGACATCACGTTCAACGATCGGCTGACATTGACCCTCGGCGGCAAGACGTTCCGCATGATCTATGCCGGTCCGGCGCATTCGGCGAGCGACATGATGATGATGGTCGAGCCGGACGGCGCGCTGTTCGCGGGGGACATCGTGCAGAACGGCCGCGTGCCGTTCATGAACAGCGACGACGTCGACACGAAGCAATGGCTGAAGGGCCTCCAGGAGGTCGGCCGGCTGGAGCCGCAGTTCATCATTCCCGGCCACGGCCAGCCGTCGACCGCGGCGAAAGAGGCGATCGCCTTTACGCACGACTACATCGAATATGTGCGAGGGGCGATGCAGAAGGCGGTCGACAACTGGACCGACTTCGACGTCGCCTACAAGGACACCGACTGGTCGAAATACAAAGGCATGCCCGCGTTCGATGCGAACAACCGGGGCAATGCCTATCGCATCTTCCTGGAACTGGAGGCCGGCCAGTTCGGCAAGCCGAACGCGCCGGCGCGCTAGCTTTTCATTTTAAGCCGATGCGAGCGCGGGGACACGCACCGGGCTGCGCAAGCCCACCGCTGCGCCGATCAGGATGCCGGCAACCGCGATCGCCGAGGGCAGCGCCAAGGTCGACAGGCCGGTGAGCCCCTGCCCGATCGAGCAGCCGAAGGCCATTACGCCGCCGACGCCCATCAGCGCCGCGCCGCTGACCGACCGCAGCATGTGGTTGTGCGAGGAGTAGCCTTCGACGTGGAAGCTGCGGGTGACAAGCGCGGTCAGGAAGCTGCCGGCGAGCACGCCCGCCATCACGATGATGCCGAAGTTCAGCGTCGAGCCGGTCGACAGCATGACGTACTGCAGCGAATCGGCGATCGGCGCGATGAAGGTGAGCGAGGCGACTGGCGCCGGCTCGAACGGATCGGCGCCGATGAAGCCGGTGACGAACCAGCCGCCGCTGACCAGGAGGCCCATGACGAGGCCGGCGCCGATGAGCAGCTTCGAGGCGCGGAACGGCGCGTAGGAGAAAGCGTAGGCGAGAAGCGCGGCGCTGACCGCGATCGCGGCAAGGCCGGCGGCCAGCGACGGGTCGAGACCGGCCTGCGACAGGAACGCGGGCAGCGACACCGCGCCGAGCGTCGTCTGCGACCAATTCACGAGCGCGATGCGCAGCGGTGCGATGAGGCCCTTCAGCGTCATTTCGGCGGTGATGGCGATGGTGGCGATCACGACCAGCGAACGCATGTTGCCGCGGCCGAGCAGAACCATGGCGCGCGAGGCGCAGGCATTGGCCGCGACCATGCCGTAGCCGAACATCAAGCCGCCGAGCAGCACGACCGGCGCCGAGAAGGTCGGCGCGAGATAGATCGACTTGGTCAGATCGACATAGCCGAACGCGCTCAGGCCCTGCGCGCCGAGGATGGCGACGGCAATGGCGACCGCGACCGAGCGGATCATGCGGCCGTCGTCCTTGGTCCACAGGTTGCGCAGACCGGACACGACGCAGAAGCCGCTGAGAAGACCGACGGCGCCGAAGACGAGGCCGATCAGGAAGCCGCTCGACAGGACGATGGTGGATACGGAAGCCATGGGCGCACCGACAGAAATGGGCAATTCGGACCCATGAAGTGGCGTATCGGCCCCCGCCCTTCAATCCACCAGCGCCCCGGGCAAAAAGATAAAAAAATCATCGCTGTCCGGCCATTTCACCGGGGAAGAAACATAGCGGCCGGGTCATTCGGAGAAGAAATTTCTACCCCAACCACCAACCCTCCGACGGTACCAGATTGCCGCTTGGTAGAAGATCGTACTCGTCAGGCTGCATCCTGGAGGATCATCGCCGCGCCCTTCTCGGCGATCATGATGACGGCGGCGTTGGTGTTGCCGGAGACGACGGTGGGCATGATGGAGGCGTCGATGACGCGCAGGCCCTCGATGCCGCGCACGCGCAGCCGCTCGTCGACCACGGCCTTCCCGTCCGGACCCATGCGGCACGTGCTGGTCGGATGGAAGACCGTCGCGCCCTTCGCCCGCACGAAGTCGAGCAGGTCCTCGTCGCGCGTCACCTGCGGCCCGGGACCAAGCTCCTCGACGATGAAGGGCTGGATCGCAGGCTGGCTCATGATCCGGCGCGTCAGCTTCATGCCGGCGACCATGACGTCGCGGTCGGCCGGCGCCGACAGATAATTCGGCTGGATCGCCGGCGCCGCCGCCGGATCGGCCGACTTGATGCGCACATGGCCGCGGCTTTGCGGCCGCAGCTGGCACACCGATGCGATGAAGCCGGGGAAGGTGTGCAGCGTCTGCCCGACCGACTCCGCGCTGAAGAGGATGAAATGGATCTGCACGTCGGGTGACGGCAGCGACGGATCGGTCTTGAAGAAGCCGCCGGCATAGCCGGCGCCGATGCTGAGATGGCCCTTCCGCGACAGGATGTATTGCAGCGCCATGCGGATGCGGCCCGTGAGGCTCGCCATGGCGTCGTTGACGGTGACCGGCTGGCTGCAGCGATAATTGAAGCGCGCCTGCAAATGGTCCTGAAGATCGGCGCCGACGCCGGGCATGTCGCGCACGACCGGAATGCCGAAGGACGTGAGCAGGTCGGCAGGGCCGACGCCGGAGAGCTGCAACAGCTGCGGCGAGTTGAAGGCGCCGCTCGACAGGATGACTTCGCCCCTGGCGCGCGCGCGGCGCGATTGACCGTCCTGCGTATATTCGACGCCGACCGCCTTCGTGCCCTCGAACAGGATGCGCGAGGCGAGCGCACGTGACGCGACGACGAGATTCGAACGCTTGCGCGCGGGCTTCAAAAAGGCGCGCGCCGTCGAGCAGCGACGCCCGCCGCGCGCGGTGAGCTGGAAATAGCCGGCGCCCTCCTGCTCAGGCCCGTTGAAATCGTCGTTACGCGGGAAGCCCGCCTGCTCGGCCGCCGCGATGAAGGCTTCGCACAGGGGATGCGGCGCGACGTCGGCGACGCCGAGCGGACCGCCCTCGCCGTGCAGGTCGTCGCCGCCGCGCTGCTGGTCCTCCGACTTGCGGAAATACGGCAGCACGTCGTCGAAGCTCCAGCCGGTATTGCCGAGCTGGCGCCAGTGGTCGAAATCCTCGCGCTGGCCGCGAATATAGAGCAGTCCGTTGATCGAGCTCGAGCCGCCGAGCACCTTGCCGCGCGGCTGGATGACGTTGCGGTTCTTGAGTTCCGGCTCCGGCTCCGTCTGGTAGAGCCAGTTGAAGCGCGCATCGGTGAACAGCTTGCCGTAGCCGAGCGGCACGTGGATCCAGATGTTGCGATCGGGCGGGCCGGCCTCGAGCAGCAGCACGCGATGCTTGCCCGACTCCGTCAGGCGGTTGGCCAGGACGCAGCCGGCGCTGCCGGCGCCGACGACGATGTAATCGAATTCACCCGCTTCCACGGCCAAGGCATTCCCCCGTCTCTTTGGAGTGATCGTAAGGGAAAGCGGGCCGGGTGTTCAACGGACCGGGGGACGGTTCGCCTCGGCCGCCGCGACATGCTGCTTCACCGCCGCGAAGCTGTCGGGGCTGACCGACATCGAGTCGATGCCGCATTCGACCAGGAAACGCGCGAATTCCGGATGGTCGCTCGGGGCCTGACCGCAAAGTCCGATCTTGGCCCCCGCCTCGCGCGCGGCGCCGATGACGCTGCGGATCATCCATTTCACCGCCTCGTCGCGCTCGTCGAACAGACCGGCGAGTTCGGCCGAATCGCGGTCGACGCCGAGGGTGAGCTGGGTGAGGTCGTTGCTGCCGATGGAGAAGCCGTCGAAGCGTTCGGCGAATTGTTTGGCGAGGATCACGTTCGACGGGATCTCGCACATGACGTAGACCTCAAGCCCCCGCTCGCCTCGCTTCAGGCCGTTCTCGGCCATGACCGCCAGCACACGATCGGCTTCCGTGACCGAGCGGCAGAACGGGATCATGACGACGACGTTGGCAAAGCCCATTTCGTCGCGCAGGCGGCGGATCGCCCGGCATTCGAGCGCGAAGCCGTCCCTGTAGCGCGGCGAGTAATAGCGCGAGGCGCCGCGGAAGCCGAGCATCGGGTTCTCTTCCTTCGGCTCGAACTCGGCGCCGCCGATCAAATCGGCATATTCGTTGGTCTTGAAGTCGCTCATGCGCACGATGGCCGGGTTCGGATGGACGGCGGCGGCGATGCGCGCGAGCCCACGCGACAGGCGGTCGACGAAATACTCCGCCTTGTCGGCGTAGCCTGCGGTCAGCGCGGCGATGGTCTCCTTCGCTTTCTCATCCTTCAGCGCGTCGAACCGCGTCAGCGCCAAAGGATGCACCTTGATGTGGTTCGAGATGACGAACTCCATGCGCGCCAGGCCGACGCCGTCGGCCGGCAGCCGCCACCAGCGGAACGCCGCCGCCGGATTGGCCATGTTCAGCATCACCTTGGTCACCGTCTTCGGCAAATGCGCGACGTCGATCTCGCTGGTCTCGATCCCGGCCGTACCCTCGTAGACGAAGCCCTCGTCACCCTCGGCGCAGGACACGGTGATGTCCTGGCCGTCGTGCAGCACCTCCGTCGCGTTGCCGCAGCCGACGACCGCCGAGAGACCGAGCTCGCGGCTGACGATCGCCGCATGCGAAGTGCGGCCGCCGTGGTCGGTGACGATCGCGGCGGCGCGCTTCATGATCGGCACCCAGTCGGGATCGGTGGCGCGCGCGACCAGGATCGCGCCGTCGACGAAGCGGCCGATGTCGCGCGGGTCCTCGATCAGGCAGACCCGGCCGGCGACGACGGCGTCGCCGATGCTCAAGCCCGTGACCAGCCTCTTGCCTTTGCTCTTGATTGTGTAGGAGCGCAATGCGGACGCGCCGCGGCGCGACTGCACCGTCTCCGGCCGTGCCTGCACGATGAACAATTCGCCGGTGTCGCCGTCCTTGGCCCACTCCATGTCCATCGGCCGGCCGTAATGGGCCTCGATGGTCGAGGCCCAGCGCGCAAGCTGCAGGATGTCGGCATCGTCGAGCACGAAGCGGGCGCGCTCGGCTTTCGAGGTCGGCACGTTGCGCGTCGGCTTGTCGTCGCCGGCGGCGCCGTAGATCATCTTCTGCGCCTTGCCGCCGAGCTTCTTCTCGACGATCGGCGTCAGCGCCGGATTGGCGAGGAAAGGCTTGTAGACCTCGTATTCGTCCGGATCGACCGCGCCCTGCACGACGTTCTCGCCGAGGCCCCAGGCGGCGTTGATCAGGACAAGCCGGTCGAAGCCGGTCTCGGTATCGATCGAGAACATGACGCCGGCGCCGCCGCGGTCGGAATGCACCATGCGCTGCACGCCGATCGACAGGGCGACCTTCAAATGGTCGAAGCCCTTGGCCTCGCGATAGCTGATGGCGCGGTCGGTGAACAGCGATGCGTAGCAGCGGCGGCAGGCATCGAGCAGCGCCGCTTCGCCGCGGATGTTGAGGAAGGTCTCCTGCTGGCCGGCGAAGCTCGCGTCGGGCAGATCCTCTGCCGTCGCGCTGGAGCGCACGGCGACGTCGAGATCGTCCGCGCTGCTGCGCTTGCACAAGTCGCGATAGCCGGCGCGGATCGCATCGGCGAGTCCCGTCGGCCAGTCGCCGCGCAAGAAGGCCGCACGGATTGAGCTACCCACGTCGCTCAGCGAGGCGCGGCCGGCGCGGCGCTCGGCGAGTGCATCGGTAATCGTGCGCGTCAGGTCGTTGGCCTTCACGAAGGCCCAATAGGCCTCGGCCGTGGTGGCAAATCCGCCCGGCACCTTGACGCCGGCGTGGCCCAGGGTGCGCACCATCTCGCCGAGGGAGGCGTTCTTGCCGCCGACCCGCGCGACGTCGCCGCGCGAGACATCCTCAAACCAGGCGACCAGGCTGCTCGTCTGCGGCATCGCGTTTCCCCGGGCATGCGGGGCGCGAACGGAGCCCCAGCCGGCAGGACCGGCTGGATCACTCATAATAATGAGAGGGCAGTCGCTCCTTGATCGGCGTCAAGGACGCAAAGCGCGGGCCGCCGCCTGCCCGGCGAGGCGGCCGAGCACGGTAGCGGCAAGCAGGCCGTTGCCGGAGAGGTAGCCGGACGCCGTCTTGCCCGAGACGCCGGCCGCCGCGCCGCCAGCGGCGAACAGGTTGGGGAACACGCCACCATCGCGCCGCCGCACGCGCGCCGAGGTGTCGACGACAAGACCGCCCTGGGTGTGGAACAGCGCGCCGGTGACCTTCACCGCATGCCACGGTCCGGCGAAGGCATGCGCGGTGCCGAACGCGCGGCCGAAGCGATCGAGACCGCCGCTCGCTTTGCAGCGTTCGACCTCGTCCCATTCCGCGGCCAGCACCGCGGCCGGCACGTGCATGCGCGCGGCAAGTGCGTCGAGCGACGACGCGGTCAACAGCGCGCCGCCCTTCTCGGCATTGCGGAAGTCCTCGAACTGCCGCGCGATGTCGGCGATGCGGCCGTCGAACACGTTCCAGGCGATGCCGCCGGGCTGGCGCAGCACCTCCGCCGCCTGCTCGGAATAGCCGCGCGATTCATCGCAGAAGCGGCGGCCGTCCGCGTTGATCTGAATGCCGCCTTCCATGATCACAGCCCAGGTGATCAGGATATTGTGCGGCGTCGCCACCGAGCCGTGGCCCTGATAGGCGCCGAGATGGTCGAGCGAGGCGCCGAGCGCGCGGCCCCACTCCACCGCGTCGCCCTGGTTTCCGGGATGGCCGAAATAGAGGGCGTCGGCCATCTCCGGGATCAGTTGGCGCACGAGCGCCGGATTGCCGCCATAGCCGTTGCAGGCGAGCACGAGGACATCGCAGCCGATGCGTTCGCGCGCGCCGTCGCCGCGCACGAGCTCAACGCCGCGGATGCGGCCGTCCGTGCCGGCAAAGAGCGTCTCGACGCGAGAGCCGGTCAGGACGGTGATCCCGCTCGCCTCCGCCGCCGTGCGCAGGCGGTCAATCAACTCGGCGCCCGAGCGCGTCGGCAGCCCGTGCATGCGAAACGCGGAATGGCCCGGATAGTTGAAGTTGTCGATGACATCGAAAGGGAAACCGTAACGGTCGGCCAGCCACTCGATCGTCGGGCCGGCATTCGTCGCGATCAATTCGACCATCGCCGCATCGTTCTCGTCATGCGCCTTGCGCTGGATGTCGCCGGCGAATAGCGCAGGTGTATCGTCGATGCCCTTGGCGCGCTGGAAGCGCGTCCCGGCGGCCGGAATGAGGCCCGCCGAGAGAGCCGTCGACCCCGCCGGCAGCGCGTCGCGCTCGATCACAATCGGCTCGGCACCGGCCTCCTGCGCGGCAAGCGCGGCGCACAGGCCCGCAGCGCCGGCGCCGACGATCAGCAGCGGGACCTTCGTCTCGAACGCTTTGCTGGATACGACGGCGCTGGTCATCACACTCCGATCGTCTTCAGACAGGCGGCGATCGTGGTGATGTCCGCGACCGGGCGCAGACCTTCGATCGCCGCATCGTGGATCGCTTTCGAAAAGGCGGCGCAGCCGTCCTCCAGCACCGTGCAATGGAATTCGCGCACGTGCGCGTCCCGCACCGTCGAGGCGACGCCGCCATTGGTGACGATGCCGGCGCAGACGACGTGCTCGATGCCGCATTTACGCAGCACCCATTCGAGCCGCGTCATGTAGAACGCCGAAAAGGCGATCTTCTCGACGGTCGCGTCGGCAGGGCCGAGCTCGCCGACGAGTTGCTGGCCCCATCCGCCGGGCAGGAAGTCGCCCTTGCGCAGGAACGGCCGCAGCGCCTTGAGATGCGGCGAGATGATCGGCTCCCCGCCCCGCCCCGGCACCAGGGTGAACAGCGTCGCGACGACGAGACCGCCCTGCTTGCGAAACGCGTCGGCGAGCGGCTTCAGCCGCGCCGGCACTGCGGCGATGTCGGCGCTCTTGGCGCCGCCGCGCGCATAGGCGCCGTCCGGGTGGATGAAGTCGTTCTGCAGATCGAGCAGCAGCAGCGCGGTCGATGCGAGGTTCATGCGCGCTCCACGATAACGTTGCCGAGAGGATCGACCGTGGCCTTGAGGCCGGGATCGATGAAGATGGTTGCGTCCGGCTGCTCCAGAACCGCCGGCCCCTCGATCACCGCGCCGGTGGGCAGGTCGAGGCGCGACCACACCTTTGTGTCGTGCCACGCGCCGCCGTGAAACACCTTGCGTGCGCCCTTTGCTGCCTTCTCGAGCGAGGCATCGGCGCCTGGCGCGAAGGCCGACAGATCGAAGGTCGGGCGGCGGCCGATCGCGGCCGTCCGCAAGGAGACAATGCGCGTCGGAATGCCCGGCAGCAGCCGGCCGAACGCGGCCTCGTAGGTCTTGTCGAAGGCGGCACGGATCGCGGCCTCGGTAATGTCCGTGCCGCTTGCGCCGATCGTCACCGGCAACGGCACCGCCACGGTGTGCGTCTGGCCGTGATAATGCATGTCGAGCTCGAACACGACGTCGACACGATCGACGGCGATGCCGGCAGCGTCGACCACCGCCCTTGCCTCCTTGCCGGCCGTCATCATGCGCCTGTCGAGCGCTGCGATGTCGAGACCGTCGACGTTGAGATTGAGCGTCTGCACCTGGTCGTGGCGCAGGTCGGCGATGACGCACCCCAGTGCGGACGTGACGCCGGGGAAGCGCGGCACCACCGCGCATTTCAGCCCGATCTCCTTGATCAGCGCGCCGACATGCAGCGCACCGCCGCCGCCGAACGGCATGGCGGCGAACCTCGCCGGATCGTGGCCGCGCTCGATCGAGACGAGGCGGATGGCGCCGGCCATGCGCGCGTCGGCGACGCGCACGATCGCCTCGGCCGCCTGCATGACGTCGAGCTTGAGCGGCTCGGCGACGTGCCTTTGGATCGCACGCTTTGCCGCTTCAACGTCGAGCGCGGCGAGCGTGCCGATCGGACGGGCCGCATTGATGCGACCGAGCGCGACGTGCGCATCGGTCAAGGTCGGCCGCTCATTGCCCTGTCCGTAGCAGGCCGGGCCCGGCACCGAGCCGGCGCTTTCCGGGCCGACCTGCAACAGGCCGACGCGGTCGACCGAGGCGATCGAGCCGCCGCCGGCGCCGATGGTGGTGATCTCGATCATCGGCGTGCGGATAACCATGCCGAAGTCGATCGTCGTCTGCGCCGCCAGCGACGCCTTGCCGCCGGCGACGACCGAAACGTCGAACGAGGTGCCGCCGAGGTCGCAGGTGATGACGTTGTCGGTGCCGGTGGCGCGCGCGATCGCCGCCGCGGCGATGACGCCTGCGGCCGGACCGGACAGCGCCGTGCGCACGGGCAGATGACGCGCGGTCCTCGTCGACATCACGCCGCCGTTCGACTGCACGATGTGGAAGGTGCCGGCGAACTTCTTCTCCGCCAGCGCGCCTTCGAGCCGCGCCAGATAAGCGCCGACGCCCGGCTGAAGATAGGCGTTGAGCGCCGTGGTCGAGGCGCGCTCGAACTCGCGGATCTCCGGCATGACCTGATGAGAGGCCGAGACGTGCTCATTCGGCCACACGGCGCGGGCCGCTTCGAGCGCGCGGCGCTCGTTGGCGGCATTGGCATAGGCATTGATGAAGATGACGGCGAGCGCCTGCGCGCCGCGCGCTTTCAATTCTTCCGCCGCCTTTGCAACCGCGGCCGGATCGACGGCCGTGCGGATCGAGCCGTCGGCGAGCGTGCGCTCGTCGACCTCGAGGCGCAAGTCGCGATCGGCGATCGGCACGAACTCGCCCCACAGGCCCCAGGTCTGACGGCGGTCGCGCCGGCGCATCTCCAGCACGTCGCGGAAGCCGCGCGTGGTGATGACGCCGATGCGCGGGCCCCGCCGCTCGAGCAGCATGTTGGTGCCGACGGTGGTGCCGTGCACGATCGAGCCGAACGAGCCGACGTCACCGAGCGCCTCGAGCCCGGCCATGAAGCCCGCCGCCTCGTTGCCGCGGTTCGACGGCACCTTGGCGGTCTTGAACGTGCGCCCCGCGGCGTCGAACAGGAACAGGTCGGTAAACGTGCCGCCGACGTCGACGCCGACGATCGTCTTGCCCGCGCTCATGTGCGCACCTTCGCGCGCAACGCGGCCGTCGCTGCCGCGTCCACGGCGCCGCTGGCATCGAGCGCCACGCCGTAATCGCGCTTCGCTGCCTCACGCGACACATAGCCGAAGGCGACGTCTCTCGCGACCTTCGCCGGATCGCGCGTCATCGGGTCGCCGAAGCCGCCGCCTCCGGGCGTCTCCAGGCGCACGTGCTGGCCGCGCGCGATGCGCACATCGGTGATCTTGGAGACGAGGTCGGGCGAGCGCTCGCCTTTCTCGGTGTCATAGAAGAAGCGGTTGAGTGCGGCGCTCTTGCCGCCATTGACGCCGAAAGGCGGAAACTTGCCGCGCTCGCCGAGCAGGAACACGTCGGTTAAGCCTTCGTTGAGCGCCTCTATCTCGTAGATCGCACCGCAGCCGCCGCGATGGCGGCCCGGTCCGGCGGAGTCCGGCCGCAACGCCCATTGCGTGAACATGACCGGATAGAGCGACTCCAGGATTTCCGCCGGCGGGATGGTCGCCGTCGAGATCGGATTGTTGCCGTGGTTCAAGCCGTCGCCTTCCGGATTGCCGCCCAGCCCGCCGCCGAAAAAGCAGAACATCACCCAGCGACGATGATCCTTGCGCCAGCCGGCGAGCGAGAGCGCGTTGATGGTCGCGTAGGGGCTGCCATTGGCGCGCTCGGGCGCGGCCTGGGCGAATGCGCCGAACACGGTGTCGATGACGCGCAGGATCGTCTCGGTGTAGCCGCCGACCGGCTTCGGCGCCGACACGCCGAGCAGCGTCGTGTCGGGAATGACGAAGTCGATCGGCACGAGGCAGCCGGCGTTCGCCGGCACGTCGGTGAACAGGTGCTTGAGCGCGACGTAGCAGCAGGCGACCGCGGTCGAGCGCGCGATGTTGAGCGGCCCCTGGCAGGGCGGCGACGAGCGCGAGAAGTCGAGCGTCATCCGATCGCCGCGGATCGTCATGTCGAGCGCGATCTTCAAGGGCTCGTCGGTGACGCCGTCATTGTCGAGGAAGTCGTCGTAGCTGTAAGTGCCGTCCGGGAGCGCCGCGATGTTGGCGCGCATCAGCGCCTCGGCGCGCGCCGACAGCGCCTGCATCGCCGCAGCGACCGTCTCGTCGCCATAGTCGTCGAGCAGCGCATGCACGCGCTGCTCACCCAGGTGAAGCGCGTTGAGCTGGCCGTTGAGGTCTCCCCAGTTCGACTGCGGCACGCGGGAGTTGGCGGCGAGGATGTCGGCGATGTCCTGCTGGAACACGCCGTCGCTGATCAGCTTCACCGGCGGAACGCGGAAGCCCTCCTGGAAGCTCTCGGTGGCCTTGGCGTTGAAATTGCCCGGCACGTTGCCGCCGACGTCGAGCCAGTGCCCGACCGAGGCGAGCCAGGCGAAGACTTTGCCGCTGCGCATCACAGGCCGCACCAGGCGGAAGTCGTTCAGGTGCGTTCCGCCGTCGTACGGGTCGTTGAAGAGATAGGTGTCGCCCTCCTTCAGACCGCCCTGCTCGCGCACCTTGTCGATCACCGCCTTCACTGCGAACGCCATGGCGCCGACGAAGATCGGCAGGCCGGACGTGCCCTGCACCAACGTCGCGCCGGTCTCGGCGTGATAGAGGCCGTGGCAGGCGTCGTGCGCCTCGGCGATGATCGGATTGAAGGCCGAGCGGTAGAGCGTCGCGTCCATCTCGTCGGCGATCTGGACGAGACGGCCGTTGAGCACCGCCAGCGTGACGGGGTCGAGCGTCCGCATCAGTTCTTGCCCGGCTTGTAGTCGGCGTACCACTGGCCCCGCGCCAGCGTCTCCGGCGTGCCGATAAGATCGTTGAGCGCATGGAAGTCGAACATACGCGGGCGGAAGGCATCGGTCGTGCCGTCCGCTTTCAGCGACGCGTAGAACTCCTGCGCCGCCTTGGCCAGCGCGCGGACGATGCCACCGGGGAAGATGACAAGCGCAAAGCCGAGCGCGTCGAGCTCGTGCGCCGGCACGATCGGCGTCTTGCCGCCTTCCACCATATTGGCCATCAATGGCACGCCGCGGCCGACGCGCTCGACCACCTTCCCAAGCTCGCTGCGCTCGCGCGGCGCCTCGACGAACAGCATGTCGGCACCCGCCTCGCGATACAGCGCAACGCGCTCGAGCGCGCTATCGAGCCCCTCGACCGCCACCGCGTCGGTCCGCGCGATGATGAGCGTCTCGCGCGAAACGCGGGCATCGCATGCCGCCTTGATCTTGCCCGCCATCTCCTGCGCCGGGATTAGCACCTTGTCGTCGAGATGGCCGCACCGCTTGGGGAAATCCTGGTCCTCGAGCTGGATCGCATTGGCACCGGCACGCTCAAACAGACGTACGGTGCGCTCGACGTTGAGCGCATTGCCGTAGCCGGTGTCGGCATCGACGACGAGATAAGTGCCGACCCGGTCGCGGATCAGCGTCAGCGTCTCCGCCACTTCCGACATGCTGACGAGCCCGATGTCCGGACGCCCGAGCCGCGTATAGGCGATCGCCGCGCCCGAGACGTAGGCCGCCTCGAAGCCGGCCTGCTCGGCGAGCAGCGCGGTCAGCGGATCGTAGATGCCGGGCGCGACCACGATTGGCTTCTGCGTCAGGCGTGTGCGGAGAGAGCGTTCGGTCATTCGTCAAAGTCCCAGGTAGGCACGTTTCAGAGCGGGATCGGCCGCGATGACGCCGGCGGCGCCGGACATCACGAACGTCCCTTCGGAAAGAATATAGGCGCGGTCGGCGATCTCGAGGCTCTGCACGACGTTCTGCTCGACCACCAGCACGGCCACGCCGTCAGCGCGGATACGCGCGATCAGCGCAAACAATTCCTCGACCAAGAGCGGCGACAGTCCGAGCGACGGTTCGTCGAGGATCAGAAGCTTCGGCTCGGCCATCAGGCCGCGGCCGATGGCGAGCATCTGCTGCTCGCCGCCGGACAAGGTGCCGGCGAGCTGGCCTTGCCGCTCGCGCAGGCGCGGGAAGATCGCCAGCACGCGCTCGCGGTTCGCGGCGCGATGCGGCTTGCCGCGGCGATAGCTGCCGAGATCGAGGTTCTCGCGCACGCTCATGTTCGGGAAGATGCGTCGGCCTTCCGGCACGTGGATGAGGCCGCGCGCGACGATCGTTGCCGGCTTCTCGCCGACGAGGTCGGCGCCCTCGAAGCGGACGGTGCCGCCGCGCGCGCGAATGACGCCGGAGAGCGTACGGTTGAGCGTCGACTTGCCGACGCCGTTCGAGCCAAGCACGGCGACGATCTCGCCGCCGCGGACGTTGAAGTCGATGCCGCGCAGCACCTCGGTTTCGCCGTAGCCGGCGCGCAGACCCTCGACGTCGAGCAGCGCCGTCATGCCTGCCCTCCGAGCTTCTTCGCCGCGCCCTGGCCCAGATAGGCCTCGATGACGGCGCGGTCGGCCGCCACTTGCGCCGGCGTGCCCTCGGCGATGATGCGCCCTTCCGCCAGCACGAAGATATGCTCGGACAGACTCATCACCGCCTGCATCACGTGCTCGATCATCATGATGGTGATGCCGCGGGCGCAGAGCTTGCGGATCACAGGCACGATCTCGCGGATCTCGGTCGGGTTGAGGCCGGCGAGCACCTCGTCGAGCAGCAGCAGCTTCGGCTCGGTCGCAAGCGCACGCGCGAGCTCGAGCCGCTTGCGGCCGGCGACGGTCAGCGTATCGGCCGGGCGGTCGAGCATGCCGCCGAGGCCCACCTCGCGGCCGACCACATCGGCCGCAGCCACAGCATCGGCGCGCGCACGGTGGCGCAAATGCGCGCCGACGACGATGTTCTCGCGCACGGTCAGCCCGGCGAAGGGCTGCACGATCTGGAACGTGCGGGCAATGCCGCGCCGGGCCCGCTCATGCGTCGCCAGCCTGGTGATCGGCTCGCCCGCATAGCGGATCTCGCCTTCGTTCGGCGCGACAAAGCCGGAGATCAGGCCGAACAGCGTCGTCTTGCCGGCGCCGTTCGGGCCGATCAGTCCGGTAATGCGGCCTTCGTCGGCCGCGATCGACACGCCATCGACCGCGAGCACGCCGCCGAAGCGGCGCGACAGGTTCGTGACGGCAAGAAGCGGCTCAGCCATGCGCCACCTCCCGCCTGGTGCGCGCGAAGCGGCGCTGGATACCGGTGACGAGGCCGATGAGGCCACGCGGCGCAAACGCAATGACCAGCACGAGAACGCAGCCATAGACGATGAGGTTGAGCCCCGGTGCGTCGCCGGCGACAGTGGTCGCCGCCTCGCCCAGTGCCTTCACAACCAGCGCGCCGACCAGCGGACCGAACACCGTCCCCGCGCCGCCGATGATCGGCGTCAGCAACGCCTCGATCGACATGCGCGTGCCGTAGGCGATGCCGGAATCGATGAACAGGAAATACTGCGCGTAGAAGCACCCGGCGGCGGCGGTGATCGCCGCCGAGATGGTCATTGCGCCGAGCTTCACCTTGAAGGCATCGACGCCGAGCGCGCGCGCCGCGTCCTCGTTCTCGCGAACGGCGATCAGCCAGGCGCCGAAGCGCGTCAGTTCGATCACCCGCGCGATGACGAGCGAGACCGCGAGCAGCGCGAGAATGACCCAATAGAACACCGCCCGGCTCTCGAACTGGAACGCCGAAGCGTGCAGGTCGAGTTTGATCAGCGTGCCGACACCGGCGCCGGTGATCGGCGCGACGCTGGCGATGATGCGCAGCACCTCGGCGAAGGCGAGCGTCACCAGCGCGAAATACGAACCGCGCAATCCCGCGCGAAACGTCAGTGCGCCGATGACCGCACCGACCAGGGCGCCCGCTGCGATGCCGGCGGCAAAGCCCGGCCAGGCGTTGACGCCGTAGCGCACCTGCAGGATCGCCGTGACATAGGCGCCGGTGCCGAAGAACGCGGCGTGGCCGAACGAATACTGGCCGCCATAGCCGCCGAGAATGTTCCACCCCTGCCCGGCCAGCGCGATCAGCAGCGTCACCACGAGGAAATTGAGCGTGGTGTTGGAGTGCACGATGAGCGGCACCGCGGCGAGCACGGCGACGACGATAGCGATAGGCGCGAAGCCCTTCATGCCTTCGCTCCGAACAGGCCGGTCGGCCGCACCAGGAGGACCGCGATGAAGACGAGGAAGATGCCGATCTGGCCGAGCGACTCGCCGAGGAACAGGCCGGAGAGGCTTTCGACCACGCCGACGATGAGGCCGCCGATCAGCGCCCCGGGCACGGATCCCATGCCGCCGAGCACGACGATGGTGAAGGCGACGAGCACGAAAGCCTCGCCGACGGTCGGATTGACGTAGAAGGTCGGCATCAGCAGGCAGGCGGCGATGGCGACGCAGGCCGTACCGAGGCCGAACGTCATCGCGTAGATGTGCGCGACGTCGATGCCTGAGAGCTCGGCGCCGAGCTTCTCCTTGGCGACGGCGCGGATCGCTTTGCCCGTATCGGTCAGGTTCATCACCGCCCATAGCGCCAGCGCCACGACGAACACGGCGACAAAGCCGATCAGCCGCGGGATGGCGAGGAAGGTGAAGCCGACATCGATGGTCTGGAAGGCGTATGGCAGATCGATCGTGCGCGTATCGGCTCGGAAGGCGTAGAGCAGCACGTTCTCGATGACGATGGCCGCGCCGAGCGTGACCAGGAGCATGTTGCGATCGTCGCCGCCCGAGGCCGGACCGATGACGAAGCGTTGCAAGCCGTAACCGAGCGCGAAGAACAGCGGCGCGATCAGGAAGGCTGCGACGTAGGGGTCGATCCCGAGCAGGTGGAAGGCGAAGAAAGCAGCGAACATCGCGGCGCTCAGGAGCGCGCCGTGCGCGAAATTGATGATGTGCAGCACGCCGTAGATCAGCGTCAGCCCGAGCGCGACGAGCGCATACACCGCCCCGGTCATCAGACCGTTGAGTATGGCGGGAATGAGGATGACCGGTGAGAACACGCGCTACTCTGAGACAAGGCTCGATGCGGGCGGCACGTCATGCACCGCCCGCACCAGGTTCAGTCCGGACGCGGCGTCAGGCCGGCATCGGAAAGACAGGCTTCGCCTGCGCGAACTTCTCCGGCAAGATCACCTTGATGTCGTTATCGAGCACCTGCGTGTTGACCGGCGCGGCGCCCTGGTTCTGACCGTTGACGAACTTGGTCGGCCCGTAGGGCATGACATGCCCGGCGAAGGTCGACGCCGCCAGCGCCTCAGTGAGCTTGGCACGGTCGGCCGCCCCGGCGTGCTGAAGCGCGTCGGCCGCGAGCAGGACGGCGGAATAGTTCATATAGACTTCGTAGGTAAAGAACTGGCCCTTCGCCTCGACCTTCTTCTTCAACTCGATCGCCTTCGGATTCTTCGGGTCGAACCAGTGATTGCAGTCCATGATGTATTTGGCCGCCTCCGGGAATTCCTTGACGAACTTGTAGGAGGACGCTGCGCCGCCGAGCACCGAATAGATACCCTTCGGCTTGACGTGCTGCTGCTGCATGGTGCGGGCGAGCAAGACGTACTCATTATAGTAGTTCGCCGGGATCACAAGATCCGGGTTCTGCGCCTTGATCTTGAGCACGACGTTGTTGAAGTCGCGCGTCGGCGTCGGATGCGGGATCGTCTCGAGTATCTGGAAGCCGTGCGCCGGCAGCTGCGCGTTCAGGAGCTTGGCCAGCCCCGACCCGAACAGCGAATCCTCGTGCACGATCATCACGGTCTTGGCGGGCTTCCCGGCCGCGTCGTTCATCGCCGCAAGGTTGGCGATCGCGGTCTTGGCGATGACGCCGAAGCCCGGACCGAAGCGGAACGTGTTCTTCAGGCCGCGCTCGACGATGGAGTCGGCAACGCCGACGTCGACGATATAAGGCAGGTTGTAGCGCGCGGTCGCCTGGCTGAGCGCGAGGCAGATGGCGCTGGCGTAGCCGCCGACGATGCCGACGACGCCGGCCGCGTTCATCTTCTCGGCTTCCGCCGTGCCGCCTTCCGGCGTCGACAGCGCGTCGCCGAGCATAGCGTCGATCTTGCCGAGGCCCTTGATGCCGCCGGCGGCGTTGATCTCCTCGACCGCCATCGTGGCGCCGAGACGGCCCTGCGTGCCGGAATAGGACAGCGCGCCCGACACCGGATGCAGGATGCCGAGCTTCACGCCGGCGCCTTGCGCCCGCAGGATGCCCGGCATTGCGATAGTGCCCGCGGCCGCTGCCGTGGTGGCAAGAAACTGGCGGCGGCTAAACGGTAGACTCTGCTTCGACATGATCACTTCCTCCCCTGTATTCGATTAAATTCAGTACGTCTTCGATTCCACTCAGTGCGAATGCTTGCCGTTGCGTTTGCGCGGCGACTTCATCACCGGCGCCCAGCCTTTTGCTTCGGCCGTGCCGGAGCGGATGAGATCGAATTCGAGCGCATAGCGATCCGGCCGATACAGCGCGTGCAGGTGCTCGACGCCGCGCCCGTCCTGATCGAAGACGACACGGACCAACTCGACCAGCGGCGAGCCCGGCGGCACGTCGAGCGCCTGCGCGACCTCGGCAGTGGCCGACGACGCGCTGATGCGCTGTCGCGCGCGCTCGGCCTTGACGCCGGCACGCTCCAGCAGTTCGAGCAACGGCCGCGACGCCAAATCCTGTTTGGTGAAGGTGATCGACACGCTTTCCGGCACATGCGTGGTCAGGTAGGAGAACGGCACGCCGTCGACCGAGCGCACGCGCACCGAGCGCTGAAGGAGCGCGTCGGGAGCAACGCCGAGCGCGCGCGCCACTGCCCCGTCGGCCGGCACGTAGTCGAAGGCGACGAGCCGCACCGCCGTGCGCCGGCCCATGTCGGCGAGATTGGCCAGCACGCCGGTGATGTCGGCGGTCATCGGCGTCGGCGGCTGGTAGATGACGCGGGTGCCGGCGCTGCGGCGCCGCTCGATCAGGCGCTCGCGGGCAAGTTCTCCCAGCGCGCGCCGTACCGTGACGCGCGAGACGCCGTGCGTATCCGCAAGCTCATGCTCGGTCGGCAGCCGCACACCGAATCCGGCGGCGCCGCTCAGGATGCTGTCGCGCAGCATCAGGTAGACCTGCTTCGCCTTCGCCTCGCCGAGCCAGTCGCGCAAGGCTGCCTCCCGCAAATCGGCGCTGTCGCCGGCTTCTTTACTTGGTATCTTTTAGCATACATTATCGAGGACCCTCGGCAAGTCCACCGACCAGGAGGCGAATAAGAGTCCGCATGGCCGCGCCACTGACCCTCATCGACAAGCTCTGGGCCGCGCACGAGATCACACGGCGCGAGGACGGTGCAGCGCTCCTCTTCGTCGACCGGCACTACGTCCACGAAGGCTCCTTCCACGCCTTCAGCCAGATGAAGGCGCGCGGCCGCAAGGCGGCGGAGCCCGGGCTGACCTTCGGCGTCGCCGACCATTACGTGCCGACGCGCGGCCGCGACCACGAGATCGCGAATCCCGAGATCGCGGCCATGGTGCGCAATCTCGAGAGCAACACGAGCGAGAACGGCATCAAGCTGTTCGGCTTGCACGATCCAAGGCAGGGCATCGTGCACGTCGTCGGCCCCGAGCAGGGCCTGACGCTGCCGGGCCTGCTCATCGTGTGCGGCGACAGCCACACCTCGACGCACGGCGCCTTCGGCGCCTACGCCTTCGGCATCGGCGCGTCGGAAGTCGCGCACGTCCTGATGACGCAGACGATCTGGCAGAAGAAGCCGAAGCGGATGCGCATCAATGTCGAAGGCGCGACGGCGCCCGGCATTTCGGGCAAGGACGTCGCGCTCGCCATCATCGCGCGCGTGCACGCCGACGGCGCGCAGGGCCATGCCGTCGAGTTCGCCGGCAGCGCCATCCGCGCGCTGTCGATGGAAGGCCGCCTCACCCTCTGCAACATGTCGATCGAAGCCGGCGGCCGCTGCGGCATGGTCGCGCCCGACGCCACGACCTTCGCCTATCTCAAGGGCCGTCCCTATGCGCCGCAGGGCGAGGCATTCGAGCGCGCGGTCGAGGACTGGTCGACACTGACGAGCGAGGCCGGCGCCGCGTTCGACCGCGAGGTCACGCTCGATGCGGCTGCTATCGCGCCGATCGTAACCTGGGGCACGACGCCGGACGACGCGCTGCCGATCGACGCCAGCATCCCCGATCCGGCGCGCGAGGCAGATCCCGTGCGCGCGCAATACCTGCGCGAGGCGCTCGACTACATGGGCGTCCGCGCCGGCCAGAAGCTGACCGACATCGCCGTGGACCGTATCTTCATCGGCTCCTGCACCAATTCGCGCATCGAGGATCTGCGAGCCGCCGCCGCCGTGCTCGCGGGGCGCAAGGCGAAGGTGCCCGGGCTGGTTTCGCCCGGCTCGTCACTGGTCAAGCAACAGGCCGAGCAGGAAGGCCTCGACAAGATCTTCCGCGACGCGGGACTCGAATGGGCCGATTCCGGCTGCTCGATGTGCGTCGGCATCAACGGCGACCTCGTGCCGCCCGGCGAGCGCTGCGCCTCGACCACCAACCGCAATTTCCGCGGCCGCCAGGGACCTGGCGCCCGCACGCATCTGATGTCGCCCGCCATGGTCGCGGCCGCGGCCGTCAGTGGGCATCTCGCCGACGTCCGGCCAATGCTCGCCGGGCGCAAACCATAAGAAGACTGAACGAGGAGACGCACGATGAAGAGATTTGCCGCTCTCGCCGCCGGCGCGCTCGCGCTTGTATGCGCGGTCGCGCCGCAAGCGCGCGCCGAGGACTATCCGACGCGGACCATAAGGCTGATCGTCGGCGCGCCTCCTGGCGGCACCACCGACACCATCGCGCGCTCGATCGCCGGCCCGATGGCGGCCGCGCTGAAACAGAGCGTCGTGGTCGAGAACAAGGCCGGCGCGGGCGGCAACATTGCCGCCGACTACGTCGCCAAGTCACCGGCCGACGGCTACACGCTGCTCGTGTCGTTCAGCAGCCACACGATCAATGCCTCGCTCTATCCGCATCTGCCCTACGATCCGGCGGGCGACTTCACAGCCATCACCAAGGTCGCGACGGTGCCGAGCATGCTGGTCGGCAATCCGAAACTCCCCGCCAAGGACGTCAAAGCGCTGATCGCGCTCGCCAAGGAGCAGCCGGACAAGCTGACCATCGGCATCGGCGGCATCGGCTCGTCGCTGCATCTCGCCGGCGAGAAGTTCAAGCTGATGACCGGCGCGCGCCTCCTGAACGTGCCGTACAAGGGCACGGCGCCGGCGCTGACAGACCTCCTCGGCGGCAATATCGACCTCATGTTCATCAGCCTCGTCACCGGCACACAGCAGGTGCGCGCCGGCAATCTGCACGCCTTCGGCGTTACCAGCACTGAGCGGCAAGCGTCCCTGCCGGACGTCCCGACCATCGCCGAAAGCGTCCCGGGATTTGAGTCGAGCGCGTGGTTCGGCGTATTCGGCCCGGCCAAGCTGCCGCCCGAGGTCACGAAGAAGCTGAACCAGGTGATCGTCTCAGGCCTCGCCGCACCCGAGATGCAGAACCGGCTGAAGACCGAAGGCGCGACGCCGGTCGGCGATTCGCCGGAAGATTTTGCCGCCTTCGTGCGCGAGGACATCAAGCGCTGGGCGCCGATCGTGAAGGCGTCGGGCGCCAAGCCGAACTGAAGCGCGCGCCGGCTCATAGGGAGCTTCATGGAAAAGTTCGTCCGCCTCACCGCCACGGCCTGTCCACTCACGGTGCCGAACCTGAACACCGACCAAATCTTGCCGGCGCGCTACCTGAAATGGCCGCGTTCGAAAGGGCTCGGCACCGTGCTGTTCCAGGACCTGCGCTTCGACGCCGACGGCAAGGAGAAAGCGGACTTCCCGCTCAACCGGCCGGCCTTTAAGGGCGCGAAGATCCTGCTCGGCGGCCGCAACTTTGGCGGCGGCTCCTCGCGCGAAGCCGCCGTCTATGCGATCTACGATTCCGGCATCCGTTGCGTGGTCGCGCCGTCCTTCGGCGACATTTTCGCGCAAAATTCGGTGAAGAACGGGCTGCTGGCAGCGATCGCGTCCGAGGAGGACATCGCGCCCTTCGCCGCCGCGGTCACCGCCGATCCGGCGCGGACGATCACGGTCGATCTCGAACAGCAGACGATCACGAGCGGCAACCTGCAATGCAAGTTCGCGATCGAGCCGGTGAGCCGCAACCAGTTGCTCAATGGCTGGGATGACATCGACCTGACCGAGAGCCGCCGCGCCGAGATCGACGCCTTCAGGGCGCGCGACCAGCAGGAACGGCCGTGGGCGATGCCGCCGGCGCGCTGAAGCCGTCGCAGCGCGCCGCTCTAAATCGTGCGCGACATCTTCATCCGGTAGTGAAAGCTCTCGGCGTCGTGCCAGTTATAGCTGGCGATCAGCGTGCCCTTGCTGGTGATGTACCGCCTGAGCGCACAGGTCGCGATCGCGCCGCGATCGTTGTCGAGATGGCTCGCGATCTCGTCCGTCATCGGCGCACCGAAGATATCCTGCTCGACGTCGATGATTTCCTCGCCGGTGCGCTCGGAGAGATGCGCGTAGAACGGGCCGACGCAGCGCCTGAGCTCGCGCACGAATTTGCCGGCGCGCGGCGCGACATAGGAATGCAGATAGCAGACGATCTTGCCGCCCTTGCGGCGCAGGCCCTTCAGCACGTGCCAGCGCTCGCCTGCGGAGCCGCCGACGTCGGCGGCCGTCTCGGGGTCGAGCGTCACGCGCTCGATCGACAGGAGCTCGTAGTCCGTATCGAGGGCGAACTGGAAAAGATCGGACAGCGACGACAGCGAGTGCACGTAGCGGGCCTGCGGCGTCGCCGAGATGACGATGCTGCCGGCGCCCTGCCGCCGCTGCACCATGCCCTGCTCGACCAGGCGGCGCAGCGCCTCGCGCACCGTGAAGCGGCTGGCGTTGAACTCGTCGCAGAGCTCGCTTTCGGTCGGGAGCCGGGTATCGACGGAATACTTCCCCGTCTCCATGCGCCGGCTCAGCGTATTGAAAATCTGCACGTAGCGCGGCGCGTCCGAACTCATCGCAGCAAGGACCTTCGTCGTTCGACGCGCTCCGGCCGACGTGCAGGAATCGCGCTCTACTCCTTATAGCGGCGCTCAAACTCCCACACATCGGGGAAGCCGATCAAGTCGTTGAACTCCGAGAAGGAGTACATCGGCACGTCGGCCGAGGTAGTGCCGTTGCGCTGCAGGTCGGTGTAGGCGTTGCGCAGCGCCTGGCCGGCCGAGAGGAAGCCGAGCGCCGGGTGGATCGCAACGTTGAAGCCAAGCTCATGCAGCTTGTCGGAGGGCAGCATCGGCGTCCGCCCGCCATGGACCATATTGGCCAGCAGAGGCTTGTCGATGCGGCGTCCGATCTCGGCGAGTTCCTCCACGCTTTCAGGCGATTCGACGAAAATGATGTCGGCGCCTGCTTCGCCATAGGCGATGCCGCGCCGGATCGCATCGTCGAGGCCGTTGCCCGTCCGCGCGTCGGTGCGCGCGACGATCAGGAAGTCGGCGCTGGAGCGCGCGTCGTTGGCGACCTGGACCTTGCGGACCATGTCTTCCATCGGGATGACCCGGCGGAACGGCGTGTGCCCGCATTTCTTCGGGAATTCCTGATCCTCGATCTGGATCGCCGTGACGCCGGCCTTCTCGTAGCCGCGCACCGTGTGGCGCACATTGAGCAAGCCGCCGTAGCCGGTATCGGCGTCGGCGATGACCGGCGTCTTCGTCATACCGGCAATGCGGCCGATCCGGTCGATCATTTCCGAATAAGTGGCAAGACCTGCGTCCGGCAACCCGAGCGACGAGGCGACCGTGCCGTAGCCGGTCACGTACAGGGCCTTGAAACCCATGCGATCGGCGATGAGCGCCGAGATGAGGTCGTAGACCCCGGGCGCGGTGACGAAGGCGCCGTTATCGATTTCCTTCCGCAGCGCGGGATTGGCCATTTGGCGTCGTTCCTGGTTGGACGAAATTTGTCCGGACAGCATTTCTATGCCAGCATGCTTTCAGGTTTCAAGCGGCCCGCACCGGGGCGGCCTGAAATCACACCGTCAATCCCCCGACCGGCGGAAGACAAAGAACATGCCCGACGTGCAAGGCTGGCGCCGCAAATTCGGCGTCCTCGGACCCTCGACCAACACCATTGTGCAGCCGGACTTCGACGCCATGCGTCCGTTCGGCGTGACCAACCATTACAGCCGCATCTTCACCCCGAACGCGAACGCCGTCAGCAATGAGAGCTTTCGGGCCGGAGCCGAGGTCATTGCCTCGAACGTGCTCGACGCCGTCCGCAGCGTCATGACCTGTGCGCCCGACTACCTGGTGATGGGCATGTCGGCGGTGACGTTCTTCGACGGCGAGAAGGGCGCGGACCGCTTCACCCGCGAGGTCGAGGAGGTATCCGGCATCAAGATCAGCATCGGCAGCGACGCCTGCACCGCGGCGATGAACGCCTATGGCGGCGTCAAGCGCATCGCCGTGCTGTCCCCGTACTGGCCGGCGATGAACACCGAGGTGGCGCGCTATTTCGGCGACAAGGGCTTCCAGGTCGTGCGCGACAAATGCCTGCAATGCCGCTCCTGGACACTGATCGCCGAGCAGACCACCGACACGCTGCGTGCGGCGCTGCGCGAGCTCGATGGCGATGACGTCGATGCCATCGTGCAGGTCGGCACCAACCTATCCATGGTCAAGCTCGCCGCCGCCGCCGAAATGTGGCTCGGTAAGCCCGTGATTGCCATCAATACGGCGACCTACTGGCATGCGCTGCGCGCGAACGGCATTCAGGACCGCATGGATGGCTTCGGCCGCCTCCTGGCCGAGTTCTGACCCGCCATGAGCGAGCGCGGCAAAGCCACGATCCAGCGCATCGTCGATATTGACCCGTTCGCGCTGCAACTGAGCTTCCTGTTGCCGGGCGCGTCCCTGGAGGCGCTCAGGGATCACAAAGACGCGCTCGGCGGCCAGCATGTCGACTGGGCGAATGGCGCGATCCTGCTCGCGGTGCAGAGTCATCTCGTTCGCGCCGGCGGCAAGACGATCCTGATCGACACCTGCGTCGGCGAGCACAAGCAGCGCTCGGCGCGGGCGGACTGGCACAATCGCGCCTCGACACGCTACCTCGCCAACCTGAAGGCCTGCGGCTGCACGCCGGACGACGTCGATATCGTCATGTGCACACATCTGCACGCCGACCATGTGGGATGGAACACGCGCCTCGAGAACGGCCAATGGGTGCCGACCTTCCCGAAGGCGCGATACCTGATGAGCCTGCGCGAGGTCGAGCAACGTGCCACTGAAGCGGCGGCGCGGCCCGAAGCCAATCACGGCAGCTACCAGGACAGCGTGCTGCCGGTTCTGGACCGCGGCGCGGCCACGTTCGTCGATGCGGGCGACGAGATCGTCGATGGCGGCACGATCCTCGCCCTGCCCGGCCATGCGCCGGGGCAGATCGGTCTGGAATTGCGTGAAGGCGACGGAACGGACGTGTTCTGCGGCGATGCGATCCACAGCCCGGTTCAGGTCTTCCGGCCGGAATGGTCGAGCGCTTTCTGCCACGACAAGGCACAAGCGGAACGAACGCGCCGCGCGCTCCTTGCGCGCGCCGCTGGCGAAGACCTGCGCCTGATCCCGGCGCATCTGCGCGGCAGGATCATGCGTGTTCGCGAAGCTGCGGGCGGCTTCGTGCCGGTCATCGAGCCTTGACGCTCAGGCGACGGCTTCGACGTCGCGCAACGACTGGATCATCGACGTCCGCATGACGTAACTGCGGTGCTTCTCCGGATCGTCGGCGGTTCGGCGCAGTTCGTCGTAATAGGCCTTGCGCGCTTCCGGCTCGCGCGTGTTCAGGATGGCGCGGTTGCGCAAGGTGGTCTGCTGCACGACGTCGAGTGCGACTTTGCGCCGCTGCCGGCTGTAGCGTTCCAGCGTCTCGAGCGGCGCGCCGCGGATGACCGCAGTGACTTTTTCCGCAAGATTGAAGGCGTCGTGGATGCCGCCATTGAGCCCCATGCCGCCGAGCGGGTTGTTCACGTGCGCGGCGTCGCCCGCGATCAGCATGCGGCCTTTCACATAGGTCGAGGCAACGCGCTCATGCACGCGGTAAGCGGTGCGATGCGTCACCTCATAGGGCTCGCTGCGGCGCCAAGCGCCCTGCAACAGCCGCTCGCCGCGCTCCGGCGACGTCGCGTCCTTGTCCTCGAGCGCGGCGTCGACCGGAAATAGCGCGCGCCAGACGCGCTTCGTGCGGATCAGCACGTACCACTCCTTCGGATCCGACAAGTAGCAGATGTTGGCAAGATCCGGCATTGCCTCGCGGAAATCGAAGGTGGTCGACAACGCCAGGAACAATTCGGGGATGGTGATGCCGTCGAAGGCGGCGCCGATCGCGTGGCGCACGACGCTGCCGATACCGTCCGCGCCGACGAGGAAACCGCCCTTGAGCGTCTCCTGCTTGCCGTCGGCCGTAACGACGTCGACCTCGACGCCGTCGGCGCTCTGCCGCGCCGCCACCGCCTTGGTGCCGAGACGGATCGTCGCCAGCGGCTCTTTCTGCAGGCGTGCATAAAGCAGTTCGCCGAGCCGCCATTGCTCGCACTGCAGGCGATATGGATGCTTGGTATCCGGCAGGAGCCGCGACAGTTCGAAGGTCGCGACCACGCCTTCGGTGCGGTCGCGGAATTGCCAGGTCGGGCAGATCAGGCCCTGGTCGATCATCGTAGGCACGACGCCGAACCGCTCGAGCATGTCGAGCGTCGGCGGATGGAACGTCGATGCGCGCAAATCGTGCGGAAGCTCCAGGCACGTCTCGATGAGCGTCACCGGAACGCCCTCTTCGACCAGCAGGCTGGCGGCCACGAGGCCGACCGGGCCCGCTCCGACGATGATCACGCGCGGCCTCGACTCATAAGACATGAAACGTCCTTGGACTTCCTTGACAGGCCATGAGGGTCAGTCATGATGATGTTGTCCGGACAAAGATGACCGGCTTTGGTGCGCGGGACAAGAGACTTGATCGATACTCCAGGCGCGGAATGCCGATGACTCCGATGCGAATATGCATGCCGCGTTGCGCGATGCTGCGGCGAGCGATGCTCTGCACCGGCATCGAGGCGCCCGATACACACGCATGCGCGGTGGAAACCGTTCGGCGCGCGCCATGAGCGATTCACCCGGTCTGGCAGGCGCGCGCATTCCGTTGCCAGGACCGGCGATCGCCGCCGCCGTTACGCTGGTCCTGATCGCGATCGGCATCGCGATCGGTGGCAAAGTCATCGTGCATCAGGTCGTGTCGGGGCTGTTGCTCGGCGCGATTTACATGACGGTCGCGGTGGCTTTCACGCTGACCATCGGTGTCTTAAATTTCCTCAACTTCACGATCCCGACCCTGTTCATGCTCACGGGAATGGCGGCGTGGGGATTGCTGTCCGGCGGGTATCTCTCCCTCGCCGGCCGCGGCGCCTGGCTCGCCGCGCTCGCCTGCGGCGTCGTGGTCGCCGTCGCCGCGTCGCTTCTGGTCGAGCGTCTCACGTTTCGCTATCTGAAGATGAAGCACGGCGACGCGACCGAACACGCGATCCCGCTCGTCTCATCGCTCGGCTTCCTCATCATTTTCGAGAACCTCGTTCTCATCTCGATGGGTTCGGACTCGCAGCGCTTCGCGGTGCCGTTCCGGGCGGATTTGCATATCGCCGGCATCGTCGTTGGCGTGCCGCAACTCGTCAGCTGCGCGCTGGCGGTGGCCGTCGTCGCGGCGCTGAGCTTCGTGTTGAAGCGCACGAAGGTCGGCCGCGCGCTGCGCACGATCGCCGAGAACCCGGACACGGCGTCGCTGCTCGGCGTCGATGTCGGCCGCGTCGTGCCCGTCGTCTTCGTCCTGACCGGACTCCTGGCCGGCGTCGCCGGCGCGCTGTTCACCGTCAATTACGGCGACGTCTCGCCCTTCATGGGCGACAATGTCGGCACCAAGGCCATCGCCGCGATGGTGCTCGGCGGCGTCGGCTCGATCTGGGGCGCGATCGCCGGCGGGCTGGTCGTCGGCCTCGCCGAGACCCTGTCGATCCAGTTCTTCGGCGGCGACTCGGTCGCGATGACGGTGTGGGGCCTCGTCCTCGTCATCGTCGTGCTGCGCCCGAAGGGCCTGTTTGGCGGCGCGACGATAGGCAAGGGGAAGATGTGATGCCCGGCCATCGCGCATTGTCCGCCCCAGACGGAGCCGGATTGCCATGAGCGGTTATCTCTCCGGCGTCCTGGCCATCTTCTGCGTCAATCTGATTTTCGCCTACGGCATTTTCGTCACGGCGGCCGCCGGCCAGATCAATCTCGGCGGTGCGGGCTTCCAGGCCATCGGCGCCTATGCGACCGGCTGGCTGGCCGGCCAGGCAGGCTTGCCGATCGGCGTCTCGATCGTCGCCGCCGCGCTGATTACGGCGCTGGTCGGCTTCCTCATCTCCTTTCCGGTGCTCAGGACGCGCGGCGTCTACATGGTGCTCGCGACCTTCGCCTTCGGCGAGGTGATCGCCGGATTTCTGCTGCACTCGGACGTATTCGGCGGCGCCATGGGCATGGTGGTGCCCCTGCACGTCGAATTGTGGGTGCTGGTCGTCGGTGCAGCCGTGACGACGCTCGCAACGTTCTACCTGATGGCGACGCGACTCGGCCTCGCCATGCGCGCGGTGAATGACGACGAAGACGCCTCGATCGTCATGGGCGTCAACGTGCGCGCCGTGCAGGTCGCCGCTTTCACCATCGGCGGCGCATTCACGGGCCTGTCGGGCGCGCTCTATGCGCTCAACTTTGGCTTTGTCGAGGCGCAATATTTCAATGCGCTGTTGTCGATCTACATCCTCCTCTACGTCCTGATCGGCGGCACGCAAACAGCGTGGGGCCCGCTCGTCGGAACGGTGTTCTTCACGATACTGCCCGAGCTGTTCCGTGTCGGCGGATCGGCGCGTTATCTGATTTTCGGCATCGTGATCGTCTTCATGATGGCACTTCGTCCCGAAGGCATCGTCACGCGCAGCCTCATCCGCCGCCTGTCGTTCCGGGGAGGCGCGCATGCCTCCTGAACCGGCGCTGGCCCTCGACGGCGTGACCAAGCGGTTCGGCGGCCTCGCCGTGACGCAGGACATCCGCTTCGAGGTCCCGGTCGGCGCGCGCACCGCGCTGATCGGCCCGAACGGCGCCGGCAAGACAACCCTCTTCAACCTCATTTCCGGGGTCTACAAGATCGACAGCGGCCGCATCCTGCTCGACGGCCACCCGATCCACGACCTGCCGCCGCGCAAGCGCGTCCGCGCCGGACTGTCGCGCTCGTTCCAGAATATCCGGCTGATGCCGCATCTCTCGGTGGTCGAAAACATCATGCTCGGCCAGCACACCCTGGCCTCCGACATCGGCTCCCTGCTCAGCCCCCTCTCCTGGCAGCGCCGGAGCCGATGGCGCGTTGCGGCCGAGGACAGCATGCGCCGCGCCGGTATTGACGTCGATCCGGACGCGCCGGTGAGCGGCCTGCCCTACGGGCTGCGCAAGAAGATCGAGGTCGTGCGCGCGCTGATGAGCCGGCCGCGCCTGTTGATGCTCGACGAGCCGGCGGCCGGGCTCAATCCGCGCGAGACCGCGGAGCTGTCCGCCTTCCTCAAGTCGGTCGCGTGGGACGGGTTGACGCTGCTCGTCGTCGAGCACGACATGTCGTTCGTGCACGATCTGTGCGACCGCACCGTGGTGCTGAACTTCGGCCGCATGATCTATGACGGCCCGACGCAGGGCGTGCAGGACGATCCGCAGGTGCGCGAGGCCTATCTCGGCAGCCGGCGGGTCGCCGCCAAGGGGGCCGGCCGTGTTGCTTGAGGTCGAAAGCCTCGACGTGCGCTACGGCCGCAACCACGCGGTCAAAGGACTCAATCTGTCGGTCGCCGCCGACGAGCTCGTCACCGTGCTCGGCTCGAACGGCGCCGGCAAATCGTCGCTGCTGCGCGCGCTCCAGGGCCTGACGCCCTGTGCCGGCGGCGCGGTCCGCTTTGCCGGCGAGGACATCACGCGACTGTCGCCGCCCGAGCGGCTACGCCGCAATCTCGTGCTGGTCCCGGAAGGCCGGCAAATTGTCATTGGCCTGACCGTGCATGAGAACCTGCAAATGGGCGCCTACTGCCGCGCCGATACGGGCGTGCAGCAGGACATCGATGCAATCTACGACCGGTTTCCGAACCTCGCCGCGCGCCGCAAGATGCCGGCCTCGGTCCTGTCCGGCGGGGAGCAGCAGATGCTGGCGATCGGCCGCGCACTGCTGGCGAGGCCGAAATTGATGATGCTCGACGAGCCGTCACTGGGCTTGTCGCCGCTGCTCGTCGAGCGGCTGTTCGAATTGATCGCGAGTCTCCGGCGCGAGGGGCTCGCCATCCTGCTCGTCGAGCAAAATACGCACATGGCGCTCGAGGTCGCATCGCGCGGGCTGGTGATGGAGCTGGGCAGCGTCGTGCTCGAAGGCGCGGCGAGCGTGCTGCGCGACGACGAACGATTGGCGGCCGCCTATCTGGGCGGCCATTGAACGGGACCATAAGAGGGGAGAATGGACATGAAGAGGACAGTATTGCTGGCGGCGGCCGCGGCCTTCGCCATCTCGGCGGCGCCGGCCGGCGCGGCCGAGGTCGTCATCGGCCTGAGCATGGTCAAGTCCGGCGTGCTCAAGACGGTCGGTGAAGCGACCGAGACCGCGGTCGACATTGCGGTCGAGGAGATCAACGCCAAAGGCGGCATCGGCGGCAAGACGATCAAGCTGATCAAGTTCGACACCGGGACCGACCCCAAGCAGGCCGCCGTATCGGTGCAGAAGTTCGCGCAGGACGACAAGGCGCTCGCCATCATCGGCCCGTTCTCGTCCGGCGAGACCGCCGTTACACTTCCGATCGGCGAACGTCTCGGCATTCTCGAAATGCCGACCTCGGCATCGACCCCCGGCCTCACCAAGGGCTACACCTACGTCTATCGCCTGGTCTCGGACGAAGGAAAGCAGTTCACGCGCCTGATCAAGACGCTGGAAAAGAAGAACATCCCGCACGCCAAGGCGGAGATCATGTACGCGTCCGACGAGCGCGTCTCGAACCTCTCCGGCACGCAGTTTTACCCGGCTATCCTGAAGGCCAACAACGTGGCGTTCGGCGATCCGATCGGCTTCCCGCTGAAGGCCTTCGACGTCGCGCCGCAGGTGACGCAGGCGCTCGAGCGCAAGCCCGACGTGATCGCACTCGCCGCTACGCCCGACGGCGCCGGCAAGGTGATCAAGGAACTGCGCCGTCAGGGCTTCAAGGGCCGCGTCATCGGCTCGCAGATCTTCGCCGATCCGAACTCGGTCGAGCTGTTCGGCCGCGACGCCGACGGCATGCTCATCGTCGCCGGCTTCTGGTGGGACCGCAACGATGCGACCCGCGCCTTCACCAAGAAATACCACGACGAGAACATGAAGCGCGGACTGACCTCCAAGAAGATCCCGCATCACAGCGACGCGCAGCCCTACGACATCGTCTATCTCTTGAAGGCGGCGATGGAGAAGGCCAATGTCACCGGCGACCCCTCCAAGCTCGCCGCCGAGCGCACCGCAATCCGCGACGCGCTCAAGGACATCCGCTTCACCGGCGTGACCGGCGAGAACACCTGCTTCAACTCCAATCACGATGCGAGCCTCCCGGGCTTCGTCATCGAGATCAAGGACCTGAAGTGGAACCTGTTCGACTCCTGGCCGGCCGATCCGTGCCAGTGATGCTGTCGTGAAGCGGCGGCTCTGCATCCTCGGAGGCTGCGGCGGCATCGGCCGCAGCCTCGTCGCAGGCGCGCTTGTCCGCGGCTATGACGTCGCCGTCATGGACCTGAAGGCGGCGCTGGAGCGCCACCCGCCGCCACCCTCCACTGTCGCGATCGAAGTCGACGGCTCCGACGAGGCCTCCGTCGCCCGCGCCTTCGCCGCGATCGCCTCGAAATGGGGCGCGCTCGACGGCTTCGTCAACGCCGCCGGGTTCCTCGTCGAGAAGCACGCGCTGGCCGAGACGTCGGCGCAGGAATTCGACGTCATGATCGAGGGCAACCTGCGCACCACGTTCCTTGCCTGCAAGGCTGCTATGGCGCTGCTCGAGAAGAGCGAGAGCCCGAGCCTCGTCAATATCGCGTCCGGCCTTGGCGCCTTCGTCCGCCCGAACTACGGCCCCTACGCCGCCGCCAAGGCCGCCATGATCGCGCTGACCAAGACGTTCGCGCTCGAGCATGCGCCGCGCGTGCGGGTCAACGCCGTCGGGCCCGGTGCGGTCGACACCGCGTTCCTGCGCGGCGGTACCGGCCGCTCCGATGAAACCGCTACGCCGTCCCTCGACATCGACGCCTATAGCGCGATGATCCCGCTCAAGCGGATCGCCGTCCCCGACGACATGGTCGGGCCGGTGCTGTTCCTGCTCGGCGACGACAGCCGCTACATGACCGGCCAGACCTTGTGGGTGAACGGCGGCGCCTACATGCCGTGATCGCGCGCTCTACGACGCGCGGTGATGCAGGCGGTGGTCGAGCCAGAGCAGGAACGCGCTCGCTGACACCGCGACGATGCCGAGCAGCACGATCGTCGCCATGATGGTCGGCACGTCGTGCAGGCCGATCGCCGCCATGATCACGTAGCCGACGCCGCGCTGCGAGGCGAACATCTCGCCGATCAGTACGCCGAGCAGCGTCACCGAGAAGCCGATGCGCAGCCCCGAGACGATTTCCGGCAGCGCGCCGGGAACCACGACCGTCGCCAGGGTCTGCCAGCGAGTCAGGCGCAGCACGCGCGCGGTCTTCATGTGCACCGGCGCCAGATTGCGTACGGCGTTCATGGCGAAGATCGCGACCGGGATAATGCCGTGGATGGTGCCGAACGCGATCTTGGCCGGCAGGCCGAGCCCGAAGATCAGCAGGACGACGGGATAGAGCGTCACCTTCGGCAGGCTGTAGGCCGAGATCATGATTGGCTCGGCCACCTCCGCGCTGGTGCGGTTCAGGCCGAGCGAGAGGCCGAGCACGAGCCCTCCGCCAACCGCGAGCAACAGCGCATAGGCGAAGGCCTTGGCGGTCTCGGCGGCATGCGGCCAGAAGACGGGGCTCAGCACCATCGACCAGGCCTTGGCCAAGCTTTCGGCGGGCGACGTCAGCGCGAAGGGCGCCGCAAGGTGCATCGCCTCCCACGCGATGAGACCGGCGGCGATCAGCAGGACGAGATCGAGCGTCCGTTTCATGTCACCTCCCCCATCGCCGCAACAGACGACGTTCCCAAGCGTGGAAGAAGGCGTTCACGACCGTGACCAGCAGGATGACGAACAGCATCAGCCCGTACATCGTGCCATTGTCGAAATTGTTGAAGGCGTAGGAGATCGAATAGCCCAGCCCCGACGTCGCCATGATGAATTCGGCGGCGATGACGCCGATGAAGGCATAGGCGATGGCGAGCTTGAAGCCGGTGAACAGGAAGGGGACCGCGCTCGGCAGCTTGACGCGCAGCGCCGCCTCGACCGGCCCCATGCGATAGACCGACGCGGTGCGCACCAGCACCCGCGGGATGCGGTCGAACGCCGTCAGCGTCGAGATGATCATGGCGACGACGCCGAACAACACGCCGATCGCCACGATGGCGCCGCGGCCGAGCCCGAACAGCACGATGAACAGCGGATAGAAGGCGAAGAACGGCAGCGCGTAATAGCTAGCCAGGAATGGATCGATCGCCCGCCGAAGCCGCGGGAACGAATGAATCATGGCGCCGATGGCAAAGCCGCCGACAACCGACAGCACCACCGCCATGACGACGTTGGTCAGCGACTCCAGAATGTCGGCATCGGCCTTGCGTGAGGTCAGGATGCGGACGAGGTGCATCGCCATCTCGGATGGCGCGATCAGCACGAGCTTGCTGATGATCCCGGTCCGGCACAACACCTCGAGGGCGACAACGAAGCCGCCGACCACGAGCAGGCGCAGGAAGCCGACACGACTCATGCGCCCCCGCCCTGCCGGACCGATTTCAGCGATTCTTCACGCAGGACCGACCACAGGCGCGTGGTGACGTCACCGAACGAATGCTCCGCGGCGATGCGGGAATCGCGGTCACGCGGCCAATTCGTCTCGACCTGCTCGATGATGCGGCCGGGGCGCGCCGACATAATGCCGATGCGGTCGGACAGCATCGCGGCCTCGTCGAGCGCATGCGTGATCAGCAGCACGGTCGCGCCGGTCTCGCGCCAGACCTTGAGCAGTTCGTCGCCCATGATCAGCCGCGTCTGCGCATCGAGCGCGCCGAACGGCTCGTCGAGCAGGATCATGCGTGGTTGCATCACAAGCGTCCTCGCGATGCAGACGCGCTGACGCATCCCGCCGGAGAGCTGCGCCGGATAGGATTTGGCGAAGTCGACGAGGCCCATCAGCCGCAGCGCATAGTCGAGGCGCCTGGCCACCTCGGCCGGATCGACGCCAGCGCGCCTCAGCCCGAAGGCGATGTTATCGGAGACCGTGAGCCAGGCGAAGGAGGCGTCCTCCTGGAACACGACGCCGATGCCGTCCGGCACGCCGTTGAGCACCCTGCCCTCGAACTCGATCGTGCCGGTTGTCGGTCGCGACAGGCCGGCGAGCACGTCGAGCAGCGTGGACTTGCCGCAACCGGACGGACCGATGACCGAGTAGAACTCGCCGCGGCGCAGATCGAGATCGATCTCGGCGAGCGCACGCACGCCGTTCACCGGATCGCCATAGACGCGAGTCACGCCGCGCATCGAGGCATGCACGGGTCTGCCGCCGCCGCCGGGAGCGGCGACGACTTCGTCCCGCAGCGCTGACGTCACTTGAGGTAGCTCGTATCGACGACCTTGCTCCAGTCGACCTTACCGTCGACCTCGCCGATGATCTGCAGCCCCTTCACCATGTTGTCCATGCCGTCGTATTCGAACTCGCCCTCGCTCCAGTACTTGATGGCGATCAGGTTCTTGATCGAGGCAAGGATGATCTTCTCGTCCGCGTTATAGCGCTTGGCGACGATCTTGGCCGTCTCCTCCGGATTGGCATAGACGAACTGCACGGCCTTCTTGCGCGCCTGCACCAGCTTGCGCAGCTTGTCGCCGTTGGTCTTCGCGTATTCGACCGTGGTCACGCCGACCGACTGCACCATGTTCGGAAGCTCGTCCTTGATGAAGAACACCGGCTTCATCTTGCCCTGCACCTTCGGCCAGATCGGATCCATCACCGGCGCGGCGACCACTGCCTTCTGCTCGACCATGGTGAGGCCTGCGCCGATGCCGCCCGCCGCCACCGTCTGCATCTTGATGTGGTACTTGTCGGCGATCATCGTCAGCAGCATGTCGGTGACCGATTTCGGCGATGTGAACGCCACTTTCTTACCGTCGAGGTCCTTCACCGACTTGATGTCGCTGTCCGCCGTCGTCACCCACAGCTGCTCGCCCGCGGTGCGCACGCCGGTGTGGATGATCTTGAGCTCGATGCCCTGCTTCATGGCCGCGATCGCCGCCGACAGCGCGACTTCGCCGTAGGGGAGGCTCGAGGCCATGACGTTGCGCATCGTTGTGCCGCCGCCGGCGGATGTGATGACGCCGTCGATGTCGAGGCCGGCCTCCTTGTAGTACCCCTTGTCGATGGCGACCGCGTATGGCGCCCCGTACAGCAGCACACCCCAATGCGTCACCGTGACCTGCTCGGCCCGCGCAGCAGGAGCTAGCAGGACGGCGGCGAGCAGCAGAAGCCGGTACAGAATTAACATGACATCCTCCCTTGCGCGGCCGCCATTACGATGTTGTTGTGTGGACTGTTCGGCCGGCGGCACCATCATGAATAGAGCCGAACACCGTGTCTATCGGGAAAGCGCCTGCGCGGCGCGCGACCTTGCGAGTCCGATACGCGGAACGCCTCTTGAGCCGGCCCGCCGGCGTGCGACAATCCGCGGGAAAGCGAAGAACCATTGAGCGGAGGAAAGCCCATGAGCGACCGAGCGCAGACGTTGCGCGCGCTTCTCGATACCAATGCCATCATCCGTATGCCCTGCGCCTGGGATGCGCTTTCGGCGCGCATGATCTCGCAGGCCGGCTACCCGCTGACGTTGATGAGCGGCTTCTCCGTGTCCGGCTCGAAGATGGCAATGCCCGATACCGGACTGATCTCCTTCGGCGAGATGGTCGACCAGTTGCGCCTGATCTGCCAGGCCGCGCCCGACCTGCTCGTGATCGGCGACGGCGACACCGGTTACGGCAACGCGCTCAACGCGCAGCGCACCGTGCGCGAATATGCCCGCGCCGGCGCCGCCGCCATCATGATCGAGGACCAGGTTTCGCCGAAGCGTTGCGGCCACACCAAGGGCAAGCAGGTCATCTCCAAGGGCGAGGCGCGCATGCGCATCCGCGCTGCGGTCGACGCCGCCCACGAAGGCGACAACGACATCCTCATACTCGCCCGCACCGATTCGCGCGCGGTGCACGGCTTCGACGACGCCATGGAGCGGTGCCGTATCTTTGCCGAGGAAGGCGCCGACATCCTCTTCCTCGAGGCGCCCGAGAGCGTCGACGAGATGCGCGCTTTCTGCGACGGCTTCAACAAGCCGAAAATGGCGAACATGGTCGGCGGCGGCAAGACGCCGATCCTGCCCCCGGAAGAGCTCGGGGCGATCGGCTACCGCATCGCCGCCTACCCGGTCCTCGTCTTCAGCGCCGCCATCAAGGCGGCGCAGGCCGCGCTCGCCGCGTTGAAGAACGGCGGCGCCGACCGCGTGCCGCAGGTCACCTTCGACGAGTTGAAGACCCTGGTCGGCTTCGACGACTATTACGAGCGCGAGCAGCGGTACTCGGCCGAGTGACGATCCAGGTACGGTCACATCGGCGGCGGTCATGATCGTCAGCCGATGTGACTTTTGTGGTTTTCGAGGTACCACTCCGCGATCTCCTCGCGGGTGGCGAACCAGACCCCGTCGAACTGCTTGGCATAGGCGACGAAGTCGCGCAGCGCGCGGATGCGGAACGGCTGGCCGATGACGTGCGAGTGCAGGCCGATATTCATCATGCGGCCGCTCGTCTCGGCCTCGCGGTAGAGCCAGTCGAACTGCTCCTTGAACACCTTGAAGGCGTCATCGACGGTCAGCCCCTGGCGCATGAACACCGTGAAGTCGTTGACCTCCGACGTGTAGGGAATCGACACCATCGGCTTGCCCGAGCGCGTCTCGACCATATAGGGCTGGTCGTCGTTCAGGAGGTCGGTGATGAAGATCAGTCCCGCCTCGGCGATCAGATCGACGGTGTTGAGCGTCGAGCGCAGCGAGGACGACAGCCAGCCCTTGGCCGGCTTGCCGCACACGTCCTTGTAGACGTCGAGCGTCTTGCGGATGACCTCGCGCTCCTTGGCCTCGTCGAACATGTAATCGGTGAGGAGTTCGCTCTGCACGTAGTTGTGCGCGACGATCTCCCAGTTCCGCTCGATGGCGGCGTCGATTACCGGACGGCGCTCTAGCGCCATCTTGGCGTTCATCGTCGCCGTCGAGCGAATCTTGAACTCGTCGAAGATGTCGAAGATGCGCCATACGCCGACGCGCTGGCCGTATTCGCGCCAGGTATAATTCGGGTTGTCATAGACGTTACCGGGGAGATCGCCGCCGACGATGCCGGGGCCGCCGGGGTAGTACGGCTTGTTGCTGTCCTTGGCCGGGTCCCAATATTCGAAATTGGTGGTGAGCATCAGCGCGAGACGCTTTCCGTTCGGCCAACGAAGCGGCTTACGGTGCGGCATTGGCACGAACGGATAACGCATCGACGAAATCTCCCCTTGTCCGGGCCCCGGGGTGGCCCGGACCCGCGCTTACGGCTTCGGAATGCCGGCGGCTTTCACTGCGTCGGCGAAGGCCTGACGGTCGTGCGCGAACACCTTTGCGACCTCCTCTTTGCTCTCCCCGCCCGGAATGATGCCGAGCTTGGCGAGACGCTGCTGCATTTCCGGCGTCTTTACGAACGCCGTGACTTCATTGCGCAGCTTGTCGACGACGTCGTCCGGCGTTCGGGCAGGAACCATGAAGCCGTTCCACGAGGCGAACGAGAAGCCGGGAACGGTTTCGCCGACGGTCGGAATGTCCGGCGCCGCCGGAACGCGTTTGGCGGTCCCCACCGCGATCAATTTGAGCGCGGGGTCGTCCTTCTGCGCCAACAGCACCGACGTGTTGCCGAAATAGAAATCGACGTTGCCGGCCTTCAGGTCGGTGATCGCCTGAGGCTCACTGCGTGACGGCACCATCACGACATTGACGCCCGTCTGCTTGAACAGCAGCGTCGGCGCGAGGTCGCTGATGTTGTGCGTGCCGGCGGCAGCGAAGTTGAGCTTACCCGGATGCGCCTTAGCGTAGGCGATGAATTCGGCGATCGTGTTGACGCCGAGGCTGCGCTTGACGGCCACGACCTGCGAACCGGTGCCGACGTTGGTGACCGGCTTCAGCTCCTTGTCAGGGTCGAAGCTCATCTTCTGCACCAGCGGCGTCAGCAGGATCATCGAGTTCGGCGTGAACATGATCGTGTAGCCGTCGGGCGTCGAATGCGCGACCGCGCCGCTTGCGAGGGCGCCGCCGGCGCCCGGCTTGTTCTCGACCACGAAGGGCTGGCCGAACTTCGCCGCGAGGTGTTGCGCGGCGAGCCGCGCCATCATGTCGGTATTGCCGCCGGCGCCGGTCGGCACGATCACCGTCACCTGCCGATTCGGCCAGTCCGTCGCGGCCTGCGCCGATACCGAACACAGGCTCATGGCGGCGAACGCCGCAAGAACCATTCTTCTATCGATCATCACGAGCTTCCCCTTTGATGCGGTGCTTTTGCACTCGCGTTGTGCGCCCCACTTGCTTCCGTCCTCATGCGCCTTTCTGGCTGACGATGTAGTCGAGGGCTTCATTGTCGCTGACGACGTCAGCATATTTCGCGTTCATGTCGAACAGGTTCGCCTCGTGCGGCGCCTGATGCCGGTCGCCGCAGGCCTCGCGGACGACGATCGGAATGAAGCCGTGACAGCAGGCGTCGAGGCAGGTCGCGCGCACGCAGCCGCTGGTGGTCAGGCCCGTAATGATGAGCGTGTCGATGCCCCAGGTGGTCAGCGTCGACGCGAGCGAGGTGCCGAAGAAGGCGCTCGGATATTGCTTGGAGACGACGAGCTCGTCATCGCGCACGTCGAGCCCCGCCGGCCACGCGCCCATCGGGCTGCCTTCGAGGAAGTGCCGCAGCGGCTTGGCCTTCTGATAGAAGCGGCCACCGTTGAGCGCGTTCTTCTGGTAGACGACGTTGGTGTAGATCACCGGCACGCCATTGGCGCGCGCGGCGTCGCGCACGCGGATCGCCGCGGCCAGCGCCGCGTCCACGCCGGCATAGAGATCGCAGCCGGGATCGAAGTAGGCCTGCACGAAATCGACCAGGATCAGCGCCGGCCGCTTGCCGAAGCCGAGCCGATTTTCGTAGACGCCGCTGTAGTTGGCCTGCAGATCGCCGCTCAATGGTCCGATCCCCTGGTCGTCCGTCCGTCCCCCAAAATTTGTACGGACAAGTGCGATCGGTCAACGTGAATCTGGCGGGCCGGGTTGCGTCGGCAACGGCGACAACCCAGCCGACCGGCCCACCGGGTCGGCGGGCTACTGCAAGGACGATGCCGGATCGCCGATCAGGCGGCTGCGCCTCCGCGCGGTGCCGTCTGGTAGATCCAGGGCCGCGCGGCGCGGTCGCGCCGTTGGAACGCGTCGATCTCGGCGTCGCGCAATAGCGTCATGGCGATCTCGTCACGCCCTTCGAGCAGGGCCTGCCGCCTTTCCCCATCGATCTCGTACGCGGTCTGCCGGCCCGCCGGCGTCGTGATCGTGCAGGATTGCAAGTCGACCGTCATCGCCGGCGACGGCGCGCTCGCCAGTTCTTCGGCGATCCGGTCGACCTCCTCGCGCGGCAGGCGAATCAGCAGCAAGCCGTTCTGGAAAGCATTGTTGTGGAAGATGTCGCCGAAGCCCGGCGCGATGATGCAGCGCAACCCGTAGGCCATTAGCGCCCAAACCGCCGATTCGCGCGACGAGCCGCAGCCGAAGTTCTCGGCGGTGACGAGGATTTTGGCGTCACGAAAGCGCGGCTGGTTGAGCACGAAATCGGGGTTTTCCGAGCCGTCGGCGCGGAAGCGATAAGGCTCGAACGCAAAGGCTCCGAGCTCGTGACGCTGGTAGCCGATCAGACGTTTGACCGGAATGATGGCGTCCGTGTCGATGTTCGGCTTCATCAAGGGCGCGGCGACGGCCCTGACCTGCGTGAACTTTTCCATCGTCTCACCCGATCTTGCGCACATCGGCGATGCGGCCGGCGAGGGCTGCGGCCGCAGCCATGACCGGGCTGGCGAGGTGCGTGCGCGCATTCGGCCCCTGCCGGCCAACGAAGTTGCGGTTGGTCGTCGAGACCGAGCGCTGGCCCGGCGCGATGATGTCGCCGTTGACGCCGGCGCACATCGAGCAGCCCGATTTGCGCCATTCGAAGCCGGCATTGAGGAACACCTTGTCGAGCCCCTCGCGCTCAGCGGCGCGTTGCGTGGCCTCCGATCCGGGAACAACCCAGGCGCGGACATTCGGCGCAACTTTACGCCCGGCGACGATGCGCGCCGCTTCGCGGATGTCGGACAGGCGGCCATTAGTGCACGAGCCGATGAACACCCAGTCGATCGGCGTCCCTTCGATGGCCGCGCCCGGCGTCAGGCCCATGTAAGCGAGCGCGGCTTCCATCGCCTTGCGGCGCTGCGGATCGCTCTCACGCGCGGGATCGGGGATGCGTGAATCGACCGCGATCACGTCCTGCGGGCTGGTGCCCCAGGTCACCTGAGGTGCGATGGCACTGGCATCGATCGTGTGTTCGGCGTCGAACCGCGCGCCCTCTTCCGTCGGCAGCCCTCGCCAATACGCCATCGCGCGCGCAAACATGTCGCCCTGCGGCGCATAACGGCGGCCAGCGAGGTATTCGAAGGTCGTATCGTCCGGCGCAATCATGCCGATCTTGGCGCCGAGCTCGATCGAGAGATTGCAGACCGTCAGCCGTTCATCGACCGACATCGCGCGAATGGCATCGCCGGCATATTCCACCGCATGACCGCGGCCCGCCCCGGTGCCGATCTTCCCGATGGTGGCGAGGATGATGTCCTTGGCCGTGACGCCCTCCGCCACCTTGCCGTTGAGGTTGATGCGCATCGTCTTCGGCTTCGTCTGCCGCAAGGTCTGCGTCGCGAGGACGTGGGCCACTTCCGTCGCGCCGATGCCGAAGGACAGCGCGCCGAGCCCGCCATGCGTGCAGGTATGGCTGTCGGCGCAGACGATGGTCATGCCCGGCTGCGACAGGCCGAGCTCCGGGCCGATGACGTGCACGATGCCCTGCCCCTCGGTGTCGAGGTCGAAATAGGTGATGCCGAAGGCATCGGAACCTTCCTTCATCTCTCGCAGCAGGCGCTCACTGTTCGGCGTCGAGTTGGCGCGTCGGCGCGGATCGGTCGCGACCGCATGGTCGGGCACGCCGAAGGTCAGTTCCGGATTGTGCGGCCTGAGCCCGCGATCAGCGATCCGCTTGATGATCGCGCCCGCCTCGAGGTCGTGCATCAGATGCCGGTCGATCGCCAAGAGCGACACGCCGCCACTGAGCTCGGTCACGACGTGCGAGGCCCAAACCTTGTCGAACAATGTTTGTGGTTGTGCTTGCGCGGCCATTCGCTCAACTCGCTCCGCCTGACGTTCAGGGCGGAGCAGCTTAGTTAAGCGGTCGGGCCGGCACAATGCCGCGGCGAATTCAGGCTCCGGTTGCGTCGGGAGCGACGGCTCGCTTCAAGGCGAAAGTCAGGCAGACCGAGCCGGGATCGTCGGTCCGGGCGAGCGCGCCGATCATCGTCACCCACTCCTCGTCACTTGCCTGCGCGGCGAAACGCTGCACGGCGTTGCGCGCGAACTCGCCGAGGCTCTCGCCTTCGGCCTCCGCTCGCGTGCGCAGGCGCGCCAGCAGGTTGAGATCGCCGAGCGCGAGCACGGTCTCCTCGGCAAAGGACGGCGTGTCGAAACGTGCGAGAACGTCGCCGAGCAGCATCGACTCCTCCGTCAGTTGACCCGGTGCACTTCGGCGCCGTCGAGAACGATGCCCTCGATGGCGGCGGCGGAAGCGAGTCGCGCGACGTACTGCGCATGGGCGCGACGGCGGACGCTCTCGTTCAGGTAGTCGGCGATACGATCGGCGACGAGCTCGTAGGGCAGCGTCCGCCCCTCGTGTTTGCGCTCGAGGCGAACGATGTGGAAGCCATAGCGCGTCTCGACCGGTTCCGCGCCGATCTCGCCGCGCTCAAGGGCGAGCATCGCCTGCTCGAATTCCGGCGTGGTCTGGCCGCGAGTGACCTGACCAAGATTGCCGCCTTGGGCGGCCGACGGGCAGCGCGAATAGGCCCGCGCCAGCGCGGCGAAGGTCTCGGGGCGCTCCTTCAGCGTTTCGAGCACCGCCGTGGCGTCGGCACGCGCCTGCGCGAAGGCCTGCTTGTCCGCCGGGTCGGCGGCGAAGAGGATGTGCGACACCTCATAAATGTCTTCCGCGCGAAACCGCGCAATATTGTTGGCGTAATACCGCCGACACGTTGCGTCGTCGGCCTCCGGCAAGGCGACCTCGCGCTCGACCACCGCGCGCATGATCGCTTCGTCATCGGTCTCCCGCCGGCCCGCCTCGTCGCTCGCCGGTTCGGCCGCAATGTCGAGCGCCCGCGCCCGCTGCAGCAGCAGCTCCCGCACGACCAGCGCGCGGGCGGCGTTCTGCCAGGCATCGAGCGGCTTCTTTGCCGGATGGTGCTGCATCTCACGCACGATCGCGTCGCGCGCGATGGCGACGCCGTTGACGCTGACCGGCATCGGCTTGCCAGCCGGGATATTGGTGTGGACCGAGCAGCTCATGATCATCACTCCGCCGGCGCGGCGTTGCGCGCCGGTCGCTTCGTAACGCCATTCCGGCGCGTGCGCACGACCTGATAGCCAGTGCGGCCGAGATACCAGATCGGTGCGCTCCACACGTGCACCAGGCGTGTGAACGGAAAGACGAGAAAGATGGTCATGCCGAGGAACAGGTGCGCTTTGAACACGGGGCTGACGTCGGCGACCAGCGCCGACACGCCGGGCTGCAAGGTGAGTATCCCCTGCGCCCAAGTCATGAACTTCACCATCTCGTGGCCGTCGAGGTGATTGAGCGAGACGAAGATCGTGCCAAGCCCGAGCGTCAGTTGCAGCCACAGCAGCAGCAGGATGGCGATGTCGCCGAACGACGAGGTCGTTCGGATGCGCGCATCGAACAGGCGGCGATGCGCCAGCAGCGTGATGCCGATGAAGCAGAAGATGCCGGCGACGCCGCCGACGAGGATCGCCATCCACTGCTTGAAGGTGTGCGAGATTCCGAGCGCGTCGAACACCCAGATCGGCGTCAGCAGGCCGATGAGGTGGCCACCGAAGATAACGAGGATGCCGACATGGAATAGGTTCGAGCCCCACATCAACTGGCGGCGGCGCAGGAGCTGCGAAGAGCCAGAGCGCCAAGTGTACTGCTCGCGGTCAAAGCGCACGAGGCTGCCAAGCAGGAACACAGTAAGGCAGATATAAGGATACCAGCCGAAGACGACGTAGGTGATCAGATCGCGCATGGCGGTCTCCTTACGGACGCGTTGCCGGCCGCGGCATACCGGGCGCAGGGCGCATGCCGCCACGCACACGGGCGATAAGCCCGTCCTTGCAGTTGTCCCCACCGCCGGGGCCGAAATTGACCGGCTCGTCCTCCCAGGCGGCGTCGAGCGCGGCGAGATCGGTCGCGTCCGGATCGGGCAGTTGCAGCAGCGCGGAGACTTCCTCGTCCTTGGGCTTGGCGTTTGACAGCGCGACCAACGCGCGGAATACGGCCTCGTAGGCCGACTTGCGCTTGCGCAGACGTTCGCCAAGAGCCGCGAGGATGTGCGCCGGCTGGACGAGCGTCTCGCACGCTTCTTTCAGCGGTCGCGTCGCCAGGTATTCGAGGAACAGGGGCAGGAAATCGGGCAGCTCCGTCGCGTCCGGCGTGAGGCCGGCCCGCTCGTACTGCGCCTTCAGGTCGATCATCGCCTGGCCGCGGTCGCGGCTCTCGCCGTGAACGTGCTCGAACAGGTGCAGCGACAGCGAGCGCGTGCGGTCGAACAGCAGCACGTAGCGCTCCTGCAGGTCGTAGAGATCACCAGTGGCGATCTCGGTCGTCAGCTTGGAGAGCTGCGTCCACACGTTCGCCGGCAGGTGTCTGTCCTGCGCGAGTACGAGGCCGATCTCCGCCGCGGCAGCGCGCAGCTCCTCGGTCGGGTAGGTGAGCAGCGCCGACAGCGCTTTCAGCGTGCGGTTCATCACACCACCTCCATCGGAGTCTTGGCCCGCTTCGGGCTGCCGAACAGATTGGTCTCGGTCTCGCCGCCGGAGCAGCCGTTGCCGAACGAGAAGCCGCACGAACCGCGCAGGTCGTAGGCATCCTCGTCGATCTCGCGGTGCGCGGTCGGGATGACGAAACGATCCTCGTAATTGGCGATCGCCATCGTGTGGTACATGTCCTCAATCGCCTGGCCGGTAAGGCCGACGCGTTGCGCGATATTCTCGTCGATGACGCCGTCGACCGTTTTCGCGCGCATATAGCCACGCATCGCCAGCATGCGCTCGAGTGCGAGCGCCACCGGCTCTTCCTTGCCGCCGGTCAGCAGGTTGGCGAGGTATCTGAGCGGAATGCGCAGCGAACGCACGTCCGGCATCTCGCCGTCATGGCCGATTTTGCCGGCCTGCGCCGTGGACTGAATCGGCGACAGCGGCGGCACGTACCAGACCATCGGCAGCGTGCGGTATTCCGGGTGCAGCGGGAACGCGACCCGCCAGTCCATCGCCATCTTGTAGACCGGCGAACGGCGCGCGGCCTCGAGCCAGTTCTCGGCGATGCCGTCGGCACGCGCCTGCGCGATGACGGCGGGATCGTGCGGGTTCATGAAGATTCGGAGCTGCGCCTCGTAGAGATCGCGCTCGCCCGGTGTCGAGGCCGCTTCCTCGATGCGGTCGGCATCGTAAAGCACGACGCCGAGATAGCGGATGCGTCCGACGCAGGTCTCCGAGCAAACCGTCGGCTGGCCCGCCTCGATGCGCGGATAGCAGAAGATGCACTTCTCGGATTTGCCGCTCGACCAGTTGTAGTAGATCTTCTTGTACGGGCAGCCGGACACGCACATCCGCCAGCCGCGGCACTTGTCCTGGTCGATCAGGACGATGCCGTCCTCCTCGCGCTTGTAGATCGCGCCGGACGGACAGGCCGCGACGCATGTCGGGTTGAGGCAGTGCTCGCACAGCCGCGGCAGGTACATCATGAAGGTGTTTTCGAACTGGCCGTAG
>Ga0265342_10000438_pt1 | contig 45480 bp, 32 predicted proteins | sample 4CB327metaG_FD_203125 | JGI IMG/M metagenome (GOLD analysis project Ga0265342, IMG submission 203125) | Rhizosphere microbial communities from Carex aquatilis grown in University of Washington, Seatle, WA, United States - 4-CB3-27 metaG | ecosystem: Host-associated > Plants > Roots >... | reverse complement strand
GTCCGAGTTCCATGCAATCGCTCATCTGTCCCAGTCCCGCGGGGTTCCATAACAGGGAGGCCGACCCCTGAGGAACAGCCACGACCGCGGACCCCATGGCCATGGCTCTGGCCGTACCGCCCTCCCACATCAGAGGCATTGCTAGATTTCCCGTCGCCTGCGTGTTCTCAGCGGCCCAGGCAAACCCGCTGAGTAAAACCATGGACAATATTCCGATCCCTATCCATTTAATCCTGTTTGTTTTCATATTTACCTCCGAATTTATTTTCACTAACCGATCCTGCGCGACTTTTCATATCTTGGCCTCCGAATATATTTTTCATAAATCCTTTAGTGTATGACCGCGAACTTTATCTTGGAGTACTTTTTAGTGGTCCCGTCACTGTATTCGGCGCTTATAAGGCACAGGTATACTCCCGGCGCCAGGTCGGCGACGCTGATGACCGAACCCTGAGTGTGCGCCGACTTGTACTCCTGCAGATCATTCACGAGTCTGCCTATCTCGTTGTAGATCCTTATCTTCACAAGTCCGGCTGACTCCATATAGTAGGCGATGCCTGCCGTACTGCCCTTGGTTGGCGAGGGAAATACAAAGGGATCAAAATACACGTCCGCTCCGCTGTCGCTGCCCGGAGTGAAAAAGTACGTATACTGGTCCGCCAGAACTAACGCGGATGAGCCATACGCGTTCGTCACCACGACGTCTACGATCCCGAACAAGTGGGCCTTCGTTTTCGCCGTGATCTGCGTGTTTGAATTGACAACGTAACTCGCGGCGTAGAGGTCGCCGAACTTGACTCCATTAGTGGCGGGCACACTGGAAAAATCCGTGCCGGTGATAACAACCGTTGTTCCCCCGAAGGTTGCCCCGATCTTCGGATTAAGCTTCGTGACCGTAGGTGCGAGCGTGGAGGCGGCGACGAAATAAGTATAGACATCCGCCGGTACGACCGCGGACGACCCCGCCGGGCTCTTAGCCACTATGTCTACTGGTCCTACCAGATGCGCAGGCGCTATCGCCGTTATCTGGGTAGAGGAATTTACGATATAACTCGTGGCCGCCGTGCTGCCGAACTTGACGCCAGTCGCGCCGCTGATACCGGTAAAGTTCGTACCTCCGATAACGACCGTCGTGCCGCCGGCGATTACGCCTGTGGGAGGAGTAACGCTGGTGATCGTAGGTAAAGACGTGGATGATGTCGGTGCAATCTTCATAACAAAAGCATCAAACGTTCCACCCGCTCCCGCGTTCGCCGAAAAGAGAGGCATCGGTGCGCTGCCGAAAGTGGGAAAACCGGTGGGATAAGCAGTACTTGAAGTCGTCCATCCCGCCACATAAATATTACCCGCACTGTCCGTGGCAATCCCCTGGCCTGCCTGATCCGATACGCCTCCGAAACACGAATTCAATAAACGGGTAGTTCCGTCCAAGCCAATCGCCGATACAAACGCCTTTCCAGTCCCACCCACCGTGTTTAGATCGCCGACTCCAGTCAAGGTTAGTGTTTGAAGAGGCGCTGGGGCTCCCGTCACACCTGTAACGAAAGTTCCCGCCGGCGTCGCATGTCCGGTCACGTACGCGAATCCAAACGTATCCACCGCGAGCGCGCTCAGATGATCCAGGCCATTTCCGCCTAAGAAGGTACAATATTTGCCGTCGCCATGCGCGGTGCTGTTTAAGACCATTTTCATTATAAAACCATTATAGGTACCTGCAATAGTCGTTTGCCCTACCGTGGGAAACGCATTGGCATTATCGGGGAAGTCGCCGGAATCGTTATCGCCTGCCACATACACATAGGGGGGATTGCTCTTATCTACCGCTATGCCATACCCAATCGCATTCCCGCCGCCCCCCAAATAGGAGGCATAGAGCAAGCTGGAGCCGCTCGGGTTGATTTCCATCACAAATGCATCTTGCGCACCGCCCATGGTCTGCTTAAATGAACCGTTACCACCAGCAAACGAGCCTGTTGGTTTTACTATAAAGCCAGCAACGGTGGCGCCGGTCACATAGGCATTATCGTTGCTGTCAATCGCAATCGCATTGCCTTGAGTCATGCCAGCATTTTTGGTGGCTCCGCCATAATACGTAAAATATTGCATTTGCCCTGCGGAGTTGTATCTTGTCACAAAGATGTTTGGCGTGGCGTTGTCCGTTGCTCCATTTTCGTCCTGAATAAGGCTGACTGGATGCCCACCTAGCCATGATGAATTAGCAGAGAACATACCTCCAGTCACAAAGGCATTGCCTGAACTGTCCACCGCTATGCCGGTACCAAAATCAGGGCCCGACCCGCCTAAATACGTTGAATATAGCAAATCACTCCCATCCGCTTTAATGGCCGCGACAAAGGCATTCGTGTGCCCGCCCGTGCCGTTATTTGCCAATTGGTAGGGATTTTTGGTTGGGAAGTTGCCAGAAGTCGTTTCTCCTGTGATGTACACATTGTTAGATCCATCCACCGCAATGGAATTCCCGACAAGATTTCCATCGGCGTTTAAGTGGCCTGCACGATCGGTTAGAGTACCACCTAAATAGGTGGACCATAAAACGGCGCCCGTTGCGCTGAGTTTTATCACAAAAGCATCAAATGCGCCGCCATTACCGGATGGGTATTTACCCACACTGGAGCCTGCCGGGAACAGAGTTGTTGAAGCCGTTTGTCCCGTAAGATATACAATACCGGTGCTTCCCACAGCCATGGCGGACGCTTCATCTTCCAGCGTCGTCCCCAGATAGGTGGAATACAACACAGAAGGATCGATAATAAGTTCTTTACTCTTATCGTATGCTCCCACCGCGAAACAGACCTGCTTATTGCCTGCGAGCACATAATGCCCATCAACAGGCTGTCTTGTGTCACCGGTTTTCTGGTAAAGGACCGGCGCGCCGAAAGCCATCCGACTCGTTTTGAAATTCAATACAAGATTGCCCTGCTTATCCAGTTCCAGGCTTCTTGTTCCCTTGAAATCCATGCGTATAAGGCCCGGGTTCGCGCCCGCGGCTACGACGAAGTCATATTCCAATTGGCCTTGATTGCCGTAATAGACCATATCGATTCCCGGATAGACCTGTTTATACTCAACTTTGGAATACTGCTCCACGTTGGTTTGCCATTTCTTCGGGTCGTTGCCGCTAAAGTAGTTGCTATGGCCCGGCAGGGCATCCATACCCTGAACCAGCGGGTCGGCATTGGAGCCTTTGAGGCTCACGCGCACGACATCTCCCGCGACTTTAGATGACGGTGTTTGTAAGGCCATCACGGCTTCTTTGGCAGTGAGGAACAGCATATAGCCCTTGCCCCGCGCGAGGAATTTCACCTTCGCGTCGGTCTGTCCCCGGTTAGATTCAAAACTTATCGGGCGTTTGTTGTAGGCTACTTCCGCCTTGGCCTTAGCGTCAGCAGATATGTTCTTGCTCTGCACGGGCTCGTTTATCGCCCCTTTCTTGGGCAACAGGCTTACACCCGCCATAGCGGGCGTTACGCCGGCCACGTTCAACATCAAAACCATCGTCATGATCATACAACTTGCTCTTGATAACAATTTCATATCCATTCTCCTTTTCTTCTCCGACTTATCTATTTCCTGAGACCTTATCCTATCCCCGGCATTCTGTTTCTATTTATTAATTTCCGTCTGGTGTTTGCGAATTCGACCTTTTTATTTCAATAACCAACCGCGTTGTTGCACCTAAGCCTGTATCAGTAAGACCTGTTTATCAGATCGACCAGTTCCTGAGCATTGACCGGTTTCTGAAAAAACCCCACGGCCCCCAGCTTTATGGCCTGTTTCTTTAACTCGCTGTTCTTTTCCGCTGAAATAATAATGATCGGCCGTTTCGTTCCGGATTTAATACAGCGCCTAAGCACTTCCCAGCCGTCCAGTCCCGGCATATGTATGTCCAGGATCAGACAACCTTTAAAATCATCCCGCGCCTCGCTGAGATATTGCTCGCCGGAAAGAAAGGTGGTGACTTCAAACCCGAAAGTCATCAGCAGGCATTTAAGCGCTCGGCATACCGACTCATCATCGTCAACTATATTTATTTGTTTCTTGTCGGTCGGCATTTCATCACGCTCCTCGGGATCGATTCCTTCAACTTGTATCTGCATTATAGGGGATACCGGAGAAGCGGTCAATTGTACTTGGGTATAATAGAAGTGATAAGCGGTAAGTGATAAGTGGTAAGTGAACGCCTCAACAGACGATCCATAAAAAAACCAAAGCCGCTGGGGGAGCGGCCCTGGTTTATATTTTAATCTATCTGCAAACGGACGGACTGGCGGTTTTATTTGCTATTAGCGTTCGGTTCTTTCTGATGCTTTAAGTCTTCGCTGTTTATCGTAAGATCGCTGCATTGTTTGGTGTTTGGGTCATAATCGATCTGCCAGAACGAGCTCCCCCCTACGGAAACATCCACGTATTCATGCTTCCACCCGGCGTATTTATCGTGATCGTACGTGAAAAAATTACAATAAATAACCTGTCTATTGTCGAACTTTATGCCGATAAATTGCACCCTGTATTTCCACAGCCCGTCGTGTATTTTTGAGACCTGGCTTATTGTGAGCGCCGTGCTGTTTTGGGTAGTTATCGCGGGCATATCTTCCTTTTTGGTTTTTGAGAGTTTCGCCAGATACTTATTTATTGCGCGCAGGGCTTCCGCTGTCTGCCGGTTCGTAGGCCTCCAGAACCCGGCGGATACTATCTTATCCGGCTTCTTATCGAGTATAACCTGATGAGAGCTCTCGATGATCTCTTCACAAAAAACAATTTTCTCTTCCATCACTGTGATCCCCAGAACAAAGATTGCGCATAGGCAGGCGGCGGACATTTTAAATGGCGACTTAAACATTAGTGTTTCTATTTTTGTATTCACAGCGCGAACTCCTTTATAAATTTTTTATGGGACAGCGCGCGTGCGGATTACGCCTGAGGGTCCCTTGTCAGGTATCCGGACAAGAAGAGCGCCAGAAGGGTATACGTAAGGAACAGGTAATAGCCGGGCTGCAGTGAAGTGCCGTTCGTGGTCAGCATCGCTACTTCAGGAGCCGCCGAGCTTAACTCTCCCAGCTGGTTCGTGATTATCCCGCTAAATCCGATATAGGCCATGAAGATGGCGACCACGGTTACATCGGCCATGGACCATTTCCCCGATTTTAAGATAAAGAACTTTATGACCGGGTTCTCTCTCGCCCCGCGGTAATTGTAATAATATCCTATTGACGATAATATTTTCAAGATCGGGAAAAAGATACTAAAGGTAATGACCAGTAAACCGACTAACTTCATCTGGATGTCCTTATGGGTTATCAATATCCTGAATACGTCCAGGATGCTTTTGCTCTGGAAATACAATACCTGGTTCTCAAAATGGATAGTGTGCCCCATCAACAGGAAACTCATGTGCGATATCTTTGCTTCTATATCGATCATGGGGGTGGTTACACCGGCTATCAGCAGGGTGATAAGGGACAGTACGAGCAGTATATACCGGGACGGGACCAGAGGCTGTTTGCTGAAACCCGACAGCGCAAAAAGAATGACGGAAAGAACGATCAGAAGGAGGGTCTCCCCTGCGACCAGCCCGTGCCTGGCCAAAATAGCCTTGTCGAGCTTTATCCTCGCGCTTTCGATATCCGTTGAACCGATCCGGACAAGTACACGGTTTATTTCCGAGGTGTCCTGAGTATCGTGGGTTTTGGCGAAATAATGTTTAAGCTGTCTGTCGAGCATGTCCTTGATCTGGCCCTCAGTCTTAGCGCTGGTCATTTCCTCGATTATAGCCTCCGAGTATTCAGGAATACCCTTTTTTATATCTTTTATACTCACAAATACGTTCATAAAAGCTTGTTTGACCCAACCCCCTGCCGAGCCTGAGTTTCCCTCCCTGAGCTTCTTGTCGACTTTGTCGATAAGGGTATTTAACAGGACCTCGATGCGTTTTTTGAGAACCTTCTTGTCCGCCTTTGTCAGGTCCAGCATGTTGATCTCTTCTAAAAGGATCGCGCCGAGCTGTTTTTTCCATTCGTCAACGCTCAAAAGACCGTATTTGATGTGGTTGAGCTCGGCATAATCATTTTTATTCTTCTGGTTGGCGAGAGAATTAAAAATGATCTGCTGGCATAAAATAACCGAGACGATGACGATCATTACGGACAAGATCAAGTTTAGATGTTTCATAATTATCCTTTTTATCCATGCGTTCCCGCAGACCCGGGGTCCGCGCATTAAAAGTAAGGCGGTTTTCGTCATCTGGCAGCCGATTATGCTCTCATTAATAACCGAACTTCCAGAAGAGGTCGACTCCCGACGTCAAGGGGTCGCCGAGCAGTGAATCTAGGCTGAAATGTTTGTCCAGCCTGTAATCAAGCACGGTCTGAGGGCTTTCATCCTGTCCCGAGCGCCATTCGTATTTCGCGGACAACTTGTCGGTTATATTTTTTCCTACGGCCCAGGAGCCTTCGGAGGGATGAAGCGTCAACTCATCAATAGGGACTACCCTGCTTACCACGCCCTTTATGTCCTTTTCCGCGAAGCCCGCCAGTATGTCGAATGAAGTTCCGTGAATCGCCGAGCTCTGTGACATCGATAGTTTGCTTGAGGGCGCTCCAAAAGCCAGATAGGATATTATGTCGTTGCGTTCCATTGGAGGGTCGCTCTGAAAATTGATTATAGGCTTGTTCAGCGTGCCGCCCAACATCACGTCTATGGAGATGTCCGTCAGCTTGCACGAGGCTTTCGCGCTTATAAGAGAATTCATTATATCCGTACCCCTCGGTATCAACTTCCCTTCGGAAATTATCAGGGTTCTTTCGTTGATCTTATAGGTGCCCCTAATGACGTTTATCTCACCGTCATACGACATCGGACTATCCTTTTCTTTCGTGACGTCGAGATCACCTCTTATCTCGGTTCTGACCCCCTGTCCGTTTACCCAGGTCTTCTCCGGTATCGAGACCCGTATGTCCAGAATTAGCTGTTTGTATATGTCCGGTGTGGCGGGAGCGGGCACAAGCACATTCAGGCCGCCGGGGCCGGTCTGCACGTATTCTATCTCATTTATCGCGGTTCTCGACTGCGACGGGATGTTAACGACGCCCTGCGTGACGGTCACCTTCCCCGAGGCGGAAAGCCCTTTTGTTCTTATGTCCGAATCTATGCTGCCGGTAAACAGGTTTGTGCGCATAACCGTGAAATTCCTGCATTTTAGAGCGAGTTCGGCATCGACCGGCGTGAACCCCTTGAGCAATATTTTCCCCGTGACCTCAGCGCTTCCGTCTCCGCTTTTCATAGTGAGCCGGCGAACCAGCACGTCGCTCCCGTCAAGTTCGATCCCGGCATTGATACCGCTGTACTCAGTTTGCGTCGCAAGAAGGGTTAGAGAACCGCCTGATATATCGATGCTCCCGTGCAGCACGGGCGACAGCGGATTGCCCTCGATAAGGATATCGGTGCGTATCTGGCCCGACGCGGATTTCACCTGCTCGGTGAGCACCGGTAATATATCCAACCCCAGCCCGCTGCTTTTTATGGAAACCCGGAGGCCTTCACGGGGAAAACGGTCCTTGACCGGTTCGAGCGACAGGTCCACCGGAAGACTTCCCGCGGCGATGAAAAGGGTTTTATCTTTATATTCTAAACGCGCTTCGAATTCCAGTTTTTTTTCGGCGTATTTTAACGTCAAGGGTACTCTATCGAATGCCAAGCCGCCAGCGGCCGCGTTCCTTATATTTATAGTACCGGATATCAGGGGTGACAGATAGCTTCCTTTCACTCCAATGTCGGCGCTTAGGGCGCCCGATACGGGAAGCTCCAGCCCGGCCAGGTCGTTCAAATATCTAATGTCTGCGCTTTCCACGTCGAATTTCATATTAATGTTCTGCGCCCGTCCAATGACCCCTTTTGCCGATATGCGTTGATCGCCGTTGGATATCCGGAGTTCATCTACGCGCAGTTGATCTTTAGAAGCTTCTACCTTTATGTCTCCATCGTTCGACCAGGCCGAGGTGCCCGCGGAAACGTTAAATTTGTTGATATCGATCGAATAAGCGCCCCGGCTTTTCTCGCTAAAACCGGCATCGGCTCTAAGTGTCACGGAGGAGTTTTTGTCCGCCGAGACCTCGATGAAGCCCGAGTTTCCTGAGTTTCGCGCGTGAACGTTTATCTTTTCGAGCGCCGTCCCTCCTGACCGGAAACCTGTTACGCGGACATCAGCCGTTCCCTCGGGAGGCAGTTTGAAACCCGTAAGCGCTATTTTCGCATCCAGGCTGTCCGCCCCGAACCCCTGGAACGAAAGGTAGCGTCCTTCAATATCCGCTGACAGGGCCGGATGATCCAAGGTGCCCCTGAGAGCTCCTGTAGAGGATACAACTCCCCCGATCTTCATCCCCGGAAGAAAAACCGATAAGACGCCGAGATCGGCAGAATCGAGATTGAAGGCCAGGTCCAGCTGATCGTTTCCGGCGTACCCCAGGCTGCCTTTTGAGGCAAATCCAAAACGGGGCGATTTAACTTTAAGTTTATCGAGCCTGAAAGCGTTCTTCCCGGCTTTGCCCAGCACCGAAACGAAAAAATATTCACTGGAAAGCTCGATACCGCCTTCCAGGGAAGCGTTCCTCCCGCCGATCGAGGCGGTAAAACTGCTCTCCCCTACGTCGAAACCGGCGAAAGACGAGGGGTGGACCAGGACGGAAACGATCGAGCTGAGTTCATCTAAATTATTTCCTCTTGCTTCCGCCATGATATCCATAGAGATCTCACCCCGCGGACAGGCTTTTCTTTCATAACCGGCGAATACGGGAATTATGTCGCACGGCCTGAGGCTCCTTATCCTGCTGGTCACGGAAATGGAGGGAATACCGAACCGCACAACCACCTCGTTATTCACCTTGAGCGAATTATATTCTAGTGACTGGATTATTTTCAGCTTTTCGAGCACGCCCGTGACCTTGATGACGCTCGAGCACGTTCCGGCGGGCCTTATCCCAGGCACCAGGCCGCCGATATCTTCAAGCGAGACCGCGGGGCAGTTGACGTTAAGATTGAATGCCGGATTCCCAAGGCCGGTTATGGTGCCGTCGATGAGCACGCTGGAATGTTCGGTATCGATCCGGAACCCTTTAATGCTGAGATCAGACCCTTTGACCCTTGCCGTGCCGCTCAAAGTTTTTATTGCCAGAAGAGGCCTCGTGCCTTTCGCGCTAAGCGAGTTAATGACTATATCGGCGGCGTCCCCGGAGATGCGCGCGGACCCGGAAAGATAAACACCGTTTATATCCAGGGTCGCGGGCTTGTAAAGATATTTCAGCGTGATCCTGCCTTCATTGATACGGACTTCACCCAGCACAACTGAACTCACCGCGCTCCCAGGCGCGCGATCCGCCTTAGGCGGGTTCGATGACGGGAATAGACCTTCGTAGCTCCAGCGTCCGGACGCGTTCTGCTCTATCGTCAAAGACGGCCTGTAAATCGTGACTCGGGTTAAATATATCCTGCCGCTCACGAGCGCCGGCAGGGAGTACGCGGCGTCTATCCTTTCGGCGTAGAAAAACGTCCCGCCCGCACCCGCGAGCCTCACTCCCTCGAGCTCCACTCCCGTGAAGGCGTTGCCTCTTAATTTGTCTACCGTCAGGGACCCGCCCGTCAGAGGCCGCAGTTGGGCGGCCAGAGCGTTCTTGAGCAAGCCCTTGAAATACGCGCTCTCGACGAAAATGAGAGCCGCCGCCGCGATAGCCGCCGCGGCCAAGAGAAAATATTTCAATATCTTGAATATTAAGCGCATCGGTCAAAACCCCTGTCCTATGGTGAGGTAAAAGTAATAAGAGCTGAGATCTATCGGGCGTAAATGTATTACGGGAAAGGCCAGGTCTATCCCCACGGGGCCGATGGGAGTGACGTATCTCATGCCCGTACCCACGCCGTAGCTGAGATCGTAGGCGTTTAGAGAAAAACTCGTTGCGTAGATGTTGCCCGTGTCCATGAAAACGACGCCCTTTAAATTCCCCGCGATAGGGTAGCGAAGCTCTATGTTGCCCTCGAACTGGTAATCCCCGCCCAGCGGGTTCCCGTCCGCGTCCTTTGGTCCTATCTGCTGGTAACCAAACCCCCTGACGCTGTAACTCCCGCCGCTGAAAAACCTTTTGTAAATCGGGATATCGGTCGTGAAACCGTACGGTCTGATCGACCCGAACTTTAGCCTAGAAGCGACTATAATATCCTTGATAAGCACCCCGTAGAGATGGCATTCTGTGACGCCCTTGAAAAAATCCAGCTCCGAGCCCAGGTGGGACGAAGCGGGCTCGAAATAGAGGGAGTAGGTAACGCCGTGCCTGGGATAGGCGGGGTTGTCCACGAACGCGAAGTTAAGGCCAGCGGACAGGCTCGAGATGAAATACGACGAACCGGGGGTCGCCGCGAGCACGTCCGCTACAACGATGTCCCGGAGTTCCACCGGCTTGTCAACTTCAACGTTGTAAGCCGCGAAAATTGAGAAATTATCCCAAAAATTCCTTTTCACCTGCAACTGGGATGATAACTTCTCGAGAGTAAAACTAGTGGCGATCTCTTTGTCGAAAGCGCCCGTCAACGTCAGGTTGTTCTTCCTGTCGATGAAGTAAGGCTGGAAGATCTTGGCGGTGAGGTTGCCTTCAATGGCAGAGTAAGAAGCTCCGAAGGTGAGGGTTCGCGGCCTGCCCCAGAGGTAATAACGGCTCCATTGGAGGCTTGTCCTGAATTTTGTTTCGGGCCCGTAACCTATGCCGAGGCCGACCTGTCTTTTATTGCCCTCGGCTACCTCTACGTTGACGGGGACGACAACGGAGCCGGAGCTGACGGCAGGCGTGACCGAGACGGAGCGAAAAAGGCTCAAGTTGAATATGCTCACCCTGCTCTGATCGAGCTTAGCGTTCGAGTAAAGCTCACCCGGCTTGTAAACGATCTCAGCGGTGATATCTTTTGTTTTAATATCTTTGTTCCCGCTGACCGCGGTTTCCCCGAACCGCTGCAGAGGGCCCTCGTTGATGGAAAATACCGCTTCCACTCTGCGGTCCTTTTTGTTAACAACGACTTTTCCGTTAACCGCCGCGGCACCGTATCCGTTGTCAATGAGGTAATCCTGTATCTGTTTTTTCGAGGTTTCGTAAAGTTCGTACCTGAAACGTTTTCCCCGCTCCAGAGTAACCAGGCCGCCAAGTTTTGACGGAAGCGACTGATCATCCCCGCCTGTGCTTAGGGTTATTTTGTCCACGATGCTCGGCAGGCCTTCGGAGATCTTGATGATTATCCTGACCGGCGCGTTCTTCTTGCCTTTCACTATCGAATATGACGCGGAAGCGTCGAAAAAACCGTTAGCCTTGTAAAACATTTCTATGTTCTTCATGTCGGTCCTCAAGACACTCTCGTCCAGAATGGGCCGTATCGCGAACGGGAACCAGTTCGGTTGTTCCGTGTCCATCACCTTTTTGATATCGGCGGCTTTGAACACTCTTGCCCCGATGAATTCTATGCTCCCGACAAGCGCCTTTCCGCCGTTATCCGCGCTAGAGAGAGCGCACAATACAAAGACGAACGCCAGGGCAATAATGATCGATCTTTTTTCAGGCTGGGCCATTTATGTTTATCCCGTAAAGCCGTGTTGGCATCATTATCATCATACAACTAGAAATCTTCCGGATTAATAGCCGAAATCCGGTTCCCACTGACTTTTCTCCGCTCGGCTGATCCGGCGCGCTCCTCAAATCCCTGTTTCCCCTCAAAATTAACAAAATACACGAAGAAGTCGTTTCGGCATAGGTAAAGATAAAAAACCGAAGCGTTCATTCGGGTTTTCTCGATCCGGTTCAAATCTCTTCCTTCCTGGAACGGATGTTTGGCTACATTATATGACTGATCAGGGAAAGAATCAATTGAACTCGGGTATAACCTCGTAGATCCAGATGTTTTTGTGTTTGCTGTCCGGGAGGCCGTATTATACAGTGTCAGGAGGGAGAGCTTTGATGTTTGATGTCAGCTTTTGGGGGGAGTTACGCCTGTTTTTTGGGCGAAGTGTATAAGCTCTGTCACGGTTTTAGCCTGCATCTTTTGCATTACGCGCCCGCGGTGGACTTTTATCGTCTGGAGTGAGGTCCCCCGCTTGTAAGCGATCTGTTTACTGAGCATGCCCTGGGCAACGAGACGGAAAACCTCCAACTCGCGGGGAGTCAGGGTCTTGAGGCGCCGCCGGAGAGCGGCGATTTCGGCCGATTCTTTATTTTGGATCTTATTTTTTGAAACGGCGATCGTTACCGCTTCGAGCAGTTTTTTAGCCGTAAAGGGCTTTTGCAGGAAATCAACGGCTCCCGCCTTCATCCCCTTCACGCTCATCGGGACGTCTCCGTGTCCCGTGATAAAGACTATGGGTATCGAAAGCTGCCTGGCAGTCATAGCCTCCTGAAGGGCAAGCCCGTCGATGTCGGGCAGTTTGATATCCAGCACGAGGCAGGACGGTACTTTAGGATGTTTGAAAGACAAAAAGTCTTCCGCGCAGGGAAAGCTCTCGACGCTGTACCCGTGCGCCCTTAACAACAAGGACACGGCCCTGCGCACTGAGGCATCATCGTCGACTACATAGATAAGCGGACCTCTCTCCTTCACGAAGCATCCCCCTTAGTGATAGGAACCGTAAAATAAAAAGTAGCGCCGCGATCCGGATTATTTTCCACGTACAATCGCCCGCCGTGGGAATCAACTATGGAACTGCTTATAGACAACCCCATCCCCAGGCCGTCGGGCTTACTGGTGTAAAAATGCGTGAATATTTTCGGAATATCTTCGGCGGCTATGCCGCAGCCCGTATCTTTCACCGACACGACTATCGTGCCGGTATCTTTACGCGTCGTGCGTATCATTATTTCCCTGGCACCACGGTTGTTATCCATGGCATCGAAGCTGTTGCTGATGAGATTGAGGAGAACCTGCTGCAGCTGGATGCGGTCGCCCTGGATAAGCGGGAGGCCGTTCTCGAGCTCGGCTTTCAAGAATACGCTCTTCACCGTAGCGTCGGTCGCGATGAGCTCCATTGTCTCGTTTATAAGCGCGTTCATATCGATCGTCTTTATTTCGGACTTGCTCTTCTTTAAGAGCGAACGCAGCCGCTGGATCACTTCCGCCGCGCGCTGGTCATCGTGCACTATGTACGAGAGGATTTCCTGCAGTTCGGGTTCCCTGCCGGCGAACATGCGCTGGGCGGCCTGGGTGTAGGAAAGTATGGCCGTGAGAGGCTGGTTGATCTCGTGAGCCAGGGATGAGACGAATTCAGCGAGCTTTCCCACCCTCGTGACGTGCAAAAGCTCCTCGCGCTGTTCGTCTATCTCGATCTCTTTCGCCCTCATCGCGGTAATGTCCGTCTGGATGCCTATATAATGAGTGGCCGTACCGATGGCGTTACGGACCGGCGCGATGCGCAATAAATTCCAGTATTTTTTTCCGTTCTTCTGGAAGCTGATCATTTCGCCATGAAAAGTCCTGCCCTGCCTGATGGTGTGTTTTATTTCGTCGATTACGCGGTTATCGGCTTCGTTCCCGTAAACAGAGAAATAATTCTGGCCTGTGATCTCACGTTTCAGGTAACCCGTCATAGTGTGGAAAGCCTGATTCGCGTAAATAACGGGGAACTCCGGCTTCTGGGCGTTGATTATGAAAATGCCGTCCGCGGTAGATTCCATAGCCAGGGTCCGGATGTGGATCTCCTCATCAGACTTTAACTGCTTGTTAGCAACATTCTTTAACTGCACGTTCTTGCTTCGAAGCTCGTCCATCTGCTTATGGATCTTATTCGCAAGGTCGTCGCGCACCTTGCCCAGCTCAGAGAGCAGTCCTTTGAGACGCGCGTGTTCCCCAGCGTAGATCGTCTTTCCAGCCGAAAACTTTTTTGTTTTCAACTTGCGTTTCGATATAGAATGGTGAACCCTTTTGGGCAGGATCATCGTTTTGCGCGCTGGGTTTAATCTCTTTTTCTTTTTCATTTTATAGTTTACCCGGGCATGCTTAATTTTCTAGCGGGCCTTTTGTTTATGAAATTTCATTTATCTTCCTTTAGTAAACCGTATAAGACCTCGCTGAACTCTTCTATGCTGTATGGTTTCGGCAGGACACCGGAAAAACCGTATTCCTTGTAGAGCGCCATTATGGGATCAGATGAATAGCCGCTGGAAACGACTGCTCTGACATCCGGGTTGATCTCCTTTAGCTCCGAGATCACTTCCTTGCCGCCCTCTCCGCCGGGTATCGTGAGGTCCAGTATGACCGCGTCGAAGGCTTGCGGCGTGCCCCAGGTCTGCCTGTATCTCTCAACTGTTTGGCTGCTGTCCGGAAAGGATTCAACAGCATAGCCGAGCTTGGTTAAGGCCCTGATCGCCAAAACGCGGATTATCTCTTCGTCGTCCATTATGAGTATACGGCCGCGGCCTTTTTTAAGTTCCTTTCCGGGGGCAGCAATCTCCGGGGCGGCTGCCTCTACAAATGCCGGCAGATAGATATCGAAAGATGTCGCCTTTCCGGGCTCGGACTTGACGGTGATGTACCCGTCGTGATTTTTAATGATCGAATAACTTGTCGATAGCCCCAGGCCGCTGCCGGCCTCCTTGGTGGTGAAATATGGGTCGAAGATCTTGCCGATATGGCCTGCCGGTATGCCGCTTCCGGAGTCTTTAATGATTATTTGTACGTACGGCCCGGTCTTGAGCGGCAGGCTCGGCTTGGCCTTCAGGTTGACGTTTTCGGCGGTGATCGAAATATAACCGCCGTCCGGCATAGCCTGCACCGAATTAATTACCATATTGCTTATAACCTGTGATATCTGGCCGGGATCGACGTTCACAACACTGAGATCCGGAGCTATATGGAAATCACACCTGGTTTTGGAGCCGTGCGTGGCAAAAACCGCCGATTCTCTCAGCAGGTCAGGAAGAACGGTCGGTTTTTTTACCGGCTCTCCGCCTTTGGCGAAAGTCAGCAACTGCAGCGTAAGATTTTTTGCCCTCAAAGCCGCTTTCTCGACATCAGAGAGTATTTCGGATTCCTGGCTTGCCGGATCGATACCCTGGCGCACAAGGGAGAGGTTCCCGATGATGCCCGTAAGCAGGTTATTAAAGTCGTGCGCGATGCCGCCGGCGAGAATGCCCAGCGAATCTAGCTTGTGCACTTTTATGAACTCATTTTCCAAATGCCTGCGCTCGGTTATATCTTCGAGGGCCAGCAGTATCATTTGCTCCTGCCCGGCCCATTTAATTATCTGGCGTCCGCTCAAGAGCATTACCTTCTTTCCCTCGGAACCGAGGTCTCTTTCCAGCTCGAAATTATCAAAGGGTTCGTTCTTTACAGAAATGTCATCGAGAAGCTTCCTAAACTCCGCGATATCCCAGAGCTTGCCGCCCAGCTCGTAAATGGAGCGGCCGATAGTGTCCTTGCGGGTAACTTTGAATGTCTTGTAATATGACTTATTGGCAGAGATGACCTTCAAACCGGTATCGAGCACCATCAGAGGTTCCCGTACCGCCTCTACGATATTTTCGGCGTATTCGCGGGCTTCTTCAGCCAGCCGCTGCAATTTCTTTTGGCCCGTGATATCGACAAACACGGCGACAACGCCGTCTATAACGTTTTCCGCTGTCCGGTAAGGCCTGATATAGGCCGAGTACCAGCTGCCTTCCCTGCTCCGGGCCTCGAACGTCTCGGGCTGGAGCGAATCTATGACGGCAGTGAGCGTCTTTTCCAGATCTGGAATGTCGAGCCCCAGCTTAATTTTGTGTATAGGCCTTCCGATATCAGAAGGGGCTACGTTGAGCACCTTCTCCGCCTGCGGGGTCACCCTGCGTATCACCAGTCCCCTGTCCATCATTATCACCGGCATATTGATACTGCTCAACAGGTTTATCAGATCGTTGCTGAGCAGGGAGGCTTCTTTATTGCGATTTTGCAGCTCTTCGTTGGTGGTGAGCAGTTCTTCGTTGGTGGATTGCAATTCTTCCTTGGCTGTTTCCAACTCTTCGTTGGTGCTTTGGAGTTCCTCGTTGCTCGACATTAATTCTTCGCTGGCGGTTTTTACCTCTTCATTGGCTTTCTCGTGGTCCTCTATGATGGTCTGCAGATATTCTTTTGTTTCCTTGAGCTCTTTTTGCAGATCGTTGATGTATTCATCGTTCTTGGCGGATCTTTCTTGCTTCTCTCTTTTTCTGTCCTCGGCCGGCGTATTTTTCTTCGACAGCGCATCGCCGTTCTCGTCGAAAAGCACCAGGAACAGGTCTTCTTTAACACCCCTTGATTTAACGGGTATCACGGTAAGATCGACCCGGGCGCTGCGGCCGCCGGGCTCCACGAATTCCTCTTCTCTTTTTACCTTGCGTTTCGTTTCTTTCGCCTTGTTTATCGCGGCGCGCAGAGGCAGGGACAAGCCTTCCCGCACCAACTTGAAGATGTTGTTGCTCGGTTTACCGGAGGCTGACTCAAGATAGCGCCCGGTGCGCCCGCGGAACTGCACTACTTCCATATCGCCGTCGATCAAGACCCCGCTGCGGCCGAACTCGCCGAGCACCGTCTCCTGCACGAGGCCGTCGATATCTATTACTTTGTTTTGCGTTATACCTGCCTTTCCCTTTATTTGCTGCCTGCCGGGCAGGTGGTACTCGCTGCCGAATTTAAGCCTCGGGCTTATGGGTGTATATTTTTTTGTGAATATCCTGTGTTTCCTGTCCAACGCTTTGAACAGGTTCGCATAACTGCCCGCGGATTCCGAGTTTCCCAGCAAAAGATAACCGCCCGGCCGCAGAGCGTAATGAAATTTACTGAACACGTTCTTCTGCAGGACCGGCTGAAAGTAGATGAGCAGGTTACGGCAGCTGATGAGGTCGAGATTTGAAAAGGAAGGGTCGTTGAACACGTTCTGCTTCGAATAAATGCACATATCCCTGAGCTGCCTGGATATCTTGTAGGAATCTTCGTCCTGGGTAAAAAACCGTTTCAACCTTTCCGGAGAGACGTCGTGTTCGACGGCCTTCGAGTAGACGCCGCGGCGCGCCTTGGCAATGTTCGTTTCGCTGACATCGCTGCCGAAGATCTGCACGGGGGTGTCCGTTTTGTCTCCCAGAACCTCGAGGACGCAGATGGCGATAGAGTAGACTTCCTCGCCGCCCGAACAGCCCGGCACCCAGATCTTCAGCGTCTCGCCTTTTGTTTTGCTCTTAAGGATGGCCGGCAGGACTTGTTTTTTGAGCGCGTTGAAGACTTCAGGCTCGCGGAAGAACCTGGTGACGTTTATCAGCAGGTCTTCGTAGAGGTTGTTTAACTCGCTTATATTTTCACGCAGAAGGTTTACGTAATCTTTCAGTTTCTTTAGCTTCAGCAGGACCATCCGGCGGGCTATGCGCCTCTTGATGGTAGCGGACTTGTAATAGGTAAAGTCCACCCCCTTCGCGCGGCTGAGCAGTTCAAAAATGCTGTCAAAACCTTTGGCTTCAATGATGTTCAATGCCTCTTGAGGGACTGCGCCGGCCAGTGCAATATAGGGATGTTTTGCTATATGACCGAGCTCGGCAGCTATCTTTTCCGGTGAGAGCACAAAATCAGCGCACCCCGCGGAGACAGCGCTTTGAGGCATCCCGTCGTACTTGGCGGATTTACCTTCCTGCGCGAAAATAATGCCGCCCTCGGCCTTGATGTCTTCGGCCCCCAGCGTTCCGTCCGAAGCCGTTCCCGAAAGAATGACCCCAATAGCCCGGGAACCCTGTTCTTTTGCCAGCGACTGGAAAAAATAGTCTACCGGCATGCGCTTGAGATCAGTTACTTTGAGACAGGTAAGCATCAATTTGCCCGAGCTCAGGAATAGCTTCGTATTGGGAGGTATAACGTAGACGTGGTCGGCTTCCACCCTCATTGCGTTCACGGCTTCGCTGACAGGCATTGAGGTTTGCTTGCCGAGCAGTTCAGTGAGCATGCTTTTGTGTTCGGGAGCCAGATGCATTATGAAGACGTAGCTCATCCCGAGGTCGGCCGGAAGAGCCTTTAATAATTGCTGAAAAGCTTCGAGCCCTCCCGCGGACCCCCCTATACCTACTACCGGGAAAGGGAGCGATCCCGGGTTCACCGCCCCCGTTTTATTGTCCGGCCTGGTCCTTGTGCTCTTACGCATATTCCCTCGCAAGCAAGTTAGCGGAATATAAATATAAAGAACCGCCCTGATTAAACAAAGGCGGCCGGATATTAAAACCGTTGAGTAACCCCGCTTTAAAATACTTCATATTCCCCTCCCCCAAACTACTGATACGCTCTGATGTAATAATACTTCCGTGGAGTGCATACAGCCGGTTAGGTAACAGTTGGGAAGATCAACAAAGATATAATAGCGGTTTAACCCCTGAAAGTCAAGGTGAGAAAGCATTGATTTATCACATCAACCAGCGTCTTTTCATCAGCCCGCGCGAAAGCAAAAATGCGGCGGTTCCGAACAAAAACAGGAATATCCATTCCGGCGAAAAGTTTAATAATGAGGCATTTTCCAAAAGAATAGATTTTATTGGATTATACAGCTGGTACGAAGGGACAAAAGCGGCGATCTTGTTTAATTTTTGTGAGAAATCAGACAACGCAGGCGGGACCAGCAGCGGTATATAGAACAAGATACCGATAGTCCTCGCGCTCGCCTGTGTCCGGCATAAAAAGCCCAGCAGTACGCCAAAAGACAGAAAACAGAAACTTCCCATCTCCAGGAATAGGACATATCCGGGATTTTTCAAAGTACTGAAACCCTCGGGCAGATGCAGTATTATAACCGCGAAGTTTATAAGGATCAGTCCAGAAAACAGCCTGGCGAGCAGCCACTCCGTTTCAAGCATAGGGGTTTGCAAAAGTCCAGCCAGTAGATTTTTCTCCTTTTCTTCCGCGACCTGGGACGGAATTATAATGAGGCTCACCAGCAGCACCACCATCAGGATCCAGGCGGGCAGCATCTGTGCCTGAGGCCCTCCTTTCTGAAGCTGCTCTATATCCGAGAACCAGCTGCTTACCCTGCCCGGCGCGGTTTTTTGAAGGACAGAAAATCCTTCCATTAGCGCGGCTGTACGGAATGATTCTTTTTTTAGCACTAAGAGCGTCAACCCTTCGGGCGACGAGGTGTTATTTATCAATACTCCGTCCAATTTCCCGTCCCTGAGCTTTTGCCTGCCCTCTTCCAGCGATACCCGGTAGACCGTAAAAGCTCTATCAGCGTCCGCGATGTTCTTTAACATCGCCGGGGGATAGGCCGTGTTTTGGAGCAATCCGAGGTTGATATTTTTCGCCGTTATTTGCGGATGGTCCGTCAGCTTTACTGAGGCAATAATGAAAAGAGGAACGAATATGACGAGAAAGAACGACTTACTGTTAAACGAAATGGCGAGATCGTTCATAACAAGTATAAATATGTTTCTTATCATGAATACAATTCTCTATGTATATTTGATTCGAAATACTGCCCGGGCGGGCCGTCAAATACGGTCCGTCCCCGGTGCAGGACGATGACGCGGGAGGCGAGAGTTCTTATCTCTTCGGGGCGATGCGAAGTAAAAAGGATCGTTTTTCCTGACGCGTTGCTCTTCTTAAGCAGCCGGTAAACTTCCTTGGTCATTTCAAAATCAAGGCCCGAGGTCGGCTCGTCTAATAGAATTACCTGTGGGTCGGGTAAAAGAGAACGGCCGAGGCTTACCCTTTGTTTTAACCCTTTTGACAGTGTCTGGATCCTGGAGTGACGAAAAAGTAACAGGTCAAATTCTTCAAGGGTTTCCGGTACGCGTAAAAGAGGGATATTGAAGAGGCGGGCGAAAAGCCTGAGATTGTATTCAACGGAGAACAATTCAAAAAGATTCGGAGTTTCCGGCACGAACCCGACGTTTCTTACCAGGGCAGGCCTGTTATCAATGCCCGCCCCGTCTACCGACGCGGTGCCGCTGTCGGGGACGATCCAGCCGCTCAATATTTTCAGCAAGGTGGATTTCCCGGCCCCGTTATGCCCCACGATAGCTATGCATTCGCCTTTTTCGGCTTTGAAGCTGACCGAAAAAAGCCCCCTGTCTTTCTGATATGCTTTTGTAATGCTGGAAACATTTATATGCATGAGATAACGTCATTTCCAGTTCAAAGCAGCCTTAAAATAACGAGCACAAGCACTATGACGATCAATACGCCGATCAAACTCATTTTCTCCTCCCTTCAACAATTTAATCGCATCTTCCGTTCTACCGGCTTAGCAGATCACTCCGGCTCATATTGTATGGAAAATGCGGGGAGAGTTCAATTGTACCCTGGTATAACAACCATTTGATCACGGCAATACGTAAATATACCGGCTTCGCGCTCACAGGCTGATAACGGAGAGTATCCCGCTGCGCAGGGAGAACCAGACGAATTGCATAAACTCATCTCCCGGTTTTCTAGTGTAGTTTACCCTGCCCTCGCCCATGGCGCCCGACGCGTTCCGCACTTTGGTATTCTGTATCTTGAAAGTGTTCATCAGGAACGAAGCCAATTGATCGCCCAGCCCATTTTCGGAACCGCTTCTTTTGTCCCGCACCGCGACCTTCAAATCCCTGTATACCGCGAGCACACGTCCGCGCGACCGGCCGGAAGCCACGTCAATATCAAACGTCAACTCTTGAACGCTGCCGGACTTTATCCGCAGGTGCTCCGCGATATCAAGGAAGGCGTCAAGGCGCGTCAGGTCCATAGCGCCAAGCGAACCAGAATAGTGGAACGACAAGTCCGTTGAATGGACCGGTATCGTCATCAATAGCTTGATCAATCCGGCGTCCATGAGGCTGCCCTGAGCCCTCAGGAGGATCGCCGCCGGTTCTTTGCCGCGGTTTGTGAGCCCCTCTACTGAGATATTCACCGTAGAGATCGTGATCACGCCGGGGTCAGCCCCGTCGATAACCCGCTCGGCGTATCTCACGCGGCCGTCATTGATATTGAGGCTGTCGATCCGCAGAGGTTTACGGATCGCGGCAAGCGCCTCGCCAGCCATAAGCGGGCGTTTTAACAGAGGCCCCACCGGTTTATCCCGATCGACCAGGGCGTCAAACAATGGGCGAGAGACGGTGACCGCGCCGGCCCGGTACGACTTTCCCTCAATCAGTTCGCCGAAATCGAGGCTCGATACCCTGCACTCGGGAATGATGACGTGAAAGCGCGTCGTCCGAAAAGCGCTTGCCGAGAAAATCTCTTTATCCCCTGTCAACGGAGAAAGATCGGCCCCTTCGGCTATGAGTTCTGAACCCGGCACCGACGCTCTCAGCCGCGCGCAGCGAAACCCGTAATTCGCCCTGGTAAAATTAATTTCGATATCGGACGCATCGAGGCCGGCTTTTGCCAGCAGATGAGCCGGGGTAGGCTTTCCAAAAAGAAGGCGCGCCCAGCGAACACCGGTCAGTGAAATCCGGCCCGCTCTGAGAGTGGAATTTGTCGTATTAAGTTCGACGGAGCGGGCTGTCAGGCGGTTAGCGCCGATCGAATAATCCAGTTCGCCGATACGCAGAGCGCGCCCGGGATATGCCCGGTCAAATGCCCGTTCTATCTTCCCTTTCCCGTAAGCGTTGAGTATGTGATCACCTAACAGCAGAGTAAGCGCCGCGACAACGAGGACGGCAGCGCCAAGGCAAAGCCCCACATAGGCCGACAGCCTCCCCGGCGAAAGACCCCCTTCGGACCGCTTTCCTTCATTAAAACTTAATTTCATGATCCTCCCAGGCCGCATCCTTATCCTATTTTCACACAAAGTCTTTTGTCTTTTCTTTTCCTGTCTTCTTCAAAGTCAATATAGCAAATTATTTTTGATATCAATTCATTTACAAGTCTTAATCGGAAAAAAACTCCAGAGACCCTTTCGGGTTCACAGAGCTAAACTTAATGTGGCGTTAGAACCTGCCCTAACTCAATTTGCGGATGTTTCAATTAAAATACGCTTTGAATTTACGATGGGATGGTGAATTTTGATCTTCTTAGTTGAAATAACCGGCAGAACATATTGGGGGATGAATACTGCAGCATCCGTGCTTGGCAGTATAGCAGCCGGCGCCCCTAACTATAGCTGCTTTTCCAAGCCGCCAAATTCGTTAAATAGAGGACGACTACCACGATCGCAAAAATTATCCCTGTGACCGTGTCCGCCGATCGTGCATTTTTATTCATAGAACCTTCTTTAGCTTTTCAAAGCGGCGATTAAACAGGATACTCTCTTATCTTTGATGCAATAACAGGTATTTACGCCTTCTTTTATGGGCACTAAAATATGCGCGTGGCGAAGCTTGGCCAGATGCTGAGACACCGTGGACTGCGGTATTTTAAGCCGGCTGACTATTTTGTTGACGTTACAGCCGTCACTCCCAAGAAGCCCGACGACTATTTTAAGCCTTATAGGATGTCCCAGGGCCTTTAATGTTTCACTATCTTTTTCAAGATCGATCCCCATAAAGACTCCTTTCCTCCAATTTTGATCGCTTTTACGGGGCAGGCCCTTTCACACCCTGCTAAACGGTCGCACTTACTTTCATCGGTTACGGAGCATTTTTTCGTTTTCTTATCTACGTATAATATGCGCTGAGGGCACATGGAAACACATATTCCGCAGCCCGTACACGAACCCTTATTGATATCGACTACCTTTGCGGCTTCCAAAGCCAACTCCTTTATTTAATATACTATATATTACAATATTACGATTTATATGTTAAGAGCGCGCTGCCTTTTTCCGGTTTAAACAGGTGTAATCATATATGTCCATATCAGGCATTATTTTACGTCTAATCGTAATAGCCAGGTTTGAATTCTAAAACAAGTTGTCATCCCGTAAAGTTTTTATACGGGATCCATAACCAAAACAATGCATGGTGCCTGTCTCCCCTAACAGCTATTATCTGTTTGATTATTTATTGACCCTGCCGAGATATCACTCTATATGCCAGAAATTGCCTTCGCCGGTCTTGATGATGCGCAGCTTGCCCCGCTCGTCCTTTCCGACCTGCTCCGTTACCGAAGATTCCTCTTCGTGCGTTATGCCGCTTTCATAAATTTTGCCGGTTATCTTAACCTTGTAACTCGCCGTGCAGGCGCCGCCTTTAGACGGCTGAACCGTAAGGCCGGAAACAGCGTAATGGATCTCATCGAACATCGAGAAACTGGTGTGTAGTGTGTCCCGCAGGTCGGAACAGCTTGTGCCGTCGCCGGCCGTCCAGTCCGGGCTTACCATGCTCATGACCCTGGACTCATTTTTTGACTCGTAGGCTTTGGTAAAATCGGTATAGAACTGTTTTACCGCCTCCGCGTCTGCCGGTTGGCCAGAACCTGTTGCCGGGGCCTGCTTTTCGGCAATTTGGGCTTTAAGTTCTTCTATGTGCGCGCTCAAGTCCGCGTCCGGCAGCTGGGCCACGCTTTTGCCGTAGTCATCCACAGCCTGCTGCAGTTTACCTTTCTTTTCGTCCGTTTGTCCGGTCTTGAGCCATTGTTTGCCTACGGTTACGCGGTTCTTGAGGTCGCCTATCTGGACACTAAAATTCATAAAGAAAGGATACGTCGGAGGATAAGACGCGTAAGCTTTCTCGTACGTGGCGATGGCGCCCTGTATGTCGTTTTCCTTGAGAGCTTTGTCTCCTTCGGCGCGGATCATGTTCCCGTCGGCAAGCTGGTAGTTGTATATCTGGTTGTCAAAGGTCCGCATTGTCGTGATGTCATATTTATTGCCCCTGTACGCTTTTACCGCTTCAAGCGCTTTCTTCACCGCGCCCTTGTAATCCTTCTTGTCAGCAAGGGTTTTAGCGTCAGATTGCAGGCTCTCGTATTTTATCACTCCACTGATGTAATCCTTGCGGCCCGCCAGCACCTTTTGCGCGTCGGCAAGTTTCTTAGCGGTATTGTCATCCTGCTTTAAAGCCTGGCTTTGCTGGTATTTGGCAACGGCCTGCTCAAGCTTGGAAGTGTCGCGATAACCGTCTCCGGATTTCGCGACAGCGTTGTTGAAATCATTAACCAGTTTATCAGCGGAGGTATTGATGGACTGCTTTTGCGATTCTACTTTTTTCGCTTCCTCAACTTTCTTTTTTGCCGCCTGGTCGTCTTCACTAAGGAGTATGGCGCCCGTACCTGACCCTGTTTTTGTTCCGCCAATAGCTGCTGTCGCGGCGGAGCCGCCCGGGCCTTTACCGGTGGCGCCTGAATCTTTTGAAGGCACGTTCGCTGTCTTTGTTTTGTCCGCTTTATCTTTTTCAGCTTTTTCTTTGTCTGTCTTATCTTTGGCGGCCTGATCTTCTTTTTTCTTTGCCGCGTCGTCGGCGTCTTTCTTCTCTTTGACCGCAAATTTAAGCGCGTCGTCAAGGTCCTTTTTCGCGGCTATGACCGGCGCGTATTTTGCGTTGATGGTATTTGCCGAGTTCCACGAAGTACTGGCATCGTCGTACTTTTTCAATAATATATTTTTGTGCATCACATCAATTGAACTAGATATCTTCGCGCGGTCGGCTTTAGTTTTCGTTGACAGGTCTTTGGCCTCCTGCAGGTCGGGCTCCTCGGCGGCCGCCGCGTCACAAAGGGTTATGGCTTCGTCCAGTTTGCCAAGCGGTATCATGGCCTTGGCCTGCGCAAGCTTGTCATGCGCGTCGCTTTTCTTTTTCGACACGGCTATATCATTCTGCGATTCCGTCACATTGAAACTTCCGTTGCCTTTGCCGAGCGAAATCCCGTCCGCGCTTATAACCTCCACCTCAGCCGTGCATTCGCCTTTAGAACCGCGGTTCGCCGTCAGCTGCTGCGAAGTGCCGCCCGAGACTATGGTGCTGTCTTCATCAAGTTTCCACTTCCAGCGCGGCGTCTTGGGGGGCTGTGGATTTATAACGGCTTTGATGTTTACGTTCTGCCCTGTTGCTATTCCTTTTTTATCCTCTACAAGGCCCTGGCCTTCCACCCAAGTCATTGGCCTTGGGCCTATGGGCCCCAGTATGTTCACCGTAACTTCGTATTCCGCTGCCGTTAGTTTGCACTGGCCTGAACCGAGCGACTCGCCCGTGACAGGCACCCGGGCGTTGGCGGTTATCACCGCCTCTTTGTTATCCGTAAGGCATACTGTGACGCTTGAAGCGTCTTTCGACTGCTGCACAAGTGTGGCGTTCTTGGGAATATCCCATCTGTAATCTATATCCGCAATGGGAGGGTTCGAGGCGGCCTGCAGGGTTATCTGGTCGCCCACCATAGGCTTGTCGGCCGAGGGCGTAACTTTTATGTCCGGCAGGATAATGTCGAGTTCCATGTTGTCCGAAGTGCCGATCGTTCGCATTACACCGCCATCGTTCTCCAGGACTTCGACCCAGACCGAGGCCTTGCCGGGCTTTGAGAAAGTCGCCGAAACCTGGGTAGCTGTTCCTTCGGCGGGATCGAATTTTACATCTGAGTTCGGCTGCCAGCGGAGCGTAGGCGCCGGGTCGGGCGCCTTGCCGCCGTCCAGAACAACAGCAGAGAATTTCGCCGGCATCCCAACCGGTATATCGCCCTTAACTGGCGAGAGCTTGCTTAAAGCCACGCTGAAATCCCCAACGTTTATGTCAATGCTTGCAGTGCCGAGCGCCGCGGTCTTCTTTCCGTTTACTGTAACCTTGACGGTCTGTTTGCCAGATACTGAGGCAAGGAAAGTTGCGGTATCATTGGAAGGCGCTACATTGCCGTTCCAGGTATAAGTGAGCGGAGATTCTCCGTCAGGTACAGGTTTAACGGTTACAGTTAGCGTCGCGCTGTCGCCGCGGCGAAGTTTTTGTTTGTCAGCAGTCAAAGTTACCACCGGCGGTACAGCAGGCTTCGCTGAGTTGTAATTAGTTTTGTCGCCGTGAAAAGTTTCGACAGGAATGATCACCTTTATTTCACTGGTAATCCTGGCGACCTCGTCTTTGAGCCAGCTTAAGTATTCTGCGCCGCCCTCACCGGTGATATTGTATGAAAACACGTGTCCGACGGGCCCGTCAAAACTATCGTTATAGCAATATCCTCCCCCTCCGCCGTAAACGTCAATGTATTGTGACGACTCGTTCCTTACTGTTATGTCGGATTCATAAATAACACCTTTCATCGGGCCGTTCGTCGCTCTGTCATTGGTAAAAGTAGTTGCTTTTGCATTTCCCCCTGCATAAGCTTCACGGTAACGTTTCCAGGCGTCTTTAGTCATATTATCAATATCCTTGGACCAAAAATTTATTGAAGCGGTCAGTTTGGCTCTCGCGCCGCGATCCCCATTTATATCGATAATAAGATCATCTTCCGCCCTGTTCGCGTAGGGGTAAGCCCTGGTCCAACCCGCAGGCACAACCGGAGCTACAACAGCGCCGGGTATATTGCAAGCGACATCTTTTTCAATTACAAAATACTTCCCTCCGGACAAAACAACCGTAGCGGTGATGGCGGTATTTACTGAAGCCATCAGTATAGTAGCCGATTTACCTGAAGAGTCATGGCTCTTTACCTTGCCAGCGCCTCCATCCCAGGCTACACTTTTTACGTTCTGGAATAAAACATCGGAAGCGGTCAGGCTCGCTTGAATGATATCTCCCGGTTTGGCCTGATCCGGCGCTGAAATGGCCGCCGTACCTACCATGAAGTTTTTCTGGTCTTTTCCCAATACGACTTCTTTCCCGTCAGCCGTTTTTCCGTGAGCTTCAAGCGTTATTGTATAGTTCCCCGCCGTCTGGGGCGCGGTATATTTTAACGTATGCGGCCCGTCCTTGACATCGGCGGACCCCGGAGGAACGAAAGGGTCTGGAGCGGTAAGGAGTGTGTTCGAAGTCTTCTCGGCCACTATCAGGCCCACCGCTGAATAAGTGCTTTTTGAAAGGCCCGCAACGGTAACTGTAATGTCTTCCGGCTGGCCCGGCCAGCAGTTTTGGCTTAGCAGGGAAAGGCTCGCGGCCGAAGCGGCGCTTGCCGGCGCGGCGGGAGTTACTGTTACTTTTTTGGAAAGTGTCACAGGAGTAAATAGGTTTTTTGAATTGGAGACGTCAACAGAAACGCTGATATCTCCTGTTTTATCAAATAACACGTTGACGCTCTGCCCGGAGGCGTTGCCCTGGATATTGCTCGCGTGCCAGAGAAATGTGCTGTCAGCCGCGGCTTGTGTGTTGGTTCCAAAATCAACGGTATAATTATTCACGGCGGCATTATCGGCGGTGTCGGGCCCTGAAAGCACAGGTTGAACAGAACCTTGTTGTTGATCCTTATCCTGTTTTCTGTAATCGTTTAACTTGGACTTGAAATCATTTATCTGGGCAAGGGCGGCATCGGTGTCACTGGTTACTTTTTTGGCAAGGCCGTTAACATTTTGTTCGGCGGCCTTTGCGTCCTTTAAGAGCGATGTGTACTGATTCAACTTATCCTCCCGCTCTTTTTTCTCCACAACGAGTTCGCCACGCATGCTATTCAGCTCGTCTTTGATCCGCTTCTTCATTGCGTCGTTTCCCTTTTCCGTACAGTTTCCGTACCAGAGCTTTGAGTAGTATTCAACGTTCGTATCGTTCCACCGTGTCTCAATGTCTTGCGTGAGCGCTGACGGGGACTTACCTATAAGCCAGTTGGCGAAGGCGCCGGGGTCTGTCTTTGCTTCCGGATAAAGGATATTGAACATACTGTCGTACGCGGTATCATTAGCGTAACTCAGCACGTAGTTTCCCAGAGCCATGGTGAGGTCAGCGGCGGCCTTGAAATACCCCCAGCCGGGTATATACGCGTCCGCAAGGGCATTACAAACGGCCCCGCTGAGAGTTTGAATCCCAGCCATTACGCCTCCGTCGCTGTATGCCTTATATGTCGACCATGCCATTTTTGCCGAAGTTATACCCATTTTTATCGCATTCATTTTGGTATCAACGTCCGAATTCATGGCATTATCCAAAGATGCCCAGTCAAACCCCTTCTGCAGAATCGCCGCATCAATTATCTTTGGCAAGGCAATGTCATGGAAAGCCTTGGCCCTTAACGATGTTTTCGCGTAATCAAGAATGGCCTCTTTCATGGCATCTTGGGCGTCATCCGCTATTTTTTCCTTGACCCTGTCTTCGGCTTTTGTCAGGACATAATCGACTTTAGCGTCAGGAGACATATCCTTAAGCTCCGCCACATCATCAAAATAATTTTGCATGCTGGAAAGGACGTTTTCTGCCGCTTTGGCCGTGATTGAGTCGTCCTTAGCGTTCGCCGGGCAAAAAAAAGCGCCCGCGCAGAGCGCAAGCGCAGCAACAGCAGGAATACTTGTCCGCAGTTTTAACATAAAGAACCTCTTTGATTCAGGGTAATCCCTTTGGGGACTTGCCTATCATTTGTGTCTTTCTCCCCTCTTTTGTTAAAGAGGGGTTGGGGAAGTTCCGATAAGTGCCGTAACTTCAAACTCCCCTTTATCCCCCCTTTGTGAATAAAGAGGGGAAATACAACAATTATTGAAATTCTTCGAGTGTGAAACTTTATTTAAACGTCGGGCCGGAAGCCGAATATTTATACATCAGGGTTGTAGGGTTGTTGACATATAATATCTGGACGGCGCCGTAAGCATTGCCCGTAAGCTTGAATATGTAAACATGGCCGCTTGATACCGCCACGTTTCCTGTCGCGGTAGCGTACCCCGAAGCAGGAACAGTTGTTATGCTGGAAAGCGTTGTCGAACCGAGGTCTAGATAGCTCGTGCCGGAACCGGTGACGAGGTGATGGTTATCGCCGTAAATGCCGAAATCGCCGGTCATGCCGATGGTTGTCCCCCAAGCTTCATTGGTCTTCAAGCCGTTTGACAGGTCCAGGCTCTGGAACCACCAAACAACACCGGTGTTTTGATAGCTGAGCATGGCGGGAGTGCCCGCGCTGGCTGTACCCGACCCCGTGCTCGAAGAACCTGTACCGCTTGCGTTGGAAGCCGCACCCATGCCAACCTGGCCGCTGGTATTTACGGAGATGATATTCGCGATATTGCTGGCCGCAGAATTAACCGAACCGGTAGCGACGTTCGCCGCGTCGCTCAGCCCGAATATCAGCGGCATTTTCATGCTGAAGACCTTATAGCCGCTGCCTTCAAGCTTAAAAACGAACTCGGTCATACCGTTGTCGCTGTATAGCTGTCCTGTGCGCGCCGACGTAACGGTTCTTGTGAAAGTGATGGAAACCGACATGTTCCCGCGAGTATCCTTGGTAATATTGTTAACGGTATAACGCAGGTCTATGTTCCTTAAGGCCGAAAAATCGTGCATCACTGCCCGCTCAAGAACCGACTTGTCGCTTGCGAAATCTTCGCTTACGTACTTCATGAACTGGCCGAGGTTCGCGCTGGAATACGCTTTGATCATGGCGTCCAAATCATCACGCATCGAAGCCTGGGAATCCATCACCACGACTTTAAGCTGTTTATAGGTGCGGGCCGAGTCGTTGGTTTTCCCGCGCGTGTCCGTGACTTTTACGTAGATGTCATACTGCAGGTCGGTCTGGGGGGTAAATGTGTACTCAAACGTGCCGTCCTTTGAAAGACGGGCCTTTACCCATGTCTGCTTTTTGTCCGTGGTCACCTGCACGGTCCCGATCTTTGATTTTCCGGCTTCCGCTTTTCCCTTGATGACTACCAGCCCGCCTGCGAGCCTGTCCGTAGGAAGGCAAAGGGCGGGGCCGCCCTCGTCAAATGAGACGTCATTGAGGTAAAGGTAGCGCAGGGTAACTTCGTCCGCTGACTTTCCGAATATCCACCATTTGGCTTCAACGCTGGCGGCGCCGGCCATCAGTATGGCGCATCCGATCAGTACTGGAATGATTTTTTTCATATAGGCTCCTTTTATTTCTGCGCGGGCTAGTACTGGACGGTCAGGCCCGTGGTGATGCTGGATTCCCTGTAATTGTTCGCGGTTGTCGTAAAGCTGTAAGAGTTATAGAAAAATCTTATGTATGCCTGCGCGTTCTTGAGCGTCCGGAGACGGTAATATATATCGCCGCTCGCGAAAAATTTATCCGAACTGTCGCCGATCTGGCCGTTGAGGCTGTTCTGCCCCACACGGATATGAGAAACAACATTTGAGTCCGGAACTTCTATTGCCGACCCGACCGAGTATTCGGTTATCTGGTTTGTTTTGCTCAGGAGGTCGTCCGTCATGTTCCAGATACCGAGAGAAACCGTTGGCCTTAGCATCGCGTTCTTGTACGGCTGGGTAGTGGATAAGCTGGTGTTGAAGGTCAACTCTTTATTTTTTGTTACGTTTGATTCGGTATCATACATCGTGTAGCTGAGGTTGCTGTCAGAATCATACCTTCCGAAACGGTCGCGCCAGGCTAGTCCAAGCGAGTTGTCGTTCGTGGTCGTGCCGCCGCCGTTCTGCGTGAATATCCTGTAAAAAACGTCCGCCGCGGCGGAATCGCGGTTGAACGGCGATTTTACGGTCACGCCGAATTCCGGCTGGGTCGCCGATATAGTGGCTGCTTTAGAACCGTCAAGATTGTTGTGGTACAATAACAGGCTGCAGTTAGTAGTTATGTCGGAATCATATTTATAGCGCCATTTGCCCTTTATTCTTTCGCGGTCCGGCGTGGCGGCCCCGAGAGTCGTCACAAATTTTGTCCCGACGCGTTCGTATTCGAGCGAAACCCTGCTCGGCCCGCCCGAGCCCACGGCTTCGGCTCTTAATGCAACGTCATTGTGGCTTATGTCGGAGTTCCCCCCAGGCGATTCAGTGATACCGGAAAGAGCAATTTCGTCCCTTATTGTCAATTCTGAAAAAGGCTGGTATTCCGAATCAAACGCTAAAACTTCACCCGCGAACAGGCTGTCGGTCGCGGCCACCCTGCCCGAGTCAGCCGTATAGACCAGGCTCAGCCCTCCGGTAAGACCGGGAGCGATGTCGCCTCTGGCCGTGGCGCCGTAAGCGTTGCGCATTATCGCCTTTACCTGAGAATCTCCGGTAAAACAATCCCAGCGCGGGTATGAGATCCCGTATATGAGGCCCAGGTGCTGAATTAACTGGGCTTTATCCGCTTCGGTAGCATCGTATCTATAGGATATGCCTTTGAGGGCGCTGTTGAGAGAATACTGGGAATAATATTCCAGCACGTCGCCGACCGCGTATGTTTTTATGCTATTGGTCCAGCGGGCTTGAAGATTCGTGAAAGAAAAGTTCTTTATATCATTGGCCCGGTCGTCAGTTATTTTGACGCCAACGTTGTAGGTCATAAAATAACCATTCGACGTCGTCCGGCTGCCGTACAGCGAGAGTATATCGAGGTCATGCAACCCGTCTGACAGCGATGAGCGCGCCTTGCCGTCGCCAGTCACACTGTTGGCGATGATCTGCAATTCGTTGTTTAAGTGTATTTCGGGCGGCGGGACCACCGGCTGCGCTGGAGCCTGCTCCAGAGCGGCTTGCGAGTCAGCCGCTGCCGCGGCAACGGGTTTCTTCTTCTTTTTTTTCTTTGGAATTTGGGTCGCTGCCGGAGGGACCTTGGACCCTGGAGCTGGCGGTTGATCATCGGATAGCGCCGGCCCTGCGGCAAGCATCATACCGAACAGACATATCACGCACGAGCGGGTAAGACTATTGTTCATGATAGAGCTCCTCTTGTTTCCGGCCGACTTAACTATATTTTTCTGACTTTTTCTTTATCCCGATGTTAAAAGAAAATACCGAAAAATACCATCTCCGACCTTGAACGCGTTCCGGTATCTAATCGGCACCAGCTGATAAACGAATCTATCGGAAGCGCCGCCCTCTATCATTATTATGTACGGCAGCTGTCGACTGGAAATTGTATCAATAATATTTAGTAAAATCAAGGTTTAACTGACCTGTCTTTAGCAGTCACTATGCCTGCTCAAAAAATAGCCCAAAATCATTTTCCTGGACGAATTTGGGCTAAAAAAGCTGCTATAAAAACATAGAGTAAATATTCGCGGCTGTTTCGTGGCGTTTTTTCCTTTTATTAAGCGGCTGGAACAACCGTTAACGGAGCCGTTTGATGACTTTTTCTAACGGCTGTTTATGCGGCGCGTGCATTGATTTTAAGGCGTAGCCAACTGGAATAACGGCCATAAATTCCCCCGTCGGCTCGCCGAGGAAATGCAGGATGTCGTCCTTTATGAGCATCAGGATACCCAGCCAAACGGACGCGAGCCCCAAAGAAGTCGCTGCCAGCAAAAGGTTTTGCACGGCCGCCGCCGAACTCTCTATTTCCATTACCCTGAACAGATCGCTGGTCTTCTCCTTGTTTATCTGGAACATTTCATTCCCGTGCCGCACCAGCTTCCCCGTATTGACCACCGCGATCACGACGGGAGCGCTAATGATACTACGCGCCGCCATGCGCAGGAGGACGCTTGAAGGCCTTGTAAAATCTCCGGACCTGGAGCTGACCAGATTCGCGAGCCCCGATTTTACTTCGCCTTCCACAATGATAAATTTCCAAGACTGCTGGTTGTGCGCTGAAGGGGCGTGGTTGGCCGCTTCCAGTATTAGCTGAACGTCTTCTTCGCTGACGGTGCTTTCGTCAAAAAAGCGAACGCTGCGCCGGCTGGCGATCGTTTCGAGAGTTTCATTCGCGCGCTTCTTTTCATTTGTCATAGCTAATTTTACAATTTATGATACAGCTAAGCAAACTAAAATTATCCGTTGCTGGTTTCGTCCGAGCGATGCTTTCGGTAATCTCAGATATGACTCCGTCTGAGCGTAAAGAACCCGCATTCACCTATAAAGTGATTACGGGTTTTTTGAAAACGCTCCCCTGGGTAGATGATGTTCGAACCTATTTTGCTTTGGTGAAATATCTCTTATCTTTCAATCTTTTGATTTAGCTCATTAACTACTTATACTATTTTTCCCTTAAAGCCCAGTTTTCAAAATGCTTTTCAAACAGTTTACTATGGAAATATCTAATTTGGCATCTTCTGTTGCTTGAAGCAATGTTGATATTGCCTCTTCATTACTTTTAAGGCCGCGATAGGGCCGATCGGTCGTTAAGGCATCAAATATATCCGCAACCGTAACTATTCTTGCAAGCTTACCGATTTCACCCCCCCCCCTTTAATCCATCTGGGTATCCGCTTGCGTCTATCTTCTCATGATGAGAACGTATTACATTTATCCTCTTGCCTCAACCCTGTTTAACGTATCTCAAAACCGTTCTCCCCGAATAAACCGTTTTCTTCGTCATCGCATACGTAATCAAGCGTGAAATATTCCATATTCTGAGCTGTCTCATCATAGATCAGCCGGTCTTCGAGCCTGGGAACACCGTTATTGTCAGTCATTCTTACTGCCGGAGCGAAGAGAACCATTCCGGCAGTTGTGACAAACACTGCTGAAATATGCTTAGCTCGTTTCTCATTTATATTTCAATACTTTTTCGTTATGCTGTTAAGCATTCAGCGACGATGCCTATTCAGCTGCGCCGTTTATGCAGAAATATCCTTTACTTAAGCCGTAATCCTTCCACAAAGCGCATTTTCCGCAGATACAGCCCTTTTTTCCGTACTGCTCCGAGCTTTTCCCCATTGAACAGAAAAACCCTTCATCTTTGCCTTCTAAATAGCTGGGACAATCTCCGCAAATGCATTTCCGGCTGTTTTCGTTCGTGTCCTGGACCTTCATTGACGGTCTCCGTTGTTATATTTTATTGTTTCGCCGCGAATATCTCGTCAAAAAAGGCTACCATCGCTTTCCATGAACGTTTATCCGCCTTTTCGTTGTACACCAGCCCTTTGGAGTTATCGTTGCCGTTGGCCGGGTTGGTAAAACCGTGCACCGCACCGCTGTATTCGATCATCTGCCAGTCTACTTTGGCATCGCTAAGTTCTTTCTCTAACGCCGGCAATGCCGGCTTCGTGTAGCCGTCGTCCGCGCCCTGCAAAACTAGGATCTTGCCTTTTATATTTTTTGCGTCTTTGGTGTTCGGCGTATCGAGATTTCCGTGAAAGCTTACCGCGCCCAGAATATCCGCCCCGCTTCTCGCGAGTTCAAGCGCCACACCGCCGCCGAAACAATAGCCCATCGCGGCTGTCTTTGAAGCGTCTACGAACGGCTGTTTCTTCAACTGCTCCAGCCCTAAGGCGGCGCGGCGCCTCATAAGCACCCTGTCGGCGCGGTATATTCCCGCCAGTTTACCCGCCTCATCCATATTTTTTGCCATTACGCCTTTACCGTATATATCCGCGCAGAAAGCCGCGTATCCGAGCCCGGCGATCTGACGGGCCCTGGTCTTCGCATAATCGTTGAGGCCCCACCATTCGTGCATCAAAAGCACACCGGCCATTTTGCCTTTTATAGAGTCGTCGTAGGCGAGATACCCTTCCAAAATCGTGTCGCCGTCTCTGTATTCAACATTCCTATCGATTATTTTTGCCGAAACTGCCGCTGGAAATACAAAAGATATAATTGAAAATACTGTCATGACGCTCGCTAAACACTTATTCATTTGAACCTTCCCTATGATGTCTCTATGCCGCATCCCGACTGTTGTCGCCGGAACGCTCCCGGGTTTCATTTAACCAGCATTATTTGTCTTTCCTTTTCCGGCATCGCGCGGCAATCCATATAGCATTTTTCTTTTATTACGTTGAGCACCACGCACCAGCCGTTCTTGGCGCTTATTTTCTTCTTTATTCTTTTGACGTTAGTCTGTTTCACCGCCATATAGTTCACCTCAATGTTTGCTAAGGGCCGCATCACAATCCCACTTACGTGTTCTTATAACTCCTATATTTTTTGCGTATCTCGAAATCCCCCCTTCATTTCAGCTGCGGCCATATCGCGTAGAATCCCTCCTATATGGTGCAGAAGCTCGAGATATTCAGGGCATTTGTCCATGGCCATCGACAGGCCGTTTTCATTACAACTGAGACCGCTGGAATCACTTTCTTTAGCTTTTCCCGTATTGCGCCCGATCTTCTTTTGATGTTTCCTGTTCTTCATACGAATCACCACGTTTTTCTTTGGGATTTACGTCATCTTAAGGCAGGCTGTATATTGCGGCTTTTGCTCGCTATCACCTCTTCAGCATCCTGCACTATTTTGCTCGGGTCTATAGGTTTGATAATAAACTTCTTTACGCCGTACACTCTCATCATCAGTGAATACTCTTCTTGCGTGTAAAACCCGGTAATCGCTATGACAGGGATATTACAGACTTTGCGCATTTGCCTCAGCCTTTCGGCGACCTGGAATCCGTTGATTTTGTTCATTTTGAGGTCAAGCAGGATCAAGTCCGGCATTAATTCAGGGATAATGTTCAACGCGCTTTCGCCGTCGGAACATGTGTTCACATTATATCCGCCTGAAGTCATCAATTCAGAAAACTCCTGTAGGAATTCAAGGTCGTCGTCTACGATCAATATCTTCTTTGGTTCATTGATCATTTTGCTCCGTTTTACCTTAGCAACTCAAGCGTGTTTCTCAATTCCTCAGGAAGGGTCGCATCGTCGTCAGCTGTCAGAACATATATTCTTTTCATTATGATATTCCCTATATCTATAATACACGTTTTACCCGGCCGATCCAATGGGCAAATTCTTCTATTTACTGATGTTTTTCCACATAAAAATACCACTATCCGACTGTCCGGATAATGGTCAGGATCAAAGGTTTCGGCTGATAGTTCAGCTTAACACATTTTTAATGGCGTCAAGTATCTTCTCCACATCGAATGGCTTGCTGAATATTTTGTCGGCGAGTTTGAGCGCCCCTTCTTCGATCTCTTGCTGCAGTGTCATTGTTTCCGTGGGCGCTATCTTAATATTGGGCCGTCCCGATAGGATGAATATCTTGCTTTTAGAGTGCCGATCCTTTGTAAGTTTCAGTATTTCGTAACCGTTAAGCCTGGGCAATTTTATGTCGAGCAATACGACATCGTAAATATCCTTGATAATAATATTTTTAGCCTCTTCACCGTCATGGACGCAATTTACGCTATAGCCTTCCCCGGACAAGGTATCGCTCAGTTCTTCGCACAGTTCTTCGTCATCGTCAACGATAAGAATTTTTTTATCCATGTTGTCTCAGCCCTCCTCCGGGTAAAGTTATCAACACGCTCGTTCCCTTGCCCGGCACGCTCTCTACGATTATTTTTCCGTTGTGCAGTTTGACAAGTTCCTTGCAAATGGTAAGGCCCAGCCCGGTCCCCTTTGATTTTCTGGTGAAAAATGGTTCGAAAAGCCTGGCTATGTCTTCCTTTTCTATCCCGATACCGTTGTCTTTGAAACTAATTATAACATTATTTTCATCGTCACGCTTGCCTGATATTTCAATCCTGCCCTCCGCCTTATCCATGGCCTGGCAGGCATTGTCAAGGATATTATTGAAAACCTCCTTTATTTGGAGCGGATCGGCCTCTACATAAGTGTCCTGAATCGGGCCGAGCCGCCTGACGAATTCAATTTTCTTGTTTATGTATTTCTCTTTTTCGGTCTCGATACCTTCGTCGAGCAGTGCGCATATCTTGGTTTTCTCAAAATGAGGCGTCTTGATGCGCGAATAATCGAGAAGGTTGTTGATTATCTGATTGCTCTCGGATATCTTTTTTTCTATGTTAGCAAGGTGGCTGTCAAGATTATTGTTTTGGTTCTTTCTTTTTATGTTGTATACCGCGGTCCTTATCACACCCAGCGGGTTGCGCAGTTCATGAGCCACGGTAGCGGCAAGCGTACCTATGTCCGAAAGGCGCTTTGACCTCTCGAGTTCTACCTGAACGTCCAAGAGCTCCCGCGTCCTTTTAACCACCAGCTTTTCTATCATATCTTTATCTCGCTTAAGCGCCTGTTCAGCCTTCGCGCGCTCATCGCGCAGTCTTATCATATATATGCCCTGAGCCGTGTCGTTTGTCAGTTCAGAGAGCACGCTCTTTTCGTTGTCGGCGAACGCGCCGGGAGAGCGCCCGTAAATAGTGATCGCCCCGAAAGTCTCTCCCTCCGCCGTCAAAGGCAGCACAATTGATGAGGCATACCCTCTTTTCAACGCCTCTTCGCGCCACGGGGCGAAAGCCGGGTCGGTGAGCATGTTCCCGCAGACACATATCTTCCCAGTTCTTATCGCTGTGCCGGTGGGCCCGCGGCCCCGCTCGGTATCGGCCCACGACAGCTTAAGAGTATCAAGGTATCCTTGTTCAAAACCCGCCGAAGCGGCGGGCCAGATCGAGCGCTCGTCGTCATTCACCGCATAACCTATCCACACCATGGCATAACCACAGCCCTGCGCCACGATGCTGCATACTTCAGCAAGATACTCCGATTCGTCCGTCGCGTGCATCATGGCCTGGCTGCTTTTATTTAAAGCCACAAGAGCCTGGTTCAGCTTGCGCAGCTCATTTTCCTTTCTATGGCGCTCTAAAGCGTAGCGTATACTGCGAACCAGTAGATTCGCGTTCAATTCCCCTTTTATAAGGTAGTCCGCGGCGTTCTTCTGGAGGGCGTTTAACGCGATGCTTTCGTCGTCCAAACTGGTCAATAATATGACCGGTATACCGGAATGCTTTTCGGATATTTTTTCCAGGCCCGCCAGCGCGTAATTATCCGGAAGATTAATGTCCAGGAGCACAACATCGAACTTTTCTTCATCAAGAAGTTTCAAACCTTCGTCAAGCAGCCCGGCGGACTTCATAGTAAATGCCTGGGTTACCACTTCTCTGAGCATCAGTGAAACCAACCTGACGTCCGCGGGATTATCTTCTATAATAAGAATATTTATATTCTTTTTTTCTACATTTATCATAGTTTCTCAGCTTTTTGGAGGCAGTTTTACCATCGTAAACCAGAATTCCTGAACGGACTTTGCCACCTTAAGGAACTGCGTGAGGTCCACCGGCTTTGTAATGTAACAGTTAGCGTGCAGGTTATAAGATTTCAGGATATCTTCCTCGGATTTTGACACCGTCAACACTACGACCGGTATGGACTTGAGGTTATCATCGGTCTTTATCTCCTTGAGCACCTCGCGGCCGTCTTTTTTAGGCAGGTTAAGGTCCAGCAGGATCAAGTCGGGCCGTGTCACTTTGGAATACCTGCCTTCCTTGCGCAGATAAGCCATAGCCTCAACGCCGTCAGTTACGACATTGAGCCCATTGTACATCTTTTGTTCCTTGAGAGCCTCCGTGGTCAGCCGTATATCCCCCGGGTTGTCTTCTACTAGCAAGATCTCAATAGGCCGTAAAATACTTTCATTATTCATTTCAAATGTCTCCTTTTGCGGGAATTGTAAAACAAAAATCAGCTCCCTTGTCCTGCTGTGATTCTACCCGGATCCTCCCTCCTCTATTCTCGACGATCTTCTTGCAAATTGAAAGCCCTATGCCCGTGCCCGGATATTTATCTCTTCCGTGCAGCCGCTGGAAAATAAGGAAAATACGTTCTTTGTACACCGGGTCTATCCCTATTCCATTGTCTTTTACCGAGAACAACCATTCGCCGCCTTCCTTTTTCGCGCTCACATGAACGCGGGGAATATTGGTACCGCGGAATTTTATGGCGTTGCCTATCAGGTTCTGGAACAACTGGATGTAATCACTTTCAATTCCCGGGACAGTGGGCATCGGGTCAACGGTTATGACCGCCTTGTTTTCTTCTATTGTGAGAGCAAGGCTATCAATAACCAGGCCAAGGATGAAATTTAGATCTATATCCGCGATAGATTTACCTCCGCGGCCTATCCGTGAATATGCCAGCAGGTCATTTATAAGCCTTTGCATGCGTTTGGCGCCGTCAACTATATAGCCTATGAATTCATCCGCGTCGGAATCGAGCTTACTCTTGTAGCGCTTCTCTAAAAGCGATGAATAGCTTGCCATCATCCTCAGCGGTTCCTGAAGGTCGTGCGAAGCGACGTAGGCGAACTGCTCTAGATTTTCGTTAGATCGCCTGAGTTCCTCTTCTATCTGCTTGCGTACCTCTATTTCCGAGTTTAATTCATCGCGCGAAGCCGTTGTATTTTGCAGATCTTCGGTCATTTTATCGAAGGTTCTTGAAAGGCGCCCTATTTCATCTTTCAAATTGGTTCCAACCTTGTATGACAGGTTGCCGCTTCCGACTATCTCTGCTCCTTTAGTAAGCCTGTCAATAGGCCCTGAGATGGACTGAGCGATGGAAAATGCTAATATACCGCTGAGAATGGCTATGATAATAACAACCATTACCATAAGTTTTTTCATACTCGTTATATCTGCAAACGCCTCCTTGACATCTATTTTAGCCACCATTCCCCAGTCCAAGGATGGGATATACCGCCAGGCCGCTATAACTCTCTGCCCCCGGTAATCAATCAGCTTGCCGACTCCTTGCCTGCCTTGCGCGGCTTCCTGGATCGGCCCGCCAAACTTCCCGCCTAAAATGATGCGTTTCTTAAGAGCCGCATCCGGCTCATACTTCAGTGGATTGAGATATACGATCTCATTGCCTGTTTTCTTACCCAGCAATGTCTCGCCGCTTAAGCCAAGGCCGGTTGAATCATTGATAAGTCCGTAAATGGACGTCGTATCAATTTCAAAAACTATAACCCCGATAATTTTTCCTTTAAAATCAAAGGCCGGGGCGGTCAACAGCATCGCAAACTTATTCTCTTCAGCTTCATCCTTAAAGATATCTGAAAAGAAGATCTCTTTTTTACCTTCTTCAAATGCTTTCTGGTTATCTCCAGGCAGTGATTTTAAGATATCGAACCGGTAATGTTTAGGGTTACTGGCATAGACTACCTTTCCTACCTGATTTACAAGCATGATATCATACAGGCCTAAAACATCCTGCATGGGCCTTAACTGTTCATCGAGTATTTTTTTCGCGGAAAGATATTGCTTATCGGCTGGAACACGCGCAAGCCCGGCCATCACAGGCAGATTTAGCTTAATATTGTAAAAGCTCTGCGCGATCTTAATATTGGCTTTAAGACCAGCAAAATACGAATCTATTTTATCAGACTTGTACGACGCTATATCCTGCAATTGAAAAAGGCGGATACGCTCAAGAGAATCACTGTAATTGTGAAACATTAAAGCGCTTGTAAATATAATAGGAATTAAGGCGATGGCCAGGAACATCGTGATAAGCTTTATTCTTATAGACATAAAAACCCCGCCCCCAGTATCATGAACAAGATAGCGGCATGGAACGCCATTGCCGAATTGGCACCCGGAACATAGTAATAAATAAGCGGCACGTTAAAAATATATCCGGCTATAGCCAGCGTTCCTATCGAACAGATCATCATCCCTATTGCTCTTAGTTTTGACCGCAGCTGGCCAGGATTTAAAATTGTTAAAATGCCTGCCACGGCTACCAGCATAAAACAAAGCATTGTTGGGATCGAAGGCTGGCCGGGCACAATACTTTTTATTGCATTTTCGGCATCTTTAATGAACAGGTCTTCTACTCCAGTATGTATCCCGATTAGCGTGGAGAAAAATAGCGTTCCCATTATAAGTATGATCAGAAGAGAAGTTATTGAGAGTACTATCAGGGTCTTTTCAAATTCGCCTTCCTGAGCCCTTATAATAAAATACAGAGATATTCCGCTCAAGACAAAAGTGAAGGCCGTGCTCAGCTTCATGGTTATCCATACGGGAGAAATACTTTTTAGAAAACCGATATCAAATATCCATCCGATGATAACCGCGCATCCCGCGATGATCATGATTAAAGACATTATCCTGCCAATGCTTCTCTTATTCTCTATAGTCATTTTTATCTTTTCGAACGGACTCGCTTCTTCTTTGCCCGGAACATGGTTGGCGTAACTCCCGTAATTTTCTTAAATATCCTCATAAATGACTCAGGGTTCATAAATCCCAGTCTGTCCGATATTTCGCTGACCGCGCTACTCGTGTTCAACAGCAGTTCTTTTGCCCTGGCGATCTTGATCTTCAGTTTGAAATCGATGAATCCTATGCCGGCGGTATCTTTAAATACTCTACTCAGGTATTTTGGGCTCAAGTTAACGGTTTTTGCGGCGTCTTGAAGGGAAACTTTTTTTAGCCAGTTACGTTCGATATAACGCTTTATCTTATTGATCTTTTGTTCTATATCCGATCCGCCCGTTTCTTTTTCGGTTTTTGACAATTCCAAAAGCTTTTCGACGACCTCTTTGAGCCTGTCGATATTAACGGGTTTTTCGAGATAATCGTCGGCCTTCCCCCGGAGGGATTCAACGGCAATATCCTTCGAACTGAAAGCCGTAAGCATTATAACTTTAATATTATGATCTCTTTTCTTGATTACTTTAAGTATTTCCGTGCCTGTCAGGCCCGGCATCTTATAATCGAGTATTACGAGGTCTATTTCGTGAGGTTTACTAAGTATCTCCAGCGCCTTCTGGCCATCGGGCGCTGTAAGGATGCTGTATTCATCCAGGCTGCACATCAGTTCTTCCCTGAATTCCTTTTCGTCATCCACAATAAGTATCGTTTCAGACAATTTTGCCTCCGGTGATTTTTACAATTTGCACAATAGGTGCCCAAATTAAGAGGGCGTCTTTGCGGGCGATTGGAAGGCGCGCGCCAATCTCATCGTTAACGGATGGATTGCTTCGTCCCGCCGCGCGGCCCTCTTAGTGACAAGATTCAAATTCAAATCTCAAAAGGCAACCTTCGTCGAGGATGCTTTTCAGGTTGAACACATACAATTTAACGCAATTCTATAAATAATAGAGCCATTAATCAATACCATTTCAGATTGCGCTGGCTAGTGACGCTCCTACGGCTAAAGCCGGTGGATTTCATGTCGCGGGATTAAATTATTATCGAACAGTTTAAAACGCACTTATATCAAGGCATCAGTCATATTTGTGCACGCTCTTCAGGGCACATTAAAAGAAGTTCCGACGCTAAAATGTCTCGGAACTTCTTTTTAGTAATCCAGCACGCTGTGCATTATCTCATGCCTTACTCTTTTACAATGGATGAAACTGTACTGACGGCTCACTAACGCGTTTATTTTTAGTAGTTTCAGCTTTATTGATGACCCTACTGCGCCGCCGCGGCGGCCGCCAAAACAGGTTTGTACGGTTTTATTACTACTGAAACTTCTGTAGCGACGGCAGGTGCCTGTTTAATAATTTCTAAGGCTTCTTTTTTAGATTCCGCTTTAACTACAGCGCATCCGTTTATATTGAATATATCCGGATTCGAGTCCGACACCTCATTTTGGGTCAGTATTGTTCCGCTTTTAAGCATCCCCCGTTTCTGAAGGCTGTCCATCCAGCGCAGCCATTCAATTTTCTTCCGCCGCGCATTTTGCGATTCCGTTGCCATACCGTTAAACAATATCATGAATGTCATATATACCCCCTCCTCATTAATCTATCAAAACTCGGCTTCATTTATCCAGGCGCCGTGGATATTGCATTTAGCGACCGCTGTAAATTTTCCTTTTGTAACTTTCAGGTGAAGCCCGACCGCCGGATTCATATTCCCTGGAGTAAAATATATGCGAGAGATATATTTCTTGTCAATATAGGAATCAACGTACGCTATGAAATGTTCCGGCAGCATGGGATGAGTAATCTCCCCGATCTTAATACTTACATCCACGCACCCGTCCGGAATTAGCTTACATTCCTTTTTAATGGATATCTGCGGTATATGCTTTTTATTGGTCTCCACTTTTTCCGTATCGCTGGTAGGCCTCATGATCGCATTCGCGTCGTCTTTGAAGGCTTCTTTTGGGGCGCCGCATACCGGACATTTATCCGGAGCTTTACCGTCAATTGATATAAATCCGCATATCTTGCATGTATATCCTTTCACTTTAAGCCTCCTTTAGAATTTCTGCGCTTTGCCTACGGCCTACAGTTGTGTCGCTATCCATTTTCCGTCCGCTGACTTCGATAATTTAAGTTTCGCGTGGCATCTTGGGCATGTAATTATATCACCTACTTTCGCCCCTTCAGGAACAATATTCTCCTGACCGCAAACAGAGCAGATTGCTGAAGATTTTTCGATATATGTCATTTGCACGGGCTTGGGGGCCTGAACCGACACCATAATGATCTGCTCATTGCCTGAATTCACAATCCCGTGAGGAACGTTCGCGGGGCCATATACGGCCGAACCCGCGTCAACCATTGCCTGGTCATTGCCTACAGTAAATTGGCCCCGCCCTGCTACTATGTAAAACAACTCATCTGTCGCCGGATGCTTATGAAGCCTCAACACCTGTTTTGGCTGAAGATAATAAGTGTTAAATACAAGTTTGTCAGTAGTAAGCGGTACTTTTTTAAGCATATCCTTCGCGTCAAACTCTTTTATGTCATTAATATTGACAGTCTGTACTCCCTCCTTTTTCATGGATCCAGCCTTGGCGGCATCATCCGTAAAACCTGAGGCTACGAATACAAACATGATCGATACTAAGAACATTAGTCTTTTCATTTTTCCTCCCGGCCGTATTTTACATCCGATATATGAAAAGAATACAAAGTCTGATAAGTAGTTACAATGTTGTATTTCCACAAAAAACTGATCTTTTTCCATATATCTTGGCTCAGTAAAAAAGCCCAAAATATCCTCGTAAAGCGGATGTCTTAGGCTAAATTCAGGCGGCTTTGCGCTGAACCAACATAGTTCAAAGAAGAATGCCGCCACTTCTGCTTCGCTACAGGGCGGGGTTCTCAGCTACTCGAACTATAATACTCGTTGGCAGATTTGCAAACAGGCAAATGCCATCGCGCTTGGACGCGCGCCACTACACCTCTGCTTGCGATTCCTTCGCTCAAACATCCCACAACCATCTTGCGGACCCAAAGTCGCGAACATCACTGCGCCTTTCGAATCCTTACGCGAGCAAAGCAGTTTGCTCGCTCCACCTGAGCAACAAAAAATCCGCAATCACATTTTAGAGGTGATTGCGGATTTTTAAGATGCTCCCCTGGGTAGACGACGTTCGAACCTATTTTGGAGACATTTCAACTCAAAATCGCTTTGATTTTACAAGGAATTGGTTAGGTTCGATTTGAGGTCGGAGTTATTAACAATTATTTAATAAAGTTAATGAGCTAAATACTAGTTTTATTTAGTTAAATCTATTATTTGATTATTTAATATTTGAGTATCTGCAATCAGTATGTTGATAGCTTTATAACTTTCATTTTCAGAATATTTCTTTATCTCACTTATTTTATTTTTTATTCTTTCTATTTTTCTCTTTTCAATAGGAATTGCTAATTGTTCTTGATGATATTTACGATCAATAATATTAATGTATTGATCATTCAATCCGACAATCGTTTCAATTATATCTTGGCTTTCAGAGTTAATTGATTCGGGAATAGCAGGATAATACAACGAATCTGATATTCCAATAATACTTTTAGCGATCCTATCAGGACTATAGTTCGAATTAACGGCATTTAGCAGCAGATTCAGGGTAGTTGAATTGATGTTTAAATATTCGTACTGTTTAATTTTGGCCGTAATTCTTTGTTTAAAATCGCCTGGAAAACCGTTGGACAAAAATTCATTGGCCATATATTTAACTTCTTGTGAAAGTTTGTATATCAACATATCTTGAACATAATTTTCTCGCAATGTCCTTTTTATCAATATTTCAAGCAACTGACTATCTCCAACTTGTTTTTTGTTATTTTCGATTATTTCATCAACCTCCATTAGAAATCCAGTTAGTATTGAGGCTACCTTCTTTTTTTCGATATCTAACGCTTTATTCAGTTCATTTAGCGATGACTTTGCTTCTTCAATGTTCTTATTTGCTAATTCTTTTTCAATATTTTGAATGTATTTCTCCATTTCTGGAATCGAATCTTTATCCATTAAACCATATTTCTTAATATAACCAATCTCATTATTAATAACATCTATATTTACTATTTTATTCGCGCCGGATGGCTTTTCCGCCCCGCTGGAATATAATATCTCAAACTTTTGGATCTCGCCTTCTTTTATCAAGCCCTCCATTATTACCGCAAAATCTCTTATTCCGTCCCAACCTCTTACTTCAGTCATAAACCTGTTATCTCCCACTCCATATACTGTAAGTCCAAATATACCGCAGTTTCCACCATTGTAATCCAAGGAATTAAATTCTCTTTGCGAGCCATCACTCCAATCCTTAATATATGTTGAGTCTCCAATTTCTGATATTTTTTCTTTTCTTACAAAGTCATATCCTGTACGTTTACCTTCATTATCTTCAAGGAGAAGCTCAGTTTTTGTATCTAGCGATGATACTGTAAAGCGTGCATTGGCATTAGAACAAAAAATAAGGGATAGTAAGAGAATTAGACCTATTTTTTTCATATTTTTAGTAAACACAGACTATTTAAAATTGTATTTATAAATATTCCCGGCAACTTCGCAGCCAGAATCATCAAAAACTGCACATTTTTCATCAGGAGAAATGTCAATTGATATTACCTCATCAACAGGTAACAATATTTCTTTAACTACCTTTTGTTCATTAAAATCCATTTTTAAAATGCTTTTTTCTTTGTGCAGATACAAAAACTTACA
>Ga0265342_10000436_pt1 | contig 45633 bp, 39 predicted proteins | sample 4CB327metaG_FD_203125 | JGI IMG/M metagenome (GOLD analysis project Ga0265342, IMG submission 203125) | Rhizosphere microbial communities from Carex aquatilis grown in University of Washington, Seatle, WA, United States - 4-CB3-27 metaG | ecosystem: Host-associated > Plants > Roots >... | reverse complement strand
GGAACGCAGAAGGAATTTCGAGGAGGAACCGAGCGGGCCGCGACGCCTGCCGCCACGCTCGAGCGCATCCGCCCTCTCTTCGAGCGGGTCGGCATCACCCGGGTCGCCGACGTGACAGGCCTCGACCGGATCGGGGTTCCGGTCGTGGCCGTGCATCGGCCGAATAGCCGCTCGCTGGCGGTTGCGCAGGGGAAAGGCGCCACGCTGGAGGAGGCGAAGGTCTCGGGTGCGATGGAGTCCATCGAGACCTATCACGCGGAAAATGTCGTGGCGCCGCTATTCCTGGGCAGTTATCGAGAAATGCGCGCGCGACATCCGGTCGTCGCCGTCGAGCGCTTGCCGCGCCTCACGGTCAGCCGCTTCGGACCGGACCTTTCCTTGCTGTGGTCGGTAGGCACCGAGCTCGCCAGTGGTGCCAAGATGTTGCTGCCGTACGAGCTCGTCCACCTCGATTTTCGGTTGCCGTTGCCCACGGGCAGCGGTGCATTCGTGATGGGCTCCAACGGGTTGGCGTCCGGCAACGAGCTGGTCGAGGCGATCCTTCATGGCCTCTACGAGGTGATCGAGCGGGACGCAAACACCTTGTGGCATCTCTGTGGCGAAGAGAGCCAGCGCCTGCGCCGCGTGGATCTCGCCACCGTCGACGATGGCCGATGCAGGGAGGTTCTGGAGCGTTTCGATGCCGCGCGGATCGAGACCGTTGTCTGGGAGACCACGACAGACGTCGGTGTCAGTAGCTTCCTGTGCACGGTCGTCGATCGCGATTCCGACGAGCCGTGGCCCACCTTGCCCATCTCCGGATCCGGGTGTCACGCACGCCGCGGCATCGCCTTGCTGCGGGCGCTCACCGAAGCGGCCCAGGGCCGCCTCACGCTCATCTCCGGTGCGCGCGACGATCTGTCGCAAGCCTCGTACGACCCGGCGACCGCGCGTCACCGTACGAGTGCCATCCGCGCGCTCGGCGCCGCCAGCCGCGCGACGCGCAGCTTCCACGAGGCTCCTGACGCCGCGGGTGAGACGTTCGAGGAGGACTTGAACCGTGCTCTGACGGCTTTGGCGCGCGTCGGCCTGGACCAGATCGTCGCGGTGAACCTGACCCGTCCCGAGCTGGGGATCCCCGTCGTGCGAGTCGTCGTTCCCGGCCTCGAGACCATGAGTGAGTTGCCCGGGTTCGTGCCAGGAAGGCGGGCGGCGGAGGCCGTCGCCAGGAGAGAGCGATGAGCGTGGTCGTGTTCTGTGGTCCGACGATCGAGCCTGCGGCCGTGCGGGCTCTAGTTCCTGACGCGGATGTCCGTCCGCCGGCGGCGCGCGGGGACGTGCTGCGGGCGATGACCGGCCGGCCAGCGGCCATCGCGCTCATCGATGGTTACTTCGCGCGGGTTCCAGCCGTCTGGCACAAAGAGATCCTCTGGGCGATGTCGGAGGGCATCCACGTTTTCGGCGCGGCGAGCATGGGGGCGCTGCGGGCCGCCGAATTGCACACCTTTGGAATGGAGGGCGTGGGAGAGATCTTCCAGGCGTTCGCGACCGGCGCGCTCGAGGATGACGACGAAGTATCGGTCGTCCACGGCCCCGCCGACAGCGGCTACCGAGCGCTGTCGGATCCCCTGGTGAACATGCGCGCTACGTTCGCCCAGGCGGCGAACGAGGGCGTCATCGGCGTGCTCGTCGCGCGCGCGCTGACGAGGATTGCCAAGTCGCTCCCCTATCCCGAGCGCGCGTACGATCGTGTCCTGCAATCCGCGTCCGACCAGCCCGCGCTGATCGATGCCGTGGCGCCGCTGCGGGCTTGGCTGCCGCGCGGGCGCGTGGACCGCAAGCGTGAGGACGCGCTGGCTCTCTTGCGTCGGATCGGCGAGCTCGCGCGGTCGGGATGGTCGCGCAAGACGGTGACCTACCAATTCTCGCGCACCGATTCGTGGGAAGCGTTGCGCGCCGAGGTCGCGGCCGAGGGCGGGACTGCCAGCCAGCTTTTGCGCGGCGACGGCCGATGGTCCGGGCTGCGGGAGGAACTACTCGCCGCGGGGCAAGCGCACGACGTCTATGCGGGCGGTCGCATGCGCGCCTGGGGCCTCGAAGAGGCTCGTCGTCTCGGGGCGCGGGTCAACGTTCGGGCCGTGGAAGCCGTCATCGACGATTTCCGGCGTGAGCGCTCCCTGCTCGAGGGTGATGCTTTCGATGCGTGGTTGCGCGAGCAGGGCCTGTCCGGTGACGAGGCCGTCGCGTTCTTCGAGCGCGAGGCCGCCCTTCGCAACGTGGCGACTCGCGACGAGGCGACACTCTTTGATCACGTCATCGACCACTTGCGTTCGAGCGGCGCGCTCGGTTCCCTGCTCTCGCGTGCCGCCGAGAAGCGGCGCGACCTGACCACGCGCGGCCTCGAGCAGGGTGACGCAGAGGACACCGGGCTCAGCCTCGAGGATCTTTGGAAGTGGTACTTCGTCGAGCGCCTCGGCCGTCCGGTCCCCGCTGATTTGGTCGCCTTTGCCCGTACACAGCATGCAACGCTCGACGAGCTGCGCTACGCGGCCGCGCGTGAGTACCTCGCGCGCGGCTCCGCCGCCCGCGCCAAGTGCCGGCCATAGCTTGCGAGAATCATTGATTTAACCGGGCAACCCGGGGACGGCGGGTTGGTTCTCACCGTCACGCCGAGATAGTTGTGTGGTGGCGGAAACTGAAACTTTTCACACACTTCAGCGAAACGTGATCACGGCCGATAGCTGGGCCGCAACCATGAGTGCAAGCAGTATGGCGGCGACGGTGGGGACGGTGGGGACGCGCTCGGATGTGGGGCTTGCACCACATCTTCTGCTCGTCGATGACGAGCCAGCGGTAGCCCGGGCGTCCGAACGAATTCTCCGCAGCGGTGGGTTCCAGGTGTCGGTGGCAGGCGGTGGTCGAGAGGCCATCGAAAAGGCCACGGCGACGCCCTTCGATGCGATCGTGAGCGATCTGAGCATGCCGGACGTCGATGGCCGCGCGCTTCTTCGCGCGGTCCGCAACTCCGGGCTCGACATGCCCTTCGTGTTCCTGACCGGTAGCCCCGATCTGGACAGCGCGATCGAGGCCATCGAGTTCCGAGCGTTTCGCTATCTGGTGAAGCCCGTGCGCGGCGTCGAGCTCATCGACGTGATGAACAAGGCCGTGCGCTGGCATAAACTGGCGCGCGTTCGCAAGGACGCGGCGAGGGATCTCGCGTCGTCGACGGGCGAGGACCGTGACGATCTCGAGAGCACGTTCGCCGCCGCGACCGACCGGATGTGGATGGCGATGCAGCCCATCATCTGTTGGCAGAGTCGCACCGTCCTCGCGTACGAAGCGTTGCTCCGTACGGCGGAACCACGGATGAGCAATCCCACGAAGTTCATCGATGCCGCGGAAAAGCTCGGTTTGACCCGCGAGCTCGGCCGAGCCATTCGACGCCACATCGCCGAGCTCCTACCGAGCGCCCCCGCGACGGCGCTCGCATTCGTCAATCTGCACCCGTTGGATCTCGAAGATCCGGAGCTCAGCGATCCGAACGGCGCGCTCACGCCCTTCGCGAAACGCATCGTCCTCGAAGTCACGGAGCGCGCAGCCCTCGACCAGATTCCCGGCCTCGGTGCCCGCATCGCGCGCTTGCGGGAGCTGGGCTTTCGCATCGCCGTCGATGACCTTGGCGCGGGCTACGCGGGTCTGTCGACCTTTGCTTCGCTGGAGCCCGACGTGGTGAAGGCCGACATGTCTCTGATCCGCGACATTCAGCATTCGGCCGTCAAGCAAAAGGTCGTCGGATCGATCGTCACCCTCTGCAAAGATCTACACATCGAATTCGTCGCCGAAGGAATTGAGACCGAAGCCGAGCGCGATTGCGTCGCGTCTCTGGGCGGCGACAACCTGCAAGGCTATCTGTTCTCGCCGCCGCACCGCGGGTTCCCCGCGCCGGCTTACTAGCCACGGGCAGCCAGCGCGAGCGCGTCGGGGCCGGCCGGGAAGCGGAGCTGCGGCGTCGATTCGGTCGCGGCCCTCCAGATCTCTTGGGCCACGTCGGACGCGGTCGTGACCGCGGCTGGGTGCGAGAACGCCGCAAAGACGCGCTGGGCGAACGGTGCGTACGCCGCCGGAATGAGAGAATCGGTGGCGCGCGATCCGGCGTTGGCGGTGAAATTCGTGCTCGGGGCGTGACCCGGCTCGACCAGCTTGACCCTCACGCCCAAGTCAGCGAGCTCCAGCGCCAGTGACGCCGTGAAGCCTTCGATGGCCATCTTGCTCGCGGTGTACACGGCCACGAGCGGCATCGGTGCGAGCGTCGCGCTGGAGGTGACGTTCACGATCACCCCGGACCGCCGGGCGCGAAACTGCGGCAGCACCGCCTGGGTCATCGCCATCGCGCCGAACGTGTTGGTCTCGAACACCTCGCGCCCCATCGGCAGCGGCGTCGCTTCGAAGGCGCCGAACGCTCCGATACCCGCATTATTGACCAGCACGTCGATCGGCCCGCTGGCTTCGAGCGCCGCCGCGATGCTTTGGGCGCTGGTTACGTCGAGCGCGATGACGCGCAGCCGGTCCGAACGCGGCACAACGCCCCAACCCCCGAGCGCGCCGGTGCTGGTGAACAGCCTCATGCGCGGCGAAGCGGATCTCCCTCCGGCGCGCGGGCGATGAGGGCCAGGTTCTTGTCGATGAGCGCGAGGCGCTGCTCGACGGACGCGCGCGAGCGAAGCCCGTCGGGCGGGGTCTTCATGACGTAGTCGAGCATCTTGTCGACGGTCGTCGTCGCGACGTGAAGGCGCGTGTCCGACGACGCGTAGTAGATGAAGATCTCGCCGGTCGCGCGCACCACGGCGCCGTTGCAGAAGAGCACGTTCGAAACGTCGCCCACGCGCTCCTCGGCGATCGGCGCCAGCAAGTAGCCGCCAGGGCTGTGCGTGACGCGCTCCGGGTGCGCGAGGTCGGACAGGAACGCGTACAGGACGTAGCGCAGGCCCGCGGCGGTGTTGCGCACAGCGTGCGCGATGTGAAGCCAGCCCTTCGGTGTCTTGAGCGGTGCCGGCCCCTGGCCGTTCTTCGCCTCTTTGATCGTGTGGTACCGCTTCTCTTCGATGATCAGCTCGTCGCGGATCGTGGCGCGCTCGATCGACTCGGATAGCGCCCAGCCGATCCCGCCGCCCTTGCCTGCCTCGATGAAGCTGTCCTGCGGGCGCGTGTAGAACGCGTACTTCCCGTCGATGAATTCCGGGTGCAGCACAACGTTGCGCTGTTGGGCCGAACGGCTCCGCAGGTCGGCGAGCCGTTCCCAGGTTACGAAGTCACGCGTGCGCGCGATCCCGCATTGCGCGATCGCGCTGGAGGTGTCGCCAGCAGGCGCGGCGGGGTCCCTTCGCTCGGTGCAGAACAGACCGTAGACGTAGCCATCCTCGTGCCGCACGAGGCGCATGTCGTAGACGTTGATGTCGGGATCGTCGGTCTCCGGCAGCAGGATGGGGTGGTTCCAGAACTTGAAGCCGTCGATACCGGTCGCGCTTTCGGCGATGGCGAAGAACGACTTGCGGTCGACGCCCTCGACGCGGCACACGACCAAGATTTTGCCGGCGTGCTCGATCGCGCCGGCGTTGAAGACGGCGTTGATGCCCAACCGCTCCATGAGGAACGGGTTGTCGTCGAGGTCGAGGTCGTAACGCCAGAAGACTGGCGTGTGCGCCGCGGTCAGGACCGGGAAGCGATAGCGATCGCAAAGACCATTGGAGAAGGCGGGGTCGGGCTCGTTCTTGCGCGCGAGCAGCTCGCGGTGCTCGCGGATCAGTCGCTCTCTCCGTTGGGCGGGGGTCTCAGGCATGGCAGGCTCCTCGGTCGCGCGGGGGCCGAATCGTCTATTAGAGTCGAGGAACTTGCAACAGTGTCGTCGGCGTTGCGGGAATGTGAGCAGATCGTTGCGCGCTTCTCGCCTGCGCTCTTCCTGAAACGGAGTTCGATGAACCCATGTGGCGCCGCACGCTGTTCGTGAGGCCTTGGCTGCTGCTCCTCGCCCTTTCGCTGCTAACGGCCCGCGCTGGCGCCGAGGGCTCGACTTTGCCGTCAGAAAAGGTGGGCGCTTGCGGCCTCCTCACCGCGGCTGACGCTCAGCGCGTCTCGAACGTTCCGATGGAGTTCCAGGCGCACGCGCCCGGGAACGACAGCCCCGGTCGGACGTGTGCTTACCGCCCGGCCCGACCCGGCGTCGGCGGGCCGACCGTGGAGCTCCGGTTGCTAGACGCGCGTGAATGGTCCCGCCTCAAGGCCGAAGCCGAGGTCCGCAAGCTCGGTGGCGGCGGCATCAAGGGCATCGGCGACGAGGCCTACGTCCTCAGGACGAAGAGAGGCCGGCGAGGGGGCGCGCTGGTGCTGTTCGTGCGCCGCCGGAGCGCGCAGTTCTCCGTCCGCTTCGTCGGTGTGGGCGTGGAGTTGACGGACGAGATGAAGGAGCTCGCCCGCGGCGTGGCAGGGCGGCTTTGGCCATAGCCGAGGTCTCCGCTAGCGTGCTGTCGTGCGGATCTCGAGGTCGAAGTCGAGCGTCGACGTGAGCGACGGGCCGACGAACGAATAGCCGCCGACCACGGGCATCGTGCCGGCTTGATCGGTCGCGGCGGCGAGCGCGATATGCCCGTCGGTGACCGGGATGCCGTGCGTGGGGTCCCAGCCGCGCCAGCCGACGCCGGGCACGAAGACTTCGGCCCATGCGTGCAGGTAGTGACGCCCATCGGGCGTGTCCGCTGCCGCCTGGTAGCCGCTACAGAACCGCGCCGGCAGTCCGAGGCTGCGCGCCGCCGCAAGGTAGAGGACGGTGAAGTCGCGACACGCTCCGTGCCAGGTGGCGAGCGTCTGGGCGGCGCTCTGCGCTTCGCCCGAGGGACGTATCTGTTTTTGTGCGCGCTGGTGAATCGTGCGGCACAGGTGCTCGACGAACGCCACCGGCGCGTACCCTACTTCGGCCGCAACAGCGTGCGCGAACGCCGCGACACCGTCGTCGGCGTCGTTCTGCAGGGGGCGATACGCGCCCAGCGGATCAGCGAAGGGCCGCGGCAGGGGAAGCCTCTCCGATGACGTTACCTTCGCCGCCTCGGACACCTCGGTATCGAGCTCGAAGCGACTCTCGATGGACAGCACGTGGGTGGCGGCGTCACCGAAGACGACGCGGGTGATCGGGTTGCCGAAGGCGTCTTCTTCGTCTCGTTGCTCGACCGGCTCCGGCCGCACGACGAGCGTCCGCGCGCGCATCGCGTACTCCGGGCGCGGCGTCAGGCGCAGCAGATGCGGCCCGAGCACGACGGGCACGTTGTAGCGGTACCGGGTCTCGTGACGAACGGCGAAGCGCAAGCTGCAAAGCATAGACGATTGGTCGCGCGACACCGGCGGGTCGCAATCGCGCATAGGACTGCGACGACGAGGTTTTACCAGTGCTTGGCAGGTTCGAAACCTCGTCGCAATCCACCACGTGAAGTCAGGCAGCGCCGTCCCTCCGGCAGAATGGCCGCATCATGAAACGACGACATCTCTTGCTTGTCCGAGGGGTGTTTTCGCTGCCGATCCTGTTCTCGTCGCTCGTGGCGGCAGCTGACGGGGTCTGGAGCTCGGATGACCGCACCGAGTCGGCTTACTTCCTGGTCACCAGCGAGGGATCAGGCATCGACGCGCTGCCTCTGAAGGAGTCGCGCGTCGAGATCCAGGTGGCGGGCGTGATCGCCCAGGTGCGCGTCACGCAGGTGTACCGCAACCAGGGCCCCCGGCCTCTCGAGGTCTATGTGTTCCCGGGTTCCACGCGCGCCGCCGTCTCGGCCCTGCGCATGAAGGTCGGCGATCGGACCATCGAAGCCGACGTCAAGGAGCGCGATGCGGCGCGCCGGACCTACGAGGCGCCCCGGGAAGAAGGACGGACCGCCAGCTTGCTCGAGCAGCAACCGCCCAACGTTCCAGATGAGCGTCGCCAACATTCTTCTCGGTGACACCGTCGACGTGGAGCTGACTTACAGCGAGCTCCTGGTGCCTACCGACGGCGTGTATCGGGCTTCCCGCACGCCTCGAGGTACGCCTCTCATCCAGCCTCCTCGCCGTCGACGGCGGCGGCGAGCGCCACCCACCCGATCTCACGGTGGGTGCGAAGGCCGAGCTCGTGGGGGCGCGTCGCGCGGGCGCTGGGTCTCATCGGAGACGTGCGGTTCGACTTCGACGATCAGACGGATGCGCGACGCGAGGCCCGCCTCGGCTTGCTCGGCGACCTCACCGTCTTGCCGCGCTTGACCCTGCGTAGCAACGCCTCGTTGCGGTACTTGAGCGGCCTGACCCGATCCCGCTACGCATTCGGGTACGCCGGCGAGCTCTCGTCGCTGCTCACCCGACAGTGGCTGCTCTTCGTCGGCTCGTCGGGCTTGGTCGCGGACCAGACCGCCGTGCGCATCGAGGGCGGTACCACCGTGGCCGTGACCCCCGCGCTGCTCGTCGGCATCGCCGGCAGCGGCGGTGTTACTGCCGCCGCCGAGAGCTTCAGCGCCGCCCTGATCCTGCGCTGGAGGTTGTGATCGGCGAACTACCCCAGACTCTCCTCTGAGAGAGCTTCGACTTCGAGCGTGTGCTCATCTCATCGTAGCGCGCACACAATCGCGCACAGCGGTGAAGGCGTCACCGAATTCGGACATGGGCGCCGCGTACGTGGTGCCGTCGACACCCGTAATCCTGATTCCCGCGCCCGCGCCCCCGATTTAGGGGCTTTCCCGATCTGGCCCGCCTATTGCGGATGGCAGGGCCAGGCCGAATCAAGCTCGGCCTGAAGCTCGTTCATTCCGTCGAGCTTCGACCCTTTTGCGGGAGTCGTCATCTTGACAAAGCTCAACTCGATCTCACTTGGCCTGTTCGCGCTCGCGGTCGGCCCCTTGGCATGCAACGTTCACGACAACACCCTCAACGCGACCGCGATCATCCCCAATGCAACGTTGAACCTCACGGCTGATACCGACGTCAACACCGTCATGCCGTCGCAGTCAGTGCCCATGACCGTCACGGTCACCAACGTCACCCTCGTCGAGCCAACCGCGACGCCGCCGGCCGGGCACGAGATGGACGCCGGCCACTTCGAGTTTCACCTCGACGACGAGACGACGCCGCCGTTGCTCGTGACCGCCCAGACGCAGGTGCAGGTGCCGATTCCGGCCGCCACGAAAGCAGGCCCGCACAAGATCATCTGCCGCCTGCACAAGCACGACGGCACACCGACGGTCACGGAATTCGAGGTCAGCATCACCGTTACGGTGAGCGTGACCACCGGCGCGGGCGGCCAGAGCGGCGGCACCGGCGGGAGCGGGGCGGGTGGTGCGGCGGGCAGCTCGGGTGCGGGCGGCGCTTCGGCAGCGGACGCGAGCGCGACCGACTGAGGCCTGGCGGGCCAGACGCCGGCGATTCGTGCTGCGGGGCGGGATTTCGGAGAACGCGCGCGCATTTGTTATCCTGAGCGGATGACGGCACGAATCGGAGCCTGGGTTGTCGCTGCATCCGTGCTGGTCTGCGGATGCGTCAGTGTCAGCGGAGGCAACGTGTTGAGCGGCGACCACCGTTTCACCTGGCTCGACGACGGCGCGAAGATGACCGCGACCTTGGGAAAGGCGACGTGGTTGTCGACCGCGGGGAGGGACTCCGTCGACATGCTCGCCACCACTGACACCGCGGGCATCACGATCTTCGCCGCGACGCCGACGCCGCTGACTGCGCAAACGTTCGTGTGCGGGCAGACGGCGTCAGGCCAGTCGCTCCTCCTCACCTACGGAAACGACGATCCGGCGGGGCCGGCGATCAGGTCAGAGAGCTGCACGGTGGCCTTCACGCAGATCGGCGCCGTCGGTGGTGCGCCGGTCATCGGCACGTTCGAGGTGGTGTTCGATCTGCCGAGCGGCGGCACGAAGGCCATCACGAATGGCAACTTCGACCTTGCGCTGTCGATGTAGCGGTACCCTGACGGCCACCCTTTTACACGGGCTTGTCGCCCGACAGCAGCAACTGGGGCTGCTGCGAAAAGCGATAGTCCTGCGACGTGGGGTCGAGGTCGAAGACCCAGACGAGATCGAACCGCTGGTCGGGCCACTTTGCAGGAACCGTCGCCGCGGTCTTCTTCGATAGTGAGAGGCCTTTCACGATGTCGGGGATCTCTCTGTGCGCCCAGGAGATCAGCACCGGCCCGTCGCAGGCCATCGCTCGCGCGGCCAGGTTGCTCTCCTCGCCGATACCGAACTCGAAATTGACCCTGACCGCTTTGCCGAGCTTGTCGACCAGCGGCGCGACCGTCTGCTGAGGCCGATGGCTGCCGTTGTCTTTGTCCAGCTTCGACGCGAAGACGAAGCGAGGCGTCGCGAGCGCGCCGTTTTGCAATGAGCCGGCGGACGGCGCCATCAAGACCGCGAGCGCGCCGGCGCGCTGCCATCCGCGAACCGTCAACGCCTCGCTCTCGTGGTCACCGTCCGGGTCGACACCGTGAGGCGGCGGGTTCTCCTCCGGCTTCTCCGCGTGGCGAATCAGCATGATCTTGGGCGCGTTCGGCTTCGCGTTCGGTCGGTCCTTGTGGTCGGTCATGTCATGGCTCCTGAGGAAACTCAGTCGCAGTCGGGTCCGAGGCCAACGTGGTCATCGCCAACTTCAACGCGCTCAGCGCCGCGCAGCAGGGCGATATGCTGGCCTTCCTGCGGTCCTTGTAGCGACCTTCACTCGAGCAAGCAGCCGCGCCGATCGCCGCGCGTGCACGCAGCGCGTGGCTGCTCTCCCTGTCCGTTGCTCGGTGGGCTCAGCGCAGCTTATAGGCGTCGACCACGACAACCCCGGCATTGGTCGTCTGTATCGTCGTGAATGTCGTTGCCGTCGCCGTGTAGCCTAGAACCGTGCCGTTGCTGCCACCGTCGGGCGGCGGAGGACAAGACGGCGTGAACGCGGCCTGCATGCCGGACACCACTGCGGCGCCGTGCTGGCGATCGATCTGGGTGCCCGAAGCAGTGACGATGTCGACAGGGAATGTACCGCCGACGCCCACGCCGATCACCAGCGTCTGACGAAGCAGCTGGACACCGGCGGTCGCTGCGTCGGGGACGTCATAGCCGGTCCTCGATTGCAGGTCATATGTGCCCGGTTGAATGGAGCCGCCTCCTGCGACTGGAGCAGCTCCCGTCGCGACCGCAGCCGTAACGCAGGGGCCGGTCGCGTCGAACGTGTTGCAGGTGGTGCCGGTGCTCGCTGCCGTCGTGGCTCCGCACGCCGTCGCACCACCAGCCCCCGTTGTTCCGCCGAGGCCCGCGGCTCCGCCGAGGCCCGCAGCTCCGCCGAGGCCCGCAGCTCCGCCGAGGCCCGCAGCCGCACCACCGCCCCCCGTGGTTCCGCCAGTCCCGGTGCCACCGGTTCCGCCGGTTCCTCCGCCGCCCGAGCTACCGCACCCATTCAACGCGACCAAGACGACAAAAGAACCGAACAGAGTAGCCACGCGCATCTTCATGTTCCTCCAGGTCCGCTCAAGAGTTCTCCGCCCGAGTCCAGATTACAGTTATTCCGTCTTGAATGGAGGTCCCGAGACATGAGTCGCGCCCAAAGGTCCGCGAGACCTCTGTGCGAAAGGTCACTCGGCGTGCAGTCCCGCATGGCCAGGGCGCGGGCTGCGTCGTGCGTAGGACGGCACTTGCCGATCCCTGCCGATCGCGTCCGGCGCACTCAAACGCTATGCTCAACGGATGACGGCACGCATCGGGGTCTGGGTCGCCGCCGTGTCGGCGCTGGTCGGCGGCTGTGTCGGCAGCGGCGAGGGCAACGTGTTGGACCGCGATTGCCACATCACCTGGCTCGACGACGGTGTGACGATGACCGCGACCACGGGAAACGCGACGTGGGCGTCGACGGGGGGGACGGACTCCGTCGACATGTTCGGTGCCAACCGTAGCGGAGGCCTCGAGATCTACACCGCGACGCCGGCGCCGCTCGTCGCGCAGACGTACGTGTGCGGACAGACGATGCCCGGCCAGTCGCTCCTCCTCACCTACAAGATCGGGAATCCGGCGGGGCCGGCGATCAGCTCCGAAAACTGTACGGTGGCGTTCACGCAGATCGGCGCCATCGGTGGTGCCCACGTCACCGGTACGTTCGAGATGGTGTTGGATCTGCCGGGCGGCGGCTCGAAGACCATCACGAATGGCACCTTCGAGCTTCCAATATCGAAGTAGGCTGAGGCGTCGGCTGAGTCCGTGCGCGCCTTCTGATCCGGGTCGTGTCACCGAGATGTCACCGCTACGCTGCGCGCGCGGCGGTAAGGTGCCGCCGAAGTCGCCATGGCCACCGCGATCCACCGTCCCACTGCCCGCATCGATCTCATCGCGCCGATCGGCAGGGGCGGGATGGCGGAGGTGTACCTGGTCGCTCTGCACTCTGCGAGCGGCGTGACCAAACTCGCTGCTCTCAAGCGCATCTGGCCGGAGCTGGCTGGCGACCCGGACTTCGTGGCGATGTTCCTCGACGAGGCGCAGCTGGCGGTCCGCCTGAATCACCCCAACGTCGTGCAGACGTACGAAGTGTTCTGCCAGGGCGACCAGCTCACGCTGGCGATGGAGTACCTGGAGGGACAGCCGCTGACCCGGGTCCTCACCCGCGTCTACCGCGAGCTCGGCCTGGAGCAGCGGCTGCGCATCGTGTGCGACATCCTGGCCGGTCTCGATCACGCGCACAACCTCTGCGACTACGACGGAACGCCTCTCGGCATCGTTCACCGCGACATCGGGCCACAGAACGTGTTCGTGACTTACACCGGCCATGTAAAGGTGATGGACTTCGGGGTCGCGAAGCGCCTCGAGGGTCGGATCCATTCGCGACCCGGGCGGGTGAAGGGGCGGCTCCCCTACATGGCGCCCGAGCAGCTTCGCGGCGAGCTGGTCGATCAGCGGGCTGATCTCTACGCCGTTGGCGTGATCCTCTGGGAGGTGCTTGCCGGGCGGCGGCGCTGGCAGGGCCAGACCGAAGTCGAGATCGCGCGCGCGCTGCGCGAGGGCGCCGAGCCACCGGGGCTGCCGGTCGACGTCGTCGTGCCCGCGAACTTCGACGCCGTCTGCCGCCGGGCGCTCGCGCCTCGCGCGGAGGATCGGTTCGCGACAGCGGCGGAGATGCATCGTGAAGTTGCGCGCCTGGTCCCGGCGGCGCTCGAGTCCCACGACCGGAGCCTCAGTCGAATCGTGTCGCTGGCGTTCGCCAGCGAGCGCGCCGAACAGCAGGCCCTGATCGAAGCGCACCTGCGGGGGCTCGCGGACGCACCCGCACCCCCGGCGCCGCCGCCCGTGATGGCGGCGGCGTCCGCGCCACCCGCGCCGCAACGGATGCCGACCCGGACCGCGATCCACCTGGGGATCGGCGTGGCGGGGGCTCTGGCGATATTCATCGGCGTCGCCATCGTCGGACACCGCTTGCGCGACGCCCGTCAAGCGACACCGGTGGGCCCCCGCCTCACCGACCCGGCGCGCCTCACGATCGCGCCCCGTGCCGCGCTGGGCTCCGGCGGGGGACCCGCCTACGCCCCACGGGTCTACGAGACCGCGCGTCCGGCTCCCCGACTGGCGCCGCCGGCCGACGTGGACGAGGGTAGCGGGGCGGAGCGCGTCCAGGCGCGGTCGAACGACCCGCGCGCCACGCACCGCAAGAGGCGATTGCTCGCATCGCAGCGGTTCGCCTCACCACCAGACCACGATTGGTCGCTGCCGGAGATGCGCACGCCGCGCACGCTGGCGCGGCCCCTCGACACGGAAGACCCTTATGCTCCGTGAACGCGCGCCAACGCGGATCGCGCTTGCCGCGTCGCTGATACTGGTCGTGCCGTGCGTTGCCGCCGCGGAGCCGCCCGGCGGCCGGACCGCCGCCATCCTCGAGGGCCAGGAGCACGTGCGGCGCGGGCTCGACCTCTACGAGGAGGGCGATCTCAACGGCGCGCACGCCGAGCTCGAGCGCGCCTACGAGGTCGCGCCGGCATTCAAGATCCTCTACAACCTCGCGCAGATCTCGCTGCGGCGCCAGGACTGGGTCACGGCCGACCGCGAGCTGCGCGCCTATCAGTCGCAGGCGGCCGGCAACCTGCCTCCGGGCCGCGCCCGCGAGCTGGCCGACACCCTCGCTCACCTGGCGACGCGGCTCGGCACCGTCGAGATCGCCGCATCTGCGCCGGGCGCCCGCCTCTCGATCGATCAGGCGAGCGAGACACTGCTACCGCTCACCCGGCCGCTGGTCGTCAATGTCGGCCAGCACGTCGCCACGGTCACCTGGCCCAGCGGCGAGCGGGAGTCGCGCTCGTTCGAGATCGCCGGCGGGGATCGCCTCTCGCTCGAGTTCGAGCCGCCACCCGCGCGCCCGGCGCCGCCGCGCGACGCTGACCGCCCGGCGCGGCGGCGGCGCGAGGTACCGGCGCGGGTCGACCTGCGCCCGCGGTGGGAAGGTGACGATGCGCCCGCGCTGGTGAGCCACGCGGACGAGCCCTCCGGTCGCGCGCATGCCACGGCCTGGTCCAGGTCCTGGATGGGTTGGACGGGGACCGCGGCGGCCCTGACCGGCGCGGGCGTGCTAGGGATCCTGGCCGTGCGGAGCTCGCGCGAGCTCGCCGCCGATCGCGGTAGCTTTCCAATCGATCCGGCGACGCTGAAGGACGAGTCGCTGCGCACGCACCGTTTCGCGCTCGGTGCCGATGTTCTGGCGCTGGCGGGGGCCGCGCTCGCGGGCTTGTCGATCTACCTGTCGTTCCGCGGCGGCGGCAGCAGCGATTGAGAATGACGCGCGGACCGCGGACGGCGGGTCACTGGGTCTCGCAGTACCGGTAGCTGCATACCGGCGCCGTGCCCGGGCAGTCGCGGTCGGTCTGGCAGGGCATGCAGGCCGTGGCGCCGTTCGCGGCCTTCTCGTAGGCGCAGCCGCACGAACCGGGCGGCGCGTACGATGAGAGCGCTCCCATCTCCTGGACGCGGTTCACACGCATGGCGCAGCGGGGCACCACGTGGTGCTGCGCCTCGACGCTGATGAGGTCGAGCCCGGCTGGTGCGGGCGTCGTGCCGGTCATGAAGCCGATCAGATCGGCGGCGCCTGCGTTGAGCGGCAGGCCGTTGACGCCGATCCGCGAAAGAAGGTGCAGCGGGCCCCAGATGGCGTAGTGGCCGTCCCTGACGTTGCTCTTCTCGTTGCTGGCGGCGTCGCGGTCCGGGTAGTACCCGCAGGTCTGGTCGAAGTGTTGGTAGGCGAGGATCGCCAGCGCCGCGCGATTGTCCTGCGCCACGTCCGCCGCCAGGATGCCGATGGCGGCGCCTCCAGGCGATGCGCTCGTGAGCGTCGACAGCATCGCGCCACTCGACGGGACGGGCGTCCCGCTCCAGCGATCCACGGGCACCCCGAGCGCGACGGCGATCATCCGTTGCGTCCCCGAGGTCGGGTCCCGCTGCAAGATGAGCGATCGGTTTGTCCACGGCGTCACGCCCGAGTCCGCCCCGAAGGCGAACACGTTGTACGCCGCCGCCGCGCTGATCGACCGCTCCGTCGAGGCGGCTGGCACGACGAAGGTCATGGTCTGAACCGGGCCCACGAAGTCCGCGACGTTGGAAGGCAACCCGCCGGGGAGGTCGACGCAGGTCGAGGCGAACACGTCGGACAGGCCCACGTCGGCGGTCGCGCCCGGGCCGGCGGCAGCGAGATCGCACGGCTGCTCGGTCCCGCTCGCGTCCCAGTACGACAGGGCCGTGGCGCCCTCGCCGTACACCGCGGTGCCATTCAGGATGGCATCGACCCCGGCGCAGGAGCCCTGCCCTTGATAGATCACGGTCGTGGGCTTGGCGGCGCTGGCGACGACGCGCCCGATCTGGGCCAGCAGCGGCTTGGCGGCCGTCGAGCCCACCACGAACACGGGTTGCGGAAGCGTGTGGCAATCGACGGCGAGCGCACGCGCCGGCGCCGCCGCGGCGACGAGGCACGCGACCAGCGGGGCTCCGGCGCGCCACCGGTCCAGTCGGCGCGCGCGAGAGCGCTGGCGCGCCGCGATCATCATGGAAGCACCGCCGGCAGGGGGCGCAGGCCGCCGTCGGGCCCGGTGCGGGTCACCCGCGCCGGGTCGAAGGAAACGCAGCCCGCGTCGCCGCAGGCGTTGGCCAGCCCGGGCGCCTGTCCGGCGCCGCAGGGCCGGCAGCCGTCTGCGAACTGGCATATGCGCGGCGGCGTCGCGCTGTCACTCGAGCGCGGAACGCAGACCTGCGTCGCCAGATCGCACACGGCGCCGAACCGCGCGCAGTCGGCGTCACCCCGGCACTGGGTCACGCTGCCGTCGACCAGCCACGAGCACCCCGCGGCCCCGCTGGCCGAGAGCCAGACCAGGCCGATCGCGAGACCGAGTGCTGCACGCCAGTCGGACCGCCACGGCGGAAGCAACGCAGGGACAGATGACACGGTCGCACGATAGTCGAGGGCCTGTGCGCACGAGTTCCAGTTCGGTGACATTTGGCCAGTCCGGGGCACCCAAACCGGTAGGGGTTTTTCCGAAGCTGGTTTATTCTTTTGGAAGAAGGGCGATCATGAGCTTCATCCGAACGATCGCATGGTGCGGCGCCACTCTCGTCGTTCTGCCCGTTCTCATGTCGGGCTGCACGCCGCTTCGGACGTACCTGCCGAGCGGCGACGCGGCCGGCTCGGATGTCGGCGCGCCGATGGTGGACGGAGCCGTCGACCGAGAGGTTGGCAGCATCAGCGACGCCAGAGACGCCAGCGCGGGCGCGGATGGCCCGGTGCAGAGCGACGTCGCGCCGGATCCCTGCCTCGGCAAGATCTGCAATTCTCCGCCGCCCGCGACCTGCCTCGACTCGACCACGCAGCGGCGATTCGACGCGACCGGGTCGTGCGTCGACGGAACCTGCACCTACCAACCTCAGGACGGCCACTGCACGTTCGGGTGCGCCGCGGGCGCCTGCAAGGCCGATCCGTGTGTCGGCGTCACGTGCAACCAGCCGATGCCGAATGTCTGTCAGGACGCCACGCACCTGCTCGCGTACAACACGGTCGGGACCTGCGCCGCCGGCAACTGCAGCTACGCGTCCCAGGTCATCCCCTGCACCTGCCTGAACGCTTCATGCGCCGTCGATCCGTGCACGAACATCGTCTGTGCATCACCGCCCGGCGCGGTCTGCGCCGACGCCAGCACGCTGCGCACGTTCGCGTCGGCCGGCACGTGCGCGAGCGGTTCGTGCAGCTACGCGCCGACCGATACAGCGTGCGCGTTCGGTTGCGCGAACGCTGCGTGCCAGAGCGATCCCTGCGCCGGCGTGACGTGCACCAGTCCTCCTTCGACCGTCTGCGTGGATTCCGACACCCTGAGACGGTACGCCACCACCGGGACGTGCTCGCGGGGCCTCTGTTCGTACGCCCCGACCGACACCGTCTGCGCCAACGGGTGCTCTGCCGGCAGGTGCATCATCATCATCACGCCTCCGCCTTGCTTCCCGGCCGGGACGCTCATCACGATGGCTGACCTCAGCTCCGTGCCGATCGAAGCAGTGCGACCGGGCGACATGGTTCTCGCGTACGACACTGCGACCGGCCGCTCCTCGCCGGAACGCGTCCTCCAGACCTTCGTGCACCCGTACCTCGTGGGCTCGACCCTGATCCACGTCAATGATCAGCTGGCAGCCACCCCGGAGCACCCCTTCTTCCGGAACGGTGCGTGGTCGCCGGCGGGAGAGATCGGCCTCGGGGATCGTCTGGTACGCATGGAGATCGGCGCCCGGGGAGGACCGACCTTCTTGCAGGCGCCGGTGACGTCGGTGCACCGCGAGGTGGTCCGGAGCGAGACCGCCGTCTACAACCTCGAGATCGACGAGCTCCACGACTATTTCGCGGGCGGGGTCCTGGTCCACAACAAGCCGGTTCAACCCTAGCGGCGCCGTCGGCCGCTTCGCTGGACGGCAGATCCGCTAGAAGGTCGCGGCGCAGGTGATCGCGGAAGTGGCGCAAGGGGCGCAGGCGAATTGCAGCGGATGGCTCGCGGCCCTGTGATCGGCGGGCGCCGGCTCGGCGGGGCTGGAGAAGAACAGGACATAGGCGGCGACACCGAGCAGGATCGGGGCGGCGACGTAGCCGCCGATCGCGACGTTGCGCGCCTGCTGAACGCCGTCGTATCGGGACTGGCAGTCCACGCCGGGGGTGCCGCTGATCGCGCCGGTCATGGCGTTGATCATGCAGTCGCGGTTGAAGTCGCTGGCTCGGCTCTGGCGCAGCAGATGGAACCCCACGCCGACCCCCAGCGCACCGATTCCGGCGATGCCGAGCCCGATGCCGAGCGGGCGCTTGATCTGCGAAGCGCCGTGGTCACTGTTCGCTGGCTCGGCGAAGGCGGGTGCGGTCGCGCCACCCCGATCGGCGCTGGTCGGCGACGGCGGCTCCATCTCGGGCACCGCGCCGGCGCCTGGCGCGGCGGCGCTCACCGCCACCAGCGCGATCGGTTCGCGCGCGAGACCGTTGGCGGGCACGTTGATCGTCCGGACCACGGGCAGGTAACCCGCGGCGCGCACCTCCAGAGATACGCTGCCGGCCTCGACGCGCAACGGCCGGTCGAGCGGCATCTTGCCGGCGACCCGCCCGTTGATGCGCACCTCGGCGCCGGGCGTGCCTCCGGAGAGCTCGAGTGAGCCGATGTGCTGGCGGATCTCGCCCAGTGCCTGGTCGAGCAGGGTGCGATTGCGCGCAATCCAAGGATCGCCCGTCCGCTGCAACGCCTCGGCCAGGTGAGCCTCCGCGTCGATCCACCTCCCCAGCGCTTGCTCGGCCAGCGCCATCTGGGCGCGCGCGCGGGCGCCCTTCTTCAAATCGTAAGCGCGGTGGAACTCGGCCAGCGCCGCCTCGTCGCTCCCCTTCTCGCGCAGCTCGAACCCGCGGCGAAGAGCCGCCTCTTCATCGCCGCCGCCTCCTCCGACGTCGGCGGCACGCGCGCTCGCGACGACGCCCAGCATGGCCGCCGCGAGCACGATCGCCGCGAGCGCGCCCGTAGCAGCGTTCGTTTTCATCTGTCGGTCTCGGGGTCGAAGCAATGACGTCATTTGAGAATGAGCGAATTGTTGGCGCCCCGGCGTGGTGCCGTCAACGGCGCGTCACCTCCCGCGGCTGGGGCAACCGGCGCCGCGGCCCGAACCAGCGGCTCATCGGGGACCGCCGTCGGCCCCTGCGTGCGTCCGGTACTGGTCGCCCCATGCCCGCTGCCCCGCCGCGGATGACCCGAGCGCTGCGCTGATGCCGAGTCCGGGAGACGCTGCAGTGTCACCTGCGATGGGAGCGCATCGTGGGCCTCGAAGGAGATCATCTGCTCCTGGAACCCATCGGCGGTCACGTGCAGCGTATGCATCGCGGCGTCGTCGGAGACGTCGCGCTGCATACGTCCCCGGACCGGCGGTCCACCGTCGAGCGAGAGCTGCGCCTCGGCCGGGAGAGCCCGCACGTCGAGCCGCCGCACGTGCGCGGGGGCGGCGGCGTGATCGCCGGATGACGCCGCTCCCTCGACGGTCGCCGAATGCGACCGCGCAGCCACCTCGGCACCAGCGGCAGCTGCCGTGGTCGGCGCCGGTGACACGGGTGCGGCTGCGGGGATCTCCGCTGAAGGCGGTGCCGCAGGCGAAGAGGGGCTCCGGGTGGCCAGCACGAACGCGATCCCCGCCGCGGCGCCGAACGCGACCAGCGCCACGGCCACCACGCGAACCTTCGACCCAGCCGCCGGCCTTCGATTGGGCGACGGGGTGACCTCGGCCGCCGCCTCGCGGAAGGTGGTGTCGAAGTTGCGCCCCTGGCTTGCCGAGGGAAGGATCTGCGTGCCGCCGGCATTCGAGCGCTGGCTCGGTGGTTTGGCGGCCTCCGGGGCCACCGCTGCCGGCGGAGATACGCCCGGCGGCAACGCCATCGTGCGCGCTGCGATCGGCGCCGCCTCGGTTCCCTCGGTCATGGCTGTCAAGTCGCGGAATCCGTCGGCGAGCGCCGCGCGCGCCTTTTCGCCGGCGTGCGGCAGCAGCGCCTGTCCGAGCGCGCGCAGCGACGGATAGCGATCGCTCGGCTGCGCCGCCAGGCAGCGAAGCAGCACCGCTTCCATCGCCGCCGGCAGATCCGGCCGCGCCGTCCGCGGGGGAACCAAGATCCCGTTCGCGATATGATGCAGGATCTCGAGAGCGCTCTCTCCGGGGTGTGCACGCGACCCCGTGACCATCTCGTACAGAATGAGGCCGATCGCGTACTGATCACTCCGCGCATCGACGCCGCGCGCGCCGCGCGCCTGCTCGGGCGACATGTACGCGACCGTACCCAGCATCGCCTGCGTCCCCGTGAGCGCGACCGCCTCGCGATCGTCGACGAGCTTGGAAACGCCGAAGTCCAGCACCTTCGGGATCGCCTCGCCCCACGGCCCGCGCGAAAGGAAGATGTTCTGCGGTTTGAGGTCGCGGTGGATGACCCCGTGCTCGTGCGCGGTCGACACCGCCGAGATCACCGGCAGCATGAGATCGACCGCGTCTGCGACCGGCAGCACCGACCGCCTCTCGATCAGCGCATCCAGCGTCTCGCCGTCGAGGAACTCCATGACGAGGTAGGGCGTGTCGCCCTCGGTGCCGACGTCGAGCACGGCGACCACGTTGGGGTGGTTGATGCGCGATGCTGCTTCCGCCTCGCGCAGGAACCGCGTGCGCGCGTCCCGCTGCGCGGCCACCGTCGGCAGCAACGTTTTGATCGCGAAGCGCTTCTTGAGGACCGGGTGGACCGCCTCGTAGACGGCTCCCATGCCGCCTTCACCCATCAGCCGGACGATGCGGTACTTCCCGAACTGCTCGTTTTCCGCTAGCCGACCGTGGGGTTCCATCGAAGGTGACTCGAGAAACGCTAAATCCTTGCGGCATCATAGGTCATTCCGTGACCCGCGCCAACGCCGGCCGGCCCGAGGTGAGCGCACCGGCGATCAGAACAAGGCGAGGACGCTCAACCGTCCCACCAGGGAGATCTGGACGTCGTCAAAGTTGTAGTTCAGGGGGCCCGGCATGGAGTCGGAGGTGCCGGTGAAGGCGACCAGGGTCCGGAGAGACCGGAGAACGAGACCTGGGCCGTGTACGAATCCGCTAGGGCACCGCTCCGGGATTCGGCCGTTGGCCGGTCAGGCGCCAGTGACGGAGCTCGTTGAACGCCGACCGGAGCTGCTCGGGGCGAAACTGGTCGTGGCCGCTCTCGCGAACGTATTGCTGCGCGAATAGCTCTCCGCACCCGGCGAGCTGGGCGACGTCGGAATAGCGATCGGACGGGTAGGCGGCGATCAACGGGTCGAACACCGCGCGAACGGCCAGCAGCGGGCGCTGGTCCCTCCTCGACGATCTGCTCATCTATTTGAATGAGCGGGCGCGGCCATCAGGCAGCGACCGAAACGCGATTGGTTGAGAAAATGAGCGGAAAACTGGGGGGGCGCCGGGAGGCGACTGCGCTCGCCGGGTCCGAATACCTCAGACAATACGCGGGTTTATCACCGATTCCCGGTCTTGGTGACCGCGGATGTTGTTGTCAGGCCTGGGGTAGACATCTTCCATGGCCGTTCATAGCCTTCTCTGATGAGTTATCAGGCATCTACATCCGCACCGACGGGTGTAGCTGGGATGGACGATATCCTTCGCGGCGGCTTTCCCGCCGGCCGGCTGTTGCTCATCGAGGGCGATCCTGGGGTTGGCAAGACGACCTTGGCGTTGCAGTTCCTGCTCGAGGGCGCGCGACAGGGTGAGCCCGGGGTCTACGTAACACTCTCGGAGACCAGGGAAGAGCTCGAGATGGTCGCGGCCTCACACGGATGGTCGCTCGACGGGATCGAGCTCTTCGAGCTGACGCCCCCCGACGCATTGCGCGGCGACGAGCAGAACACCCTTTTCCATCCCTCCGAGGTCGAGCTCGCCGAGACGACCAAGGCGGTGGTCGATCTCTGCGCGCGGGTCAAACCAAAGCGCCTCGTGTTCGATTCGCTGTCCGAGATCCGGCTGCTCGCCCAGAGCCCGCTCCGCTATCGCCGAGAGGTGCTCGCGCTCAAGCAATACTTCGCGGGCCGGGGCTGCACCGTGCTCTTGCTGGATGACCTAACCGGCACGAGCACGGACGGGCATTTGCAGAGCCTCGCGCACGGGGTCGTGACGATGGAGAAGCTGGTGCCCCTCTACGGCGCGCAGCGGCGGCGCTTGCGGATCGCGAAGCTGCGCGGCGTCGACTTTCGAGGCGGCTATCACGACTTCGTCATCGAGCGCGGCGGCGTCGTGGTTTTTCCTCGTCTGGTCGCGTCCGAGCACAGGCACGACTTCGAACGCGGCGTCGCCTCCAGCGGGATGCCGGAGCTGGACGCGATGCTGGGCGGCGGGCTCGATCGCGGAACCAGCGCGTTGCTGCTCGGCCCGCCGGGCACGGGAAAATCGGCGCTGGCCACGCAATGGGCGTCGGCCGCCGCCGGCCGTGGCGAGAAGGTGTTCGTGTACGCGTTCGACGAGAGCGTTGCGACCATGGAGGCGCGCTCGAAGTCGCTCGGCATCGATTTACCGGCGCACGAAAAGTCCGGGCAGATCGTCGTCAGGCAGATCGATCCGGCGGAGGTTCCTCCCGGGCAGCTCACTCACCAGATTCGCCAGGCGGTGGAAAATGAGGGCGTCCGCATGGTCATCATCGATAGCCTCAATGGCTACCTTCAGGCGATGCCCGACGAATCATTCTTGATCTTGCAGCTGCACGAGCTCCTCTCGTACCTCGGTCGCCAGGGCGTCGTCAGCATCCTCGTGGTCGCCCAGAATGGGCTCGTGGGCGCTTCGATGGTCAGCCCGACCGACGTCACCTACCTGGCGGACACCGTCCTCCTTCTCCGCCATTTCGAAGCGGGCGGGACATTGCGCAAAGCGGTCTCGGTGCTCAAGAAACGAACCGGCAGGCACGAAAGTGCCATCCGGGAGCTGTGCCTCACGGACAAAGGGATCACCGCGGGCGCGCCCCTGACGAGATTCCGGGGCGTGCTCACCGGTGTTCCCAGCTACGAGGGCTCCGCGGACGAGCTTCTGGCGCGCCGAGGCGGCAATGGCTGACCGCTCCCTCGGAGAGAGCCAACTGCTCGTGTTCGCGCCCTCGGGTCGCGACGCGGTGCTCGCGACGCAGGTGCTCGAGCAAGGAGGGATGAGCGCCACCATCTGCGGTAGCGCCGACGAGCTGGTGTCGGCGATTGGCGAGGGTGCTGGTGGCGCGCTCGTGGCCCAGGAGGCGCTCAGCCTCCCCGTCATAGCGGCGGTCGCTCGAGCCCTTCGCACCCAGCCGCCCTGGTCGGACTTTCCGTTCATCATCTTCATGCCGCGCACGGCCTCTGCGTTCGAGAACCGAAAGGCGCTGGAGGCGTTCGCTGATCTCGGAAACGTGACCGCGCTCGAGAAGCCGATCCATCCGCTGACGATGGTGAGCGCCGCGCGCGCGGCGCTGCGGGCGCGCAATCGGCAGTACGCCGCGCGCGCCGCACTGGAAGAGCGGGAGCGAGACGTCAGGCAGCGCGATCAATTCCTGGCCCTGCTCGGTCACGAGCTGCGCAATCCGCTGGGCGCATTGCGAAACGCGTCCAAGCTATTGGAGCGCGATGCGGCCGGCCTGCATCAGGTCCCGAACCCGCTGGCAATCATCGATCGGCAAATCAGCACGCTGACGTTGCTCGTCGATGATCTGCTCGACGTAGCTCGGGTCACGTCGGGCAAGATCTCGCTCAAGCTGTCGCCCGTCGATCTCGCGGCACTGACGCGGAGTCTCGTCGCCGAGGCGGGCCGCAGCAGCCGCGAGCGCCGGTTGCGACTGAGCCTGGATGCGCCGACCTCCCCGGTCGTCGTCATGGGTGACCGGCTTCGACTGGAACAGGTCATCAACAACCTGCTCACCAACGCCCTCAAGTACACGCCGCCGGGCGGTCGCATCGAGGTCGTGGTCGCGGACGGTGACCCCGCCATCTTGCGCGTCGTCGATACCGGCGTCGGCATCAGCGCCGAGGTTCTCCCCACGATCTTCGAGCCCTTCACGCAGGCCCCGCAGACCCTCGATCGATCGCAGGGTGGGATGGGGCTCGGGCTCAGCGTCGTCCGCGCTCTGGTCCGGCTGCACGGCGGCGAGGTCCTCGCCTCGAGCGCCGGTGCCGGTCGCGGCACGGAGTTCACGGTCTCGCTTCCGAGCGTGCTCGGCGCGACGGAGCTGATCGCCGAACCGAATACGGGCTCGGACGCGGCGATGTTGCCGTCTCGTCACATCCTCATCGTCGAGGACAGCGACGACAACCGCGAAACGCTTCAGGAGTTGCTCGAGTCGCTAGGACATCGCGTCGACACCGCCATGGATGGCGAGCAGGGTGTGGAGCGCGCCATTGCCGCGCACCCGGAGGTTGCGCTCGTGGACATCGGCCTGCCGCGTCTCGACGGCTACGAAGTCGCGCGCCGCATTCGCGCGGCCGGGGGCTCGGACATTTTTCTGGTGGCGCTGACCGGATACGGCCAGCCGGAAGATCGCACGCGCGCCGCCGCCGCCGGCTTCGACGTCCACATGACGAAGCCGATCAACTTCAACAACCTGAACAAGATTCTGGCAGCGGGGATGAAGGGCGGCGCGGTGACCGGCGCGGTCTTGGCGTCGCGCTAGCTCGTCTCACTGGGTGATCGTCAGGGTGTACGGCTGCGAGACGTACTGGGGAAGCACCGTCCCGTTGCCCTTTGTGGCTGGGACATAGAACGGCGTGACCTTGACGTAATAGTCGCCGGCGGTGATTCCGGTGCGATTGAGGACCACGCTGGACCCGTTCGCGGCCGATCCCATCGACGTGATTTCGGTGCCGAGCGCGTCGTAGAGAACGATGTCCCCGTCCACGTCGGTGGCGAGGATGGCCAGGGTCATGTTGACCATGCCGGCGGCGAGCGTGACCTTGTACCAGTCCTCCCAGGCGTTGGAGGCGAAGCCCGTCGAGCTGGCGTAGCCCGCGAACATGAATGCCTGGGCCGGCGTGCCCACGGTCAGCGGCGAGGCCTGCGTCCGAAGGTCGTTCGGCTCGAAGGTATCGTTCACCGGCGTGTAAGTGACCTTGAACGTATAGGGGTTGGCGATCGTTGCCGGATAGAATCGTTGCACGCTGACGCGATACTTGGTCGCCGGCGCGGCGTTGAACCAGTAATAGGTGCTGCCGCCGTTCGCGGCGTTGCCGTTGTCCTGAATCTCACTGTTGTCGCTCGCGGCAAACGCCGTCGAATCGATGTCGCCGTTGGGCCCTACGTCGGTCAGGTTCACGGTGATCACTCCGCCCGATGCCGGCGACGCGGGTGTGGTGAATTCGTAAAAGTCGATGTCGGCCGACGACTGCATGCACGCGTGGAAATCGGCGCCCAGCACCGGATAGGGCGTCGCGTGACTCTGGTCCTCGTTGCCGGGGTCCGGCGACGTGCAGGGGTCCGACCCGACGGACACATTGCCCTGGCCGCCGGCTCCAGTGGTCGTCACACCGCCGGTGCCGGTGCTGGTCGTCGAGCCGCCGGACCCCGTGTGCCCGCCCGCGGCGCTGCCACCTCCGCTGCCGCCCGAGGTCGCCCCGCCCGCGCCACCCTGGGTCCCGCCCGCGCCACCAGTGCCTGACCCGCCGGCGCCGCCTGTCGCCGAGCCGCCGGCGCCGTCACCCGGCTTCGACGGCTCTGCGGGGACACACGCGACAAGAAAAGCGCCCGACAGCGGCGCGACGACGAAAAGAGACACCACCAACGAACCGCGGACACCCCGCAAAAAAGAAATCATTCTATCCCCCGTTTTGTTTTCGATTGATTGCGACTTCGGTTGAGCCGCTCACCACTTCTTTTGCGATGCGCTACCACAATCCCTGGACCAGCACGCCGCCCTCGCCGCCGGCCGCGACCCACGGCGCGAACGCTAGGTCGTGCGAGAGCTCCGGAGCGGACGCTAGCAAGAGCACGCCACCCACCACCGCTCCCGCGCCCACGCCCGCGACGATCCATCCCAGGCGGTTGCGGTCCCTGCCCTGGGTGTATTTCTCGTCTTGCGCTTTCCATTGCGTACCGAAAGTGGTTTGCGTCGGCTTCAGCTGATTGAGCGCGCTCACGGCGTCGTGGGCCTGGTTGGCGCCGCTGTATGCCAGCACGCCGCCCGTGGTCGCCGCGGCGAGGCCGCCGATTCCCAGCGTCAGTCCGGCGACGCGTTGCCAGCTCACCGACGAGCGCGGGCGCGCAGCTCGCTCCCGGGCCGCCATGGTGTCGGCACCGGCCGGCGCTCGCGGCCGCGGCGTTGCGGTGACTGTCGCGGGCGGCGCAGCCGCCGGGCTAGCGCTCGCGGGCGCGACTGGCGCGGGCGCAGGCTTGGCCGGTGTCGCCGCAATCGTCGCGGCCGGCGCCAGCGGGACCAGCGTCAGCTCGACGCTCTCGACCGAGCCTCCCCGGGTCTCGACCTCGCGGACTTCGTTGCCATGCGCCAGCAGCAGTGTCTCGACGGTGTGCCTGCCGGGATTGACCTTGATCGGGGCGGGCAGCGGGGTGCGACCGATGAGGCGGCCGTCCAGGCGAATGTCGGCCCCCTCGGGGTGGGTCGCCACAGCGATCGTTCCGATGTGCGCCACCTGCCGCGCGATCTCGTCCTTCACCTCTCGGCGTCGGGCCGCGGCGATCGCGGAGGCGCCCAGCTTCAAGTACTCCTCGTAGGCCGCGACCGCTTCCACCGAGTGTCCGAGTGCCACGTTGACCTGCCCGATGTTGTAGAGGACCTGAAACACGGGCTCGGCGCGGTAGGCGGCTTCGAATTCGTCCAGGGCCTCGGCGAAGCGCTTGTCGGCGAACGCCGTGACGCCGCGATCGAAGTGTGCGTGGGCCACCTGCTTGGCGTCGAGTGTTGCCGCGGCCGCGGGCGCCGCGCTGAAAAATATGGGGAGCATGATGAGGTTGACCAAGAAGTGTCTCAGGGCACGACCATCGATTTTGGTGAACGCCTTCTTCATGATCCCCTCAGCATGATGCGTGCCGGATGGACTACCGGCCGTACGGGTTGTCTCGCTCGATGTCGATGGGCCGGTGAATCGCGGGTGTCTCGGATTCCGCCGGCTTGTCGCCGCGCGCGCCGGCCTTCTTCGCGGTGCGCGAACCGATTTTCGCCGGCGTCGGTCGCTTGATCGGACGGTCCGCGGGGTGTTCGGACGCGTTCGAACGCGACGGTACGGCGGTCGCCGGTGAACCTCGGTCGTCGCGCAGCCCAGCGTCCGGTAGGAGCGAGATCGGATCCGGAGCCGACGCCTGCGGGATCGCCGCTACGTTCTCCTTTGCGGTCAGCGCGGATGCGGTCGCCGGCGCACCGACCCCGGGCGGTGGCGCGGTGGGACGACGGGCACCCAGCCAGACCACCGCGGCGACGACCGCCACCGCAGACAGACCCACCACCCACCGGGTGACGTCGCCGCGCGGCGACTGGCGTGCAGGCGATGCGCCGGCCGCTTGTCCCGGGTAGGTGGGCGGCGTCGCCATCGTCCTCGCCGTTGCTTGGGCATGCGGCGTTGCCGACTTTGAAAATCCGGGCCGCGTCTCGAAGAAAGGCGCCAGCGAATCTGCCCAGACTTGCACCGACGGCGATCGTTGAGTCGGGTCTTTGGTCATGGCGCGGCTCACCGCCATCACCAGGCCGGCGGGCAGATCCGGCCGCAGGTTACCGAGCGGGGCAGGCTCCGCCGTCAGGATCTCGTGAATGACGTGAAGAAACTGCGCGCCCTCGAATGGTCGCTGCCCGGCGAGCAGCTCATAGAGCACCACGCCCAGCGACCAGACGTCGGCACGTTGATCGATGTTGCCGGCGCCGCGCGCCTGCTCGGGTGACATGTAGTAAGCGGTCCCGAACGTCGTGCCGGTGCCGGTGGTCAGCCCCGCGTCCGCCGGTCGCAGCTTGGCGATGCCGAAATCCAGAACTTTCACCAGATCTCTGCCGTCGCCCGCGTCGCACAGGAACAAGTTTTCGGGTTTCAGGTCGCGGTGGACGATCCCGGCCTTGTGCGCCACGGCCAGACCTCGGCACGCCTGGACGACGATACCGACCGCGCGCGCGATCGGCAGCGGCCCCGCGCCGTGCAAGAGCGCCGCGCAGTCGCATCCCTCGAGAAACTCCATTACCAGATAGGGCGCGCCGTCGGAGGCTCGGCCAAAGTCGGTGACGGCGACCAGGTTGGGGTGTTCCAGCCCGCCCGCCGCCTTGGCCTCGTTCTCGAATCGACGCAGCACCTCCCGGTTGGCGGCCAGCGCTGGCAACAAGAACTTGATGGCGAACCGGCGAGCCAGCGTCGCGTGACGCGCCTCGTAGACCGAACCCATGCCTCCCTGACCCAGCAGGCGAACGATCGTGTAACGGTCGACGACGGTGCCGATGCGCTGGCTCGCAGGGTCGGAGAGGGCCGCCGCCGATCCGTCGTCGTCGGCGCGCTCGGTGTCGTCCGAGCTCATAGCTTGGGACGCACGCCCTCCAGCGAGAAATCGGGATGGGCGGCCAGTAGCCGGTAAGCGCGCGCGCGGCCGATACCGATGGCCTGCGCGGCCCGCCCGACGCTGCCGGCGTGACTACGCAGGGCGGCGATCAGCGCGTCGAACTCGTCTGCGTCGCTGGTCGAGCGGCGCGTCGCCGGGCTGCCGGGTGCGAGCGCCGGTGGCGCGGGCGCGGCGTCGGACTGCGTCTCACCGCGGGGTGCGTCGACCACCGTCGCCGCGCGGACCGCGGCAAGCATACGGTCGGGCAAGAACGCCTTGCGCAACGGGCCGGCGTCCCCGTGCACGGTGACCAGTCGCTTGCACAGTAAGCCGAGCTCGCGCACGTTGAGGGGCCAGTCGTAAACGCACAACGCTTCGACCAGCTTGGCCTCGATGCGCTCGGTGCCCTGGGGCGGCACGCTGCCGGCCGATCCCGGTTGCGTAGATTCCTGACGCAGAAATTCGAAGAACAGCGGCACGATGTCCTCGCGGCGATCGCGCAGCGGCGGCAGCTCGATGGTCAGGCCTTCCAGGCGCGCGCGCAGGTCCGCGCGAAAGCGCCGCTCGGCGACCACCTCGGCCAGCGGCTCCTGACTGGCGGAGATGATGCGCACGTCGACGAGGACGTCGCTGGTCTCGCCGAGCGCGCGCACCCGACGCTCCTCCAGAACGCGCAATAGCTTGGGCTGCAGACTGAGCGGCAGCTCCAGCACTTCATCCAGGAACAGGCTACCACCGTGCGCCGCGCGGAACAGACCCGGGCTCGCCGCTTGCGCGCCGGTGAAGGCGCCCTTGCGGTAGCCAAACAGCTCGGCCTCGGCCAGCTCAGTGGGCAGAGCGGCGCAGTTCACGGCCACGAACGGTCCGGTGCGACCGCTCCAGCTGTGAATCGCGCGCGCGACACCTTCCTTGCCGGTGCCGGTCTCGCCCTGGACGATGATGGGAAGATCCGACGTGACCCGCGCCGCCGGCGCGACCGCCGCTGCCAACGTCGCGCCCCCGAACCAGCCGGGCGCGATCTCGTGGAATCCCGGGGCACCCGGCGCCTCGGACACGGCGACAGCAATCCACTCTCCGCAACGAACAACGTCCCCGCGCACCAGCGGCGCCGCCGATCGGCGCGCGCCGTTGATGAACACACCGTTGCGGCTGTCGAGATCGCGCACCGCGACCACCGGGCCATCGACGGTGAACTCGGCGTGGCGACGGGAGACCTCGTTGCCCGCCAGCGTCAGGTCACACGCCTCGTCTCGCCCCACGACCAGCGGCGACCGGTTGAACGCCATCGCGATCGGGCTCGGGAACAGCCAGCGCAGGTGGGTCGGCTGGCCCCAAGATGGATTCTGGTCGGTACCTTGCGAAGGGTGAGTTGTCGACATCCGAGGCATGACCTAGCCGCCGCGACCCGCGACTCTAGTCCCCGTCACGAGCTGGGATTCTTTCTACCCACTGGGCATGATCAAGACAAGCGAAGGGCGGGCCCGCCCCGGCGCGGACTACCCTGAGCAAATGTCGGGTACCATTCCGGCGGCGGGTCGATGCGACTGGTTTGCACGGAGAACGGCGCCAACAAATTTTGGGGAAGGGTCAGTGGATGGCCGCAGCCTGCGCGTTCGATTCGGGCGGGTGGGGACAGCCGGTCAGAGCAAGAGCAAGGAGCTCGCGACACCGGAGGCCGCCGAGCGCGAACTGGCGCGGCTCGTCGCCGAGAAGCGGCGTAAGGGGTACCGGGCAGAAGATGGAGCAGGTGGAGAAGGAGCCGGTAGCGCCAGTGGAACCCGCGGGGCCGTCCCGGCGGCGACGTTGGCCGGCAAGCCGTTGCTCGAGCTGGCGGCGCTGCTGGGGCGCGATCAGGGACCGAGCAGCTGATCCGCCCAGCGCGTCGGAGCGACTACGGAACCCCGTTCAGACCCTGGATCGTCGAGGTCGAGATCGTAACGCTCTTGCAATTCGTGCCGACGGCAGTGCCGGCGTTGGCGGTTCCGTTCGGGATCTGCGTCCAGTGGCCGCCCGAGTTGCCTGTCAGGGTCGTGTCGACGATGCTCAAACTGCCACCGAAGTTGTTGCTGGTGAAGAATAGACCGCCGCCGAAGGCGTTGACACCAGCGGCGTTGTTGACCACGGCGTCACCGCACAGCAGGACGTTGACGTCGTTGCCGTCGCTGTAGATGGCGCCGCCGTTGCCGCCGGATCCGATCTCGTTCTGGCCGTTGTTCATCGCGGAGCACATCTTCGGATCGTTGTTGTTGGCGTCGTGCCCGACGGCGTGGTTGCCAGTGAACAAACTGTTGTAGATGTTGAGCTCGGAGAACAGGCCGCCGACCGCGCCGGCGTTGCTGGCCTGGTTGTTGGTGAAGGTGCTCCCCCCAATCCAGACGCCGCCCTTGCTGCCCAGCACGTAGATCGCGCCTCCGCCTGTGTCGGGGCCCAGCGGCGCGGCTTGGTTGTTGGTGAAGATCGAATCGACGACGACCAGGTAGCCGTCACGCATGTAGAGCGCGCCGCCCTGGCCGTCGTCATATCCTTGCGAGCAGGGCGCTGGTGCGGTCGGGATCACTTGCGTCGGCGTCGACCTTCCGTTCACCAGTGCGATGTGCTGCAGCGTGAGGCCGAAATCGTTGGCTTGAAAGTTCGCGCTCTCGAAACGCATGATCTGGACCGCGCTGCCGCCGTCGAGCGTGATCTTCCGATTGCCGTCGATGAGGGTGTTCTTGTTTGACGGGACCTTCAGCGTCGCGGTGACCGGGATCGTCACCGGAGCCGCGCCGCAGTTGAAAGTGATGAGACCCCCGGCGGTCACCGCCGCCTGAAGCGCGGCGAAGGTGCAGCTCGCCGCCGTGCCGGTTCCAACGATTCGGTCCGGCTGAGAAATGGTCACGGACTGCAGCTTCGTCGGGATGCCGGCGCTGCAGGATCCGTTCGGATTGCCCGCGTTCCACGGCGGCGCACCGCCGCTCCCGCCCGAGCCGGAACCACCGCTCCCGGCGCGACCGCCCACCCCGACGGATCCGCCGTTGCCGGGGTTGCCTCCCGGCGAACCGCCGATACCCAGGGTTCCGCCGTTGCCACTACTCGAGCCGCCTTTCCCGCCACCTACGGAGCCGCTGTCGCAACCGGCGCCTGCGATCACGAGCCATGAAACGAACGCGAACGAAAGCGGGCGAGCGATGAATCTCATCATGCGGTTCCCCTTTCGGTCTGGTGCCGACCCCTATCATAGTCCTCGAGGCCCGCAATTTTACCGCCCCAGTACTCGACGCGACGGGCCTTTATCTATTCGGGCCTACGCGTTAAGAGAGGGCATGAGGTCGGCTGAGGCTTGTGCGGGTTGCGGAGCTCCACTGGTGCCGGCTGCGTCGTTCGTGACGGAGGCCGGTAGTCTTTGCCGGCGGTGCTTTTCTAGCTTTCAGAACGACCAGGAAGAACGAGCCGTATCGCTGCGGAAGACGATCGTCTGATTTCGCGACGCACGAAGCTAATGGCGCGAGTCCACGCGGTCATCTGGATTGGTCTTCTCGTGCCACCTTTCACGGTCCCTAGTGGATACCTGCTGTGGCGCGCGCGCGCGTTCTATCCATCGAAGCCGGCGGATTCGTTGAGCAGGCTCTAGGCTCTCGCAGCACGCGCTGCTCGATGACGTCATCCGGACGGATCATCCTCGCCCTCGCGCTTGCCCGCGAGGGCCGAAGTCTCAATCGCTTTTTTTTCGGGTCGACCGAAGGTCTGCGCTTTAGCGAGCTCTAAAGCCGATAGACCACGAAAGCATTGAACGGTCGCCCCACTTGCGAGCGAAGGAGAATGTCATGAAACTGAGATCCAACGTCCTGGTCGTAGCCGCGGGCGCGGTATTCCTGTCGGCCTGCGGCGACTTCAGCGATCCGCAGGTGGAAGACGTGGCCGTCCAGCAGGGCGCGCTGAATCAAACCTTCGCGCAACATCAGACCGCGTGTCAGGCCGATCCGCGCGTCCAATCGGGCGTCGTCTCACTCACCGACTGCATCGGCGCCGACATCTTCTTCAAGGAGACCTTCAACGGCAACGGACGGACCTGCGGCACCTGCCACCGCGTAGAGCGAAACTTCACGATCGATGCCCCATTCATCGCCCGGCTTCCCAGCTCGGACCCGCTGTTCATCGCGGAGAACACGACGGACAACCTGGTGCTGGACAACCTCGAAGTTCCGGCGCAAATGCGCGCGCGCGGCCTCATCCTCGAGAACATCGACGGAACCCTGCCCGAGGGGCCGACCGTCCGCTTCGTGCTCCGCAGCGTGCCGCACAACCTGTCCCAGGGCGTCAGCATCAAGGGCGCGGGAGTCGGCTTCGATTCCTCCCTGAGCATCGACCGGACTGGATGGTCGGGTGACGGCTCGCCCGCTTCGGGCACCAACGGAAGCGGCGTGACGATGACGGGCCGCCTGGACGACTTCACCATGGGCGCCATCAATCAGCACTTCACCCGCAGCTTGAACCGCGTGCCCGGTGTCGACTTTCGCAAGTCGACCGAGGAGGAAGGCACGGCCGTCGCTACCTTCATGAAGGACCTCGGTCGCCTCAACGACATCGACCTCACCAGCGTCGCCTTCAGCGATCCGGGCGCCGAGCTCGGCCGACAGCGCTTTCTCACCGTGGGTTGCAACAGCTGTCACAGCAACGCGGGCGCCAACCTCCCCGCCGTCATCAACGGCGTTTCAGGCACCTTCAACTTCAACTTCCCCACCGGCGCCGACGGCTCGCGCAATCCCGCTCTCGCCAGCTTCCCGAGCGACGGCGGCGAGGCCTTTTTTCCGAACCAGTCGGTACCCCAACCCTTGGGCAACAACACGTTCAACGCGCCGCCGCTCATCGAGGCAGCCGACACCGGTCCCTTCTTCCACACGGACATTCAGGTCACCGGCGCTGTCTCGGAAAACACCCCGAGCGCCCAGACCATCGAGCAGGCGGCCGCGTTCTACACCTCGCCGGCCTTCCAGACCTCGACGGGAGGCAAGATTGCCCCGGTCAACGCCAACGCCGCCGACGTCGCGAACATCGGCCGCTTCCTGCGCGCCATCAACGCCGTCTTCAACATCCAGATGGCCGCGAACCGGATCAGCGGCGCGCGCGACATGGCCAACGCCCTCGGCAACGTGGCGCGCGTCGACAGAATGCAGCGGCGCATGGCGCAGATGACGCTGTTCGAGCTCGACGACGCGGTCCGCGTCCTCTCGGCCGTGTCGAACCTGAACGTCGCGCAGGCGAACCGCATCCGCACCGCACGCACGCGGATCGAGACCGTCGTCGCTACCAGCGGCACGAGCGCGACGGCGTTCAACACGCGCATGTCGAACCTGAGCAACGCATTCAATGACCTGGATCTGGCGGACACCGAGATCTCCGCGAACATCACGTTCCAGATCGGCAACGGCACGCGCATCGACTGCGCGGACCCCTCAACCAACGGGCAGCCCGGCAACGCCCCCTGCTTCAACCCGGCGCTGCGTACCGCGGCGCCGTAGTCTCTCGGGCCAATAGCCCGGGGCTTCGCGAATCCGCGGTTTCGGGCTAACCTCTCCTCATGCGAGCCACGATCGTCGAGTTCCGGAAGGAGCAGGGAATGGGACGCGTCAGCGTGGACGGCATCGGCGAGCTACCTTTCGATGCCTCCACGGTTGGCGTGTCGTGGACGAGCCTCACGCCGGGGCGGCAGGTCGAGGTGGAGGTCGGGCCGTCGCGCCTGGGGGGCCAGCGGGTCCGAAAGCTCTGGATCCCCGGCGAGAAATTGCCAGACCTCAAGTAGCCAGCCCTGCACCGCGAGCTCAGTCAGGCCTCACGCGCGAGAGGGCGCGTCGTATTGCGCCTTCGTGGTACCGTGGAGTGAGCAGATCTCTGACAACGGAGGCTCCCCCATGCGTCACCCTTCGAGCACGACAATCGCCGCGATGGTCCTGGCCGCCCAGACCGCCGCGTCCGCCGCCTGGTCGGCCCCCGCTACCTCCGACGAGAAGCGCGAGTTCCAGCTTCAGGACACGCACACGGCCAAGGGGGCGCACGGCGCCACGGCATCGAAGATCGCGCCGACGAAGACCGAGGCGGCGATGAGGCTGTTCGTCGTCGACAAGGACAAGGGGCCGGTCAAAGGGGTCGTCATCTTTCTGACCGGGCCGGACAAGAAGAAGCACTACACCGACCCGACCGACAGCGAGGGGTACGCGGAGGTGCTGGTGCCGGTGGGCCAGACATATGACGTCACCTATCTGAGTCTCGGCCGGCGGGAGATAGCAGCGACAGTCCCCGTGGCGGACGAACCCAGTCAATCCGTCAAGCTGACCCTGCGCTACAAGCGTGAGCTCGCGCAGCAGCCTTTCATCCTCGCCGGGGTCAACTTCGACACCGCCAAGGCGACGATCCGCCCCGAGTCGTTTCCTCACCTCGACCTGGTCGTGGAGTTCATGGTCCACAAGAAGGACGCGCGCATCGAGATCTCGGGCCACACCGACAACGTGGGGAACGCCAAAGCCAACAAGACCCTGTCGGAAAAGCGCGCGCAAGCGTGCCGAAACTACGTCGTGTCGAAGGGCATCGACAAGAAGCGGCTGGACGCCATCGGCTTCGGCGACGAGCGCCCCGTCGCTCCCAACGACACCGACGAGGGCCGCCAGAAGAACCGCCGCATCGAAGCGAAGGAGCTGTAGCGAATGCGCTGATGGCAGGGGATGCCGGCGCTTGGATGGCGCGACCGAGCCGTGGTCGAAGTAAGAGCTGCCGAGCTTTCAGATTCGGCTTGGGATGGCCAGTTTGGTTGAAGCGGAGCAAGGAGGACGAGATGTCTACGATCCATCTCCACGAGACGACCACTGCGACGCCCGAGCAGTTCATCGCAGCGCTCACCGACTTCGGGCCGGGGCGCTCCAAGCTTTTCGGTAACAGCGCCGACGGGTACCTGAAGGTTTACGACCGCGGTGCCACCGAAGCCGACGTCACCGAGGGCTCAGCCGGCATCTGGGAACGCTTGCACTACGACTGGTCTGATCCGAACCGCGTCATCATGAAAACGACTGACTCGAACCTGTGGGGCGGAGACTCCGGGCACGTCTACACCTTCACGCGCAACCTTGACGGGACGACCGACCTGGATGCCGTCATCGTGCGCGACGGCAAGAACCTGAAGGGGCGCTTGCTGGGCGCCCTCGTCGGAACCATCGGCAAGGGTCATCTCTCGAAGGCGCTGGCCAACACGGTGAAGGCCGTCGAGGCGCGCAACCAGAAGACGAACGGGCGGTAACCGCGTCGCGGATTCGGCCGGTGCTGGACCGGTTGAGCCATACTCTTCGATATGGAGTCCGCCACATCGAAGCCAGCAGGGTCGCACATCGAAGGACAGTGGCACTGGTGGCCTGGTGTGCCACGGCCGTGGATCGTGCTTCCGCCCGATGTTCGGCAGGCGGCGCTGTCTCGGCCGCTATCACGACACCTGCTCCCCAGTCACGTGGGGTTCTTCCCCGAGGCGCGAGAACACCGGATTCGCCGCGACGCGGGCATCGGCTCGACCATCTTCAAGTATTGCGTTCGCGGTGCGGGCTGGTGCGAGTTGGAAGGCCGGCGCTTCGAGGTCGGGCCAGGCGATCTCTTCGTGCTTCCGCAGGGCTTGTCTCACGCCTACGGTGCGTACCCCGATCGGCCCTGGACGCTGCATTGGGTCCACGCGATGGGCGACGAGGTCCCCCACGTCGTGCGCGAGCTCGGTGTCGACGGAAGAAACCCGGTGGTGCGTCTAGGCCAGAGCCCGGCTGCCGTGGGGATGTTCGAGGAGGTGCACCAGGAGCTCGCAGGCGCGTGCGCACCGCACAATGTGCTCTTCGCGTCGCAATTGCTGACGCACCTCATGGGATTGATCATTCGCCTGCGGCGCGAGGCGCTCCGGGAGACGCCCGACGCGCACCAGCGGGTCCGGGCCAGCGCGGCGTACATGAGGAATCACCCGGAGCGCACCAGGGACCTCGGGACGCTGGCCTCCATCGTGGGACTGTCGTCATCACATTACGCGGCACTCTTTCGCGCCACGACGGGACACTCTCCGAAGCAGTATTTCACTCGGGTCCAGATAGCGCGCGCGGAACAGCTGCTGTCGACGACCGGCGACTCCGTCAAGGCCATCGCGCACCGGCTGGGCTTCGACGACCCGCTGTATTTCTCGAGGGTCTTCCGGCGCGTGAAGGGGATGGCTCCTTCGGAGTGGAGGCGGCTGAACAAGATCGGCTGATCGTCCATGTCGGACCGCGATTCGTCCCTGGCCGGTGCCGAGGCTCGCTCCGTAGACTGCGCAGCGTGCCGAAGACGATCTACCTGACTGTTACTCTGGCCGTGTTCTCGCTGGCCTGCAAGAAGAGCTCGTCGCCGTCCGGCACCGGCGGGGGCGGAGGTTCAGGGCCTCCCGCCGTCCCGTGCGAGGCCACGATTGCGAGCGGCACGCCGGTCGCCATTTCGCTCGACGGCAACGATATCGCCGCCAGCAACGTGAACGGCCTCACCTTCAAAGGCTTCGGGGTCCTCAGCGCCAACGGCACCAGTGAGCTGCTGATGGACTACAAGGCCGAGCACCCCCAAGAGTACGCCCAGCTGCTCGGGATCCTGTTCGGCGGCGCAAACCCCGTGATGACGCACGTCAAAATCGAGATGGGGAACGATCGGAACAACTCCACTGGTCCGGATCCGGCGACGATGCGGCTCGCCACCGAGGCGGCGAACGTCAAGCGACATCCCGGGTTCCAGCTCGCTGCGGACGCCAAGGAGGTCAATCCCAACCTCAAGGTGAGCATCCTGCGCTGGAACGCGCCGGGCTGGGCGAACAACAACGACCAGATCTACATCTGGTACAAGAACACGATCCTGGCCGCGTACCGCAGCTACGGGTACATGGTCGACTACGTGGATCCCGGGGTCAACGAAAGCGCCGCGGACTTGAACTGGACCAAGCAATATGCGGATCGCGTGAAGACGGACACCGCGGGCTTCGAGAGCGCGACTGAACAGATGCGCTACAGCAGCATCAAGGTCGTGATCTCCGACGAGGCCGGGATTGCATCCTTCGGCCCCAGCATGGTGAGTGACACCGCCCTGCAGAGTGCGGTCTCGGTGGCTGGATACCACTACAACACCGACGACGACAGTGCCGGGGACTTCAGGAAGGTCGCGGAAGGGCTGGACAAGGAGGTCTGGAACAGCGAGGCGCAGGCCACCTTCAGCAACTCCGCTTTCCGCCCCTTCAACAACACGAGGGATCCCATGGTGCCCGGCACGGGAATCGGTGGTACCGGCAGCCCGCTGGAGATGGGCAACACCATCATCAAGGGCTTCGTCAATTCTCGTCGCACGCATTTCATCTACCAGCCGGCCATCGGCTCGTTCTACGAGGGCGGACAGTACGCGTTCAAGGAGTTGCTCAGCGCGCGCGATCCCTGGTCGGGCTGGATTCACTATGACGCCGGCATCGACGTCTTGAGGCACTTCAGCGGGTTTGCGAAGGCTGGCTGGGAGAGCGCGGACAACACCGCCGGGATCTGGAGGGTCGTCGCCCAGTCCAGCTACACCGGAGCGGCCGGCACCAACCCGGTCAACGGACGTAACGGCACACCCAGCTATATGACGCTCGCTGCGCCCGACAAGCGCGCGTTCTCCACCGTCTTCATGAACGACAGTGAGAGCGCGCGAACCTACACGCTTCAAACCGCCAACATGGGGTTCTCGGGGACACCGACCCTCGAGCTGTGGGAAACGCGCGCTGCCGATTCTCCGATGGCGTTCAACAGCAGCTACATGAAATATCTCTGCACCCTCTCCGCCGATACCAACGGCATCTACGCCATCGCGGTCAAGCCCTACTCGGTGATGACGGCAACGACATTGGTCAATCACGCGAGCGCGGAGCTCAACACGCCGCTGCCGGTCGAAGGCGAGCGCACCGTGCTCGACACGGACGCCACCGGCGCCGCCCACGACACCTCGGACACGATCCTCTACGCCGACGACTTCGATTATTCGGCAAAGGTCGTCCCGGTCATAGGAGCGGGCGCCCAGATCATGGGCACCGAAGACTATGTGACGTCTCGTGGGGGAGCCGGAAGCGCGATTCCGCGCTACCTGTGCGATCGCAACGGCGCCTTCGAAGCCTATCTCCCGCCCGGCTCCAGCAACTACGTTCTACGCCAGCAGCTCGATCAATCGGTCATGGGCCTCGGCGGCACGTGGAACAGCGGCGACCCCATCACCGGCGTAGGCGACCACCGCTGGCTCAACTACAAGGCCAGCGTCGACGTCTCGTTCGAGAACAACAGCACCCAGAACGGCGCCAACTACGCGGCGCTCGGCGTCCGCCAGCAAGGAGGCGCGAGCTCGCACAACATGAACGGCACCCCCTATTTCCTCCGGTTCTCGTTTGATGGAGCCTGGCAGCTGCTCGTGGATGGAGCCGCGGTGGCGAGCGGAAACGTCGTCGACGGCTCGGGTGGCGTGACGATCCCGGGGTTCAACGCGTCCTTTGACGCGTGGCACACGCTGTCCGTTCAGGCCGTCGACACGGAGGTGACGGCCTATCTGGACGGTATTACGCTCGCGACCTTCACCGATCCCAAGCCCCGGTTGTCCGGCCGGGTCGACTTGGCCAGTGGCTACTACTTCACGCGGTTCGACAACTTGAAGATCGAGACGATCGACGGAGCTCCCTCGTACTACACCGAGATGCTCGACGACCAGGAGATGGAAGACCTGTCCCCGGTCCCCTCTGTAAAGCTCGTTTACGGCGGTTCGTGGGCGCACGAAAACGGCAAGGGCATGTACGACTACCAGCGCTCCCTCTCCACGAGCCAGGGAGCCGACGCCACGCTCCAGTATGCGTTCACCGGCACCGGTCTCGATATCCTGGGGCCGAACAGCGGAACGGCGACGCTCGAGGTGACGGTGGATGGCCAGGTCGTCAATCCGTCGGCCAGCACCATGGCCTCGACGGAGTTTTACCAGACCTTCACACTCCGCGGTCTCATCTACGGGTCACACACCGTTCACTTGAAGGTGGTGAGCGGAACGCTGGTCGTGGACGCGGTGGGGGTCGTTCCGTAGCCCTGCGCCGAAGGTCGGTCAGGGCGCGGGCGGGAGCGTGATGGTCTCGCCGACGGCGGCAATTCGCGCCACGCCGTCGTCGAGACCGCGCGCGGCCGCGTCCTCGCGGAACAGACGCGGCGGTTCGTCGAGCGGCTCGTCGGTCAGCTTGAAGGTTCCCCAGTGCATCGCCACGATCCGTCGCGCGCCGAGATCGCGGAAGGCGTCGAGCGCCTCGCGCGGGTTCATATGCTGCTTCGACATGAACCAGTCCTGAATGTCTTGCACGGCAGACCAACGTCCGTTATATAGGACGTCGAGCCCGTCGCCCATGCCCGTCGAATCCTGTCGTTAGCGTCCGAGTCTCGCCACGTGGCGGGACAGGGCGCGTTCCAGCGAAAGGGATACTTCGATGAACAATGGCCACGAAAGGCAAGGGCTCGTCGCGAGACTGGGCAAGGTTCCTCTCATTTGGCTGCTGCTCGCCGCGAGCGGGCCGCTCGGGGCGTGCGCCCGGCAGCCGAGCCGCAGCGTGGACGTCGAACCCACGGGTTCGATCGGCCTCGCCCTCACGGCGGCCCCGGGCGTGACGCTGAACGCGGTCAGCTACACCATCAGCGGCAACGGCTTCACCAAGACCGGCACCATAGACACCAGCGGTTCGCCGACCATCAGCGGGACGATCGGCGGAATCCCCGCCGGCAAGGGCTACACCATCACTCTGACGGCGAAGTCGGTCGAGGGCACCACGACGTTCACCGGATCGGCCACGTTCGACGTGACGGCTGGCGCGACGACGTCCGTGACGATTCGACTGATCGGCACCGACAAGACCGGGAATGGCTCGGTCGCGGTGACCGGCACCGTGAACGTGAGCCCGCGCATCGACGAGTTGACGGTGACCCCCCAAACCGTGCTCGTCGGCAGCTCGATCAGTCTTCTATCGGTCGGCACGGATCCCGACTCGTTTCCGTCACCGCTCAGCTATTACTGGTCGACCACGGGTGGCGTGATCGATAACCCTCTCGCACCGAGCGCGACGCTGACGAGCGCCACGCCCGGCACGTTCACGGTCACGTTGACCCTGTCGGACGGCGATGCGACCGACACGGCCACCACGACAGTCACGTTCGTCAGGCCAGCCGCGAGCGGCGCCGCGGACGGCGGTAGTGCGGACGGCGACGATGGTGGCGCCGTCGCTGGCGGGCCGAGCAAACCCAACATCTTGTTGATCATCGCCGACGACTATGGTGCCGAGGCCTCGAGCCTCTACCCCAGCATCGCCGGTACGCACGGTCAGGTGCCAGTCCCGAACATCGAGGCGCTCGCTCGGAACGGCCTCGTGTTCCAGAACGCCTGGGCGAGCCCGGTGTGCTCGCCGACCCGCAGCACCATCGTGAGCGGTCAGTACGGCTTTCGCACCGGCGTCACCACCGTGGGCCTCGTGCTGCCGACCTCGACCGTCACGCTCTTCGATCGCCTCAACGCCGAGACCCCCTACACGCACGCCTTCTTCGGGAAATACCACCTCGGCGGTGGAGGTATCGATCTCGCCCCGCCGGCCGTGGAGGCGGACGCCACCGCCATCCTCCAGCACGTTCGTGACATCGGAATCACGAACTACCGCGGGGTCCTGGGCGGCGCGCTCACCGACTACTTCAACTGGTGGACGTACGACATCAACGGGCCCGCGATCGTCAATACGACCTACACGACGACGGCGCTGACGGACTACGCGATTGACTTCATTCACCAGCAGAGCGCGACGAACCCCACCCAGCCGTGGTTCTTGTATCAGGCGTTCAACGCGCCTCACGCAGCCAACGGCGGCAACAACCCGTACCAGGTGCCCCCGGCCAACCTGCACCACGTCGACCTGAGCGCCGTGGGCAACCCTGCGCCCGGCGTCTACCAGACCAACATCCCCGTCTACCAGGCCGACATCCAGGCCCTGGACACGGAGATCGGTCGGCTGCTGGCCGAGGTCGACTTCAGCAAGACGCTGGTCATCTTCATCGGCGACAACGGCGTCCCGCCGCCCGTGAAGGACACGGCGACCGGGTTGCGTGACGCCAAGGGCAGCGCGTACGAAGGCGGCGTCAGGGTGCCGGTGATCTTCGCCGGCGCCGGTGTGACCCGCCGAGGACAGACGACGAACAGCCTCTTCGTCACCGCCGACCTTTATGCGACCATCCTGGACGTCGCCGGGGCCAGCGGCGTGAGCCACGTCAACGACAGCTGGAGCCTGAAGCCGCTGTTCACCGACGAGACCGCCTCGACGGGACGCACGTTCTCCTTCTCGGAGATCTCGAACGGCACGAGCCAGCGCCAGTACGGCCTGCGGGACACGCGCTTCAAGCTGGTCAACAACCTCGGGAATTGGGAGCTCTATGATCTCGTCGCCGATTCGCACGAGACGACCAACCAGTACCAGAACGCGCAGTACGCGGCGGTGCGCGCCGCCCTTCAGGCCGACATCGCGGTCCTGAAGGCCGGCGCGAAACCCGGCTACTTCCAGTAGCGTGTCTTCGACGCCCGCGACGGGGCTCACGCCCCCTCGCGGGCGTGGACCCTCGATGCGCCGGTGCTGGCGCTAGTGCGGGTGCTTGGGGCGTGCGTTTGCCGTCCAGATCACGTCATCGACGATCGATCGGTTGCTTGCCGGTAGAGCGGTGTCGACCGCGACCTCACGCAGGAGCCCCAGTCCGCGATCGCCTCGCGCGGCGAAGACGGAAGCGGCCGTCCGGGTCACGATGGCGTCGTCGTGATACAGCAGCGCGCGCAATTCGGGATCGTCGGTTGGCTCGAGTTCCTTCTCGAGGGTCTGGACGGTGTCCGTGTTCACACCGCGCGTGAAGCGTGCGCGGTCGGCGTTGGCCCTGATGACCTCGACCAGGGTTCGCTGCCGCGCCGTGGGCGCGGGGCGCCCCTTGGAGGCGCCCGGTTTCTGGCCGATCACGACGTATTGAAGCGGCAGGCTCTCCGCGACCGTTCGGGCGCTGAATCCTCCCGCTTCGAGCTCTGCGATGATCGTCGCGGGCAACAGACGCGCGTGCGCGGGCGGCCCTTCGGGCGAATCCGCCGTGAAGTCGACCACCACGATGAAGCCGCCGGGGCGTAACGCGCGGTTCATCGCGGCGGCGTACTGTGCCCGCTCGGGCAGGTGCTGCCAGGTGTCGATCACCAGCAGACGATCGACGCTGCCGTCGGCGAGGCCGGGATCGTTGGCCGGCACCTGCTCCACGGTCACGTTCCGCAGGTTTTCCTTCTTCACGCGCCGTTTGAGATACGCGACCATGTGCGGTTCGACGTCGAGCGCCAGCACACGACCGGTCGCGCCGACCGCCTTCGCCAGGTGCGGCTCGAAGTGCCCCGTTCCGGCGCCAATGTCCGCGATGACGTTCCCCGGCCAAAGCTGCAGAAGGCTCACGACGTCATCGGGCTTTTGCCAGGCGTCGCGTTTGGGGCTCTCGAAGGCTTTGACGCACTTCGCGACGTCCGAGAAGTCGGGCTCGTCGTGATTGGCTCCGGCCGCCGACGGGACGATCAAAACCGCGACGGCGACGCCCACGCGGGCACGACCAGCGAGAACGTGAAACATGTCTCGATCCTTCAAGTGTCAAAATCCTTTCACGGTTGAATGGTCCGATCATCGTCACGGGCAGCGGCGATCGCGCGACGGGCCGCCGTGATCGGCGCAGAGCGCCCGCAGCGCCGCCTGGATGGGAGCGTTGTCGGGGAAGCGCGCCCGGGCTTCGCTCAGCGCGGCCAGCGCGGGCTCGTCCTGGCGGGTGGAGTGAAGCCCGATGGCGTACGCATAGGCATACTGGCTGTTGTTCGGCGCCAGCGCGTTGGCCCGTCCGAGCTCGCTCACGCCCGCCGCAATCTCCTGGCGGCGCACCAGCAGCATCCCGAGCGCGAAGTGCGCGTCGGCGGAATCGGAGTAGAGGGTGCAAGCCTTGCGCAGCAACGTCTCCGCCGCCGCGTCGTCTCCGACGCTGCGCAGATAGTCGGCGAAGTTCAGGTAGGCCACGATCGACGTGTCGTCCCTGCGTAGCGCTCGCTCGAACGACGCGCGGGCGGCACCCGCATCGCCGGCGGCCCGGCGCAGGCCCGCGAGCTCGACGAGCGCCTCCGCGCGATCGGCGTTCGTGGTCAGCCAGGCCTCGTAGTCGGCCAGGAGGGAGGCGATGTCGTCACGCGCACCCGCGGGCGGTGCTCCGGTGCCCGCGCTCCCGAGCAGCGGCGCGACGGCCCAGCGCACCGCGCGCGAGGGATCGGCCGCCTCGCTCGAGAGCAGCCGCACGCGCTCCGTCGCCGGCGCGGGACGCAACGCTTCGACTGCCCCCAGCCGCAACCAAGGATCCGCGGCGTGCAACAACGGCTCGGCGAGGGCGGCGGCCTCGCTGGGCGCGCTCGCGCCCAGCGCCGACAAGGCGGTGGTCTTCGACAGGCCAGCCACCTTCGGGTCGGACAGCAGCGCCCGCACCGACGCGGTGGCGTCATGCTGCTCGTGCCGCGCGCTCCACAGCGCCGGGCCAAGCAGCTCCGCGCCCGACGGTCCTTGGCGCCGCCCGCTGCGGTGACGGGCGATCGTCGCGGCGGCCCACGCGTTGCCGCGATCCGCGTGGCAAGCGCCGCAGGCGTTCGGCGTCCCGAGCGCGTCGCTGAGATCGGGGCGAGGGACCGCGATGCGGTGATCGCGGCGTTCGTGAACCACCATATAAGTTCGCGTTGGCATGTGGCAGCTCACGCAGCGCGCCCCCTCGCTGCCCTCAGCGTGGAAATGGTGCTGTGGGCCGTCGAAGGCACGCTGGTCGTGGCAGCGCGTGCAAAGCTCGTTTCCCTCGGCGCGCAGCTGCGCCGAGTGGGGCTCGTGGCAATGACTGCACGTGATCCCGCGCGCCGCCATCTTGCTCTGCAGGAAGGAGCCGATCTCGAACACCTCGTCCTTGATCTGCCCATCGACGAAGTAGAGGCCATCCTGCAGCAGCTCCGGGCGCCACGTGTCGTGCATGCGCTCGTTGGCGGCGTCCTCACGCAGCCGGATGCGGCGCGCGTGGCAGGCGCCGCATCGATCGAGCTGCTCGGTCTGCGTGTGCATTCCGGTCACCAGGCCCCGCACGGACACGCCGTTCGCGCCCTGCTGCGCGGCCTCGACGTGCGCCGAGCCCGCGCCGTGGCAACTCTCGCACCCGTCCCCGAGCTCGCTCCACCGGCTGTCGAAGCGCCCGGTCGCGTCCGAGAAGCGCTTGCTGAAGCTGGTCGTGTGACAGTCGCCGCACTGGTGGTTCCAGTTCTGCCGCGGGCGCATCCAGAAGAGCGGGTCCGCGGGCGTGACGTCGGTAGTCGGATAGAGGTGGAACCAGCGCTGGCCGCCTCGCTCGCGCGGGCGCGCGTCCCAGGCGAACGGCAGGGCCTGGATTCGCCCGTCCTCGAGCTGCACCAGGTATTGCTGCAGCGGCGCGTACCCGAGTGTATAGGCGACCTCGAACGTCTCGGCCGTGCCCTGCTGGTTCTCGGTCGTCACGACGAAAGTGGGGCCGCGGCGCGCGAAGCGCGTCTCGCGCCCGAAGTAACGGAAGCTGACGTCCCTGAAGTCACCGAGGACGCTCTTCGCATCGGCCCGCTCCATGGCGTGGCGGTGATGGGACGACGACCAGGCCGCCTGCTCGGTGGGATGGCACGCGGCACACGCTTGCGAACCGACGAAGTGCGCGGCCGGCGCCGCAGCGTCACCCAGCGCGCCCGCGGTCTCTCGTACCCGCGGTCGTCCCAGGAGTGCGAGCCCTCCGAGGCTGGCGGTCGCCACCGCGATGAGCGCGACACCGCGCCTTCGTGCGAGAAAGGAGATGGGCCGCGCTGACAAGGCCGTCTTTATAGTAGACCAATTTCTGTTTTGCAAGACGCCGCCCGCCGCCAGTCCCGTGATGTAGCGTGCTGGCATGAAGATGGCGTATCGAGAGCGCTGGCAGACGGAGATCGCGGAGATGAGGCGGCTGCTCGCCGGCTTTGCAATGAAGGAGGAGTGCAAGTGGGGTAAGCC
>Ga0265342_10000432_pt1 | contig 45867 bp, 40 predicted proteins | sample 4CB327metaG_FD_203125 | JGI IMG/M metagenome (GOLD analysis project Ga0265342, IMG submission 203125) | Rhizosphere microbial communities from Carex aquatilis grown in University of Washington, Seatle, WA, United States - 4-CB3-27 metaG | ecosystem: Host-associated > Plants > Roots >... | reverse complement strand
CCAGGATAAATAGATTAAGGGAACGTTTCATGAAATAACCTCCGGGTTTTAATTATAATAAAAAAAGAGGCATTCTGCGTAGGGACGCGATTTATCGCGTCCGTTACCAAAATGCCTCCCCAGGCAATACACAATTTATATAGATATAACACACCAATTACACAATTACAAGGTGTTTTTAGAAAAATTTAACCGGCCTTGAAGAGGCTAATTTTCGCAGACTTTCTTGGCGATAGCCGCGATCCGGACATGGTCAAATGGCTTGGTAATGAATTCTCTGGCCCCGGCTTGAAGTGCCTCGACCACAAAAGCATTCTGGTTCATCGCCGAGATCACAATGATCTTGGCATTAGGATCAATCTTCATGATCGCTTTAACTGCGGCAACGCCGTCACCATCCTGGTCTTTCGACATCAGGATATCCATAGTGACCAGGTCGGGCCTCAGCGCACGATAACGCTCCACCGCCTCGATGCCGTTTTCGGCTTCGCCGCAGATCTCAAAACCTTCTTTTGCAAAAATATTACTTAGCGCCGTGCGGGAAAAAAGCGAATCGTCAACGATCAAGACTTTTCGTGCCATAGCTTTATTATACCACTTTTTGCCATACGTCAAGCCCCTTTTAGCCCAGGGAGATCTTTCCATCCTGCAGGTTACGCACGCAACATATTCTGCAAATTTAATACCCTAAGATCTTCGCGATCAGATCTTCGGGGACTTTTGCATAACGAGCTGGTTCGATCGTGTAAGAAGCGCGGCCTTGGGTCAAATTGCGTAAATTGTCGGCGTAGTTAAAAACTTCTTTTAGCGGGACATCGGCTTTGACGATACGTAAATTACGCCGCTCCGCCACATGGGATATCTGGGCCCGGCGCGCGTTAAGATCGCCGATGATCTGGCTGACGAATTCATTGGGGCTGATCACATCCAAAGACATGATCGGCTCTAAAATAACCGATTTGCCCTTTTTTAAACCATCCTTGAAGGCAAACTCGGCAGCGACCTTAAAGGCAAGCTCCGATGAATCAACCTCATGATAAGAGCCGTCGATCAAAGTTATTTTCAAATCGACCACGGGATAGCCGCCTAAAATACCGCTGGCAGATGCCTCCATTACGCCGTTTTTTACTGCCGGAAAATATTCTTTAGGAATCGAGGCACCTTTGATCTTATTTTCAAAAATAACACCGCTGCCTGATGGTAACGGCTCCATCATCAAAACTACATGGCCATATTGGCCGCGGCCGCCGGTCTGCTGGACAAATTTTCCCACAGCCTCAACATGCTTAGTGATCGTCTCTTTATAGGTTACCTGCGGTTTACCGATCCGCGCCTCAACCGTAAATTCGCGCAACAGACGGTCGACAATGATCTCCAGATGTAATTGCCCCATCCCGGAGATAATATTTTGCCCGGTATCTTTATTATACGCAACACGAAACGACGGATCTTCCTCTTCTAACCGTTTCAAACCGCTTATCAGCTTCTCCTGGTCGGCCTGGGTACGCGGTTCGATCGCGACCGAAACAACCGGTTCAGGAAATTTTATCTCCTCTAAAACAAAGTTGCTCTTATCTTTAGCCAGGGTATCGCCGGTAGTTGTATCTTTTAACCCGATAAAACAGACAATATCGCCGGCCTGGGCCGATTCGATGATCTCTTGCTTGTTGGCATGCATACGTAAGATCTTAGCGATCTTTTCTTTTGCGCCTTTAGAAACATTGTAAAGCGGATCTGCGGCAGATATTTTACCGGAATAAACACGGATATAAAAAAGCTTACCGACAAAAGGATCGGTAAAAACCTTAAAGCATAGGGCACAAAACGGCGCATCCACCGTACACTCGATCTCTTTGGGGGTTTTATCGCTGATATTAAAGCCGTGGATACTCGCGGTATCTTTCGGTGAAGGCAAATAATCACAGACCCCATCAAGCATTGCCTGGATACCTTTATTGCGCAACGACGAACCGCAAAAAACCGGGACAAATTTATTGGCGATCGTGTGCTTACGGATGGCACCGATAATATACTCCGGGGATAAAGCTTTGCTCTCGATGACCTGAGTCATCAATTCATCATCGATCTCGGCTAGCTTTTCAATCAGCTTATCGTGATATTTTAAGGCCTCGCTTTTGCGCTCTTCAGGGATATCTTTTATTTCGATTATTTCTCCATGTTCGCCTTTATTGTAGATCGCTTTAAGGTGCACCAGGTCGATAATGCCGGTAAACGCATCATCCTCATAGATCGGGATCTGTACCGCAGCGATCGAGTTAAGCAGCTTTTCCTTCATCTCTTCGACCACGGCAAAAAAATCCGCGCCGACGCGGTCAAGCTTGTTGATAAAAGCGATCTTAGGAACATGGTACTTATCCGCCTGATGCCAAACGGTCTCAGATTGCGGTTCGACTCCGCCGACACCGCAGAAGATGACTACCGCACCGTCAAGCACCTTAAGCGAACGTTCAACTTCAACGGTAAAATCGATATGCCCCGGGGTATCAATAATATTTATTTGATGGTCATGCCAAACGCAGTGAGTCGCCGCGCTGGTGATCGTAATGCCGCGCTCGCGTTCCTGCACCATCCAATCGGTGACAGTGGTGCCATCGTGCACCTCACCCATCTTATGGGATACACCGGAATAATATAAAACCCGCTCGGTAGTCGTGGTCTTACCGGCGTCAATATGGGCCACAAAACCGATATTACGGATCAAAGACAAATTGTCTTTATATTTCGCCATTAGCGATTAGTATAATAAAATATGGCGGTTAAATCAAGGTAATTCGTATCAGAACTCTCCCCGGCTACCGCCGACCCTCTCTTTAACAAAGCGAGGGTATCGAATCCGGTTCCCCCTCTTTGCTAAACCTGCCTGCCGGTAGGCATGGGAGGGGGCTAGGGGGCGTTCTGGGATGGGTCGACCCCTACAATTGGTAACATGCGGTATACATTCGCCTCCCGGTCTTTAAAATTATCCGGATTTAGGGGATCGCGGGTGATTGCAATTAAGTGGTTTTGCTCCAGTTCTTTAAAGCCCAGCGATAGCGTTGTATCGCTGATGCCATAAAGACGCACCATATCTTTTTGGCTGCGGAACCACTCGGGGTATCTGGTAGAACGCGCAGCCTCATAAAGCGAAATCAAATAAATATATTTGGCGCGGGTGGAAAGCTTAGCCGGCAAGCCGGCTTGCCAATAGGCAAGAGGGATGACAAAATATCCAGGATTTTCTTCCGACCTAACTCTCCCCGGCTGCGCCGACCCTCTCTTTACAAAAGCGAGGGTATCCGATCGCCCTCCCTCTTTTGCAAAGAGGGAGTTGGAGGGAGTTAGCCGTAAAGTTACCACCCCTTTTTTGTAATCGATCAGGCCGTTGCTGCGTAATTTAGCAAGCGCCCGATGGACGTGTTCGTAATAATAATCGTGGGCGCTACGGTATTTGCCTAAGGGGACCGGGGCAATGGAACCTAATTCTTTGGCTATGGAATCGTAATCGATAGTAACGGGCGAATAATCATTCGCCCCTACACTATTTTTTTGTATTTTGCACAATAAGAGATAAAGGTCGAATTGACTATCGGCTTCGTTTTCGATCAAGCACCGGCCGCCTTTTGCCGATAAGAGAAAATCGCCGGAAAGCGCGACACCCTCCTGCGCCGGAAAAAAAATATCTCCCTTATTAAGCGGTATCGTTGCCACATATTGTTCAAAAGCCATTGCGTCCGGCGTAGAATCAGAAAGGATTGTCGCCTCATAATTATCTTCAATTGCGGCACGGGAAAGATTGGCGCTGCCGATAAAAAGATAACGGCAATCAATTGAAACACCCTTAAGGTGCAGGAGATGAGCCGGGGTGTCAAAAGCAATGTCGATGCCGGCGGCTTTCAACCTTTCGAATGCCGCTCTACTCTCCCGGGCTTTTGAGTCCTCCAATACAACCTTAACCGTAACGCCGCGGCCTTTCGCCGCGATAAGATCATTAACGATCGTATTGACCGGCCCCGTACCTTCCGGCTCACAGATAATAAAGTACATCGCGACCGTAACGGATTTTTGTGCCTGGGTTAACGCTTGATGCAGGGAGTTAAAATAGCCTTCGCCGAAAATGACCTGGGCGAATAACGATACAGAAAATAATAAAGCTATCAAGCTGATTGGAAGAATTTTTCTTAACATTGGAAAAAGCCTCTGCCAAAATAGAACAATGCTTTGCTACTCTTTCGCCCCAGCTTGCCTTAGTAAATCGGCTATTTCATCGCTTCGGAACCGCACAGCCTCAGCCAAGGCGGTCTCGCCGTCGTTGTTGGCAGCGTTAACGTCGGCTCCATTGTCTAATAAAGCCTTAACGACGCCGGTTGATCTGCCAGAAATTGCAAACATTAATACCGGCATACCACCGACAGCTTTTGCATTAGCGTCAGCGCCTTTGGCCAACAACGCCGTGACAATTTCGGTTCTGCCGTGCAACGCTGCGGCAAGCAACTGACCATTTAACTCTTCAGCAAATTTATCATATTTAGTGTAAGCCGCTGAATCACGCTTGCTGATCTTGTAATACTTCTCCATAACCGCAGCATTAGAGTACCTATCTGCCGATTGTTCGAGGCGAAAATCTTTGCCGTACCGCCAACTCTTGTAGGGGTCTAAGCACATATCGGCCACTAAAGGATTATCCTTTAACTGCTCATAACCCATGCGCGTAACTACTGCAGAAAAAAATTGCTCCCTGCCTCGATATGCTCTGCCGTGCGATATCAATGGAACAGGCGTGGGTACCCAACCGTTTTTCGATGGTAAATTATGCCCTGACGATGAACCCTTATATACAACGTGAGGAATATTTTTTTTACCAAGTGGTTCGATAAAATTAAAATAGAAAAAATCTTCTTCCATTTTGTATCGTTTTTTTAAATCGCTCTGAATATATTCGGGGTTTTCGATTAAAATGCCGTCATAAAAACGTACAACCAGAGAAATTTTTCCGGAAAAATAAAATGCCTTCTCAATCTCTTCGTAGTTATTTGGGTTCGGGTGATAGTCCAGGTAACCGCGCGCTAAGTATACAGAGTGCGGAACATAGTCAAAATGCGCGCTATTGGATTGTCGAAGCCCCTGAGTGACTGGTGAAGAGGCTAACAAACCGCAAACAACCGCAACAAAAGTAATACTCATATATCTGATAAAATTAGGACGTTGCAAAGGGGCAAGCCATGAGATGAGCAAAAATACATAAACGGTAAGCACAATTACCCCGACAGCAATCAGAGGAAGACCAAAAATAATCCCTAAACCTTCACCATCCCAAGGAACTCTTTCACAGAAACATAGTCCGATATTAGTTAAAAAAATACCAATAAAAACCAATACAGCGCTCATAACACTTCTCAATTATGTGTCTCCGTTATCATAACGATAAGGTAAGGTAAGACAAAACAAAACCCAAACACACAACAACCTACGCACCGACTTTGTGTTCCAGCTTACGGATGCGCGATTCATGGTTGGTGACAGCCATATCAATTTTTTGGTCAACCCTCTCCAGCTTAACCGCTAAGGATTTTACATTTAAGTTAGTTTCTAAAACTGCCGCCTCGATGCGGTCAAAGCGCCCATTCTGCTCATCAAAACGTTTATCGTGAGCATCAAAACGTTTATCGTGAGCATCAAAACGTTTATCGTGAGCATCAAAACGTTTATCGTGAGCATCAAAACGTTTATCGTGAGCATCAAAACGTTTATCGTGAGCATCAAAACGTGCATCATGCTCGGTCAACTTCTGCATAATACGTTCGATACCAAATAATATCTTATCTTCTTTAGACTCGGGTTTTTTAACCATTTTCTTTACTCCTTTTTCCATGACCCCAGTATATTACGAACCGCCTTAGCGTCAATGGAAAAATTCTACCCAATATTAAGACATTTGTCAATGTATTTTTGTATATTTATGTTGTACGTAGGGGCGGACCTGCGTGTCCGCCCGTTATTTTCCCGGGTCGACACATAGGTCGACCCCTACAATATTAAACGGCATAAAAAACCAAAACCCCCTCTGGTTACAGAGGGGGTTGGAATGATCGAATTTTAATCGCGATTATATTTTAAAATGAGCGAAAGCGCGGTTCGATTCGGCCATCTTATGGGTATCTTCTTTTTTCTTGATGACCGAGCCTTCGTTCTTATAGGCGGAAAGAATCTCGTCGGCTAATTTTTCGCCCATGGATTTGCCCTTTTTCTTGCGGGCGATATCGCGCATCCAGCGCAATGCGATCGAAGCGCCGCGGTCCTGAGGCACTTCCAAAGGTACCTGATAAGTCGCACCGCCAATACGGCGCGGCTTAACGGCCACACGCGGCCGGGCATTATCTAATGCTGCCTTAAAGACCTTAAGCGGGTCTTCTTTGGTCTTTTCGCTGATAATATCGAAGGCTCCGTAAACAATGCGCTGCGCAGTGCTTTTCTTACCGCTGAACATAACGATATTAACAAAATCGCCGACGACCAGCGAATCGTATTTAGGATCATTTAATTTTTCTCTTTTCGGCGCACGTCTTCTTCTCATCTAATAACTCCTTATTTCTTAGGCCGCTTCGCGCCGTACTTCGAGCGCGATCTTTTACGATTGGCAACACCCTGACAATCAAGGGTCCCACGCACAATATGGTAACGTACGCCCGGCAAATCCTTGACACGGCCGCCGCGCACTAAAACAATCGAGTGCTCCTGTAAATTGTGCCCTTCACCGGGAATATAAGCCGTGACTTCCTGCGCGTTCGCTAAGCGCACACGGGCGATCTTGCGCAACGCCGAATTTGGTTTCTTCGGAGTCATGGTTTTAACCTGCAGGCAGACACCGCGTTTTTGCGGGCAAAACTTTAAGGCCGGCGATTTACCGCGCTTGTTTTTGTCGATTCTGGGAACCCTTAATAACTGAGCTATTGTTGGCATTCTTTACGCCTCCACTATTTCTACTTGCGTACTCCTGTAGCGCTCTAAACCCGTACCAGCCGGTACGAGGTGGCCTACGATAACATTTTCTTTTAAACCTCTCAAGGTATCGATCTTACCCGCGGTTGCGGCATCAGCCAAAACGCGTGTCGTCTCCTGAAAGCTCGCCGCCGAGATAAAGCTCTGCGTGCTTAACGACGCCTTGGTAATACCTAAAAGAAGCGGCGTTGCGGTGGCCGGCTTATTGCCTTTTTTCACCACACGTTCGTTTTCTTCAAGGAAATCCCAACGGTCGACCGCTTCACCGGGCAAGAATGTCGTATCGCCCGATTCCGAGATGCGGACTTTTTTAAGCATTTCACGGATAATAACCTCGATATGCTTATCATTGATACGTACGCCCTGCAGACGATAGACTTCCTGGACTTCGTTGACTAAATATTCCTGTAAGATCTTATCACCGCAAACGCGTAAAATATCCTGCAAAACCGTCGGGCCTTCGGTCAACTGCTGGCCCGCGGCGATCTGGTCACCACGATAAACTACCGGATGGCTCCCTGTAGGGATCGAATAATCGCGCACCATGCCGGTCGAACTGCGGACCAAGACTTTGCGTTCGCCTTTTTCTTCTTTAAATTCGACGAAACCGTCGATTTCGCTGATCACCGCCGGATTCTTGGGGCGGCGCGCTTCGAAAAGCTCCGCAACCCGCGGCAAACCGCCGGTAATATCGCGAGTCTTCGCGACCAGGCGCGGTGTTTTAGCAATAACGTCACCGGCTCCGACCATCATGCCCTCTTCCGCCATGATATGTGCGCCGGCAGGCACAGGATAGATACCGCCCACTTCGCCGTTATCCGAAAGGATCACGACTTGCGGATGATAATCGCCCTTAAACTCCAAGACTACGCGCTCTTTACGGCCAGTAGTCATATTTAACTCTTCCTGGATCGTGATCTTATCCACGATATCTTCATACTTGACCTTACCCGCGACTTCCGTCATGATCGGGGCAGAATAAGGATCCCATCTTACGAAGATCTTATCTTTTTCGACCTTACCACCGTCACCCATGGAGATCGTCGCGCCCTGCGGTACAGGATTACGCTGCAGCTCAATGCCACGCGCATCATTGATCGAGATCATACCATTACGATTTAAGATCACAAAGCCCGTACCTTTAGCTACAGCTTTTAAGTTATGGTACTTAACGACACCATTCTCTTTGGCTTTTACAAAGGCAAGCTCGGCAACACGCGACGCGGTACCACCGATATGGAAGGTTCTCATCGTCAACTGTGTGCCCGGTTCACCGATCGACTGCGCGGCAATAACGCCGACGGCTTCGCCGATCTCGACCAACTTACCGCTGGCTAAATTACGGCCGTAACATTTAATACAAACACCGCGGCGCGCTTCGCAAGTCAATACGCTGCGGATGCGGATCTTTTCCAAGCCCAACTTCTCGATACGTTCGGCTTTCTCTTCGGTGATCTCTTCGCCGATCTTTAAGATCAGATCGTCGCTGACAATATCGACGATGTTGTCTAAAGCGACGCGGCCGACGATCCTTTCTTTCAAAGAGACTACGACCTCATCGCCTTCGACGATCTCGGCGACGGTAATACCGTTCATCGTACCGCAATCGTTTTCGACGATAATCACTTCCTGGGCTACGTCGACTAAGCGCCGGGTAAGGTAACCGGCATCAGCAGTTTTCAGCGCGGTATCGGCCAAACCTTTACGCGCACCGTGAGTCGAGATAAAGAACTCCAAGACCGACAACCCTTCACGGAAGTTAGAGATGATCGGCGTTTCAATGATCTCACCGGATGGTGTCGCCATCAAACCACGCATACCGGCCAACTGCCTAATCTGCAACTTTGAACCGCGCGCACCGGAATCTGCCATCATGAAAACCGGGTTAAATTCGCCCATGTTCTTAAAGACGTGCTCCGATACCTTATCCGTTGTGCGGGTCCAGATATCGATGATCTTATTGTGGCGCTCACGCTCGGTAATGATACCGCGGCGATATTGCTCTTCGACCTTGGCTAATTCAGTCAGGGCTTCAGTAATACACTCTTTTTTCGCCAGCGGGATCTTCAGATCTTCAACCGAAATACTCAAACCGCCTTTTGTGGCAAATTGAAAACCCATATCTTTGATCCGGTCTAACAAGTCGATCGTCGCGCCGTGGCCGAAGATCTTATAACACTCAGCAACGATCTGCGAAACATTCTTTTTCCCTAATACTTCGTTGACATAACGAAAACCCTTGGGCATGATATCATTAAACATCGCTCTACCGGGGGTTGTATCAACGATCTTTTTTTGGCCTTCGATCACGGTTCTTAATTTGATCTTGGCGTGCAATTCGACCTCGTCATCCTGGTAGGCGGTCATCAGCTCATCAAACGAAGAGAAACTGATCCCCTCACCGCGTCCGCCTTTTTTCTCCAATGAAAGGTAACGGCAGCCTAAGATCATATCCTGGCTCGGCGTGATGACCGGACGGCCATCCGCAGGAGAAAAGATATTATTTACTGAGAGCATGATCAATTTGCATTCGGATTGGGCCTCTAATGAAAGTGGCACGTGAACCGCCATCTGGTCACCGTCAAAATCTGCGTTAAACGGTGCGCATACTAAGGGATGCAAACGGATCGCCTTACCTTCTACCAGCTTAGGGTAGAAAGCCTGAATACTTAGCCGGTGCAGGGTCGGCGCACGGTTTAACAGGATCGGGTGGCCGTCGATCACCTCTTCTAAGATATCCCATACTTCAACACGGGCGCGCTCGACCATGCGCCGGGCGCCTTTGATCGTATGGACAAAACCTTTTTCACGTAATTTTTTAATAATAAACGGCTCGAACAACTCGAGTGCCATCTGCTGCGGGATCCCGCATTGATGCAATTTTAATTCCGGTCCGACCACGATAACACTGCGGCCGGAGTAGTCAACGCGCTTACCAAGAAGATTCTGACGGAAACGCCCTTGCTTACCCTTTAACATATCGGATAAGCTCTTTAACGGGCGGTTCTGAGCCCCCATGACCGGACGGCCGTGACGGCCATTCTCGATCAATGCGTCGACCGCTTCCTGTAACATGCGCTTTTCGTTACGCACAATGATATCCGGTGCGCCCAAAGAAATCAGCTTTTTCAAGCGGTTATTTCTATTGATCACGCGCCGGTAGAGATCGTTTAAATCGGAAGATGCGAATCTGCCGCCATCAAGCGGCACCAAGGGGCGTAAATCCGGCGGGATCACCGGCAGGATATCCAAGACCATCCACTCGGCCATATTATCCGAACGGCGCAGGTCTTCGACGATCTCAATACGCTTTAACAAACGCTTGTTGATCACACCGGTCGATTCGGCCAACTCTTTTTTTACCTCTTTGCTGATCTTATCCAGATCGATATTGCACAAGAGGTCTTTGATCGCCTGGCCGCCGATACCGATCTTTAAGTCGCTGTATTCTTTGCGTGCCTTACGGGCCTCTTCTTCACCGACTAATTGAAACTTCTTTAACGGCGAACTGCCCGGATCGATGACAATATACTCTTCGTAATAAACTACTTTTTCCAACTCCTTGACGCTGACATCTAAAAGGGCACCGATCCTTGACGGCACGACTTTGAAAAACCAGATGTGAGTAACCGGTGCGGCCAGATCAATATGGCCCATACGGGTACGGCGTACCGACGAATGAGTGATCTCGACACCACAACGGTCGCAGCGGGTACCTTTAAATTTAATCCCTTTAAGCTTACCGCAATGGCACTCCCAATCTTTGGTCGAACCAAAAATGCGTTCGCAGAAAAGGCCGTCTTTTTCCGGCTTTAAGGTGCGGTAATTAAGCGTTTCGGCTTTTTTAATCTCGCCGGAAGACCAACCCTTGATCACCTGGGGCGAAGCGAGCTTGATCGTAATACGGTCGAAAAAGCTTACGTCTTTGGTTTCTTTGATTTCTTCCATATTATTTGCCCTCTTTTACTTTACTGTCTTTTTCGGCTCTCACGTCCAAGCACAAGCCCTGCAACTCCTTAAGTAGAACGTTGAAAGACTCAGGAACCGACGGCTTGAAACGGTACTCGCCGCGTACGATCGCCTCGTAGATGTGCGTACGGCCTTCGACATCGTCGCTTTTAACGGTCAACATTTCCTGCAAGGTAAATGCTGCGCCGTAAGCTTCAAGTGCCCAGACTTCCATTTCACCGAAACGCTGGCCGCCGAATTGCGCTTTACCGCCCAACGGCTGCTGGGTGATCAGCGAATACGGGCCGATCGCCCGGGCATGGATCTTATCGTCGACCATGTGGACCAGCTTCATGATATACATGTAGCCGACGCTTACCTTTTGGTCAAAAGGTTCGCCGGTGTAACCGTCATAAAGCTGCACTTTACCGTCTTCCGGCAATCCGGATTCGACTAATAATTTTTTAATATCCGACTCGTTGGCACCATCAAACGGCGGCGTCATCGCACGTGCGCCCAAACGCCTTGCCGCCCAGCCTAAATGCATCTCTAAGAGCTGGCCGACATTCATTCTCGACGGAACGCCCAAGGGGTTAAGCAAAATATCTACCGGGGTGCCGTCTTCTAAATACGGCATATCTTCTTCCGGCAGGATCTTGGAGATAACACCCTTATTACCATGGCGGCCGGAAAGTTTATCCCCGACCGAGATCTTACGCTTCATGGCGATAAAGACCACCACGCGCTTTAATACGCCGGCCGGCAACTCATCACCCTTGCGGATCTTAGTAAATTCAAGTTCTTTCTCGCGTGCTAATTCGTCAAGGCGTTCGCTGTAGATCTTGACGATCGCCCGGGTATCATCATTGGCGGTAAAATCGGAAACGGTGATCTTCTCCGGGCTCTTATCGACGATCAGCGCCAAGCGGCGTGCGCGCTCTTTTTCTAAAATCTCCGCCTCTTCTTCGTAATACTTTTCAATATCGGTCAAGGTCGTTACTTCTTCGGTCTTTTCTTTCTTCGAGCGGCGGCCGCGGTCCTTACGCTGAAAGACTTCAACGTTAGTCACGACGCCATAAACGCCAGGCGGAACGCGCAAAGATGAATCTTTGACATCGGCGGCTTTTTCACCGAAGATCGCACGAAGCAAGCGCTCTTCCGGAGAAAGCTCTTTTTCGGTCTTAGGGGTCACGCGCCCGACTAAAATATCATCCGGCATGACTTCGGCACCGATACGCACGACGCCATTTTCATCTAAATTCTTCAGCGACTCCTCACTGACATTAGGAATATCGCGGGTCACTTCTTCATTACCTAAACGGGTCTCGCGTGAATCGACCTCGAACTTCTCGACGTGCATCGAGGTAAGGACATCATCTTTGACTAAGCGCTCGCTTAAAACGATCGCATCCTCGAAGTTATAACCGCGCCACGGCATAAAGGCGACCATGATGTTGGTACCTAAGGCTAATTCACCGTTATGCGATGCCATACCGTCGGCAATGATCTGGCCCTTCTTGATCTCTTCGCCGATTGTGACCAATGGGCGCTGATGGATACAGGTGTCGGCGTTAGAACGCTCGAAAGTCTTTAATTTGTAATTGTAGCTGCCGATCTTGATGCGTCCCGCGTTGACTTCTTCTACGACACCGGATTCTTTGGCTACGACCACGGCGCCGGAATCACGTACCAGTTTTTCTTCGATCCCGGTACATACCAGCGGCTCTTCGGGAAACAAAAGCGGCACACCCTGGCGTTGCATATTGGAACCCATCAATGCGCGGTTAGCATCATCGTGCTCTAGAAACGGGATCAAACCGGCAGAAACGGAAATTACCTGCTGGGGTGAAACATCCATATACTCGATATCTTTCGGCTTAACGCGCGGGAATTTACCCTTTAAACGCGAATAAACTTCTTTGTCTGTGATATTGCGGCTCTCATCAAGGTGGGCGATCTGGGCGATCGTCTTATTCTCTTCATCATCGCTGACGAAGTAATCAGCCTTCTCCGCCACATTGCCGTTTTCTACCTTATGGTATGGCGTCGTTAAAAACCCTAATGGGTTGACCTTGACATAGGTAGTAAGCGACGATAACAAACCGATGTTCGCGCCTTCGGGCGTTTCAATCGGACAGATACGGCCATAGTGCGTCGGGTGAACGTCGCGCACTTCAAAACCGGCGCGTTCACGCGATAATCCGCCCGGGCCCATTGCCGACAACCGGCGCTTATGGGTGACTTCCGCCAAGGGGTTGGTCTGATCCATAAACTGAGATAAGGGCGAACGGCCGAAAAAGTCCTGGATCTGCGTAGAAAAAGCACGCGAATTGATCAAGTGCTGAATAGAAAAATCATTAGAAGCGATCATTGAATAACGCTCTAAGAAAGTGCGTTCAACGCGCAGCAGGCCCACGCGGACCTGGTGCTGCAAAAGCTCGCCGATCAATTTGACCCGGCGGTTCGCCAAGTGGTCGATATCATCCAACTCGCGCTTACCCGCTTTTACTTCCAATAACGCTTTGATCGCCGCGACAACGGTCGTAACATCGACTACGCGCTTAGAAAGCGGCAGATCCATGCCTAACTTTTTATTCAAAAGGTAGCGACCGACACGGCCAAGGTCATAGCGGCGCACATCGAAGAACATCCTCTTAAAGACCTCTTTCGAGGCCTCAAGGGTGATCGGTTCGGTCGGGCGCATCTTTTTATAAAATTCCAAGAAAGCCTCTTCGGTCGTGGCAGTCGAATCTTTTTTAACCGTATTTACGATTTCGGGGTAAGGCTTATCGGAAAAGGCTTTATAAATCGCGTCGCTTGTGGATAACCCCATCATGCGTAAAACCAAAGTTGCCGGAAAAGTCTTTCTCCGGTCGACGATCGCAGTAACCGTATCGTTTACATCGGTACGAAACTCGATCCAGTAACCACGATAAGGAATAATACGCGCAAAGTAAAGGCGTTTTCCTGTGGTATGAAACTCCTCTTCAAAAAATATCCCGGGCGAACGCTGCAACTGGTTTACTACCGCGCGCTCATCGCCGTTAATAATAAAGGAAGCGGTCTCGGTCATGAGCGGAATATCACCTAGATAGATCTCCTGCTCTTTAATATTTTTATCCGGCCCGGACAAACGTACCCGCACCCTTAAGGGGGCCGAGTAGCTTTGCGAGCGGCGGATACACTCGTCGACACTGTAACGCGAACGGCTTACCGAATAAGATAAAAATTCCAGGCGGTATTGCTTATCCGGGCTCTCCATCGGGAAAACCTCTTGCAATACTTCCTGCAATCCTACATCTTTACGTTTTTCGGGCAGAACATCAGCCTGCAAAAACTCTTCGAACGAATCGAGCTGGTGCTCGAAGAGATGCGGCATCGGATAAGGTTTTTTAATACTGGAAAAAGAGAGTTTCTTAGTTTTCTTCAAACTACCCTCCTAGGTATTTAATCCCCAAATTATTAGTCGAATCGCCCAGTCAACAAAAACCGGTAATTACTTTAATTCTACAGTCGCACCGGCAGCTTCGAGTTTCTTCTTGATCTCCGCGGCATCTTCTTTGCTCACATTCTCTTTTACCGCTTTAGGAGCAGAGTCAACAAGTTCTTTGGCTTCCTTCAAGCCCAACTCGGTAACTGTGCGGATCTCTTTGATTACAGCGATTTTGTTCGGACCGGCACTGGTCAGCATAACTGTAAAAGCTGTTTTTTCTTCAGCAGCTTCCGCCGGAGCGGCAGCGACCGCAGCTACAGCAGCTACCGGAGCGGCAGCGCTTACGCCAAACTTCTCTTCGCAAGCCTTAACCAGCTGCGAAAGTTCCAGAACCGTCATTCCTTCGAGCATTTGTACCATTTCTTCAACCTTAGCCATAACGAACCTCCTTGCCTTTAAGATTTAGCTTTTCTTTTTTTTAATTTCTTCGACGGTCCAGACGAACTTCAAGATCACCTGGTTCATTGAAGATAAAAACCCTGTTAACGGAGCCACCATCGTACCCAAGGCCATACCCAACATCACTTCGCGTGACGGGAGTTTCGCCAGATCGGACATATCTTGAGAGTTGATCTTTTTCGTACTTAAAAAACCACCGCGCAACTCAATAACGTTTTCGTTTTCTTTGATGAAATCGACCAGGGCCTTGCAAGCTTTGACTGCATCTTTGTCGCTGACAAAGACAACACCGGTCTCTTTACCTAAAAGGTCTTCGACATCGTCGTAACCGACATCCTTAAACGCTTTTTTGATCAGAGTGTTCTTCGCCATAAATAATTTTGCGCCCTGGCGCTGAAGGCCATTGCGCATGGTATTTAAGGAGAATGCCGGGATGCGGTTGAGCTGAAGGAAAAAACAAGCCGATGCATCTTTGGCGCCGAGCTTGATATCATCGACGATCCTTTCACGGACGATCAGGCCTACCTTTTTCATATTACCACCTTCACTGACGGGCTCATAGTGCTTGAAAGATACACATACTTTACGTAATCGCCTTTAGCTTGCGCGGGCTTCGCAGCGAGAAGAGCGTCAAGAAAAGCCCGTACATTTTCGACCAGAGCTTCTTTTTTAAAGGAAAGTTTGCCTAAACCGATATGTACGCCGGCAAACTTATCCATACGAAAATCTACCTTGCCACGCTTGGATTCTTTGATCGCATGTTCGATATTCGGCGTGACTGAACCGGTTTTAGGCGACGGCATCAAACTGCGCGGGCCTAAGACTTTACCTAACTTGCTGACTTCTTTCATCATGCCGGGAGTCGCGATACAGCAATCAAACTCCAACCAGCCTTCTTTTAATATTTTTTCGACGACGTCTTTCGTACCGATATGGTCCGCACCCGCCGCCTTCGCTTCATTCTCGCGGTCGGGCTCACAAAAGACCAAGACCCGTACCGTCTTGCCCGTACCATGCGGCAAGACCAACGAACCACGCACCATCTGCTCCGACTGCGAGGGATCAACACCCAGCTTGCAGCTGGCTTCGATCGTCTCGTCAAACTTAACGCGCGGCATCTTGGTGATCAATTCGACTGCCTGATCCAGAGTGTATTCTTTCTCCAGCTCACGGCCCTTTTCAGCTTCTTTATATCTTTTACTACGCTTCATAAATTACCTCTCACTTAACCCGGATACCGCAACTGCGTGCAGTACCTTCGATTATTCTGACCGCCATATCCAGCTTAGTCGTGTTTAAATCGGGCATTTTAGTCTTGGCGATCTCGGCGACTTGCGCCTTGGTGACTTCGCCGATGATCTCTTTGCCGGTCTGGCCGCTGGCTTTCGCCAGGTTAGCCGCGCGCTTAAGCAAGATCGATGCCGGCGGCGTCTTTAAGATAAAGTCAAACGACTTATCCTCATAAACGCTGATGATGACCGGAAGTACAAGGCCCTGCTGCGCTTTCGTCGCATCATTAAAGGCTTTGCAAAATTGCATGATGTTCACGCCCTGCGAACCTAAGGCGGGACCGATCGGCGGGGCGGGATTAGCCGCTCCGGCCGGGATCTGCAATTTTATAAATCCTACTGCTTTTTTCTTCTTCTTTGCCATATCACTCCTTATTCGATATTCAATACCGCCAGAGGCAGACGATATTGAGTATTACTTATATTTTCTCAACCTGCCAGAATTCAAGTTCGACAGGCGTAGTTCTGCCAAAAATCGAAACGCTCACCTTGACCTTGCCCTTATCCGGGAAGACTTCTTCGACCACGCCGTTGAAATTGATAAACGGCCCTTCGACCACACGGATACTTTCGCCATGGTCGAAATTGACCTTCGGCGCGGGCTTGGCTTTGCTCTCTTCGGCCTTAGATAAGATCTTGACCACGTCCTCATCGGGGATCGGCGATGGTTTGCGCTTTGCGCCGATAAACGCCGTGATCCCGGGAGTCTTACGCACAAAGAGCCAAGTGTCGTCGTTCATCTCCATATATATAAGGATATAACCGGGAAAGAATTTGCGTTCCATTACCTTCTTCTTCCCCATCTTCACTTCGGTCACCTGTTCTTTCGGTATCACGACTTTTTCGATCTGTTCGCCGTAATTATGCGCGATCACACGCGCATCGAGGTTGACCTTTGCCTTTTCTTCACCGCCGCTTAAAGTGTGTAAAATATACCACTGCTTCATTTAAGTAGATGCTCCATTAGTTTGGCCAATCCTAAGTCGACCGCAAAAATATAAATCGTTAACGCACCGATCATCGCCAAGACCAAAAGGGCCGCATCGGTCAAATCACGCCGGCTCGACCAGCTGACCTTTTTAAGCTCATCGGCCACTTCCTTGAAAAACTTCGGTATACTTTTAAAAAAATTAATCATAAATAAAATTGCTTAAACAGGCGAGGCAGGGCTTGAACCTGCAGCCCTCGGTTTTGGAGACCGATGCTCTGCCAATTGAGCCACTCGCCTAGATCGCATGATAAGCAAAATTTAAAACAACAATAAAATCACACCTTGGATTCTTTATGAACCAGGTGCTTACGGCAACCACGGCAAAACTTTTTCGTTTCCAATTTTTCGGGATGTTGACGTTTGTTTTTGGTCACGTAGTAGTTTTTACGCTTGCACTCGCCACATTGTAATGATATTAATTCTCTCATGTTTTATATATGGGAATAAAAGTATGAAACCCCTACCCCATTTCCTTATTTTTTAAATAACTGAATTTATTAGCCCACGACCGGAATTGAACCGGTGACCTCGTCCTTACCAAGGACGTGCTCTACCAACTGAGCCACATGGGCATATTGCAATCCTATACATAGCAGGTTGCAACAGACTTTATTAGGATACTATAAAAGTTTTTTTTGTCAATAATAAAAAAATATATTTTGGGGCGGGAAGCAATATCTCAACGGCCAAGGGCTTGATCGATATCTTTGTTATGCTCTTTAGCGCTATCGTTGATCGCCGAGACGGCTTCTTTACTCTTTTCAAAAACCGCTTTAGGCGAGCTGTTTTTAAATTCCGCCGGGGCGTCTTTGCCCTGCAAAGAGGTATTAAAATTGGTCTTGATCAAGATCGAATAAAGAATGCCGATGACGACCAGGGTGACCAGGATGCTTAAGATTGTTCCGAAACTTTTGCGCATATGCTACTCCTTATTTCCAATCGTCGAGCGAGAACCACTCTTCGATATCGCGCATGGCGTTGCGCTTAAAAGAGAGTTCGATGAAACCGCCTAAAGCGTCGAGGATGATCACCGCATTGACGCTCGAGTCAGAGGCTACGACTGTGCGTAAACGCTCGCAGAAGCTCGAGTTAACGGCGGATATTTTGCGGTAGACTTTAGGCAATTTTTCCATCTTCCAATCCGGCACCACGCCTTTTTTCGATAAATAATATTGGGCTAAAAGATACATGGAAAAAACCCGGTAACCGGTCTCTTCCATCGAGGCAAAGGGCAGGTGAAAACGAACCATCGACTTTAAGATCGAAAATACCGGACACCCCCCGGTAGCCATATAAATACCGACTAAAGAACTTAAGCCCTCCTGCAAAGAGACATTTTTTACGTAGGTCCGATATGGTGACTCGACGATCGCGCGTGCATGCTGGCTTGCCGGCATATCTTTACAAAAGTCGATCAAGTGCACCATCGCCAGCGCCGCCGGACAATACTTATCCTTCTTCTCGTCTAATGGGCACTCCTTGCACTTACAAGAAGTAAGCCTCGTCCAGGGCGGATTAACGGTCAGTTTTTCGGTAACAAGATTCATACGGCCGTCAAGAACAACGTCGAAGGCCTTGCTTGTACCATCGGGAAAGACGAATTTATAAGCGTATTTTAAATTTTCCATATTAACCGCCGAATTTTTTAATGATCGCCGCGGCCGCAAGGCGCGCCTGGTTGATCGCACTGATCACCGTAGCGGACCCGGAGACAATATCGCCGGCAGCAAAAATATCATTGATGGAACTCTGCATATGTTCATTAACCTCAATATAACCGCGTTTATTTAATTTCAACCCGGCGATCGAAGAGATAAGGAGCGGATTGGCGCTGGTGCCCACCGCGACGATCACGGTATCAAGCTCGATACCAAAATCCGAGCCGGCGATCGCAACCGGCGAGGAACGCCCGGATTGATCCGGAGCGCCTAATTCATTTTTAAGGCAGATCACACCTTTGACATTACCGTTATTATCGGAAAAGATCTCCTTCGGTGAAGTCAAGAGATGGAATTTTATCCCCTCTTCGCGGGCGTTTTCAACCTCTTCTTTGCGCGCCGGCATCTCATTGAAAGTGCGCCGGTAGATGATCGAGACTTCCCGGGCACCGAGGCGCAACGCGCAGCGCGCCGAATCAAAAGCGACATTGCCGGCACCAAAAACTCCCACCCGCCTCCCAACTTTTACCGGTGTATCGTATTCGGGAAAAGCATAGCCCTTCATCAGATTCACGCGGGTTAAAAATTCGTTGGCGGAATAAACGCCGTTTAAATTTTCTCCGGGAACATTAAGAAATTGCGGCAACCCCGCGCCCACACCGATAAAAAACGCTTTAAATCCGGCTTTGCGCAGGTCGTCAAGCGTCTGTGTCCGGCCGGCAACAAAGTTGCATTCTACTTTGGCCCCTAAACGTTTTAAATATTCGACCTCGTGAGCCACGATATTTTTCGGCAGGCGAAATTCGGGTATACCGTAAGCCAAGACCCCGCCGGTTTTATGCAGCGCTTCAAAAAGGTATACGTCAAACCCGGCCTTGGCCAGATCTCCGGCGCAAGTCAAACCCGCCGGACCGGTACCGATCACGGCGACTTTAATGCCGTTGGCGGCAAGATCAAGCTTAAGTGCGACCATACCGCTTGCGATCTCCGCGTCCGCGACAAAACGCTCAAGGTAACCGATCTGGATCGGGTCATTTTTTTTTATCAGAATACAGGCCGCCTGGCACTGCTCTTCCTGAGGGCAGACCCTACCGCACACCGCCGGTAAACTATTAGATTCACGGATCTTAGCTAACGACTGCAGGTATTTTTTCCCGCGTATCAAGTGGATAAATTCTTTAATATCGATCCCTGCCGGGCAGCCCTTAGAACACGGAGCATTGGCGCACTGCAGGCAACGGCCGGCTTCTTTTAACGCTTCGGCTTCATCAAACCCGCGCGAGACTTCTTTAAACGTGCAGATACGCTCCTGCAGATTGATCTTGGATATCGCACCATGTTCACTCATTGGCGCACTTACATTTTTTTTCGAGTTTATCCATTGCGATCTTCTCTTCCGGCAAAAACCGCTTATGGCGCTGGGATAATTCTTCAAAATCAACCTTATGCCCGTCGAAATCCGGGCCGTCGACACAGCAGAATTTCACTTTACCGTCTTGCGTTAACCGGCAGCTCCCGCACATGCCGGTGCCGTCAAGCATGATCGAATTAAGGCAGACTATGGTTTTGATATTGTACGGCCGGGTGATCGCGGAAACGACTTTCATCATCGGGATCGGCCCCACGCAATAGGCCAAAGAAAAATTCGGGTCTTCCTTTAATATACGCGTCAAAACATCGCTGACAAAACCTTTTTCGCCGAAAGTGCCGTCGTCGGTCGTAACGTACAGGCGGTCGCAATGGGCTTTTATCTCATCATGTAAAATTAAAAAATCTTTATTGCGCGCACCTAAAATACCGATCACGATATTGCCCGCACTCTTTAGAGCTTTGATCACCGGATAAACTTCCGCGATCCCTACGCCGCCGGCGATGGCGATGACTTTACCGTAATTTTTTATCGGTATGGGGTGGCCTAAAGGGCCTACCAGGGAAAAAAGCTCATCGTCAACGGCCATTTGGCCCAACATCTTCGTAGAATATCCGGCCTCCTGAAAAATGATTGTAACGGTATTATCTTTAGCCTCGGCTATTGTGAGCGGCACACGTTCGCCGTTTTCCGAGACCATTAAAATAACAAATTGCCCGGCTTGGTATTTTGCGGCGATCAAGGGCGCATATAGGCGCATCTTCACGATACGCCCAGCTTGGTTTTGAGCCAGAATGTCTTTAGAGATGATTTTCACGGCTTTACCTGCGACGGTACTTCGATCCTTAAGTTCATCCCCTTGCCCATATCGATCGTCATTATGATCTTACCCTGCTGGCGCGCAACATAACCGGATATGGTTTTCATGTCATCCTGCCGGGAAATACCCAGTGAGCTAAATAATAATTCAAGAAACTTCAAAACTACATCTTCAGAGAATACCTTGCCATCTTCACCAACGCGCATAACAATGCAAGACGGCTCGTGGTCCACGTTTACAGAAATGTCACTGGTAAGCTTTAAAATATTACGTGCTTCCTCGACCAGCGCGGTTACCACGTTGACAACGCGTTTACCTTCAAGCGCCAGCTTCACTACGCGCACCAGCTCTTCATTATCCCAGGGCTTGGTAAGGAAGCGGTAGACTTCGCCGTCGTTTAACGCCCGCACCAAAGCATCAAAATCGGTATAACCGGAAAGCATGATACTGGTCATGCCGGGATATTGTTTTTTTACCGCGCGCAAAAACCAGGAGCCATCCATCACCGGCATGCGTTGGTCGGTGATGATCAGGTCTACTTTATTCTCACTTAAGACTTTTAAACCTTCTTCGCCGTTACCGGCAGTCAAAACCGTAAAACCTTCAGGCTCAAGAATACGTTTTAAGCACCTTAAGATCGGCTCTTCGTCGTCGACGCAAAGAATGACTTGTTTTTCCGCCATGGTTGACTCCTTCCTTATTAGATTACTGTATCAAATTAAGGTGAAGATTGCAAGGGAGGCAGCGGTCAGCGGCCGGTTAATTTTTCAAGCTTTTCCGGATAGCGCGCCCCTTCGATCTTGATCTTCAATGAAGCGCTGTCGATCTCGCGCAGGTCATCCGGCGTAAGTACAATTTCTGCCGCACCCAGGTTCTCCTCCAACCGGCTAAGCTTGGTCGTGCCCGGAATCGGAACGATCCAGGGTTTTTGCGCCAGAAGCCAAGCCAACGCGACCTGAGCCGTCGTTGCTTTCTTACGCTGCGCGATCTTCGCCAATAGATCGACCAGAGCCTGGTTAACTTTTAGCGCCTGAGGGGTAAAGCGCGGAAGAGTGTTTCGGAAATCTGTCTTATCAAAGTGCGTATTTTCATTCATCTTGCCGGTAAGAAACCCTTTGCCTAGAGGGCTATAGGGAACAAAACCGATCCCTAACTCTTCAAGCGCCGGCAATACTTCTTTTTCCGGGGTTCTGGTCCATAATGAATATTCGCTCTGGACGGCCGTAACCGGACAGACTGCGTGGGCGCGGCGAATTGTTTTTGCTGCAGCTTCGGACAGGCCAAAGTGCTTGACCTTGCCTTCCTCAATTAACTCTTTTACCGCACCGGCTACATCTTCGATCAGCACGTTGGTGTCGACGCGATGTTGATATAATAAATCGATCGTATTGACTTTAAGGCGCTTAAGCGAACCTTCAACCGCTTGTTTAATGTGCTCCGGACGGCTATCCAATGCCGGTGCTCCACCCATGCCGCGCGGATCGAATTTGGGATCAAGGTTAAACCCGAACTTGGTCGCGATCACAACTTTGCCGCGAAAGGGCAAAAGGGCTTCGCCCAAAAGCTCTTCGTTCATATAGGGACCGTAAACTTCTGCCGTATCGAAAAATGTAACGCCACGCTCTACCGCGCTGCGTAAAAGCGCGATCATCTCTTGCTTATCTTTCGCCGGGCCGTAAGAGAAACTCATCCCCATGCAACCTAGCCCCAAGGCCGATACTTCCAACCCGCTTTTACCTAATATACGTTTTTTCATGGATTATTCCTCCTATAAAATACAAGTTTAAGCGATACTAAAAAAGTTGATCCGGCATTTTATTTTATCAACGTAAAATTGCATATGCATGCACAACAAAAACATATCCGGTTAAAAATAAAAGCCAAAAAAATAATATTGTTCGTTTTCTGCTACCCTTTAAGATAAGCCCCATAGCTATAGCGTTGACAACAACTACCAGCAAAGCATTCCGCACCGGGTCAATAAAATCTATTAAATAAATCAATAACAATGCAATGTAAGCAGAACCCAACCACTTATCTCTGATATCGCTGAACACTATAAGGATAAGAGGAATTATGTATAAACCCGTTAAAATGATTGAATAATACATTTATTTGCCTATTTTAAGCGGGATAGCGTGTCCCCTTTATTCTTAAAATAATCCATTTATTTGGAATGGATTCATCGGATAAGAACAATCCTCCGTACAGCTTTGTTCCAAGGTATAATTACCATCTTTAGCCCCATTGCCATGCGTACATTCCTGGACACAAAATCCACCCTTCGATGCCAATTGTAAATTATATTCCACAAAAGCCTCGCTGGGGTTGATGGCAAGTGCTTTTTTATACTCCTCGCATGCTTTATCAAAATGACCGGTTATATGATAAACATATCCCAACATACCATGGGCATCCGAACGCTTAGGATTAATAGCAATGGCTTTGTTAAGCAAATCAGCCAGACTAGACAAATTTCCGTAAGTATATTCCACAAGCGACATTATCATAAACCATTCATCATTATTTTTGTTCTTATCGCTAACACCGTCCAAGAGAGTCTTTGCTCTTTCGGGTTGATTTAATGTTAAATATAAGTTGGCTTCATTGACTACAAGCTTAAATTTTGTCTTATCATTGCGGTAAAGATCGTCTAGATACTTAATGTTTTCCTTTATACCGCCATTGTCATAGGTTACGACATTTTCTGCTTGCGAAAGTGTTTCTCGGGATTTCCCATCCCGATGCATATCTACTTCATGTTTTATCTCGATACCATCGTCATTATAGTAATGCCAGTCGTCAATTTTACCGTCACCATTTAAATCCATTTCCTTACGGACAATTTTTCCATTTTTCATATACAATACCGCATCGACCTTTCCATCATGGTTATAATCGTTTTTAACAACAGTTACACCATCATTTTTCTCCGATTCCGCAAAAACCGGCTGCGCCAAGATAACAAAACTTATAAATAAACTAGTTAGTTTGCGCATTTGTAATATATTTGTTTTTCTTTAATCTTCTCTCCCGGATAAACCCTATCAACCCATATAAAAAGATTATCGCCAGTGGAATTAAAGTCACATTTCCGGGATCGTAATTATTTTTATTTTTGTCGATAAACTTAACCAAGTCTCCCTTCATATCGTGATTATCGAGCCGTGAAGATAAACTACTATCAACTTTTATTTCCCAATGACTTGCATCACCCAAAAGCACCTTGGCGGTAAAATATTCCCTAGGCGCGGCAAAATCTGCCACCAATAATAGTAAAAGATAGGCAACACTACCGACCATTGAAATCAAATAAAACTTTTTCACAAGAGTATTTTCGCTTATGTTGGCGGGTTTATCAAGGATTAATCGACAGGCAAAAAAAAGACTCCGCTTGCGATTAAACAAGCGGAGTCAATAAAGGGGGTATCGACCTACTCTCCCATCTCCTTGCGAAGAAAGTACCATTGGCCCTGGAAGGCTTAACTGCCGTGTTCGGAATGGGAACGGGTGTGGCCCTTCTGGTATGAACACCCCCATTTTTATTTTTAATAAAAACAGGTATATCAAATTGTCAGAAAAAACAATCGCGGTAGTAAACAATAATTTTAAAGCCCTTTTGCAAAACTTTACACTTATTGTTTACTCCATACGATTACCTTTTTTCATCCTAAGATGAAAAAAATAAGTTGGACACCAAGTCTATTGGCATATTAGTAGCGCTCGGCTGAAAGCATTACTGCTCTTACACCTGCGCCCTATCAAGGTAGTAGTCTCCTACCTGCCTTCATCCCGTGCAAGCACGGAAAGGGATTTCTTGTTTTGAGGTCAGCTTCGCGCTTAGATGCATTCAGCGCTTATCTTACAGGAACATAGCTACCGGGCCTTTACTCCTGGCGGAATAGCCCGTACACCAGAGGTCCCTTTGTCCCGGTCCTCTCGTACTAGGGACAAATCCCCATCAAAAATCCTCGCACCCACAGCGGATAGAGACCGAACTGTCTCACGACGTTCTGAACCCAGCTCACGTACCGCTTTAACCGGCGAACAGCCGGACCCTTGGGACCTTCTCCAGCCCCAGGATGCGATGAGCCGACATCGAGGTGCCAAACCGCGCCGTCGATATGAACTCTCGGGCGCGATCAGCCTGTTATCCCCGGAGTACCTTTTATCCGTTGAGCGATGGCGTTTCCACACACAACCATCGGATCATTAGCTCCCACTTTCGTGCCTGCTTAGCATGTCTGCTTCGCAGTCAAGCATCCTTATACGCTTACATTCGACGTCCGGTTTCCAATCGGACTGAGGATACCTTTGAGCCCTTCCGTTACACTTTAGGAAGGAACCGCCCCAGTTAAACTGCCCAACTGGCACTGTTCCCATATAGGGTTAGAATCTTAGTACAATAAGGGTGGTATTTCACCGGTGACTCCACCTCGGCTGACGCCAAAGCTTCAAAGTCTCCCACCTATCCTACACATATCGGGCCAAAATTCAATACCAGCATACAGTAAAGGTTCCGGGGTCTTTTCGTCCCACTGCGGGTAGGCGGCATCTTCACCGCCACTACAATTTCACCGGGGATCTCGTTGAGACAGCGCTCCCATGGTTACACCATTCGTGCGGGTCGGAACTTACCCGACAAGGAATTTCGCTACCTTAGGACCGTTATAGTTACGGCCGCCATTCACTGGGGCTTTGGATCGCAGCTTCTCTCCTTACGGAAATAACCGCTTGCCTTGACCTTCCAGCATTGGGCAGGTATCAGTCCCTATACATCCTCTTGCGAGTTTAGCAGGGACCTGTGTTTTTGCTAAACAGTCCCAGGAGCCCTTTCACTGCGACCCATCTTGCGATGGGCACCCCTTCTCGCGAACTTACGGGGCTATTTTGCCGAGTTCCTTAACGAGACTTCTCCCGAGCGCCTTACCATGTTCAGGCAGTCTACCTGTGTCGGATTACGGTACGGTCACTTCTAAACAACCTAGGCAATTCTTTCTTGGCACTCGATCCTGACAGCTTCACCCGCACCTTAGTTTGGATTCGCTTCCTCGACTTGCGCCGAAGAGAGACGGGCACAACCAACCGCCCGACTGTCGCATCTCATGCGTCATCACCTAGGTTAACGCCTAAAAGTGGGACCGGAATATTAACCGGTTCATCCATCGCCTACTCCCCTTAACCGGGGATTGAGCTTAGGGTCCGCCTAACCTCCGTCTGACGAACATTGACGGAGAAACCTTAGACATACGGCGCTGTGGTTTTTCACCACAGTATTCGCTACTCATTCCAAGATAATCACTTCTGTACGCTCCACCATGCCTTACAACAACGGCTTCAATGCATACAGAACGCTCCCCTACCAGATACTTCGCCCGAAGGCAAAATAAATCCGCGAATTCGGTGACAGGCTTGAGCCCCGATCATTTTCGGCGCAGAATCACTCGAACGGTGAGCTATTACGCACTCTTTAAATGATGGCTGCCTCTAAGCCAACATCCCGACTGTCTTAGTGACTCCACATCCTTTACCACTTAGCCTGTTCTTGGGGACCTTATTCGGCGGTCTGGGCTGTTTCCCTCTCGACCACGCAGCTTAGCCCACGCAGTCTCACTCCTCGGATACAGAAAACGCCTATTCGGAGTTAGGTTGGGGTTGGTATGGATAAAATCCACCCTAGCCCATCCTGTGCTCTACCTTGCGTCTCTAATTACCGAAGGCTGCCCCTAAAGGCATTTCGGGGAGAACTAGCTATCACCAGCCTTGATTAGCCTTTCACTCCAACTCACAGTTCATCCGATCACTTTTCAACGTAAATCAGTTCGGTCCTCCCCTCATCTTTCGACGAGGTTCAACCTGACCATGAGTAGATCGACTGGCTTCGAGTCTAATACCTACCGCTAAAACGCCCTATTCAGACTCGGTTTCCCTACGCCTGCTTACTACACTTGCGTGCAGCAATTAAACTTGCGATAAGCAACTAACTCCCTGGACCATTAAGCAAAAGGTACGCCATCGTCCGGCTTGCGCCAGACTTTGACCGCTTTGTAGACTTATGATTTCAGATTCTATTTCACTCCCCTCACCGGGGTTCTTTTCAGCTTTCCCTCACGGTACTTGTTCACTATCGGTCTGGTGTTAGTATTTAGCCTTACCCCGTGGTCGAGGCAAATTCCTACAGAATTCCACGTGCTCCGTAGTACTTGGGAATAAAAACCAAGAAGTCTTATCAATTTCGTTTACGGGACTATCACCCTCTATGGTCGTACTTTCCAGTACGTTCTACTACTGATAAGATTTGTAACTTCCCGAGAGTTCTGCCAAACTCTCCGTCTCTACCCCGCGACCCCTAAACAACAACGCCGGCAGGCTTGACATTGTTCAGGTTTGGGCTATTCCCTATTCGCTCGCCGCTACTAAGGGAATACCATTCGGTTTCTTTTCCTCCAGGTACTGAAATGTTTTACTTCCCTGGGTTGTCATCTCTGCCTTACGGCCAAGATTTGCAAACATGACTTTGCAAGAGTTGTCTCATTCGGAAATCTGCGGGTCAAAGGTTGCTTGCACCTCACCGCAGCTTATCGCAGCTTGCCACGTCCTTCCTCGTCTACACCAACCAAGCCATTCATCATAAGCCCTTAATTAACTTGATGTCCAACCTAATTTTCAAAGATCTTTTGTCGTCTATTAAAACCTCTTCAACCTTTTATGAAGAGGCCTTTTTTTATTGTGAAGTTTGTTAAGCTCGTACGATAACGTATTTAAAATGGAGCAGAGGAGAGTTGAACTCCTGACATCCTGCTTGCAAAGCAGGCATTCTCCCAACTGAATTACTGCCCCAACGCTTTCGCGTGAAAGGAGAAAACAGATAGTAGAGAGTTGAGGAATCAACCCTTCCTGAGCCACAAAGTCGAAATTCAAAAGTTAAAAGTATTTTTAACTACTTTCTCCTCTCGCCTTTCTACTCTCTCAATTAGCGTTAGCGAATTGATGGTGGGCCCAAGTGGGATCGAACCACTCACCCCCGCGTTATCAGCACGGTGCTCTACCATCTGAGCTATGGGCCCGCGCGCCTAACAAACGGTTACATACAAACAAAATACGAGGACAGAAGTATTCATCCTTAATAAAGGGATAAATACTGGTGTCCCCGTATTTCGAAAAAAGACAAGCCTTTGGAGAGCCTACCTTACCTACCACGGTAAGGGTTTGTTCTTCACTTCGTTGGTAAACGAAGTGTCTTACTTCGAACCAGCTGGCATTTACCTTTCGGTAAAATGTTCCTGCCTTATTAAAATAAGAAAGGAGGTGATCCAGCCGCACGTTCCCGTACGGCTACCTTGTTACGACTTAGCGCCAATCATGAAATTCACCGTGGACCTATAAATAGAGCTTCGGGTGCCCCCCACTTTCAGCGCTTGACGGGCGGTGTGTACAAGGCCCGGGAACGTATTCACGGCGTCGTAGCTGATACGCCATTACTAGCAATTCCAGCTTCATGGAGACGAGTTGCAGCCTCCAATCCGAACTGGGCCTACTTTTGTTAGGATTTGCTCCGCCTCGCGGCTTGGCGTCCCATTGTAGTAGGCATTGTAACACGTGTGTAGCCCAGGACATAAGGGCCATGCGGATTTGACGTCGTCCCCGCCTTCCTCCCACTTAACGCGGGCAGTCCCATTAGAGTGCGCGACTCTGTAAACAGAGCCGGTAGCAACAAATGGCGAGGGTTGCGCTCGTTCTTCCACTTAAGGAAACACCTCACGGCACGAGCTGACGACAACCATGCAGCACCTGTGCTGGTTCCTGATTGGTTACAGGTCGGAAGCCCTTTCAGGCCACTACTTCCAGCATGTCAAACCCTGGTAAGGTTCCTCGCGTAGCATCGAATTAAACCACGTGTTCCACTGCTTGTGCGGGCCCCCGTCAATTTCTTTGAGTTTTAGTCTTGCGACCGTAGTCCCCAGGTGGAACACTTAACAGGTTACCTACGGCACCCACTATATACATAGCAGACACCTAGTGTTCATAGTTTACGGCTAGGACTACCAGGGTATCTAATCCTGTTTGCTCCCCTAGCTTTCGTCCCTCAGTGTCAGGTATGGACCAGATAGCCGACTTCTCCACTGGCGTTCCTGCTAATATCCACAAATTTCACCTTTACACTAGCAGTTCCACTATCCTCTCCCAACCTCTAGCCAAGCAGTTTGAAAGGCAGTTTTTTGGTTGAGCCAAAAGATTTCACCTTCCACTTACAAGGCCACCTACGGACCCTTTACACCTAGTCAAACCGAGTAACGCTCGCCACCTCCGTATTACCGCGGCTGCTGGCACGGAGTTAGCCGTGGCTTATTCGTCAGGTACAGTCAGTTTGCAGGATTGTTCACCCTGCAAATTTCCTCCCTAGCAAAAGAGGTTTACGACCCGAAGGCCTTCATCCCTCACGCGGCGTCGCATCTTCAGACTTTCGTCCATTGAGAAAGATTCTCGACTGCAGCCTCCCGTAGGAGTCCGGACAGTGTCTCAGTTCCGATGTGGCTGACCATCCTTTTAGACCAGCTACCCGTCTTAGGCTTGGTGGGCCGTTACCTCACCAACTACCTGATAGGCCGCAGGCCGCTCTCGTGGCGATAGCTTATAAATAGAGGCCATCTTTACCGTAAGTCATTTCAGACTCACGGACCATAGAAAATTACCCTGGCTTTCACCAGGCTATGCCCTTCCTCGAGGTACGTTACCTACGTGTTAATCACCCATTTGCCGCTATGCTGTATTGCTACAACATCGCTCGACTTGCATGCCTAATCCACGCCGCCAGCGTTCACTCTGAGCCAGAATCAAACCCTCCAAAGGCATTTATTGACAAAGATTTTTCAAAGAACCGAAACAAAAGAACCCCCACAAGAGGGCCCTTATTTATCAAATTTTATTAGTAACTCTACAGAACAGGTTCCAAAACGATGTATGTAATTATATTAAAATTAAATTTTTTGTCAACTAAATTTTTAATTTTTTTATTAATCCACATATTCGTCTCATCCTTGAGGGGCAGGCCGGGCTTATTACCCACCGAAATCTACCCCCATTTGCTAATTTTAGGAACTCGTCAAGCATAGCAGATAGTAAATTAAATGCAAACTATTTTTTTATTTTTTTCCAACTTTATTATCCCTCAGTGAAACAAGGCAATTGACGGCTGGATTTATTGGCTGACCAGTTTATTAAAAATAGTTTCATCGATAATATTTAGGCGCAATTTTTCCGCCTTAGCCAGCTTTGAACCGGCATTTTCACCGGCCACGACATAATCAATATTTTTGCTGATCGCTGAGACATATTTCGCACCTAAGCGCTCGACAAGTTTTTGAGCGTCGGTGCGGCTTAAGGTCTTCAATTCGCCGGTAAAGATAAAAATCTTTCCCGTAATGGCGGTCTCTTTTATTTCACGTTTTTCTTCAATCATCTTTAATCCGGATTTTTTAAAGGCGGCGATCATCTCCCGGGTTTTGGATGAGGCAAAAAAATCGACAACCGATTGCGCCATCACCGGTCCGACTTCAGGGATCATTTGTAATTTTTCCAGATCGGCTTTAAATAAAACATCGATCGAACCAAATTCCTGTGCCACGATTTGTGCGGCTTTTTCTCCGATATGGCGAATCCCTAAACCAAACAAAAATCGCGATAATGGCCGCAGACGGCTCTGTTCGATGGCAGCAATAAGATTATTGGATTTTTTATCTTTAAACAAAGGTAAGGTCAATAGAGATTCTTTTTGAATTACGTAAATATCCACGAGGCGATTGACGATTTTACGCTCAACCAACTCCTCTACCGCGCTTTCACCGAGGCCTTCAATATCCATGGCATTGCGCGAAGCAAAGTGTAAAAGCGAACGCTTTAGCTGCGCCGGGCAATCAGGATTAATACAATAATAATAAACTTCCTCTTCTTTCTCTTTAACGATCTCACCGTTGCACGCCGGGCAAATTTTGGGCACAATAATCTCTTCTTCTTTGCCGGTACGCTTAGAGGTAATGACTTTAATCACTTTAGGGATCACATCGCCGGCACGCTCGATTAAAACCGTATCATTCTTTTTTACCCCTAAACGTTTTATCTCGTCAAAATTATGCAGCGTTGCGCGCGAGATGGTTACACCCGCGCATTCTACCGGCTCAAAGATCGCGGTCGGCGTAATGATCCCGGTGCGCCCCACGCCGAATTCGATATCGTTTATTTTGGTCGTGGCCTGATGCGCGGGAAATTTATAAGCGACAGCCCAGCGCGGCGACTTCATGGTAAAGCCCAACTCTTTTTGCAAAGCAAAACTATTCACCTTGATCACCATCCCATCGGCTTCATAATTTAAACTATCGCGTTTATCCTGCCACTTCATGCAATGCGTAATCACTTCATCCATACCTTTACATATCTTGCGCGAGGGGTTGGCGCATAAGCCCCACCCCGCGGCTTTTTCCAGATATTCAGCCTGGGTCTTAAAATCATATCCTTCAACCCAGCCAAACGAGTGGATAAAACAACTCAAATTACGTTCCGCCACGATCCGGGTATCCAGCAGTTTAAGCGATCCGCTGGCGGCATTACGGGGATTAGCAAATAATGGCTCATCATTTTTGCTTTTTTGAGCGTTAATCGCCTCGAAATCCCTCTTACTTAAGTAGATCTCGCCGCGTACCTCGATTTTTTTGGGATAATCTTTACCGATCAATTTCAAAGGGATCGATTTGATCGTCTTAGCGTTGGCCGTAATATCTTCGCCGGTCTCACCATCGCCACGGGTCGCGGCAATCGTTAAAAAACCGTTTTCGTAGATCAAGGCCGCACTGACGCCGTCGATCTTTAAATCCACCGAATACTCAAGCACGACCTCGCGCTTTAAAAAGCGTTTCACCTTCTCTTCCCACTCGCGCAATTCTTCGATCGAATAAGTATTATCTAAAGAAAGCATCTTTTCGCGGTGCTTTACCGTCTTAAAGCCTTCCTGGATGCCGCCGGCTACGCGCTGGGTCGGCGAATCAGCAGTAATAAATTGTGGATATTTCACTTCCAGCTCTTTAAGTTGCTTCAATAGATCATCATACTCTTTGTCGGATATCTCCGGATCGCTTAAAACATAGTAACGGTGGTCGTGATGCCTTATCTGCTCACGCAAATTCTCAATCGCCGACTCTATTTTTTTTATATCCATATTCTATTTCCTATATGTTCGCAACAACGAAAGTGAACAGCTTACAGATGAATATCAAACCGGGTGAATTCGCCGGTGGCTTGCGACTCATTTACCTCGCACCCGGTAATATAATCGCTGAAGCAACCCTTAAGTTCACCGACAAAATCTTTCAAATCACCGGGATCGCCTTCAGCCGTGATCTCTACCTGGCCGCCATCGGTGTTGCGCACCCACCCCGTGATCCTGCGCTGAACCGCCATCGTGCGGGAAGTAAACCGAAACCCCACACCTTGAACTTCTCCGAAAAAAACAAGATGATAGCGAATATTCTGTTGTGCCACCAAACACCTCGCTATTCCCCCTTAAACAACCGCATCGCTAAAGCTGAAGGTAAGCCGGCATCGACGATCTTTTTGGCGGCGGTTTCGACATCATAAGCAATACGCGTAAAGGATACCTTCTCTTCATCGGTATCGTAGATACAAGCCGGAGCGCGCCAATCGCCGTCGCGCGGCTGGCCTATGCTACCGACATTGATAATATACCTCGACCGCGGAGATATTTTGATCACCTCATCGGTATTTTCCGTGATCATATCGGCGGACGATTCGCATACCCATTGATAATGGGAGTGACCGACAAATAAGATCTTTTTCTCCAAAATACTGAAATTCTTCGCGGCATCATCGCTGTTTTTCACATAACGAAATTCTGCCGGCCGGTCAAGGCTGCCGTGGACGCAGACAAAATCTTCTTTTTCCTGCATCAGGGGTAATAAGGAAAGAAATTCCTTGTCTTCCTCGCGAAGCCGCGGCTTGGTCCACCGGACCGCCGCAATGGCATTGGGATTAAAGTAATTAAGGTCAAATTTATCCACCATGACCAGGTCGTGATTGCCGCACAAGGAAACCGCCCCCAGATCCTTCAAAATACTCACACACTCACACGGATCAGCACCATAACCGACAATATCCCCTAAAAAAATAAACTCATCGACGCGCTGGTTCCTATAGAACTCCACCACCGCAGTAAACGCTTCCAGGTTACTATGAACATCAGAAAATATTGCATAACGCATAAAATTAAACCAGCCCTTTTAATTTATCCCCGACCTTAAGCTTGTGCCCTAAAGAAAAGGCTTGCGCCGCCATTACCCCTTTGCCCTGAGGCTTTACGCTCGTGACGCGCAAAAGCCCGCACCCGGTCGTCACATCAACGCCATCTTCGCTTATTGCCTGGACCACGCCGCCCTCAAGATAAAATTCCTTATTGATAGGCTGCGCAGCCAGGATCTGCAATTTTTGGCCATGGTAAAAAGTATAGGCTACCGGCCAATGCAACAACGCGCGTACTAAATTATTTATTTCCTGGGCATTTTTTCCCCAATCGATCAATCCATCCTCTTTTTTAAGTTTTGCGGTATAGGTCGCTAAAGCTTCATCCTGAGGCACAAGCGGCATATCTACACCATGCAAGAGTTTGGCCAATAAGGCCGCGCCTTTCTTGGCGAGAATATCGCTTAATGAATTTACATCGTCGCTATCCACGATCAAATAATTATCCCGCGCCAGGACCGGCCCGGAGTCCATGGTCGCCGCCATCTTAAATAAAGTAACGCCGGTTTCCGGATCGCCGTTTAAAAGCGCCTGGTTTAAGGGGGTCGCGCCGCGGTATTTCGGCAAAAGCGATGGGTGCAAGGCTAACGGCAAATTCAAAGCGCAATCCAAAACCGCTTGCGGCAGGATCTTGCCGTAATCCGCCACAACGATAAAATCTACCCGCGCTTCTTTGATTTGCCGGATAAATTCCGGGGTTTTTATTGAATCCGGCGTTACGAGGGGTAGATCCTGCGCGCGCGCATAAGCCGCCACACAAGTAGGTGCAAGTTTGAGGTGCCTGCCCTTGGGCCGGTCGGGCTGGCTGACCACCAACTGCGGCCTAAACCCGGCTTTACAAAGCACTTCTAAAACCGTACAAGAAAATTTTGCGCTACCAAAATAAATAAAATTCATTGTTCACCCCGAAACAATTGCCGCTAATTTTATCTTTGAACCCCGCGCCGCCTTGATCTGGGCAAAGAGATCGACGGCACTATCGGTTAAACCTAATTTTACCGTCAATGAATAACGGAATTTACCGCGTAATTTGAATGGGCTCTCCTCAAAAGGGCCATAGACTTCAAATCCTTTAGCGTTAATATCATTATATAGCTGCTCTACCCTTTTTAGAAGGATATCTGCGTCTTCCAAACGTAAAATAATTTTAACCACCCGGGCAAACGGCGGCAAACGTAATTTCTTACGAAACTCAAGTTCGATATCATAAAATTTGCGCCAATCGCCCTTAAGGCAGGTGAAAAGATGATGAGCGAGATGACTGGTGAAAATATAAAATTTATCCTTAAATAAAAAGTTAAGTTTCTTCAAATAGATAAAAGCATCGAAGCCGGCATTAAAATCCGCGTAACCTAAAAATGAATCGGCATCGAGGATAAATCCTGTATCATACTCTTTTTGCCCATAAAGCGAACTCAAAATCGCGCTGGTAAACATCGTTACCTGGCTTAAGGTCCGGCTCCCGGCCAAACTGATCGAAACACTGGGAAAATTTTTTTTGATCAGCCCGGCAACCCGCTCCAATCCTAAACCGGCAGGCTTTACGTAACCTTTATGGCATTGCGCGCAACTCAAAGAGAAAGGATATTTTTTGGCACAATATGGACAGATGCTGTTATTCTGCCCAAAGGGGCGCAAGAAGGCGCTGCAATGATCGCATTTTAAAATATTCCCACAACTATCGCAGCGTAACATATACGCAAAGCCTTTTTTATTCCAGATCACGGCAACGCGTTTTTTGTCGGCTAAACTTTTACGTAATAATTCAATAAACAATGGCCCGATCAAGCGGCTTTTAGCATACTCCCCTTTGCCGATCACTTCACTGACAGATCCATGCTCCATATCGGCGGGAATAAACGCGCTTTTCCCCTCGCTGATCTCCTGGTAAGTGGCAAGTGCCGGAAAATCGCCGCTTAAGATAAGCGGTATTTTTTTAAAAGTTGATAGCCGGCGGGCTACATCGGGAAGATTATAAAAGGGCTTCTCCTCATGGAAATATGAACGGTTAGTCTCATCCTCTACGATCAGAAGGCCTAAGTCCGGCGGATAATTAAAAAATGCAATGCGCGTGCCGACGATCAAACTATTTTTGCGCGAACGCTGCCAATGGGCAAAAAATTCTTTTGGTTCATCCTCGCCGGAAAGCACAATAAGATCAGGGAAATCCTTGCGCATAATATCTACCGCAGCGGCAAGATAGCTGTTCTGCGGAAAAGTCACCATCACCGAACTATTTCCCGCTAACGCTTCTTTGACCATTTGGCGCCAACGCCAGTAACGGCTTAAAAAATCTACGCCCTGGATAAAAGTTTTTTTAGTCTGCGCCGAAAATCCATTACCGATATCGCCGGGATATCTAACGCGTGCCGTACGTTTTAAAACCTGGGGCAGCATCATAAAAAGAAATTCGCCCAGAGTATATGGATAATGCTTTTTAAGTTCCCGGGCAAATTCGATCTGCCCGGCACTTAATACCGGAGAGTCGTCTAAGACCGCAGCAATAGCCTTGAGCCGCTTGAGCGTAGACTCTTTAGCGATCGACGTTACGATGCCGATCGCATTGCGATTGCTGAAATCGACCAAGACCCGGCTGCCGATCGCCACCTTTTGCGTATCGCTGAAACTATAATCAAATTCAATATCGCTGGGGATAGGCAGGACTACGCGGGCAAAAAGATCCATGAGGCGTTAAAAAGTTTTAATAATGCGCTCAAGCTCCGGGCGCATATCGTTGACTACAACCGGATACTGAAAATCACCGTCGCGGCTAAGCACCGAAAATCTATCGACTACCGCCAGGAACTCTTCCCGTGTGCGCGGATAAGCCCCGATGTGCTTAGAGATCAAAATACTCATATTATCTTTCTCCTGTCCGGGAATAAAGTGAGTAAAGATAAATAATCTCTTTTGCGCCATCCCCTCAAATATAGTCAAGCCGCCCGGTTTCGTAACAAGGATGGAACAGCTCGCAACCAGTTCCCACATCGCTTCATAAAAACCAAAAGCTTTCACGGACGGGAGATTTAATTCATTGATCTGCTTCATATACTTTTCGTTGCGGCCGCAAACCACCAATAAATTATACTTTCCGCTTAAAGTCGCCAGCAAACCCTTTAAATAAGGGAATTTACCACGGATCGAAGAGATAAACATAATACAGGGCTTATCATCCACGCCGATCTTTTTACGTAAAGCGGCTTGATCGTGCTTTTGCCAAAACCCCGGGCGTACCGGCACAAAACCATAAGATATCCGGGCAGAGTCAACCCCTTGCGCGACCAGATCGTTTTTAGTCTCCTCCAACGCGGCAAAATAATGGTCGACACCGGCGTAAACCCACCAGGGATGGACCTTGATATCCGTGACTACTACGATGATCTTAAAGTTAAGCTCTTTTTTTAGCTCCAGCAATATCGGCGTAACAAAGGGATGGGTAACGACCACCACATCGGGCTTTTCAAAACGTAAATAGCGCAAAAAAGCATAAAATACCGCGCCACAAAAAATATCCAGCGAGCGGCGGGAAAATTTAAATTTACTGGAGTGGAAAAGCAGGCTCCAAAAAAATCCCTTGCCGCGGGTCATATCCAGGTAAGCGCGGGATGTATGTTTTTTGATCCAGGGGTGGCAAAAATCCAAAAGATCGATGACCTTAGCATCCATCACGCCATCGAGCGCCTGCGCGGCGCGCTTATGCCCCTCACCATAGCTGGCATGGACAACAAATACTTTCATCAGCCGTAGTGCTCGCAAAGATAGTGAGCAGCAATAAGAAGGCTATCAAAGACAAAATCCGGCTCGAACTCCCAATTTTTCCGGTTAGAGACCTTTTCCTTGCCCGATAAGACTAAAACCGTCTTGGCGCCGAATGCCCGGGCAGTATTCATATCGATAAAACTATCCCCCACGAAAAAGCTCATCGTCGGTTCGATATTATGTGTTTCGACAATATGAGTAAGCATCCCCGGCTTGGGCTTGCGGCAATCGCAATTTTCTTCGCTGGTATGGATGCAATAAAAAACGCCATCGACATGGGCTTTATTCTTTTTAAAACCACTAAGCATAGCATGGGTGATCTTATCTAAGTCACGTTTAGAATAAACCCCCTTGGAGACGCCGGCCTGGTTGGAAACCACAAAGACCTTAAAACCTTTATCGTTTAATTTGCGTATCCCTTCGATCGCCCCGGCAATGAATTTAAACTCCCGGACATTTTTAACATAATCGCCGTCGCCGGGATATTTATTGATCACCCCATCACGGTCGAGAAAGACTACTTTCATTTTTCACCAGCTCCCAGAATTTTGCATAAGTAAAAAGCCAATAGACCGACGCAAAAGTAGCAAAAACAAACCCCACATAACCGTCGCGATAACCTTTTTTGCCGATATATAAGCGAAAAAAACGGTCGACCATGCGCCAGATCAAATGGCCCCAGAAGACTTTCCACCAGGCCTTGAAAGGTTTTTCTTTATATACCCGGTGCCATTTGCGCGCTTCCAGCGTCGTCTGCCCATTAAGCTTATTAATAAAATCGCCCCAATCGCGATAAGTATAGTGCAGGAGATCACCGTCTAAGTGGGCACAGGTACCTTCCGGCAAAGCCCGCGGATGGACCTCTTCGTTGGCCCACTTAAATTTATCTTTCAGCATCAATTTGATCTGGCGTGCCGGATATTGCCCTGACCACTTGACCCAATAATTGCCGATATGGTTACGCCTGGGCACAGTAAAGGCGACATGCTCGGTAGAATTGGTGACGGTTTTAGTAATACTCTCTTTTAATTCCGGGGTCAGCACCTCATCGGCATCGAGACTGAAGATCCAGGGGTTGGAAGCTTTCTGGTACGACCAATTGCGGTGCGTTCCCTCGACATCCATCTTACGCACGAAGATCTTATCGGTATAGCGTGCCGCGATCTCGCGGGTCTTGTCGGTCGACTCATCATCGACGACCACGATCTCTCCGGCCCAGCCTTTTACACTATCTAAAGCGCGGGCTAAACGGCTCTCTTCGTTTTTTACGATCAAAACTACGGATAAAGGGATCATAATTAGTTATGGTAACAGGTTTATAAGGAAAATCAACATCATGTTCACACAAGGGCGAACGCGAGGGTCGCCCCTACACCCAAACGCATGCGTTGCGGTTTCGTGTAGGGGCGGGGCTTGCCCCCGCCCATGTAATTGTTAATATCGTTTTTTTACGGGATTAAATTTTTTCAACGCCTTGGAGACCGTAGTAAAACCTACATCCATATACTCGCCGGCCTTCATCTTAGAGAGCATCAAGGCGCCGATGCGTACGCGCTTTAAATCGCAGACCATATGCCCTAACGCCCGGAATATCCTACGGATATGGCGTTTTTTACCCTCACAAACCGTTACCGCGCAGACACTCGCGCCATTCTCATTCTTTAACAGCTTGATCCGCTTTACTTTAAGGATATCGCCTTCGTCCTCAATACCGTGCAATGCCTTGCGGCAATCGTCCGCGGTAACATTGCCCATCACATCGGCTAAATACTCTTTTTCTACTTCAAATTTGGGATGGGTCAGGCGATGGCAAAAATCACCATCATTGGTCAGGATCAAAAGCCCTTTTGAATCTTTATCCAGGCGGCCAACGGGAAAGACCCCCTTAAATTCCGGCGGCAGGCAATCTAAAACGGTTTTTTCGGCAAACTTATCGCTTAAAGTCGTGGTGACCCCCTTAGGCTTATTAAAAATAATGTAGATCTTCTTCTGGGCTTTAAGCGTCTCACCCTCAAATTCTACGGTATCCGAATCTGCTACCTGCAAAAATGGCGTAATCACGACCTTGCCGTTAAGCTTTACCTTACCCTCCTGGATAAGAGCGTCCGCCTTACGCCGCGAGAGTCCACTTCTTTGCGCCACAAATAGATTAAACCGCATAGATATCTCCTTTAACAACCTTATCAATTGTAACAGAAACTAAGGAACCCGGCGGCAAATCTTTTTTCACCTTAACGCGCAGATAATTTTCCGTATACCCGCAGGAAAACCCGTTTTTCTTCTCTTCGGTGACCATCGACAAACTGCGGCCGATAAATCTTTTGGCATAGTTATCCGCACAGACCTGCGCCGCTGCCTGCAACAGATCAAAACGTTTTTTAATAAGCGCCTTATCCTTGATCTTAACTCCGGACAGTGGTGTATTTTCGCGCGGCGAAAAAGTAAATATATGGGTACGCATCGGGTTGACTTCCCGTAAAAAATTTAGAGTATTTTTAAACTCTTTCTCCCCCTCGGCAGGAAAGCCGACAATAAAATCCGCGCTGATCGCAACATCAGGATCGATCCGGCGCGCCTGGGCCACGAAATCCAAGTAGCCCTGGGCCCTTTCGCGCTTATTCATCGCCGTTAAAACATCATCGTCACCGCTTTGAAACGGAATATGCAAGTGGGAACAAAATTTCGGGTGATTCAAAAATTCCAAAATACGCTCGCCGACAAAGATCGTCTCCAAAGAACTTAAACGCAAACGGCTCATGGTTTTTATCTTCAGGGCCGCATCCACCAGCAAGTAAATATCTTCACTATTTTTAAGATCGCGCCCGTAAAGCGCCAAATTGACTGCGCACAAGACGATCTCGCGGTATTTTTCCGATAAGCGCCTTACCTCGGCAACAATATCTTCAAGCGGGCGGCTCTGCGACGCGCCGCGGATATGCGGGATCTTACAAAAGGAACAGCGGTTATCACACCCATCCTGCACTTTGACAAACGCACGATGGATAGAAAAATCGTTGATCCCCAGGGACCAGATATCCTGCTTCGCATCCGCGCCACAGATAATATGCGCAATATTCGCCTTATCATCTTGGCCGATCACCCAATCTACCCCCCAGCTCTTTACCCGCTCGCCATCAAGCTGCGCCAAACAACCGATAACGGCGATCTTCGCCGCGGGGCTTTCTTTCTTGATCGCGCGCACGGCTTCTCTCGCTTTTTTATCGGCGCGCGCCGTGACCGAGCAGGTATTCACCACGTAAAGGTCAGCTTTGTCATAAACCGACATAAAGCCGCGGCGGGAAAATTCTTCCGACAACGCCTGGCTCTCGTATTGGTTTACCTTACAACCGAAAGTTCGGAAGCAGACTGTTTTGATTGGATGCGGTTTTTTGTTTGATTTTTCTGGCATAATTTTTCCGAACGCGCTTCCGAAAACAGCGTGCCGAACGGTTCGAACAGGGTGTACGAAATCCGGTTCTCCGGACGGGCGCCGCCGACGGGCGGGGCGATTTTGATGTTTTGAAAAAGCAACCCCACCATCTGCCGCTTGAGAGTGCAACTCACCTCGGTAAGGTTGTCGTCGTACCCGCCAAGAAACTCTTTTACCCTGTTTTTATACCCCGCGGTGTGCTCTCGCTCTATGAGGCCAAGCTCAACGCCAGCAAGGATATTTTGCAATCCATCTTCTTCGGCGCGAAGTTTGTCCATCATACCACGAAATACATCTTCGCCAAGCAAATTATCAAGATAAGCATCGGTAAGCTTGGCTTGTTTTTGACGGTTTTCGTTGAGCTTGCGGCCCGCTTCATCGCTGTTTAGGCCAAAAAACGGGTTAGGGGTACTTATTTTGCCGCTCATATTGGTTAAACGGTTGTTTTTCAGCTTAGAATTAGCGGCTAATGTCGCAACGACTTCATCAATGAGCGGCTCCACGTCCTGCGCCCTGACCGCCCGGTTTTTGCACTTATTTTCATGATGAAGCGGGCCGGAACAGCGATACCACCGCTTTTTGAATTTAGTGCGGGGATTGGAAATCGCCAAGAGCCCCGAATAGTACTTACCGCACTTGGCACAACCCATAATGCCATGCAACAAATATTCAGTGCCGGTTTGGCGCGGCGTCCAAGTGCGCTTGCGCTCGTCGATCACGCTACGCACCTTGGCAAAGTCTTCTTCGCTGATGATCGCCTCATGCCTGCCTTTGACCACGATAAATTTCGCTTCATCGTTGACTTGATATTGGTAAGTTTGGTCGGCATTCAGGCTTTTAAGATATTGCTTTCTATTCCAAACGATCTTACCTGTATATATAGGGTTCTTTAAAACATCACAGATGAATTTATTGTAAAACATCTTGCCACCGCGCGAACGGTATTTATGCCTATTAAGATAGTCCATAACGTGATGCGCGCTTAAGCCTTCGATATATAGGCGGTAAATAAGTTTTACAATTTCCGCTTCTTCGGGAATAATTTCCAGCAGTTTTTGCGCCTTGTTGTATTTGTACCCAAACGGCGCGAAACGCGAGCCCTGCCAAATGCCTTGCTTGGCGGATTTGATCATGCCCGGCACAACCCGCTCGGCAATGCGGTTGCGTTCAAATTCAGCGAATGAGCCGAGCTGCTGAAACATCAGCCGTCCGGCTGAGGTTGAAGTATCGAAGGGTTCAGTAGCTGATTTGAACGCTACGCCATAACCGGACAATTCATCGACCAGATTAAGCAAGTCTTTAAGGTTACGGCTAAAGCGATCCAGCTTGTACGCAATAACCAATTCAAACTGCTTCGCCTTAGCGTCTTCGATTAATTCTTGCAGGGCAGGGCGACGCGTTGAGTAGGCGCTTACGCCATCGTCACAATAGACTTTGTAAACCTCAAGCCCTTCGCGCTTGGCAAACCCCTCCAAATATTCCCGCTGAACTTCCAAGGAATATCCCTCGCGCGCTTGATCTTCGGTCGATACGCGAATGTAAATGGCGGTTTTCATTTCAAATGACACCTATGCCAAATTTTTTAGTAAGGAGTTTATCGATTTCGTGATGAACCTCGGCGGCCTTCTTGGGACTCACTCTCTTCTTATCAAGCTTAATACCAATATTATAATTGCCGGTCTTTTTGCTAACACCATCCCAAAGCCTAACAGCGCCATTCTTATATTTAATCGCCATAATGCATACCTCCCCTTAAATTTACTCCGGGCTATTTTATAAGTAATCAGCGGGACCCAATTTTTCCATTTCCTTTATACATTCTTTACAATTTATGATATCAGCTTCTGAACCAGAATACCCTTCAACGCTATCATCCACATGTATAATTTCCGCATCAGACTCTAAAACATAATCTCCGCACGTTTGGCATTGCACTTCATGCTCAGTGTGTCCGCACAAAGCACATTCACAAGATTCAAATAAAAAAGTATTGGCACCGCACCCAGGACAATCACGGACAGGCTTACCTTCCGATTCAAATTGTTTTTCTAGTAATTGACTTTGTGCTTCCCAAAACTCATAAACATCGAGCAAGTTTTTCCACCGATCATCTTTTTTGAATTCCTGCTCTAAATCAAGACTTAAATGTTTTTTAGTGAAACCAAAAATAAAGGCCAGCATTCTACCGATAATATTTTTCGCTTCTTTTGTATGTAATTCGAATTCATAATGCTCTATCGAATCACGCAGCTTTTTGCACGCCTCGATAGTTTTGCGTTCATCTTCGCCCAAAATTACACCGGCAATTTTTTCTAATCTTTTAATGGCTGTGGTTGAATTGATTTTATATCCTTCAGAAGACGGGTAGTGATCTACATTTTGCCACACAAAGGCAGGGTGTACCCGCCTAATCCTTTCCTTTACAAAAAGCTCAACTGCGTGTGCTATATCTTTAATGCAATGCTTAACATCTTTGTCCTCAAAGCCATCTGACGACGTTAAGTGTTCCACGGCGTGCTCAAGTGAACTCTTAGCATTACTAATTAAATCAAATTTAATGGGTGAATTAGACATATGTTTTAATTTTTTAAACCTTATCGCCCACACAAGACGATGATTTTTTTAATAAATCCATTGTAGCAATTTCTTGTTCCGTAAAAACCTCGTTGTGTTCAATATAATAATTATCCCCATTAAATTGGAAACACGTTAGGTATGCCTGGTCATAAGGCACATTATGTCTTACAAGTGCCTGATCTAAATCTTTAAAAGTCCTAGAGTCCATATTAAACGTATTTCTCTTAGACTCTGTTGAAGTAAAATACCAAGATAAACCACTCGTATATATTTTAGCAACCTTATACGAAAACGAAGCCAAGGCTACTGCGATTAAAGCACTATTGGACAACAAATGCTTTTGCTCTAGAATTTGACCAATTTTTTCTTTGTCAATATAGTTATCTTTAATGACGTCTACTACACACGGCTTGCGCTCTTCTTCGTTTATTATTGAGTTAAAAGTACCATTATACAAATCGCTTTTTTTATACGCATCGATGACATCTGCGCCGATGTATCTTTCTATGAAATCGTCACTATAAGTGCTAGTTAACAGATCGGGAGTTCTGTTGTACATATCCTTATCTTTTAGTAATATAGGAAACGGGTCTACCGTCAATCTGAAAACGGCTACCGCCCCAATACATTTTTGTAAACAAAACTCATATTCATCTATAAATTTTTTATTCTTCTCTTCGTCCGCATTCAAAAATCTATTCCTTAAAATATAGAAAGTATTTTCGCCCTGTTTATGAACATACTTATTTATTTTATTGCTCAAAGAATTGAGGCTATCGAAATACCAACATAATTTATTCTTAATGTCTCTATATACATTACCCCTGCTAGCAAGATAATCATGCATCTCTTTATACATAGGGAACCGACCTTGATTTTTCCAAGTTTTTAACTTCTGCTTTTTATGACTTTCATCTACATCAACTAGGTATACCATGGTAGTCGCAAGCTCTAGCGATTGACGCATCGAATAAAATGCGCAATCAAAATACCCCATCTCAAATAATTCCATTGAATTAATCAAAAGCTTGCTGGCCTCCATCATGAATGTATTAGCAATAAATGCGTCTACTCTGCCAGTCCAGCTATCCTCGATATTATTTAAATCTTCATAATATTGAGATTTATCCTTTATCTTTAATGGCAAAATATCCCTATCTCGCTTATTTTTTATAATATCAAAAGGTTCACTCATAAACAATTAACCTCAAATATCATCTGCGCCTATCTCAATGGCTCTCGCACTAAGACAGTTATATAAAGATTGGCTAACACCTTTGGTTTTTACTTCGTAATGGCGCTTAATAACCGCATATGGGTTTACAATCAACGCAAAACTGCGTTCTCCTTGTCCACCGGAAGCTAGCTTAATAAAACCATAATCCCTTAATAAATCGATACGAGTATTCCATGTCTGGACAGAGCGTTGTCCAGAAAAACCAGAGTTAAAAGCCATTTCTTCCTTATTGCTAAGCTTAACAACGTACTCATCAAAAGCCCTGCACCACAGTTCAAAGTATACTGCCGAGATCGGTTTACCTGATGGTGCCATAGAATCCATAATTCTCATGATAATAGGCATGGTGCGAGGTATGGTAGTAAAGCCTTTTTTCTGCATACGATTCCATAATTCTTCACTCTTTAAATCGGGCCAAAGGCGAGAACGTAAATTAAGCTGCTTGCTTTTGATGGCATTTCGTTTGCTAGCGTTATCCATTTTTTCTCCTTTTTAAGTTAGCGGAATGGGGTTTGGTGCCCCACCCCTTCGAGTTGTAAGGTACATTGTATATCAGTTTTTGGACTCCTGCAATAATACCATGGACTCGATAATTAATTATATTTTATATCTCATTGTAAATCAATGATTTATGACATACTACTAATCTTAGAAAAAATATACTTTGTGCTAACTCATTATAATTACAACAATATTTAGAGTTAACTCATTGTATGAAATGTGATTTTCTTCTACGATGATTTTTGATAACTCATAGTGATATAAGTAATTGTAAAATTCCCGTCGGTTATCAGTGTACTCATGTGCTCATGTGTGATTATATGTGCTCATGGTTATCATTGTGCTCTGCTATATGCCGATTTTGTCTCCGCAAACAGGAGGGAGAAACGAGCGGTTACCGTGTGGGTAAACGACCGTTTAGGGTGGGTGGGCACTTCTGCGTTCCCCCATCTTGCTTTTTGGCGACAATCGAAGATTGGCGCGCGGACGGCTCACCGTGCGGGTGAGCCGGACGAAAAACATCAAAATCGCCCCGCCCGTCGGCGGCGCCCGTCCGGAGAACCGGATTTCGTACACCCTGTTCGAACCGTTCGGCACGCTGTTTTCGGAAGCGCGTTCGGAAAAATTATGCCAGAAAAATCAAACAAAAAACCGCATCCAATCAAAACAGTCTGCTTCCGAACTTTCGGTTGACCCTTGGTTGGTTTTATACAGGTTATTGAAACCCATCCTTTTGACTGTATTCCGATCTGAATTAGGATGAAATTATACCGCCCCGCTCGTCGCGGGGCTTGGTGGGTGGCCCTTCTGCCGCTCGCCGCGCTTGGGCGCGGGCTTCGCTTCGTGGTTGCCCTGCTTGGCCGCAGGGCGGCGGCCTTAGGTCAGGCCGCCTTGGTAGCAGTCTTGTCGTGCGGGCTCCTCCCGCCTGCGCCGCTTTATGCGTCTCGGCGGGATACGCTTGCCGCACTCCAAGCCTGCGGTACACGTGGCAGCACTGTCAAAACGTTCTCTTCCCCTTCGGGGAGGCTTCGCACTACCCCTCGCTCAAAACACCTGCCTTGCGCGGTCTTTGCGTTTCACGCAACCCAAACCTT
>Ga0265342_10000431_pt1 | contig 45881 bp, 40 predicted proteins | sample 4CB327metaG_FD_203125 | JGI IMG/M metagenome (GOLD analysis project Ga0265342, IMG submission 203125) | Rhizosphere microbial communities from Carex aquatilis grown in University of Washington, Seatle, WA, United States - 4-CB3-27 metaG | ecosystem: Host-associated > Plants > Roots >... | reverse complement strand
GGCGATTTTGGGCATGACAACGCGATCGAGTCATTTCATTGAGTGGTCTGCCGTTCTCAGGCGCCTGTCCTCGGCGTTAGGCTGCCAGGATGTCTGCTGTGAATTCTCCGACGCTTCTCGCGCGAGACATCTTTGACCAGCACCGGCTCGTCAGCCGCGCCGTGCGCGTCGTCGCCCCGCGTGCGATCGGCTGAGGTCGCATGGCGTTCGTCTGGGATCCGCGCAAGGCGGCGTCGAACCTGCGCAAGCATTTGGTGACGTTCCAGGAAGCAACAACGGTCTTCGACGACGAGCACGCTTTGGTCCAGCGAGATTTGACCCATGCGGATCGGCTGCTGATCGAGCTTCAACCCGCCGGACCGTGGAGGACGCGCGGGCGGCCGGGTATGGCCCTGGGGCAGGCGTCGTAGGTTACCCCGCTCGGCCGCGTAGCATCGCGCTCACCGTCGACCGTCGTTCCGACATGACGCGCTTCGAGGGTTACGGCTCTCACGGCGGCGGGCTCGCATCTCCAACACAAGTGCTGTCCGCATGGCAGCTTCCACCGCGACAACATACAGCGGACAACTTCTACCGTTGCGAGGCGGCATGAGCGCGCCGATGGCTTTCCGGAGAACGGGTCCCGAGGGGCTCACGACGACGGCTCGGTCTGTGCTGTATCCGCGGCGGCTGACGCGCGCGCGCCGAGATCGCCACATCATCGAACAGCTCCTACGACCGCGCGGTCGCGTGAAACGCCAAGGCCACGCGACCTCGAGGCTGCGCCCCTTATTGAAGGGCTGATTCGATCATGGCGATGAGCGCCGGCGCCTCCTGACGCCGCGCCTCCGGAAGCCGTCCAGCGGGGTCGCAGAACTTCATGAGCTCAGTGGCCATGCCACGAGCGAGCGACGCACGAGGATCAATTGCTTCGAGCGCTCCCGTGATTGCGTCCACGGAGCGAAGCGTGGATGCGTCGTCGTGTGCCGAGGCGCGAAAGGCGACGCGACGCTCGGGGCGCTCGCATAGCGCGCGCACGAAGCGATCAAGCCAGCGGGCCGTCGCAGCCATCTTTGCGTAGTCGAGGTGATCCGGCGTGTCCCCTGGCGTATGGTAACGGCGCGAGCGACCATTCGTGAGAAACATGAACGGCACTTCGCGGCGCCAGAACGCGTCATAGTCCGAGAGAGGCGGGACGATCCCGGCGTCGGCGCGGCGGATATGCACGCCGGGCACCGCGCTCGCGAGCTCATCGACGATTGCGGCGGTTCCTTCGCTTCGTTCCGCACCCAATGCGAAGACCGACTTCGCCACCGATTCGGGCAGGCCCACGCCGCCGATCGCGTGTCCGACCAGATCCATGCAGAGCATCATGTCGATCTTGTCGAGCGGGATTGTGGGATGGCGCGCGAAGTGCTCTGAACCCATAGAATCGCTCAGAAAGTAAGGCGGCTCCTCCGCGTCGAACGCAGCAAAGAGGACCCCACGGCCCTTGGGTCTTGTCCGTGCCATAGTGGTCGCGACGTCGATGAGAATCGCGACTGCGGCCGCGTTGTCATCGGCACCGCGATACGTCTCACCACCGGCTCGACCGAGATGGTCGTAGTGTGCCGCGACGAGGACCCACCGGTCGAAGTCGCCCCGGATGGGCGCAAGCACGTTACCGCCGTTGCAGCTCGGAATGGGCTGTTCGAACGGGTCAAGCCCAGCGCCGCGCAGTGCGGCAACCACCTCGGCACGCGCCGCGTTACCTCCCGGGGTTCCCGTCGCACGCCCGGCGCACCGATCGGAGCAAAGCTGCTGGACGACGGCGTGCATGGTCGAGAAGGATACCACTACTCGACCGCAAGAACGACACGCCTGGCTGCGCTTCGCTCCCGAAGGGCTAGATTGGGAATCTGGCCAAGGAGGCCGACATGAAACAACTGGTGGTCATGGTGGGGGCTTTGGTCACGGTCGCTGTTTCGTGCGGAGGGATCACCCGACAAGAGGGACATGCAGCGGGTGAAGACTCCGGGATGCCGCCTCCGACGAGCCGCAGCACCGGCTCCAGCAGCGGCACCGGCTCCAGCAGCGACGCGGGCTCCAGCAGCGACGCGGGCACCAGCTGCGGCAACGGCTCCAGCAGCGGCTCAGAAGTCATCTGCGATTTTCTTGCACCGAACCTCGGCGGACCGGGGTCTTGTACGTTGCCAACGGGCGTGCTGGCGCGCTGGATCGCATTCGACTCGAACGGCGCGAGCGATGACCGTGACATCTATCTGGTCCACCCCGACGGGTCGGGGTTGCTTCGACTCGTGACGGAAGCGACGACCGAGAAGGAGCCGGCGATCTCGAACGACGGGAAGCTCCTCGCGTTTGCGTCGGATCGCTCGGGGTCGATGCAAATCCACCTCATGGACCTGGGCACGCAGGCCGTCGCCCAGCTCACGTCGATTCCGGGCGGAGCTGACCAGCCCAGCTGGTCCAGCGACGACCGAACAATCGTCTTCCACAGCAGGGCCTCCGTCTGGATAATGGCCTCCGATGGCACCGGACAGCGCGTCGTCGGTTCGGGGCCGGATGTCTTCATGCCCTACGAGCACCCCTCGCTAACGGCCGACGGCAAGAGCGTCGTCTTCGACGGATTCAACGAAGTCGACACGATGTCGCTGGACGGAAGCGGATTCCGAAATGTCGTGTCCAACTCGGGATGGACGCTCGAGACGCCGTCGCTTTCTCCCGATGGAGTGAACGTCGCTTTCTCGGCCTTCGGGGAGGGCCGGAACATCTATCTCGCGCCGTTTGCAGCTCTCACGAGCATCGTCACGGCGGAAACGATCACTCCCCCCTTGGCCGGCGTCGCCGCCATCGCGCGCAAACCGGCTTGGGGGCCAGGGAATGTCATCGCGTTCGAGCTCGCTGTGGCCGAGTGGCCGACCCACCTCAACCCGACGACCATTGCACTCAGCGCGTCGCCGGGGAGCACGCCGTGTGAAGTGGTCGGCGGATCCGGGGACAACCGCAACCCGACCTGGGCGCCGTCGGCGTTCGTGCCGCCCGCGTTCGCGAGTGCAGCCGCGACCTTTGCGGCCGACGGGGGCGCGGCGAACGACGCCGCCGAGCCGGCCGACGGCGGCGCCGCTTCGTGCCCCGTGTCGCTCGACGCGTTCTGCTCGCAGCCCGGTGTCACCTGCCCGCGAACGGTCGTGGAGGCCGAGGCTGCCGGCGTAGTCGGCCCGGCAGGCGTGGGGCCCACGGCCGGTCTCGCGTCCCCGTCGATTTGCGGGACAGGGCAGACGCTGACGTTCGTCTCGAACGACTCCGAGACCGTTTTTTACTACGACAAGCACCAGTGGCTCGTCGGAGTCGTCACGCTCATGGGGGGCAAGGGCGAGGGCGGGATCCGCGTCGGGTGCGCCATTGGCGTGACGCCGCTTCCCAACGGGGGCTGCTGAGCAAAGCGGCTGCGCCTGACCGACGCAGAATCCGGCCCGCAACGCGTCGGCTTCTCTGGATTCTGCGCGGCGTGTCGCGCTTTGCCTCCGGGGTGTGCGCCTGCGGCTCAGTCGTGGCGGACACCCGCGGCCGCCGGAGACCCCGCATCCCATGGCGGAATCGAGCGAACGGCCGCCAGGCTCGGCTTTTGGTCCAGACGCCTCGGGCTAAACCGTCCGCCGTGCTTCGCGCGAGCCCCAGCCGGCGAGCCCATCGCGGCGTGGTATCCACTGGAATCGGATGCGCGACGACGAGCTTCTTGATCGCCTTCAGCGCGGCGCCTTCGACTACTTCGTCGACGCGACCAATCCCGACAACGGCCTTGTCGCCGATACGTCTCGCGGTGCCTCGCCCGCCAGCATCGCCGTCGTTGGGTTCGGCCTGTCGGTTCTGGCCGTGGCTGCAGAGCGCGGCTGGCTCGCGCGGGCCGACGCGGCTGCACGCGCGCTCGTGACCCTCCGCTTTTTCGCGAGTAGCCCGCAGAGCCCGGACCCCGCGGCAACGGGGTATCGCGGCTTCTACTATCACTTCCTGGATCATCGGGGGACCGGCCGGCGCGCGTGGCATAGTGAGCTCTCGCCGATCGACACGGCCCTGCTGTTCGCAGGAGTGCTTACGGCTGGCGCCTACTTCACGGCCGACACCGCCGACGAGAAGGAAATCCGCGCGCTTTCCCGGGACCTCTACGGCCGGGTCGACTGGGATTGGGCGAGGAACGGCAAGGCCACGCTCGCTCAGGGCTGGAAGCCCGAAAGCGGCTTCTATCATTACGGCTGGGAGGGCTACAGCGAGGCGTCCATCCTTTACGTTCTCGCCCTGGCGTCGCCGACGCATCCGGTGCCCGCCGCGAGCCACACGGCCTGGAGCGAGACCTATCAGTGGGAGCACATCTACGGCTCCGACCTCCTCTACGCCGGGCCGCTCTTCGTGCATCAGTTCTCGCACGCCTGGATCGACTTTCGGGAGATCAAGGACGCCTTCATGCGAGAGAAGGGCAGTGACTACTTCGAGAACAGCCGCCGCGCGATCGACGTCCAGCGGGAGTATGCCCGCCGCGACCCGAAGCAGTGCGGGTACGGCGTCGACTGCTGGGGTCTGTCGGCGGGCGACGGCCCGGGGAGCGGGACCAAGCCGGAGCACGGGCGCGAGCGCCTCTTCTTCAACTACACGGCGCGCGGCGTACCGTTCGGTCCGGACGATGGGACAATCTGCCCCGCAGCCGTGCTCGCGTCGCTGCCGTTCGCACCGGCACAGGCCCTGTCGGCCGTGCGCCACTTCCTCGAGCTCCATCCCGAGTGGACAAACACGTGGCGGCTGCCGAGCGGTTTCAACCGGGTCGCGCCAGGGCCGGACGAGCGCGGGTGGGTCTCGGAGGGTTTCTTCGGCCTCGATCAGGGGCTCGTCGTGCTGATGATAGAAAACCACCGCTCCGGGCTGATCTGGCGCTTGATGCGCGAGTGCGCTCCCATTCGGACCGGGCTGCAGCGCGCCGGCTTCGAAGGGGGCTGGCTGTGACGCGAAGCCACGAGCCGTACGACCTGCTCATCGTCGGCGGCGGCCCGGCGGGTCTCATCACGGCCGGCGCCGCGCTCGGCCAGGGCGCCCGCGTCGCGCTCGTCGAGCGTGACCTTCTGGGCGGGGTCTGCCTGAACGCGGGGTGCATCCCTTCGAAGGCGCTCATTCGCACCGCACGGCTGTATCGCGAAATGCGAAACGCCGAGGCGCTCGGGGGCCGGACCCCGCGCGGGATCGTGCTCGACTTCCCCGCGGTGATGGAGCGCATGCGACGCATTCGCGCACGCCTGGCCCGGCGCGAGCCGGCCGAGAGACTGACCGCGCTGGGCATCGACGTGTACGCGGGCCATGCGCGCTTCGCGGGCGCTGATTCGGTCGTCGTGGGAGACCTCACGCTGCGCTTCGAGGCGGCGCTCGTCGCGACCGGCGGACGGGCCGTGCGCCCGCCCATCCCCGGTCTGGAGGAGGCGGGGTACCTGACCTACGAAAACGTCTTCGATCTGACCGAGTGCCCTGAGCGGCTGCTCGTCATCGGCGGCGGCCCGACCGGATGCGAGCTCGCGCAGGCCTTCGCCCGCCTCGGATCACGGGTCACCCTCGTCCAGAACGAACCGATGTTCCTCGGCCACGAGGAGCGCGACGCCGCGCAGCTGCTGTCCGACGCGCTGGCGCGCGACGGGATCGCGATCCGCCTCGACACGGAAACGATCGGCGTCCGTACCGAAGGCAGCGGCAAGGTCGTGGATCTGAAGCGCGACGACACGGCGAACACGGTCGCCGTCGATCAGATCCTCGTGGGGGTTGGCACCCTCCCGAACGTGCGCGACCTCGGACTGGAAGCGGCGGGCGTGGCCTTCGATCCGACGGACGGGATCGCCGTCGACGACTTTCTGCGGACCAGCAACCCTCGCATCTTCGCCGCGGGCGACGTCTGCGCGGGGACCCGGTTCCCGCACATCGAGAGCGCTGCGGGTCGAATCGTCGTGGCCAACGCGCTAAAGGGCGGCCGTGAGCGGCTGAGTGCAGAGATCATCCCGTGGTGCACCTTCACGGATCCGGAGATCGCGCACGTGGGGATGTACGTCACGGAGGCGCGCCGTAAGAACGTCCCGGTGAAGACCTTCACCATCCTGATGCACGAGGTCGACCGCGCCATCGTCGACGGCGAGGAAGACGGCTTCGTGAAGCTTCACGTCCGGGAGGGCACGGCCGAGATCCTTGGCGCGACCGTGGTCGCCAGCCACGCGGGGGACCTCATCAACGAGATCTCGCTGGCGATGAGCGCCGGTCTCGACCTCCACGCCCTGACCCGCGCCAACCAGCCCTATCCGACCCAGTCGCAGGCCATCAAGATGACCGCGCGCGCGGGCGTCGAGCACCTCCAGCGCTCGTCCAGCTCGCTCAGTGAGCCCGGGCGCCCTCCGACGTTAGGTCGTCGATGACGAACAATGTCCGTTCGGACAAGAGGCCGCTCGTCCCGCGCTCCCGCCCGCCTGTCGAACCCCCGTATTCGGCTTCGCAGGCCAGCTTTGCGCTGCACTCCGGGGTTAGGGGCGCATGGCAATAGCGATACGTGCAGCAGGGGTCACCGCCGGCGTTACAACAGAAGAAGAACCCGCCCTCAGGCGATCCTCCAGTAGAGCTGCTGCCAAGACCCCGACTCGGAGCGGTTTGACGGATCGTGGGCTCGGTGGAGAATCGTGTTCAGGTGCTCTAAGAGGGAGATCGGTGCCCGAAGTACGCCGAACCCCCGCCACGGAGATCAAGGTCGTGGGCGCGTCTCGGACAACGCTTCGCGACGTTTATCATCTCTTCTTGCGCGCTCGGTGGACGGTCGCGCTGGTCGCCATCGTCGTCATCTATCTGGCGCTCAACGCTGTGTTCGCGGCCGCCTTCTGCCTGATCGGCGGAATCGCCAATGCCCGCCCGAATTCGTTCTTCGACGCGTTTTGCTTCAGCGTGCAGACGATGGGCACAGTCGGATACGGGTCGATGTACCCCGCGAGCGCGGCGGCAAATGCCGTCGTGATCGCCGAATCGGTCACGGGCCTCATCGTGACGGCCGTCGCCACGGGGCTCGTGTTCGCGAAGTTCTCGCGGTCCACCGGGCGAATCGCGTTCTCGAGACACGCGGTCATCGGCCCGATGGACGGCGTGCCGACGCTCATGCTCCGCGTGGGCAACGAGCGCGGCAACCTCATTCTCGAGGCGACCATTCGCATCTCGCTCGTGCGTACCGAGAAGACGCACGAGGGGGTTACCTTCTATCGGATGTACGACTTGGCACTGGCACGCGAGCGGTCACCGGCGATGACTCGCTCGTGGACGGTCCTGCACCCGATCGGGAAGGACAGTCCCTTGTTCGGAGCAAGCCCAGCGTCTGTCGCCAGAGACGAAATCGAGCTGATGGTCACGGTCGTGGGTGTCGATGATACGTCATTGCAGCCCGTTCATGCCCGCCACCGCTACGAGCATCAAGAGATCGTATGGGGCGCGCGTCACGCCGATATCCTGAGCGAAGAGCCGGACGGCACGATCGTTGTCGACATGCGCAAGTTCCACGAGATCGTGCCCACCGCCCCCACCGATGGGTTTCCGTACCCGCCGTAGTTCCGAGTTGGGCCGACTGCCATTGGCCGCTGGCGGGTAGTGGGTCAGTTTGAGTTTGCGTGAACGCGCGGAGCGCGATGACGATCGTCTCGAGCGACTCCGAGACCGCTTTCTACTACGACGCGCACCAGTGGCTCGTCGGAGTCGTCACGCTCATGGGCACGGAGGGCGAGGGCGGGACCCAGACGGCATCGACCTACGCGAGTACGCGGAGGTCTTCGTGGCGAGTCGTGCCCGATGACCCTAGGAAACGCCCATTTGCTCATCGACAAATGGCTATGTCTCATTGGTAGACGACCTTTGTCTGTCGGCGAACAATCGACTCTGCGCGCAAGACGACCGCTGCCCGTTGGCATCGGACCTTCTCTCCTGGACAGAGGCCATTTTCTCGTCAGTAGGGCCCCTTTTCCAATCGGCGGTGGGCCTTTTGTCGTCGGCAGCGGGCCTTTGACAATGGCGAGTGGACCGTTCCTCGTTGAACGACGTCAGTCGTCCGTTGGCGAACGACCGCGCGTCGCCGACAAAGAGCCTTTTTCGATGGAGAGACGTCATTTTCTCTTCGGCCGAGGACCTTTGCCGATGGTCAAAGGACCTCTTCTCGTTGGCAGAGGCCTCGGCCCGTGGAAAAGGGGCCTTTTCCCGCCGACAAAGGCTGTCTTCCTATGAACAAAGGGCCGTTCGTGCAAACTGGACCGCCTTTGGCAGGACGGAGCGGCGGATTCGACGAGAGCCAAGGAGCGGAGCGAATGCAACCTCGGTTGCGGTAAGCTCGGTCTTCTGGCGCGATAGCCAAAACACACCCCGACGCAAACAATCGTGGAGCTCGCGACATCTCGCCTTCGTCTCCGCCCAGTCCGTGCGGAGGATCTGGAAGTCCTGGCCGCCCTCGGAGCCGATCCCCGCGTCATGAACCCTCTCGGCGGCGCCATGACGCGCGAGACGACGCAGGGGTGGCTCGAGCGGCTCGTCGTTCACTGGGACAGATACGGCTACGGCCGCTTTCTCGTCTCGCGCGACTCCGCCTTCGTCGGTGTCGTGGGGCTCTCGCGGGCGGATCTCGATGCAGGGATCCTGTCCGGGGTCGAGATCGCGTGGCGGCTCGTGTTCGATTGCTGGGGTTACGGGTACGCGAGCGAGGCTGCCGGCGCCGCTGTGCGCGATGGCTTCGAGCGCGTCGGCCTCCAGGAGATCATCGGCGCTACCACACCGGACAACGAGCGCTCCCGCCGGGTCATGGACCGGCTCGGGATGGTTTTCTCACCTGGCGAGACGTTCGACCATCCTCGTGTGCCCGAAGGCGATCCTCGCAGAAGGCACGTCGTCTACCGGCTCGACGCGGACGCATGGCGAACGTTTCGTCACAGCGGCCCCGCCTGAACGACCCCACGCGGTAGTAACCTGCCGACGTGCGCGAATACTACGAGGCTCGCGCGGGCGAGTACGACGCGACTCGCCGCATCGCGCGCCCCAAACGCTCGCTTCCTACGGGGCGATGCCTTCGATCTGCCGTTTCCGCCCGCCGCCTTCGACCGGCTCGGCACGGGGCACTTTTACGGGCACCTCGAAGAAGCCTCCCGCCATCGCTGAGCATCAGCTTCTCGAGCCGCATCTGCCCCCAACTGCGGAGGGAACCTGGTAGAGCGACCCGCGTGAAATCCAAAGTCTCTTGCTCGCTAGGCGCGCAGGCCTTCGAGAAACGCCCCGTCGAGATCGACCCTTTCGAGGTTTGCCCCGTCGAGGTTGGCCCTCGCGAGCGACGCGGCCGGGAGCGACGCGCCCTCGAAGTTAGCGCCGCGCGCCGAGACGTCGGCGAGCTTGGCCCGAGACAGGTCGGCGTCTTCGAGGTTCGACCCATCGAGCCGCGCCCCCGTCAGGTCCGTGCCCTCGAGGCTCGCATCCTCAAGGTTTGCGCCACGCAGGTCGGCGCCCGCCAGGTTGGCGCCTCCCAGGTCGACCCCCTGGCTGGACGCTTTCGTCGGTCGTGCTGGATCGGGTCATGCGGGCCGCCGACCCGCGTACCGTGGAGACGGTCGCCCCGCTCGTGGAGGCGGAGCTCGCAGCACGACCGCTAGCCGCTTCGTTCTCCGAGCGCGTCGCCGCCCGCCTTGCCGCGACCTTGCCGAACGGCACCGACATGCGAGAAGTAGCGCGCGCCATGCACATGAGCGCGCGAACGCTGCAGCGCCGCCTCGGGCAAGAAGACACGCAGTTCAGCGAGGTGCTCGACCGCGCGCGTCTGGGCGTCGCACGCGGCCTGCTCCTCGACCCGGGGGTCGCCCTTTCAGAGGCCGCGGTCCGACTCGGCTTCGCCGACCTCGCGACGTTCAGCCGCGCATTCAAGCGCTGGACGGGCAAGCCACCTGGGCAGTGGCGGCGCTCGTGACCACCCAGAGCGCGGCGGCGCCGCGGCCCAGCGAGGGAAACGCTTGCTTCCAAACCCGCGCTCGAGTAACGCGCTATCGGAGGTGATCTATGGAAAAATCGGCGCGCGTCTTGGGGTTGACCGCGGTCGCAGGAGTCGTCGCAGCCGGAACGTGGCTCGCGTGTGACAGTTCGAGCACCACGAGCCCGATCGGTGATAGCGGGACCAGCAGCTCGAGCGGCTCGTCCAGCGGTTCCGGCAGCAGCTCCTCCGGGTCAGGCAGCGGCGGCTCCTCTGGCAGTTCGAGCGGCTCTTCCAGCGGGGCAAGCAGCAGCAGCTCCGGCGGGTCAAGCAGTTCGTCGAGCAGTTCCGGCGGCAGCTCTTCCGGCGGCTCGAGCGGCTCATCTGGCGGCGACGCAGGCGATGGGGGCGCGCCGCTCAGCTGCGCGTCGTACTGCACCCTCATTCAATCAGCCTGCACGGGGCCGGACCAGCAGTACGCAAGCACGGCCGAATGCATGGCCGCCTGTCAGTACATCCCGGTCGTCGACGCTGGGTCGGGCAACACGCTCCTCTGTCACTACGAACACGCTCTCAATGCGCTTGCCGTCGACGCCGGAGGAAACGGCCTTGGTGCAAATCCCCATTGTTGGCATGCAGGGCCGTACGGCTGGGGCGTGTGCGGCACCCAATGCGAGGACTTCTGCGCGCTCGCCACAAGCTATTGCACACCGGACGCGGGCTTCTTGCCCGAAAGCGGCGCTCCGCCATACGCGTCGTCGGCCGATTGCCTGGCCGCCTGTCCCGGTTTCATGGGGATCGCCGACTCGGGCAGCGGAGTCGTGATCGTGGACGGAAGCCCGAACAGCAGCAGCTATTCTTCGGCAGGACCGGCCAGCGGCGACACGCGCGACTGTCGCGAGTACCACCTGGGTGCTGCGCTTCAGAGCTCGGCGCTCCAGCAGCTGCACTGCAACCACCCCGGCGCAGACAGCGGCACCTGCCACCCATAGACCGCGAATCCCACGGACGGCGACCGGGGCAGCGTCAGCTTCAACTACATATGAGTGGAAGTCAGTCGTCGGTCATCCTCAGTCGCCGGCGAAGCTGACCCGCCAGAGCGTGCCGTTGCCGTCGTCGCTGACGAAGAGCGCTCCGTCTCGCGCGACCGCGACTCCGACCAAGCGCGCCCACACGGAGTCGTCGTCCACGACGAAACCCGTCATGAAGTCCTCGTACTCGCCCGTCGGTACGCCGCCCGGGGCGGGTACGGCGATCAATTTGGCCCCGGTGCGCACTCCGCGATTCCACGAGCCGTGCAGCGCGGCGAATGCCATCCCTCGATACTTTGGAGGAAACGCCGCGGCGTCGTAGAACGTCATTTGAAGCGACGCCGAATGCGCCTGGAGCAGGACGTCCGGGACCAGGGTCTTACCCGCCAGATCGGGCCGCTCGCCAGCATGACGCGGGTCAGGATGGTCGCCGAGGTAAAACCATGGCCAACCGTAAAAGCCGCCCCGCCGCACACGCGTGACGTAGTCGGGGACGAGATCGTCGCCCAGACCGTCGCGCTCGTTGGTGGAGCACCACAGGTCGCCCGTCGACGGATGCACCGCAAGGCCGACGCAGTTTCGAATGCCGCTCGCGAAGACCTGCCGGCCCCCGCCTTCCGGGTCGAAGACCAGCACGTCGGCCCGATCGCGCTCGTCGGGGTCCCCCTCGGCGACGTTGGATGCCGAGCCGACCGAAACGAACATCTGCCTGCCGTCGGAAGAGAACGCGATGTCCCGAGTCCAGTGGCCGCCCTGCTCGTTCGTGAGCGAGTCGACGACGGTCTCGAAGCCGCCGCGCGCGCTCACGTCGCCGGAGCGATAGGGGAACCGAACGACGGCATTCGTCTCGGCGACGTAGACCCACTCGGGATCGGCGCCGGGCGGATAGAACGCGATTCCGAAGGGGCGATCGAGGCCGGCCGCGAAGACCTCTCGCCGCTCCGCCTCGCGCGCACCGGCAGCCGCGCGAAGGACGCGTACCTGGCCGGCCGAGCTCTCGGCGACGAAGAGGTCGCCCGAGGGCGATACCCGCAGCAGCCGCGGCCCGAGCAGGTCACGCGCAAAGACGTCCGCCCGAAAGCCCGGCGGCAGGAATGGGTGGACGCCCGGAGGGGGGGACACGACTTCCGGACCGTTGAGCGCGGAGGGCGTAGCGAACGGACGCGGAAGATCGGCGATCGTAATGTGGCGGCGCACGCCGGGGCCGTCGCCGCGAAAGTCGCCCAACGCGGCGGCGCCCGTGCGCAGACCGGGAGCCGCCGGGGGACCCGCGGGCGCCGAACGCGCGACGCGGGCGGACGAGTCACCCGGAGCGAGCGAGGCCAGGTAGTCGACGACAGCGAGCCGCTCGGTTTCGTCCGGAACGGCCATGGGCATCGTCGTGCCCGGGACGAGCAGCTGCGGGGCGGCGAGGAAGCGATCGAGCGTGGGCCGGTCCCATGTGAGATGCGTCTGGCGAAGCGCGGGCGAATAGCCGAAATGCGTGGCCGCTGCCTCGCGTCCGACGACCCCGCCCAGCCCCGGCCCCTGGGCTGCTCCCCCTCCGGTCGAATGGCAGGTCGCGCAACGCTGCTCGAAGATTCGCCTGCCGGATCGATCGGCCTTCAGACCGCGCAGGCGGGTCGCATTCTCCGAGACCATCACGACCACGCCGAGCAGAGCGAACGGCAAAATGACGGCGAGTCGGCGGGACGCTTTGCTGGCCATGCGAGTCGCGGTGTCGAAGAAAGTCCCCTCTTGGACTAACCGCCTACACGCGCTCGCCATTGGCCAGCGCGAAATCCGCTCAGCAACTTCTGGGCCATTCCCGGGGGGAGGCTGTTCAAGCTCCGTCCGGTCGTAAAGAAGTCACTGAATCCGGGGAGCGCCGAAAGCTCTTTGGGCGCTATCCGCGCCAGCCCCATCGACCAATCTCGAAAGTCCCGTTCCTTGATGGGCTCCTGGATCAGTTTCACGACGCGCTTGTGGCGGGTGTCTTGCTCGATCTTTTCATACAAGCTCGCGACGGCTGCGGGCTCACCTTCGAGGACCTGAAAGAACGAGCGATCGACGAGCAGGAGAATCCCGGTGACGCCGATCGCGGCGTTGTTGCGCCGCGCGCCCTCGAGGAGGTGCCGCAGAGCTTCATTGGAGAATTCGACGGACGCTTCGCTCGCGTACGCCACATGAATGAGAGCGCTCATGGCTGTACCCCCGGGAACGGAATCGGCTCGCTGTTCTTTAACGCAATCCTAAGCCGATTCGCGTCGTCCGGGGAGAGCGACCCCGAGTGTGCATCTTCGATCGCCTCGCCTCGCCAAGTCGCACGCTCTCGCACTTGTCGGCGAGCTCTCGCCGAGAACGGCTGTATCATGACCCCGCGCACCCTCCTCTCTAAGTGGCGCGTAGTCCAGCGTTCTGAGCGTACCGACGGATGACCGCCGAGATGTCGAGATCTGCATCGGCGGCAGCGGCTTCGTCGACCCATTCGCGGACGAGCGCCGTGATCGGGACGTGCGCGTCGACGCGGTGAAAGACGCTCAGCGCCAGGTCGAGGTCCTTGCGAAGGTCGCGAAGCGCGAAGAGCGTCGGCTGGTGCCGATCCTGGAGGTAGCCGGCCCGGCGAACCGCAAGCGACGGGACGAATCGCGTGAGGACGTCGAAGACCGCCCCGGCATCGAGCCCGGCGAGCTTTCCTGCCGTCTCGAGCTCCGCGGCGATGAGGACGACGGCGCCGAGCGCGCTGTTGGCAACGAGCTTGAGGCGCGCACCGCTCCCGAAGGGCCCCACGTGGCGCAACTCCCCGAAGCGCTCGAGGACGGGCCGGACACGCTCGACGTCGACTCGGTCGCCGCCCGCGATGATGAGGGCCGCGCCCTCGAGCACGGTGGGGGGAGCACCGATCACCGGTGCGTCCACCAGGGTCGAGCCGGTCTTCGCGACGAGCGGCGCAAGCTCCTCGTGCACGTCGGGGCCCGCCGTGCTCATCTCGACGAAGCTCTGTCCACGCGCCCCCGCGAGGGCACCGTTCGAGCCCCCGAACGCCGCGCGGACCGCGTCGGGTCCCGTGAGGCTCGTGAGGACGACGTCGACCGTCGCGACGGCCTCCGCAGGAGACCCGACCACGGTGCCGGCCCCGACAGCCTCGGCGCGCGAGCGCGTGCGGTTCCAGACGACCACCTCGACGCCGGTGGTCGCGAGGCGGCGCGCAAGGGCCGTGCCCATGCGTCCGGTGCCGAGGACTGCAACGCGCGGGTTCATGCGGCCCCCTTCCACGTGTTGGCGACCGGCCCCGAGCCCGCACCGGTTCGCCGGATCGCTTCCGCAATCTCGGCAAGATCGGAGGCGTCGAGATCGAGCGATCCCGCCGCAATCCAGCCGTCCACCTGCTTGGGACTGCGCGCACCCACGATGGCGCCCGTCACCCCGGGACACGCGAGGACCCAAGCGACGGCGACGGCCGAGACAGTGACGCCGTGGCGCTCTGCGGTGGGCCGCAGCGCGTCCCGGAGCGCAACGTTGCGAGTGAGCTGCGGCTCGGTGAAGTGCACGGAGCGACGTCGCCAGTCGTCCTCGGCCATCGCCGCGAGGCGCTGCATGGAGAACGTGTCCGTGAGCAGGCCCGACTGCATCGGGCTATACGCGATGACAGCGGTCCGGTGCGCCGCGGCCCACGGGATCACCTTCGCGGCGGAGTCGCGTCGGATAAGGGAAAACGGCGGCTGCAGGCTGTCCAGGTGGCGCACCGCCTCCGCGCGCTCGAGCAGCGCGACGTCGAAGTTCGACACGCCTGCCGCGCGGATCTTTCCCTCTTCGATGAGCCGCCCCATCTCGTGCCACGAGGCTTCGATGGGTGTGCCAACCCCGTCGGGCCAGTGGAACTGGTAGAGGTCGATCCGCTCGACGCCGAGGCGCCGGAGCGAACCCTCGACCTCACGCCGGATCGTCTCGGGCCGCAAGTCCCGCGCGGGCTCGTCGTATGGCCTCTCGCGGTCCGGGATCATGCCGCCCTTTGTGAAGACGAAGGGGCGCTCGGAAGAGGGTATCTCGCGGAGGGCCCGCCCGACGACCTCCTCGGAGTGGCCAAGGCCGTAGATGGCGGCCGTGTCGATCCAGTTCACGCCGCGGCTGACGGCGTGACGAATGGCGGCGATCGATGGCGCGTCGTCCTGGGGTCCCCAGCCGTAGACCCAGCCGCCGCCGCCTATCGCCCAGGCGCCGAAGCCCACCGTCGTGATTTCCAGGTCGGTCGTGCCGAGTCGTCGCTTGTTGAGTGCCATTGGCTTTCTCCTCTTCACCACGCCGTCGCAATGACCATGCCCGAGGCGCCCTCCCTGCAGGCCCTCCCTGCGGGGGCATGGAGCACGTAAAGCAGGAGCGTAGGTCCGACCGCCGGATGCGGTTTCGGCACGGCCTCGCTGCAGGATCCGCAGCCCACGGCTCGGGCACGAAGGCTTGGGGGGGCTTGACGCTCTCGAGCCCCGCCTGGTCCGCTCGCATACGACCTCACGGTGCTGCGAGACGAGAGTAAGAGGTCCTGGCGCGGCGAACGGATCCCATCCACGAGCGGCGCCTGATTGGCGTATGCTTTCCCTCCGTGGTTGCTGCTTACCTTCCGACTCGTGTTCGCTCTGCCGCGATTCTTCTCGTCGCCGCAGGGTTGGCCGCATGCGGCAGCAGCGGCACGTCCAGCAGTGCGATGCCCGATGGGGGCGTCCCGGAGGCGTCCGCGGACGATGCTGGCGATGGGGCCGACGACGGCGGCGATCACGGCGCGGTGAGCGCGATCTATCCGGCGTTCCCGGTCGATATGCCGCAGGTCCTCGCGAACCAAGGCGTCGTTCTCAGCAGCCCGGTGATCGTGACTGTCACGTGGCCCGCCGAGGACCCGAACGCAGCGACATGGGACGCGTTCGGGGACGCGATAGGCGGATCGAGTTACTGGAATGCGGCGACGAGCGAGTATGGAGTGGGCGCTGCCACGAGTGGGCGCGCCAATCACGTCCACATGGTCGTGCCGTTGCCCAAGACAATCAACTACTACGACCTTCAAAACTTCGTGGTCTTGTCACTCGGCGGTACGCTGCCGGACGCAGGAGCGCCCGAAGCGGGAGCGCCCGAAGGGGGAGCGCCTGAAGCGGGATCGGACGCAGGGGCGCCCGATGCGGGACCGGACGCAGCCCTCGAAGGAGGATCGGACGCGGGAGCACCCGATGCGGCAGCGCTCGAAGGGGGATCGGACGCGGTCGAGGGAGGGGCGAATCCCCCGTGGCCACCGCCAATCAGTCCTCGCGGCGGTGACGAAATCCCAATCGTCTACGCCATCTTCATCCCCGCCTCGACTGTTGTGAACGAGCCCGACACGGTCCGATCGTTCTGCGAGGACGGCGGTCTCGGCTTCCACGACACCGCGATCGTCAACGGCAAGCTCGTCCCGTACGCGATCATCGCTGCGTGCCCGTCCCAGACCCTCACCCAGCTCGAGCAGTCGGCGGCGCACGAGTACGTGGAGGCTGCCACCGATCCATTCGGCGCCGAGACCACGAATCTGGTGGGCTACAACGGTTTTGATTCGGACCACCTTGGGTGGTCGCTGTACACGGGCCAATTCGGAAACGAGACCGCAGACGCGTGCGAGAACTGGGCCGACTCGTACTACGTGGAGTCATCGAAGTTTCCCTACGGGGTGCAGCGGGTCTGGTCGAACGCCCACGCGATCGCTGGACACGACCCATGTGTCCCGGTGCCGAACGGCGCGTACTTCGGAATGACGTTCTTCCCGTCGCAGGAGTCGACATTCAGCCTCGACTTGAGCGCGGTCGGAATGGGCTTGCCGACGACTCGAGGGTTTCACGCCCCGGTCGGGCAACCGGTTACCTTCCAGGTGGGCTTCTACAGCGACGGACCGACGGAGCCGTGGACGATCGGGTACGACTTCCCGTCGGTGACGCTCCAGGATGAGAATTACAGGTCCTATAGCAATGGAGCGGCCACGGTCACGATCGACAAGACTTCCGGTCAGAACGGCGAGAAAGCGTTCGTCACCGTCACGGCCACGAGGGCCGGGCGGCTCGGGTTCCAGAGGATGGCCATTACCTGGGATCCGGTCGCCGGCGCAGCATATTATCCCCACTATCAGCCGATCATCCTCCTCAACAAATAGTCATGAACTTGGGCGCCTGACGCGCCGGCGCGACGTGCGGGCAAGCTGCTTGCCGCCCGGATGCCGTTTCCCGCCGAGAGTGACATACCAGGCGGGGACGATGACAAGCGAGGCATGCCGATGAGCATCCCCACGACACGACCGACTTCCGCGCCGATTGTCGATGGCCTGGCCGCTCCGGTCGGTCACGTCCTCGGGCCTCTGACCGCAACTAAAGCTTGCCCATATTCCAAAACGTGGGCGAGTCTGCAGCCATGCGCGGACGCTTGTTGGGGGTCTTGGTCGGCGTCTCTTGCCTGGGTGCGTGTAGCGGCGTCGTTTCGACGCGCATGCTTGCCGACGCTTTCAATGGGGGAGTCCTCGACAGCACGACCGACCCATTCTACGCGGCGAGTCTGCGTGCGAAGGACACGGTCGCCTGGCGCATGCGCGACGAGCTCGGCGAGGCCTACTTCGGGCAGGGCGCCGCTGATGCGCGAGTTGTGAAGTGGTTGGACGCGCTCCAGGACCATGCCGCGGAGTTCATGTCGGACATCGTCGGTCGCAAGCTGGCTGGCGGCGACCAGGACAACGACTTGGAGCTCGTGGGAGAAGACGCGGGCGGCGTACCGGATGCGCCGGCTGCAAAGGAAGCATCCGCTTCCCAGAAGAGGCTCCAGTCGGCGCTCCAACGCGCCTCGCTCGACCGCGAACGCAGCATTGGCGACGAACCATTCTGCGGTGAGAGCGCGCCGAACCAACCCAACAACACCGCCATCGAGCGCTTCGCGGACTACGTACGGTTCAACGTCGCGCTGGATCTGGCCGCCGCCGACGCGACTCAGCTGGTTCGTGAGCGCTTCACGACGATGCCGGAGGCGATAGACGCCGCAAAGCGTGCGTTTCACGAGACGGCGACGTACCTGGCGGATCGAAAATGGAAGCGTGATCAGAAGCATCCGGTTACCGGCCTTGTGATCAAAGGGGGCGCGGCGACGGGGATATTCAGCGCCGGGGTCGTGTACGTCGCGCTGAACATGCTGAACGAGTGCCTCAAGGCAAAGGTCTGCATGCCCGACCATGCCGGTTTCGTGATGGCGAGCGGTACGAGTACGGGCGCGACCGTCGCCACTGCGGCGGACATCTTTCACTCGGCGCTCGGCGATGATGGTAAGCGCCAGACGGCGATGCACGACTACCTCAACTGGTACATGTGCTCGTCGATGAACGACCTCTATTGCGTTCGCAAAGGGGTGCTCTTCAACCTGGCTCGGGGCAACGGGGCGGCTCCGGCGGACATTCAAGACTCATTTCTCGACTTCAACGGACTCGCAGGAAAAGTCGAGAATGCCTACTCCTGCACGGACATGAACAACCGGATGGAGTTGATCCTCAACACGGTCGACTTTCGCACGGGGCGTCTCTATTCGCTGAGCGACCAAGATCCCGCCACGCTTGGCACACCGTGGGACGTCGCCAAGGCGGTCGTGTCGTCGGCCGCCTTGCCGTTCATCGTCAGACCGACCTACAACTTGCCCGTCGACCCTGTGGACGCCGGACACTTTGCGTACTTGGACGGCGGGATCCGTTCGGAGTTGCCGCTCCTTGCCCTTGTGCGGCGGGGCGTCGAGCGGATGCTCGTCGTGTCGTCGAGTGCGTCCGTCACGGGTGACGACGCCGCCATCGGCAACGCGCTGAACATGGCCATTCGCTATATCGACATTTCGACGGGCGGCGTAACGGAGGCCGAGATCGATCACGCACGCACGCGCGCCCAGGCATCCCGCCTCGCCGAGTACGACTACTGCGAGGCGATCATTCAGGACGACCTGACCGCGAAGTACGCGCCGAAGCCGACGAAGCCAGGACGCGCGTTGTGCACAGGACATTGCGATGCCGACTATCTGTGCGCCGGTGACTTCGCCCGCGCATGCAGTCGCGTGCGCGGTGAGCGTCACAGACGGCCGAGCAACGAACGCATCGTCGCGCAGACCTTCCAGATGACGAGCGTGTGGCGCAACGAGGAGCGTGTTCCGAGCCTGCCCGGGTACTCGTTCAACCCCGACGGACAGCGTCGATTGATGCTCGCCGGGATAGAGGCGGCGCGCGAGCAATGTACGCAGATCGCGGCGACGCTCGACATCGGAGGCGTCAACGACGAGACGCTTTACCAATGGTGCACGCCGCGATTGCCGGGGACCGTCGAACTGTGCGGCGCGGAGTTGGTCGCGAAGCTGAACAAGTCACTGACGGCTCCCGATTGCGCGAACGACCGAGGGCCGACACCGAGACCCGACGCCGGGAGCGCGAATTCGTGCGGGAACCTGCGCTGATGAGACGCCGAGCCATTTCCGGCGTCGTCGCGTGCGGTTGTGCGTGGACCTTCTCCTTCGGGGCTGTGCGGGCGGACGAGCCGTTGCCGCCCACGCCGGTCGAGCAGCGGACGGTATCGTCTCCGTATCTGCTTTCCGGCGAGCGATTCCTCGAGGCAAACGTAGGCGCGACTCTGCAGCTCGACTGGAATGGGCTCGCAGCCGTCAACGGGCCAACGGCGCACGCGGGGCTCGTCCTCGGCGGTGAGGTCGGCTTGCCGCTCGTCGAGCAGCGCGTGCGGCCGGCCCTCTTCAGCGGCGTGAAGCTCGGCAGTTGGGCCGACGAGGGGCACGGCCCCTTTGCGTTCGTCGAGGGCGCGCGGCTTCGCGTCAGCCCCTTGATGTGGGACGTGTTCGATGTCTACGGCGTCGTACGCGTCGATTTCGATTTCGACCCCGGCGCGAGCTCCGTCTTTCGACCCGGTCTGGGCGTCGGTCTGCGAGCTGCGCGCCTCCTCGCCGTCGAGGCGACGTGGGACGTGACTTTCCCGCTTGGCTCGACGTTCAAAGGAACGAATTATCCAAGGGCCATTCCGTACGGAATCTCGTTCGGGGCGCTCTTCGACGCTTGCTTCGGTTGCAACAGGGTCTCTGCGAATCCGACGAGCCGCGACCTCGCGTGCACCCTTTACGGTGCGGCCGCCGGCGTCAAGGATCCGGTGCGCGCGGACATCTGCAGCGGGATTCCCAAGGCGATGTCGGCGTATCCAGATCCACAGAGCGCTTCTCGCGAGGAGGATGGCATGAAGGCGTTCCTCGAGAAGCTCCTTGCGGAGGTAAAGGGCGACGGGGCAAAGGCCAATGTGCGGGCACTCGTCGATCTCCATTCGAGCCTGCTCGCTCGGTGGCGCGAGTACGAACAACGGATGACGGCTGCGGCTCAGCGCGCGCGGCGATTGACGGAGCGCTGGACCTACGTGCCGGCGCCGACCGAGCTTCGTGCGTACTTCGGCTGCGACGTGGATCCGCTGACACATGAGCCGTTTGCGGCGCCGATCTGTCAGCAGACCGCTCCGTAGAGCCTACTCGCGGCGGATGGGGTCTGCTGCTCGCGGCGCGTGCGCTTGGCCGTTCTCGTGGCCGATCGCGGCGGCCCAGCCGTCGTGAAGCTCGATCGCGCCCGCGAGTCGCGTGGGCAGCGGCCTACCGGCCAGCGATCTCGGCTCCGAGCTTCAGCAGGTCTGCCTCGTTCACGTCGGACACGAGCGCGTAGCCCAGGTCGCCATTTTGCCAGAGTAGGACGTGAAAGCCGCGCAGCGTTTCCAATGAGCCGCGAACGGCTCCGACCGGTCGAACGCCGAACATCGGCCAACGAAGCCCGCCGGCAGGGAAGACGAAGAGCGTGATGACATGGAGTCGGCGCTTGAAGACCAGGGTCGCAGCCTTGCGGTCCACGAAGTATCCAATCGTGCCCCCCTGAAGCGGGAACTCGTCATCGCCGTCGAATGCGGTGACGGGCGCGAAGTCGAGTCGGCCTTCGAACCAAGGCTTGACCTGATGCCTGTCGCTGCTTTCCACTTCGAGGGGGCGCTGGCTGTAGAGAACGCGAAGGTGATCGTTGACCGCCTCGGCCAGCATGATTTGGTCCGGAGCCGTTGCTCGCCACGCGGTGACGCAGAGCAGCGCAATCGCGCCTCCGATCGCCATCACCGCCGCCGTTCGAGCGACCGAAGAACCCCGCGGGCGAGGCGGCGGGTCCACCCACCGCGTGCGCAGTGCACTCCGCAGCGATTCGGGTGTTCGATGTCGTGGCAAGCGCTGCTCGAGCGCGAGAGACAGCTCTCGATCGGTTGCGTCCTCCTCGCGGCAGGCCCGGCAATCCGCGAGGTGCGCCTCCAGCGAGGCGCGAAGCTCGGCGGACAGGGTGCCGCGACGACGAGCGAGCAGGTGGGTGCATGCTTCGGCGCAATCCATGTGCTTCACCTCGAATAGTCGCGCAGCCGTTCGCGCAACGTGGCCCGCGCACGAAAGAGTCGTGACTTGACCGTTCCCACCGTGCAGCCGATCACTTCGGCCAGCTCGCTTTCGGTCAGCCCCTCGAGGTCGAGCAAAATTACGGTGCGGGCGTCGACCGAGAGGGCGGCCAGCGCCGTTTCAATGTCTCTGGCCACGACGGTACGAAGCCGATCGAGCTCGTCGTCGCCGCGCAGCGCCTCGCGCGACGCCCCCGCCGGCGCGGGCCGTTCGTCGTCTTCCAAATCGCCGAGAACGGGACTCTTCTGGGCCCGTCGATAGGCGTCGATGTACGCGTTTCGCAGAATTCGAAATAGCCACGCGCGCAGGTTCGTGCCAGCAGCGAACTGATGGCGCGCGTCGAGGGCCCGCGCATACGTCTCCTGAACGAGGTCCTCGGCGTCGGAGTCGGAGCCGGTCAGGCGACGGGCCAACCGGTAGAGCGCGTCCACGTGTTCCAACGCCGCGGTCGCAATGGCTGGCTCGGGCCGCACGGGACGCGGATAGCAGAGGCCGTCGTTCGAGCCAACGGGGGGTCCGAGCGTCAGGGGGTGCGGGTGCGCGCTAGCCAAGCGGTTCTCTGGGTGAACGAGCGGCGGTCGAGGACCGTTCCATCGCCTTTGTCGCGAGGCTCCCGACCGCCGACCAGCATCCCACGAACGACCACAGGCCGGACGGGCGATGGCAGGGATGCTATGCCCGGAGGCGCTCGTGCGCTTGCACCTCGTCGACGGAACCTATGAGCTCTTTCGCGCTCACTTCTCCAAGCGACCTGCGCAGGCGGACTCCAGTGGGCGCGACGCAAAAGCGACCCTCGGTGTCGTCTGGTCGATGCTCTCGCTTTTGCGAGACCCCGAAGAACAGGTGACCCATATCGCCATCGCGTTCGACAACCCGATCCGTTCGTTTCGCAACGACCTCTTTGCCGGCTACAAGAGCGACGAAGGCGTCTCGCCGGACCTTCTCGCGCAGTTCGGGCCGGTCGAAACGGCGATGCGGGCTCTCGGCATCACCGTTTGGTCCATGGACGAGTGGGAGGCTGACGACGCGTTGGCGACGGCCGCGTCGCGTTTCTGGCAGGTTGTCGACCAAGTGAGAATTCTGACTCCCGACAAGGATCTCGGGCAGTGCCTGCGTGGAGCTCGAATCGTGCAAGTCGACCGGATGCGCGGTCGGGTGATCGACGAAGATGCGCTCCTCGCGGCGCGCGGGATCGCGCCGGGGAGCGTCCCCGACTACCTGGCGCTGGTGGGCGACGCCGCGGACGGGATTCCCGGGATCCCCGGATTCGGCAAGAAGACCGCGGCAGCGCTTTTGCGCGAGTACGGCCGCCTCGAGAACATTCCGCTCCACGCGTCCACCTGGAGGCCCGCTCTGCGAGGCGCCAGCTCGCTCGCGGCGAGCCTGTCGGCAAACCTCGAGAGCGCGCATCTCTATCGGCGACTCGCCACGCTCGTGCAGACGGTTCCGCTGCGGGAGTCGCTCGAGGACCTCCGATGGACAGGCGTTCCGCGAGATCGATTCGAAGCGTGGGCCCAGGCCATCGGAGCCTCTGAATCGCTTGTCGCGAATGGGTTGGGCTTGGTTCGACGGGTCGACGGTCCCCTGCCGAGCGTCCACGATCCGAGGGCTGGTTCAAAGGAATGATGGGCTTGTGGTGCGGGGAGCGGGTCCGCCCCGTGCGCCGCGCGTCACAGCAGGCGGCACGCCGTGATGATGATCCGTGGTAGAAACGACAGCGGTGCAATCCGACCTCGATCGCTTTCTCGCTTTGGTGCGGAGGGAGCTTGGCGCTGACGATGCTCGCGTCCTGGATGACGAGCTCGAAAAGGTTGCCGCCGACCCGTGCGAGCTGCGTGTTCGCATGCCGGACGGACGAGGTATTGGCGTGCGATTCGCCTCGCCCCCGCCCGATCCGGAGGCCAGCCAGCGCCGGCTGGAGATGCTTGCCGGCACGTTCGAGGCCGTTGCGGAAAACGACGGGTCGCGGCGCAGCCGTTCGCATCCTCCCGTCGCAGACGCACTGAGGAGCGAGCTCACGGCGCTCTGCGCACGAGCGGCGGCCCTCAACGCGATCGTCATCGACGCGAACTCGCCTGTCGAGTGGGGCGCCGCTCAGCCGCAGGGCGCGATCCCGTTGCCACCGCGGGCGTCGAACACGTCTCTCACGGACGCGGCGGCGGAGGGCGTCGAAGGGATCATTGCCGAGCCCGAGCCGGCGGTTGCCGTGGCGTCGCGCCGGGCGCTCGAGGCCGTACGTCGTCTCCCGGAGCTGGCGGCGCTCCGAAAAGGCAAGCACGTGCGGCATGTGGAGCGCGACGGGGACGCTCCGCTCATCGTTCACTCATTTGCGGGAATCTATTTGCTCGTGCTCGTCTTCGGCGAGCCACCCGACGAGCTTCGCGCCGAGCGCGCAACGCTCGATGCCCTCCCTCGAATCGAGCGCCTGGTTCTAGCGCTGCCGCCGCTCGACCCATCGCCGCACGCCGATGTCGTCGCGATGCGGCGGCCCAGAAGGCGCTAAGCAGCTCGCGGGTGGAAGCGACGCCCCAATCATTCCAGCACGCCGCGCGCGATCACGAGACGCTGGATCTCGCTCGTCCCCTCGTAGATCGTCGTGACTCTGGCATCGCGCAGATGACGCTCGGCGGGCAGGTCGCGCATGTACCCGTAGCCGCCGTGAATCTGCACGGCGTCGTTGCAAATACGAACCGCGCTCTCGCTCGCAAAGAGCTTCGCCATCGCCGCCTCGCGCGTGTACCGACCGCCCCGCTCTTTGAGGCGGGCCGCGCGCATCGCGAGCAGCTCGGCCGCATCGATATGCGCCTGCATGTCGGCGAGCTTCCACTGGATCGCCTGCTGCGAGGCGATGGCGCCGCCGAAGGCATGGCGGTCCTTCGAGTACGCAATGCTCTCGGCCAGCGCGGAGCGGGCGATTCCGATGGCCTGCGCGCTGATGCCGATGCGCCCTCCGTCCAGAGCCTCCATGGCGATCTTGAAGCCGCCGCCCTCGTCGCCGAGGAGCGCGTCGGCTGGGACCCGGCACGCGTCGAGCTCGAGCGGTACCGTGTTCGAGGCGCGGATGCCCATCTTGTCTTCGGGGGGGCCCACGCGCAGCCCGCGGGTCCCCTTTTCGACAAGAAAGCACGAGAGTCCTCTCGAACCGGTCTCGGCTGGCGCGGTCCGCGCCCAGACGAGCAAGACGCCGGCGTAAGTCGCTCCGGTAATCCACTGTTTGGCGCCGTCGATCACCCACTGGGCGCCGTCGCGCCGCGCGGTCGTCCGCATCGCGCCTGGGTCGCTCCCGGAGTCGGGCTCGCTCAACGCAAAGCTACCGAGCACGTGCTCCCCGCTGGCGAGCTTCGGACAGTGCAGCCCCTTCTGCGTGTGGGTTCCGAAGCGGGCGATCGTCTCGGATACCATGTTGGTCACGCTGGTCATCACCGCGGTCGAGGCACACGCGCGCGCGATCTCTTGGATGGCGAGGGCGTAGGCCATCACGCCGGCGCCAGCGCCGCCAAGCTCCGTTGGAACGTTGATCGCCATGAGCCCGAGGTCTGCGAGGCCACGGAGGATGTGGCTCGGAAAAGCCTCGCTCGCGTCGATCTCCGCCGCCTTTGGGGCGATGACGCGCGCTGCGAAGTCGCGGGCCGTGCGCTGCACGAGGCGCTCGGTCTCGGAGAGGGCGAACACGCGCGCCTAGAGGGGGAAGGTCACCTTCGCGGGCCAGCTTCCCGGCGAGGGGAGCCCCTTCATCTTCACCAGGGCTTTGGCCAGGCAGTTGGCATTCTCCTCGCCATCCTTGCTCGACATCGCCACGCCGGCGGAGAGAACCTTGCCGCCCGGCCCCACGTACATCGTCGCGCGGAAGGTCGATCCCGCGCCAACCTTGCACTTGTCGATGGCCTCCCCGTTGCGATCCAGCGCCCCCGCGATCTTGTCCGGGCTCCAATCGGCGGGCGGCCGGGCGGCCTGGAGCGGCAGCTCCATGGCGTAGCGCACTTCGGCGTCGCCGGCGTCGGGCTTCGGCCAGCGCCCTCCCATGACGACGTCGACCAGGCACTTCTCCGTCTGGCGATCGCCGATTTCACTGTCTTCGAGGTAGGCCCACTTCGCGCTCCCGTCCGAGGAGATGCGCAGAAAGAACTTCACGTTCCCCGCGACAAGCTCGACGCGGTCGAGCGCGCGCTTTTGGCAGTCCATGAACCGGTCGTTGAGCGTGCTGAACGCGCTCTTGACCGCTTTGGGGTCGACGCCGCCGAGCTCTTGCGACGTCTTGGCGAACAGAGGTACCGCCTTTTGCGGCGGCTCGCGTGCAGGCTCGGCGAGCTTGGGAGGTGGCTCCGCCCCCCCGCACCCCATCGCCGTCCCGATCAAAAAGAGCGACGTGACCTTTCGCATGGCAAATCAGCGTAGCAGGTTGGCGGCGATCACGATGCGCTGGATCTCGCTCGTTCCTTCGTAGATCTCGGTGATTCGCGCGTCGCGGTAGTGCCTCTCTACGGGGAACTCGGTCGAGTAGCCGTAGCCACCGTGTATCTGGATTCCCTTGTGGGTGACGCGCGTCGCCATTTCGCTCGCATAGAGCTTGGCGATCGAGCTCTCCATGCTGTGGCGCAGTCCCTCGTCCTTCATCGCTGCTGCGCGCCACGCGAGGAGCCGCGCCGCGTCGATCTGCGTTGCCATGTCGGCGATCATGAACTGAATGGCCTGGTGCTGGGCGATAGGCACGCCGAAGCTCCGGCGCTCCTTGGCATAGGCCACGCTCGTCTCGAACGCGGCCCGCGCGATGCCGATCGCCTGGCATGCGATCCCGATCCGCCCGCCGTCGAGAGTCGCCATGGCCACTTTGAAGCCGCCATTGACGGAGCCGACGACGTTGTCGTCAGGCACTCGGCAATTGTCGAAAAAGACCGTGCACGAGTGTGCCGCGTGGATCCCCAGTTTGTGGTCGATGGGGTTCTGCGTGTACCCAGGCGTTCCACGCTCGACGAGGAACGCCGTGTGCTTCAACCTGGGGCGCGCGTCGGGACCCGAGCCCGAACCGCCCCGGTCCGTGACCGCGAAGACGAGGATCCAGTCGGCATGCGGTCCGTTGGTAATCCAGTTCTTGGCGCCGTGGAGCACCCAACCGCCGCTCGTCTTTTCGGCGCTGGTGACCATCGTCTGCGCGTCCGATCCGCTCATCGGCTCGGTCAGTCCGAAGCAGCCGAGCTTCTCTCCCCGAGCCACCGGGGTCAGAACGCGCTTTCGCTGATCTTCGCTTCCGAACTTGTACAGTGGATCGCAAAAGAGCGAGTTGTTGACGCTCATGATGACGCCGCAGCTCGCGCAGGCGGCGCTCACTTCCTCCATCGCCAGCGCGTACGACAGCGTGTCCATCCCGGCGCCGCCGTACTCTTGCGGAATGGCTACCCCCAAAAGCCCGAGCTCGGCCATTTTGGCCACGATCTCGCTTGGCCACCGGCCGGTCTTGTCGAGCTCGGCGGCTTTCGGGGCCACCTCTCTCAGGGCGAACTCCCGTGCCACGTCGCGGAGCATTCTCTGCTCTTCAGTCAGCTCGAAGTCCATTGGCACCACCGAATCTACCCTGGATGATTCACGAGCGCAGGAGGAAGTGCCTCAGGCCTCGAACTCGGGGTCGTTTGCGGTAATCGTCTGACGAAAGTGCAAAAACAGGCTCTGCGCGATGGACATCGCCGGCACCGCGAGCAGCGCACCGACGACCTGAAAAAAGTGCTCGCCCACAAGGAGCGAGAAGATGACCAGCACCGGGTGGATCTTCGCCGAGTCTCCCATGATCTTCGGGTTGAGCAGGTTCCCTTCGAGCTGGTGAATGCCGATGATCCACAAGAGGACGAAGGAGGCAGTTCCCAGCCCCTGGGTCAGGCCGATGGCGACCGCCGGAACGGCGCTGGCGATCGAGCCGAAGATTGGGATGAGCGAAAAGACGGCACTCACCAGGGCCATCACCGGCCAGTATTTCAGGCCGACGATCGCGAACCCGACCGCGCTGAGCACGCCGTTGATGAGGCAGATGAGCAGCTGCCCACGAACGACACCGGAGAGCCCCTCGTCGACGCGCGAGAGAAGCGCATCGAAGTTGTCGCGCGCGCGGGGACGGACGAGCGAACGGAAGAAACCGATGATGCGCTCCCGTGTGAACATCAGGTATGCGGCCAGCATCAGCGTGATGAAGAAGACGAACACCACACGGCTGATGCCGGTGACCAGATCGCGCACCGCGCGGGCGATCTCGAGGGAGTTGTGCTGCGCGTAGGCGAATGTCTTGCCGACCGCGTCTGCGACGATCTTGTTCGGGTCGAAGGGCTCGTCTTTCTTGTCGCGGATCGGCTCGACGAGCCACCCATGTTTGGTCTCGCTGATGCTCACCCCGGTTCCGACGTCGATCGCTATCGTCCCGTCGGGCATCGGCCGAGCCACGAACGCGCTGGTCGGTCCAGGCTCGGACGCGTCGTCCGGGGTGGGCTGTGCCGGCGCGAGACCCACGGCGCGGAGCCGCTCGGCGATCGCAGGCACCCACTTGTCGCGCGCTTCGGCGGAAATCGACGGGAGCTCGCCGCGCAAGTTGCGGAACTCGAGAGCGATGCGTGGGGCAATGCCGTTCAGGAGGCCGCTTATCGATCCGAGGACGGCCGCGTACACGATGATGACGGCGAGCGCGCGAGGAAGCCTTCGCCGCTCGACCGCAGCGACCAGCGGCGTCAAGACGTAGGCGATGAGGATCGCGAGCACGAAGGGCAGCATGACCTCGTGCGCCGCCACCGTGATCGCGGCCGCGATGAATGCGGTCGCGCCGAAAAACACCGGTCGGCGCCAGCGAGGTGGTCCGTGCTCGGCCATGGGGCCCTATAGCGGCGTTTCTGCAGTCGCGCGACTCGAAGCGCGGTGCTTTTCGCCGATACCGGCGCGCTCGCGGCGCCGGACGCGCTTAAAATATTGGAGTATTCGTCGCGCGGCCGACGGCGCCGTCGGTTGCCGCTCGGCACCAGTTATGCCCGGACGGCACCCATGGCTAGACAGCGTCGCCGTTCGCGGGATGCTCTCCGGGAAGGTCGGCGAAGAACGGGCGAAGGCGCTGCCACGATTGATCGAGGTACTCCGGAATCACGTGGACGTCGGAGAGCACGGGCATGAAGTTCTGGTCGCCGGCCCAGCGCGGAACGATGTGAACGTGAAGGTGGTCGGCGATTCCCGCCCCCGCCGCCTTGCCTATGTTGATCCCGACGTTGAGCCCTTCCGCGTTCGTCGCGTGTTTCAGGCGAATGGCTGACTCGCGCACGAGCGCCATGGTCGCGTCGTAGTCGTCCCGCGGCAGGTCGCCGATGTCGGCGACGTGTCGGCGGGGCGCAACGAGCAGATGCGATGCGGCAAACGGGTACTTATTCAGGCACACGAGGGCGCGCGGCTGCACGAGGAGCACGAGGTTTGCCCGATACGACTGGGGCGGGCCCTCTCCAAAGCCGCAGAAGATGCATGGACCCCCTTTGGGACCGAGGATGTACTCCATCCGCCAGGGGGCCCACAGACGCTCGGACATGGCGATCGCGCGAGCGGGTTACTCGTCCTTCTTCTCGTCGTCCTTCTTGGTGTCGCCGATCGCCGCGAGCTTGTCGCCGAGCTTCTGCTTGATGAGCTCGCCGATCGTTCCGCCGGTGGCCTCCGCCGACACGCTCTTCTTCGGCGCTTTCGAGGTGCGCTGGGCGGTCGGCTTCGCCTCGGGCGACGCAGTGGTGGGCGCGGTCTCGCCCTTGCGCATCGAGAGAGTGATCCGACGCTCTTGCGAGTCGATATTGGCCACTTCGGCTTCGATCTCCTCGCCCGGCTGGAACGGCTTGTCCTCTCCGTTCTCGTCCTTCGCTGGGGCGAGATCCCCTTGGGCGATGAGCGCCTCGACTCCGTCACGCACGCGCACGAAGACGCCGTAGTCGACGACGCTGAGCACTTTGCACGTGACCACCTTGCCCGGAGGGAGCTCCGAGAAGATGGTCGGCCACGGGTCGTCCCACAGCTGCTTGACGCCGAGGCTCACCTTCTTCTCGTCGTGGTTGATGCTCAGGATGATCGCTTCGACGTCGTCGCCCTTCTTGTACATGTCGCTGGGATTGTTGACCTTTGCGGTCCACGAAACGTCGCTCTTGTGAACCATCCCGTCGACGCCTTCTTCGATGCCGATGAAGACGCCGTAGTCGGTGATGCTTCGCACCTTGCCGGTGATCTTGTCGCCCGGCTTGTACTTCTCCGTGAAGAGTGTCCAGGGATCCGGCTCGAGCTGCTTCAAGCCGAGAGAGATACGTTTGCTCTTCGCATCGACCTCGAGCACCTGGCACTCGAGCTCCTGCCCCACTTCGAGCAGCTTGCTCGGGTGCTTGACCTTCTTGGTCCAGGACATCTCGCTGACATGGATGAGCCCCTCGACTCCCGCCTCGAGCTCGACGAACGCTCCGTAGTCGGTGATCGACTGGACCTTGCCGCGCACTTTCTTGCCCGGCGGATAGGCTTCTTCCGCGTGGCTCCACGGGTCTTCCTGGGTCTGCTTGAGGCCCAGCGACACGCGCTCGGTTTCCGCGTTGTACTTGAGGACGCGAACGGTGACCTCGTCGCCGACCTGGAAGATCTCCGACGGGTGGTTCACGCGACCCCAGCTCATGTCGGTGATGTGGAGGAGACCGTCGATTCCCCCGAGGTCGACGAAGGCGCCGTACTCCGTGATGTTCTTGATGACGCCCTTGACGACCTTTCCCTCTTCGAGGGTCTGAAGCGTCTTGGTCTTCTGCTCGTCGCGCTCCCTCTCGAGAAGGACGCGCCGGCTGAGAACGATGTTTCCGCGCTTCTTATTAAACTTGATGACCTTGAACTGGTAGGTCTGTCCGATGAGCTTGTCCAAGTTGCGAATCGGTCGCAGATCCACCTGCGATCCTGGGAGAAAGGCCTTCACGCCCCCGCGAATCGTGACGGACAGTCCGCCTTTGACCCGTTGGCTGATCGTTCCTTCGATGAGCTCGTCGCGCTCGCACGCGGCCGAGATCTCATCCCAGACCTTCATCTTGTCCGCTTTCTCTTTCGAGAGCGTCACAAGGCCGTCGTCATTTTCTCGGCTCTCGATAAAGACGTCGATCTGATCGCCGGGCTTGACCGTCGTCTGCCCTTGCGCGTCGGCGAACTCGTTCAGCGCGATGATGCCTTCGCTCTTGCCGCCGATGTCGATGACGACATTGTCGCGCTGCACGGCGACGACGGTCCCTCTGACGATTTCGCCCTCTTTGCCGAAGTCGCCTGCGCTGACGCTCGCCTCGAATAGAGCGGCGAAGTTTTCGGCCGGGGCGGCCGGCTCCGGTGTTTTGCCTGTGGAGCTCAGGGCAGTGGATTGGGTCGACATGTGGCTGGGGAAGTCCTCGACGGTCCGCGCTGAGCGGCGGTGCACGCGCTCAGGCTTGGGTGGCTTGGTGTTTGAGAGGCTCGCGTGCAGAGGACGGACCAATCCTCCCGACTCGAGCCGGAGCGGTCGGAATAGCTTGGTAGATCCCTCCTGTCAAAGGGGAATCGTTGTGCTTACCTCCGGCCGGCCGGCACCCCGTCACGCACCCTCGCTTCGCCTGGGCTCGGTGGGTCGGCTGCTCCAGGGGAAGCGAGGGGCAACGACTCTGCGTTCACCAAGCTATTCGGCGGCTCGCTGCGCTCGTTCCGCGACACGGGCAGCCGGGCCGTGAGGATGATGCACCGTCCCGACGCCTGAACCGTTGCCGACTGCAACCATGCGTAGTCACGCGGCTTTGCTCGGGACATGGCGCCGATCGCCTCCCGCAGAGTCGTCTCGGCGAGCGCGACGGGCTTCTCGTCGATGTACGAGAGGGTCGCGCGGATGGCCGCGTCGTCCCCCGCAGTCAGGATGACGGTGACCGTGGCCAGTTGGGCCCCGAGCGGGGCGAGCAGGCCGGGTGAACGCAGCGCGCGAATGCGCGCCACGAGGCCCGGGCCCGGCATCCGTACGAGCGCGAGCGCTGAGTTGGGCGCTCCCGCGGAATCGCTGCCGATCGTCGTCGTAGGGCGCGCGAATGCGTCGCGCGCCCGTGTGCGCGCCCCGCCCGTGGCGATGACCCAGGTGCGCCCGGGCAATTCGAAGAGCGACGCTTCGGGCATGGTTGCGGGTCCCGGTGGATTCTGCCCCTCGCCGTCCTGTGCGCGCAGCAGCTCTCGGACACTCGCGGCGGACGGGGTCGGGCCAGGCACCCAGAGCGCGTGTCCCTTCTCGTCGACGATGCTCGCGGGATCGACGCTCGCGCGAACGCCGCGAACCACGACGACGAAGTCGTCCTCCGCACCCGCATCGCTTTCGCGCGCACTGATGATGACTTCTTCGGCGTCCTCCATCGCGTCGAGCGTGCCGGTCGCAACGACCAGCGGCGTGTGTGCGCGCGCGAGCTCGATGGCGCGCCCCACCAGCGGACCGAAGACCCCATCGCGCCGCAGGGCCTGTGGTCGAACCACGAGGAGCAGCTCCGGCGTCCTCGGCAGGGCTCCCTCCCACCGCGGCTCGGCGTACGGGGCGGCGCGCGGAGGCGTTGCGGTGACGACATGGCTGCATCCTGACGGCGCGGTCACAGCGAGCAACGCGAGAAGCCCGACGGCTCCCCGCTTCAAGCGTCGCTCCTCGCGCGCGCGATCGCGGCCATCGCCGCGACGGTCTCGTCCACGGTGCAGTCCGAGTTATCGACCAGGACGGCGTCGGCCGCTTGGCGAAGCGGCGCGAACTCTCGGGTCATGTCTTGCTCGTCGCGGCGGCGCACGTCCTCGAGTGTCTCCTCGAACGTGACGGGTAGCCCCTTCGCGGCCAACTCCGCGTAACGGCGCCGAGCCCGGACTTCGGTGCGGGCAGTGAGGAAGAACTTCACTTCGGCATCCGGGAAGACGACTGTTCCGATGTCGCGCCCCTCGAGCACGACTCCGCCCTCTCTCCCGGCCTGCCGCTGAATGTCGAGGAGGGCGTCGCGCACTTGCTTGTGGGCCGAGACCGTGCTCGCGCCCATCCCGACATGCGGGGCGCGGATCGCGTCGGTGATGTCCGCTCCGTCGAGCGCGACGCGCAGTCCGCCGCCTCGGTCGCGCTCGAAGGCGAGCGCGCGGCGCACGACGAGCGCGCGAGCCAGGGAGCCGACCGCCACGTCGTTCGTCCAGGCGATCGCTGCGCGCTCGGCCGCAAGCGCGACCGCACGGTAGAGCGCGCCCGTATCCACCAAGACGAAGTCGAGAACGTCGGCCAGCCGCCGCGCGACCGTACTCTTGCCGGCTCCGGCAGGGCCGTCGATGGCCACGATCGGCCGCAGTCGCCGCGCGTCGTTCACGATCACTCCTCGACGTCGACGCGAACCCCGAGCGCGCGCAAGGTCGCAATGAACTTGGGGTAGCTCGTGGCGATGCAAGCGGCGTCGCGAACGCGAGACGGCGCGCGCGCGACCAGTGCGAGGACCGCCGCGGTCATGGCGATGCGATGGTCGCCTCGGCTGTCGACGTCGGCGGCCTCGAGCGGCTCGGAGCGCCCTTGGACGTCGAGCCCGTCCGGGCGCTCTTCGCACGACACCCCGAAGGCACGGAGCACGTGAACCATGGTGGCAATCCGGTCGCTCTCCTTGTGCCTCAGCTCGTCGGCATCCGAGATTCGTGTCGTGCCATGGGCGCGGGCGGCGAGGGCGCATGCGATGGGGATCTCATCAATCGCCCTCGGCACGGTTTCGCCGCCGATGACGGCCGCTCGAAGCGGGGCATACCAGGCGTGCAACTCGGCGACTGGCTCGCCGCCGCGCTCGCCCTGCGGCTCGATGGCCAGCCCTGCGCCCATGTCGCGGGCGATCTCGAGCACCCCCGTGCGCGTCGGGTTGACGCCGACGCCGCGCGCAGTCACGCGCGAGCCCTCGACGATCTGCGCCGCCACGAGCGGGAACGCCGCTGCGGAAACGTCCCCCGGGATTTCGATGTCGAATGCTGGCATCCGACGCTCCCAGGCCGACGGGTCGACTTCCACGATGGGACCGACCGTGCGAATCGGGCAGCCGAGCGCGCGGAGCATCCGTTCGGTGTGATCGCGCGAGACCGTCGGCTCTTTGAACCGCGTGACGCCGCGCGCGAGAAGGCCCGAGAGCAGGATCGCGCTCTTGACCTGCGCACTCGCGACAGGACTCTCGTACTCGAGGTCCAGGAGATCGCGGCCCTCGGGCAGTGGCCCGACGACCAGGGGCGCGACGATGTCTCCGGGTCGCGTGGGGTGCGGGCGGCCGTCGATGACTGCCCCGCGAGCGCGGAGTGGCCGCGCGACTCGCATCATCGGCCGCCGAGAGAGCGTCTCGTCGCCTACGAGCACCGCGCGAAACCGCTGCCCCGCGAGCACCCCACATAGAAGCCGCATCGTGGTGCCCGAGTTGCCGCAGTCGAGATCGTGCTCCGAGGGCTTCAACCCGAACAGGCCCACGCCGTGGATGATCAAATCGGCGGGCGAAGGCTCGTCGATGCGCACGCCCATTGCGCGCAAGGCGTTTGCGGTCGAGACGTTGTCCTCGCCGCGCGAAAAGCCCGCGATGCGAGTCTGCCCTTCGCAGAGAGCCCCAAACAAGAGCGCGCGGTGGCCGATGCTCTTGTCGGAAGGAACGGGAACGCTGCCGACGAGCGGACCTGAAGCGGGATGGACAATGAGGGTCGTCATGGGGTCATCGTGAGGAAACGGGGGGCGAACGCGAGCACTGTCAGGAGCGTGTCTTGGTCGACGGCGAACTTGCACCGTAAGTCTTTCGCGTCGGTCGTCACTTCGAGGTTCTGCAGACGTATACCGCCGAGCAGCGGGCCGAGCATCTTGAGCAAGCCTTCGACCGAACGCATGCCGTCTGCGGCGGTCTGTGATTGCACGGAGTCACCGTACGTCAGCGTTGCGGCGACGTTCATCCCCGGTGGCTCGAAATTGCCGATGATGCGTGCGACGTGCATTCCGTCGAGCCACGGCAAGCGCACCGCCCCGATCGCTGCGGACGCCACGGGCTGGGTCTCGAAATCGGCCGCGACCGCGATTTCGGCGCCTTTGGTCTCCAATGTGCTCACCATCCAGGGGGCCATCGTTCGATCGGTCGAACCGGCCTGAACGCGATCGAGCAGTCGCCGCACCCCGTCGCCGGTCCCTGCCACCAGCGTTTTGGGCGTGAGGACGGCGTATTCGACGGCGGCCACGGTGTGCGTCGTGCGTCCTCCGTACGTGCCGCGGACGATTGGCGCGCCGCCATTCGCAGTCGTCGCCGCATCAATCTTCGCCGGGTCGAAGTGCCCCGTCAGGACTGCGGCGCAATCGATCCCGCCCGTCGCATACTCGGCGAGCACGACGCGCTCGACGTCGCGGGTGGCTTGGAAGCCGGCGCTCTCGCCGAGCGGCACGAGTCTTCCTGCAATCGACGCTACCTGAGCGCCCGCGGCTCCGCTGGAGAACACCGCGCGCGCGTCGAAGCTCGCGACGACAATGGGATCGGCCGGTAAGAGACCGAGCGGATCGGCGTCGAGGTCGCTCTTCCGTTCTCCCCCTGTGCTCGCGCCTTTGCCGCCGCATGAGGCGAGCACGAAAAGCATCACGAGGAGCGAGCACCGAGGCATTCGGCGGCACACTACCACGGGGGGTTTCGCGGCCTCCACGCTAAGCTAGCCTCCGCCCGTGGCTTCAGCGTTGACCTCGCCGCTTCTCGAGCTCGCCGACGCCTGGCGGTCGGCGACGGCTCTGTCGCGCCGCCGCGTCGCGATTGCCGGTGCTTCGTTCACGTGGGTTGTCGCCCTCTTGGTTGCGCGCCAAGGAACCGTCGCAGGGCGGCTCGGTGCCGCCGCGGCCATGTCGGTCAGCGTTGCCGTGTCGATCGGCTGGAGGGTGCTCGAGCGGAGGCGCTTGCGGCAGCCAGCTCGGATCGTTGAGCGCCTCGTCCGCCGGGTGGCCCCCGAGCGCGCGGATCGTGCCATGCGCGCACTTTCGCTCGTTGGTCCGGGCGGGGAAGTGCATGCCGACGGCACGTCGGCGGCGCTCGCCCGCCTTCACGTCGCGCGATCGCTTGCCCAGCTGCCGGCCGAGCAGATCGTGGACCAGGCGGCGCGTGCCGCGGCGCGCGTGAGCGGGGTGGCCTTCGTCGCACTGGCGGGCGTGCTGGCGATCGTCGTCGCGCGGTCGTGGTCCCTCTTGGAGGGGGCCGACGTGCTCGTGGCGCGCCACGGGCTCGCTCCGGTGAGCGTCCGATGGCTCGACGATGTCGACGTCGTGGCCCGTCCCCCGGACTACCTGCGCGAGGCCGAGCGAAACGGACTTGCGTTCGGTTCGCTCGGATTGCCGTATGGAACGCTCGTCACGGTCAGAGGCATGCCCGTTCGCCCGGGGCGTCGCCTGCTCTTGAGCGACGGAACGATCGAGGTCCCGTTCGTCGAGGATGGCGCGGGAGGCGTGGTCGCGAGGTGGCAGGTCACGGACAACACGAGCCTGCGCGTCGTCGCGCGGTTCGGGGCCGTTACGATCTCCGGGGCCGAGGCGCTGACCGTCGAGTCCATCGCGGACAGCCCGCCCATCGTTCGCCTGGAAGGGGCGCCGCGGCAGGTGCTGCTGGTCGAGCAGGGTGGGGCTGACATCCCCATCAAGTACGATGCCACCGACGATCACGGACTGCGAGAGGTGCACCTTGTGTTGCGATCGGGCACGCGCGAGGAGCGCCGGGTGCTCGCCCACCTCGATTCGCAGACGACGAGCGACAAGGGGGGGTATCTGCTCAGGCTTCGCGACGCGTTTCTGAAGAAGAGCCACGTCCCGATCGAAGTCACCGTCGAAGCAAAGGACAACGATCCGTTGAGGGGTCCGAAATGGGGCGCCAGTCCCGCCATCGTTCTCGTCCCGCCCCATGTCGGCGAGCCCGAGGCGCTTCGGATGGATGCCCTGCGCCGCTTGCGCGACGCGGTCGTCGACTCGCTCGCGTGGCGGCTGTCGACCCCTTTGCCCAGCGCCCGGCAAGATCGAAGCACCTTCCTCGGCGAGGACACGCGGCGAGTCTCGGAGGCAGAGGCGCTTCTTTCGCAGACGTTGGCTCAGGCGTACGCGGGCATTCGAGTGCCCGTCCGCAGCCGCGCGACGCTGTTGACGCAGAATCAGGCCGTTCGCAAGGCGGTGGAGCGCGAGACCAAGTCGCCCTCGGTACGGACGCAAGCAGACGTCGTCAAGACGACCGAGCACTTCGCGCTCGTGGTGGACGCAGTCGTGCGCGGTTTGGGGCTGCGCGATTCACGCGACTCGGCGCTCCAACTCGCCGACGTTGCCGACGATCTGGCGCTGGGTGCCGGGCAGGACCAGCGCGCGGATCGCTCGTCGGAGAATCGGCCGGAACGGGGGCAACAGCTCATGGACGCCGCGACGACGGTTCTCGCGGGAGGAGCGTTCGAGATGAAGCGATTGGGAATCCTCGGGCGTGACCTGGGCGAGATCGTGGACGCCGACTTGCTGCGGGTGCAGCGATCGCGCGAGGGGGCGGACTTGGTGCATGCCGAGCTGGCGGCACGCGACCTGGCGGCGCGGTTGCGGGAGCCCGACCCGTCCTTCGGGACGCGGGGCGGGAGCGTCGGCCGTGCGGGAGGGGAGTCGGGCGGGGCCCACGGCTCGGCGGGCGATGAAGAGACCCCTCCGGAGGACGTGGACCGGGCCTTTCAGGAGGCAGCCAAGGACGTCGAGCAGCTGGCCCAGGATCATGCGGGAGAGGTCGTGAAGATGGAGCAGGCGCTGGCCGCCGCGACGAGCGACGACGAGGCGGACGAGCTGCGGCACGAGAGCAGGCGACATGCGGAGGCGATCCGCGAGGCGGCGAACGGCTTGCCCAGCGTTGGAAACGGGAGCGACTCTTGGACCAGCAAGGGGGCAGCCGCGCGCGAGCTCGCAGAGCAGATGGCGCGATCGCTCGAGCACGCCCGGGCTCAAGAGGCGGTGCAAAGCGGGCGCAGCGCGCTCGGCGCGCTCGACGAGGCAAAAAAGATCCTCCAGAGAGGCGGATGGCTCCAGGACCCCAGCGGCGAGGGGCAACGGCGGGTCGAGCGCGCTCGGAGTACTCTCGACACCGAAGAGAAATGGGTCGAGCAGCGGCTCGAGCAGATACGCAAGCGAGCGTCGGAGCGCGCGCGCAAGGAGCTGCAGCAAGGGGCAGACGAAGAAGGAAAGCTGGCCGACCGAGCGCGTGATCTGGCGCAGCAGGGCCGTGACCACGGCTCGCTGCCGCAGAAGGCAATCGACTCGGTCGGCATCGCCGAGCGTGCTGCGAGGCAAGCGGCGGAGGCGCTTCGAGAAGGGGACGGTGAACGGGGGATCGATCGCCAGCACGAGGCGCAGCGCAGTCTCGAGGCGGCCAATGAGCAGCTTCGCGAGGAAGACGAGTCGAGCGGGTCTTCATCCGCCGAGAGCGGAGACGACAGCCAGAGCCATGCGAGTCCGTCGCAAGGCCTGGGCAACGTACCCAAGCCCGGAAAGGGTCCTGACGAGTTCCGGAGGCGTGTGGTCCGAGGACTGGGACAACCGACGAGCGGTGCGCTCAGAGACGCGGTCCGCCGGTACGCGGAGGGTTTGCTGCGATGAAGGGCCGTTGGATCGCTTGGCTGGCGATCGCCGCTGCGCCGTTCGCGACTTCTTCCCCATCGCACGCGCAGGCCGACACAGCGCGGCGCGCGCAGGCGCTCATCGCGGGGCTCGATTGCGACGAGGCGCGAAAGGAGCTCGCCGCCGCGGATCCGGACGACCTCGCCATTGCTCTCGAGCGGGCGCGTTTGGCGATCTACGAGCTCGACTGCGACGGCGCCGCCGCGATCCTGGGGCGGCCCGAGCTTCAAAGAACGGATGCGGGCGGCCAGCTCGCGGACATCGCGCGCGGATGCCAACGTGTCACGGCGGCGCTCGCCAAGGACACCGACGCGCAGCTCGGTATCGAGGTGCGCTGGCAAGACGAGCACGACCGAGCGCTTGCCCCCCTCCTCTTCGACACGGTAGCAAAAGCTCGCCAGGCGCTTACACGCGACCTCGGTGTGGACTGGCCGAAGCCGACCCGCGTCGTCGTCGTGCGCGATCTCCTGTCGCTGTCGGCGATGACCGGTCTGCCCTACAAGAGCGCGCAGACCACGGGCACGGTTGCCGTGGCGAAGTGGGGTCGCGTGACGTTGCTCAGCCCGCGGGCGAGCCACCATGGCTATTCTTGGCGCGATACCGTCGCGCATGAGCTGACCCATCTGGCGGTCACCCGCGCGTCGCGTGACCGTGCGCCGCTGTGGCTGCAGGAAGGGGTTGCCAAACGGGAAGAGGTGCGATGGCGCGAGCCTGGCCCGTTCGACGACCGCCCGCCCGCTGACGCGATCGTGCAGCAGGGACGAGAGCGGGGGATGACCTTCCCGCTCGACAAGCTCGGCCCGAGCATCGCCATGCTGCCGAGCGCCGATGCTGCCACCGTGGCCTTCGCAGAGGTGACGAGCTTCGTCCATTTCTACGTCCAAAGTGAAGGGGATGGTGCGCTCGCCAAGCTGCTGCTGGAGCTCGAAAGGGGGAAAGAGCCGAACGAAGCGCTCGTCGCGGCGAGCGGGCTCGATTTGAAAGCCTGGGATGAAAAGTGGGCCGCCCACGTGACTTCGCTGCCGCGCGAGCCTGGGCTCTCGGCCGTGGGCCTGGGCAACGATCGAAATGAAGCGGAGAACAAGTGGAAGGACTTGCGGGATCGCTCGCGGCTGGCCGAGCTTCTCCTCGCGCGCGGCCACGCGATCGAGGCGCTGAACGAGCTGGACCGCATCCCTCACGCGGAGAGTGATCCCGCGACGGCCGATCCGAGCTTTCGCTGGCTGCGCGCCCGCGCTCTCGAGGGTGCGGGGCGCCGCGAAGAGGGTGAACCCCTCGTCGCCGACCCGTCGCAGGTTGCCTCCCCCTATGGTCCTTGGTGGGCGGTCCGCGGGCGCTGGGCACGCCTCCGGGGTGACGAAGCGGCCGCGACGCCGTCGTTCGCGGAGGCGGTCGCCGCCGATCCATTGAACGTGGAGGCCGCATGCGAGACGATCGAGCCGAGCGCGCTTCCCGACGTGGCGGAGAAGGCGCGGCTGTGCGAGGCCGCGCGTGCTGCTGCCGAGCCGCCGTATGACGAACAATAGTGCGCGGGGGTCTGCGAGGGGGCACGCGAGATTGACCCGCTCCGAGCCCCGCAGCTAGCATGGGGAAAAGGGCCATCTCGCCTCCGACGCGCCGTGGATAAAGCCAATCTTTGCGGGCGGCTCGTCGCAAGCGGTGGGCACCCTTCCCAATGAGATGAGCGCCGTCACCTACGCTACCGCCCAGATACTACGCGCGCTTCCTCGGGAGCGCATCGGTCGGGCGATCGGGCGCCTGGCCGATCGGCCTTGGTCGCCGCCCGTGGAGCGAGCGGTGATCGGGCTGTATTCACGCCTGTACGACGTCGAGCTCGACGAGTGCCTAGAGCGCGGAGGATGGTCGAACTTCGACGCGTTCTTCACGCGGCGTTTGCGTGCGCGGACGGTCGACCAAGATCCGCGCTCGATCACGAGCCCGGCCGACGGCCGCGTCGAGGCCATGGGCACCATCGAGAGGGGTGGAACGTTCGCCGTCAAGGGCAGGCCGTACTCCGTCGAAGAGCTGGTCGGTAACGACCACGAAGAGGCACGGCGGTTCGTGGGCGGCGCCGGATGCGTCGTGTACCTCGCACCGGGCGATTACCATCGCGTGCATGCGCCGGTCGGTGGCACCGTTCGTCGCATTCGCTCGATTCCGGGAGACTTCTTTCCGGTCAATTCCATAGGGATGCGCCACGTCCTGAACCTCTTCTGCCGCAATCGACGCGTCGCCATCGAGATCGACGCGGACGGGGACGTCGGCCGGGTTACCGTCGTCATGGTCGTCGCCATGATCGTCGGGCGCATCACGACCGTGGGAGTCGACGGGCCCGATGTGCCGATCGGCGATCACTCGTTCGATCCGCCGCTCCGTCTCGCGCGGGGCGACGAGATAGGCGTCTTCCATTTGGGTTCGACCGCGGTGGTACTCGTCGAGGAGCGCGCCGCGGGTCAGTGGGTCGTTCGGGAGGGGCCCGTGCGGTACGGCCAAGCGCTGCTGCGCGCGAGAGAAGCCTTGGACGGGGGGCGGGGATGAGCGACAACCGACGTGTCGTCCCTGCCACCGATTCTCTGGAATCGGCTCTGCCGGCGCCCGACCCCGACGCCTCGAAGTCCGATGGGCCGCCCGCACCGACGCCTGTTTCCGACGCTGGCGGTCGACGGCGCAACCGGCCTGCCCTTCGAATTCCAGACGACGAAGTCGCGCGCCCACAACCGACGGATCGGGAAACGCCCTTGCCCGGCGACACGAGCCGCGAGGACCGCTCCTCGCTGGTCGATCCGGGCGAGACCGCAGTCCTGACGCCCATGCGGATCATCACGATCAATCCCCCGCCAATGATGGCTTCGCCCCGCGCCGAGGCGAGGATCACGCCGCCGACTGGTGACGACGGCCTCGACGATGAGCCGACGCCCCTGGTTCGCCGCATTCAGCGTGGACCGGGACCTTCACCGCTCCCGTCTCCGCCGGCGGGCACGCGCTCCTCCCCTCTCAGCCAGGGGCCGCCCGCCGGCCCATCGCTCGCGCCGCTGCCCGCGTTGCAGCCGCCTCCTTCGATACAGGCCCCTCCCGTTCAACCGGCGCGCACGCCGTCGTTTCCGCCCGCTCCGCAGCGGGCACCCATGCCGTCGCCTGTGCCGGTTCCGCCCGTCCCGGCCCCGCTGACCACCGGGACCTCGACGGCACGCACTCCCGCCGCAGAGTCAAGGCCCGACGCTGGAGACGGCGAGATTTCGCTGGACGATCTTCTCGCGGTCGAAGCGACTCCCTCTTCACCCGGCGTCGTCGCCAGCTTGCCGGCCGTTCGTCCCCGGTTGCCGTCCCATCCGCCGGCGCCGCCGACCAGCCGGAAAGCTCCAGCAGAGCGGCCGAGCAAGCCGCCGCTCGTCATCGTTCCACCCCATATGGGAAGCCTCGCGCCCCAACAGCTCGACGGCGTTGCGTCGCGACGAAAGGGTCGCTTCTGGTGGGAGGAGCTCTTCAACGACGACTACCTGCGGGCCAACGAACGGGTTACCGAGGAGCATCTCGGGCGCGAGGTCCACTTCATCGAGGAGAGTCTCGGCATCGAGCGGGGCGGTGCGGTGCTCGACCTGGCTTGCGGGACGGGTCAGCACGCGATCGAGCTTTCGCGACGCGGGTACCGGGTGGTCGCCTTCGACCTGTCGCTCGCGATGCTCGCGCGCGCGGGCGACGAGGCGCAGGAGCGCAACGCGAAGCTCAATTTCGTGCAAGGGGACATGCGCGAGATGACCTTCGTGGACCAGTTCGACGGCGTGTACTGCTGGAATACGAGCTTCGGCTACTTCGAAGAAGAGAAGAACGCGTCGGTGATCGATCGCATCCACGATGCGCTGAAAGTCGGAGGGCTCTTCCTCCTGGACGTGGTCAATCGGGATTTCGTGGTCCACCAATCGCCTTCGCTCGCTTGGTTCGAGGGCGACGGCTGCGTCTGCATGGACGAGATGGTCGTCGACTTCATCACGAGCCGTATGCGGGTCAAACGGACGATGATGCTCGACGACGGCCGTTCACGGGAGATTGAGTTTTCGATGCGCATTTACAGTTTGCACGAGCTTGGCAAGATGCTGCATGACCATGGATTCAAGGTCTGCGAGGTGAGCGGTCGCATCGCGACACCGGGCGTATTCTTCGGCCACGAGTCGCCCCGCACGATCATTTTGGCCGAAAAGCGCTAATCGGACGCCATGGCCCTGCGCAAGATTGCTTCGATTGGGCACCCCGTTCTGCGACAGAGAGCGCGCGAGATCACCCGACACGAACTCGCCGGAGCCGCGACCCAACGTCTCATCGACGACATGGTCGAAACGATGCGCGACGCGAATGGCGCGGGCATCGCCGCGAATCAAGTGTACGAGCCGATTCGTGTTTGTGTCGTCGAAATCGCGAACAATCCTCGCTACCCGTACAAGCCCAACTGGCCCCTCACCGTTCTCGTGAATCCTGTGGTCGAAGCGACCACCGACGAAACCTTCCTCAACTTCGAGGGCTGCCTGAGCGTGCCCAACCTCCGAGGGCAAGTGCCCCGCTTTGCCGGCGTCCGCGTGCGCGCGTGGGACCGGGCGGGCGGCGACGTCGACTTCGATGTGAAGGGGCTGACCGCGGGGACGTTCCAGCACGAGCTGGACCACCTCGATGGGAACCTATTCGTAGATCGAGTCGTGGATACTCGCACGTTGTGCACGTTGACGGAGTTCGAGCGATTCTTCAGAGACCGGTTCGTCGAGGACGCGAAGGCGCTCGTGGCCCGGTTCGGCTCGTAGCCCCGGCGGGAGTGGACTACCTCACTCGTCGCGAGGGTCGATCCCTTCGTAACGAACGCTGACCACGGTGAGCTCGATCTCCTCCCGTTCGTCCTCCGTCGTCGCACTCTGCCGGATCCCGCCAGCTCGCTTGGGATCGGGTCTTGGGCGACGGAAGACGACCGTATCGCCGGCGCGCTTCTTCAATAAAGCGCGACCGATCGGCGAACGCCATGAAATGTAGCCCTTGGCGAGGTCGATCTCGTCCTCGCCGACGATGCGGTAACTCGTGCGATGCGCGCGCTCGTCCTCCACTTCGACGAACGCCCCGAAGAAGGCGGCCTCGACCGACGCCGTTCGCGGCTCGACCACTGTTGCGCTCTCGAGGCGCTTGGTCAGCCATTGCACCCGCCGGTCGATCTCCCGGAGCTTTCGCTTGCCGTAGATGTACTCCGCGTTCTCGCTTCGATCGCCCTGGGCGGCGGCGTCGGAGACTTCCTGGACAATCTTCGGCCGCTGCCGGTGGCGCAGATCGACGAGTTCCGCTTGGAGCTTCTTGGCTCCTTCGCGGGTGATGTAGTTTTGGCCTGCGTCGTTGGGCATTAGCGCGCGGAGCGGGCCTCGAGCTGGAAGTAATAGCTTACCAGGTCTCTCTCCTTGTGGCGTTGCGCGACGAACCGCAAGACTCGCCGGAAGGGCCAGACCCGACACATCTCCTCGGGGTGCAGGCGCGACGGGACGAGCATCGCCCAGCGGCCCGGATCCAATGACTCGAGGTCGGCCCAGCGAGCCAGCATGCGACGCGCGAGCAGCTCGCTCAGAAAGGCGCCGTGTCGCATCACGTCCCGCTCGTCTTCCGGCGTTCGCACCCGATCGTCTCTCAGCGTCTCACAAAGGTAGCGCTGCGCCATCTCGAGGCCTTCGACGTCGCTCCGCAGCTCGATCCCGTAACGCATGCGCAGTTCGCGCCCGAGCTCGCGGGCGAGGTACGTGCACACGAGGCGGGCGGCCGGGGGGGTACGGGGGGCCTCGTCGTGAGGCGGTGGGTCGTCGCGCATTCCCGGAGGAAGGCTCAGCGTCTCCACGGCTTCGGCTTCCAGCTCGCGCTCTGCCGAGGCCGACAGCGACCGGTCGCCCCGCGGCTCGACAACGAGGACGGGCAGCGACAGGTCGATGGCCAGCGGAGGCGCCTGCTCGGCGCCCAGTTGCGCGCGGTCGCGCGACTGCTTTATGCCATAGCCGCCGATAGGGGGGTCACTGGCCGCCGGCTCCAGCTCGGTCCCCGATGGAGTGAGCGGTGCCTTCGGAATGAGTGGAATGCCCCCCTCGGGGGCGGTCGTCGCCCGTCCCGTCGCGTCCAAGACTTCGCGCGCGCGCATTCGGAGCGAATCGGCCGCGGACGAGTCCTCCAAGAGGTCGCGTGCAAAGGCGTGTGCCTGCCGCACTTCGCCGGCCGCCGCCCACGCCTGTGCCGCTAGCAGTTGAAGCTCGTGGAACGCCGACATTGACGTCGAAAGCGCGGATACGCGCTCGGCGATGGATCGCGGCTCCTCGGTCCCTGCCATGAGCGCGACTCGTGCGCGCAAATACGTCGTCGCCGGGAGTCGTCCGCGCCGCAGCTCGATTGCGGCGAGCCGCTCGATGACGCCGTCGGTCTCGCCGAGAGACAGTTTCGTCTCGAGCGCCCACAAATCCGCGTCCACGAGGGGCCCGCGCGATGGCGGTTCGCGCGCGCCGAGGGCCGCTTCGATAGCGGCGAGCCGATCGCCGGCCGCCGGTACGCGCTGCGCGCGCCCTCGAAGCCAGGCGACGATCTCCTGGCGGGCGGGTCCCGTCTCTACGCCGTCGTGATGGCGCGTACGCTTGAGCGCACCGAGTGCCCGCACGAGCGCTTTCGGCTCCTGAAGCGCCACCCGTTTGAATGTGCGTTCGCCCGGGCGGCGCTGCGCAGTGAGCTCAATCGTGCCGAGCGTCAACGGCTCGTCCTCCGAGCGTTCAGCGAGAAAAGCGCTCAGGTGGATCGCTTGCAGCGTGGTTGCCGAGCGCACCGGATCCAAGTCGTCCGAAAGGGCGCTGACCAGCGCCGGCAGGTCGAGCCAGGCGCCCTCGTAGCGCTCCGATACGGGATCGTATGTACGGCCGTCGAAGAGCTCGGCGGTGCCGAGCTGCTCGACGATGCACCGCACGGCGGGTCCGCGCGCGTAAGCTCGCGCGATCCAAGGCTTTAACGCTGCCGCGGCCTCTTCGGCGAGCTCCCGGGTGAGGCCGAAATGAGCGAGTCGCGGCAGTGCTTCGCCCACCGTAGTGCGATAGCCGGTCTCCCGAATTGTCCCCGGTCCTGTCGCAGAGAGCTCAATGTCGCCCGGATCGAAAAGGCCATACTCCGCGGCCAGGGTCCCCTCGTCGGCGACGACGAGAACCGTTCCCCCAAGCTCGAGCGTGCAGCGCGACATCGATTGGTGTTTGTCCGAGAGCGGTCTAGGCCGACCACCTCCGGTGGGTAGGCGCGGACCTGAGCACGAATAGGAGAATCGTAGCCCACCTCACGTGGGTTCCGAAAGGCTCTCGCCTGAGTCCCCTCGGAGGCAGCCCCCTAGCTCCTCAGCTCCCCGCCTCCCTCTACGCGCTTCTACTCGATGACGCGCCGTCCCCGCTCGCTCCACCGGTCCGGTGACGCGGAGCGATGGCGGCCGTCCGGCCGTCGACGGGGCTCGATGTGCGTGGGTTTGACGCGCCGTCAAATTGTTGACCGCGCTCCGACGCGGTCGAAACCGGAGTGGAAGACAACAAGTTGGTTGGCATTGAAGCAACGTCCGCCCCCCGGGGTGAAAACCCCTTCGATGCGACACGCGAATCCATTTTCATCCATTGTCCTTGTGGCTCTTGGATGCGCGAATACAACGACGGACCCGAGCGACAGCCCACTCATGGTCGACGGGGTTGGTCCCGCCTGCCGCCTTGGCGCCGCGATTACAACGACCCCGCGACCGTCAATGGCTTGCCGCTTTGCCAGTTCCCTCTGA